>Ga0183095_10338_pt1 | contig 184641 bp, 172 predicted proteins | sample BioMet4_FD_130346 | JGI IMG/M metagenome (GOLD analysis project Ga0183095, IMG submission 130346) | Microbial communities from bioreactor (seeded with sewage sludge) at LBNL, California, USA - Biofuel metagenome 4 (v2) (version 3) | ecosystem: Engineered > Bioreactor > Anaerobic > Unclassified ...
CAATCGCTTGCGTCCTTAATGTGAATTACTTTAAAGGAATTTTTTTGTTTTACGAGCAGGTTAAATCCTGCTCTAGAGATCCTTCAAGCTTTTTCTGTATTGTTTAATTTTCAAGGTCCTGCTCCCCGTCTTTTGGGGATTTTGCTCAACCAGCTGTTCGCGGTGGAGCTTATTTAGTATAGCGTATTCGGCCTTGTTTGTCAAGCACTTTTTTGAACCTTTTGAATCCATTTTCCGTGCCCGGCAGCCGGTAAACCGGCATCCGATCCGCTGTGTTTTGCGGCCCCGTGTGGGGCAGCTCAGTTATAATACCACACCCCCAAAGCAGAAGTCAACACCTTTCTTCTGTTTTTTTGAAATAGTTTATGGCTTCGTCAAACCGCCTGAAACGCAATCACATTTTGCAACAACTTTACATTTTACCGTCAGTTTTTTCAACTGTTTTCCACATCCCTTCTGGTAAAGCTACGCGCCCCTCTTTTCATCCCTTGTTTTTCTTGTAGCTACAAACTTTTCCACCCCTCTGCGTGTTTTACTTTACCTCTTATTCTTGCAGCGGCTTCTACCTGGCACGCAATTAAAGCGCCTTTTGCAGACAACAGCAAAGGCAGCGGGATACCCGCCGCCCTTGTGCGTATCCCACTGCCTTGCTGTTGCTTTTGTATTCTATATATATAGTAATAATAAGAAGCCCGGTTACACGCCCTGCGCCTCTCCGCTTTGCCCCGTTAAAAGCAGGCGGGCAGCACCCGCAAGGTAAAACGACCCGCACACACAAAACCCTTTCCCCCGCGCCGTTGCCTTTTGCAACGCAAGCTCTAAGCTGCTGCAAGCTTCTACCCTGCTAAAATGCTGCGAAGCTTCCAGCGCAAGCGTGTCGGCATCCAGTGCACGGGGGGTATGGGGCGGCGTAACGGTGTACACCTGATCAAAACAGCCCTCCCATGCTTTGAGCACTTCATCACGGTTTTTATCCGCCAAAATACCTATCACTCCGGTGAGGGGCGGGGTACGGGTCATCTTCAGCAGAGTAGCCAGTGCTTCGGCGCTGTCCGGGTTATGCCCACCATCCAGCAAAATGAGGGGAGAAGTTTGCAGCACCTCGGTGCGGGCAGGCAATACCGCCTTTTCAAGGCCCGCAATAATGGCGTCATCTGAAATATCCCACCCCTTATCGCAAAGCGCAAGCGCCGCCTCTATGGCAACGGCACAATTTGCCGCCTGATGGTTGCCGTGCAATTGCAGCCGTACCTCATACCCGCCATAATTAATATAGTTTTCGGCCATAGTTTCGCGCAACAGGTAAATATCCCGTGCCTGCGGCTGGCGCAGCGGCACCCCCATTTCTTTGCAGCGGCGCGCAATGATGGCATCAACCGACGGGCGCTGTAATGGGTAGCTGACCGCAATGCAACCCGGCTTTAGAATACCACATTTATCCTCGGTGATCTTTTCAACGGTATCGCCCAAAATCTCCGTATGGTCAAGGCCAATATGTGTAAAGCAGGCCACCTGTGTGGTGGTGACAATGTTCGTGGAATCCAGCGCACCGCCAATGCCCACTTCAAGGCAGACCAGTTGGCAGCCTAACTGCACAAAGCACAAAAACGCCACCACGGTGATCAGCTGAAACTCCGTGGCATAAACCCCCTGCGCTTCCAGCTCATCACTGACCGCTTTGACCTTTGCCGTAACTTCGCCCAGCATGCCCTGCGGCAGGGGCTCGCCTGCCACGGTGATGCGCTCGGCAAAGGACTCAACATGCGGCGAGACAAACAGCCCCGCACGGATACCCGCCTCGTTTAAAATACTGGCGATCATTGCCGCAGTGCTGCCTTTGCCGTTGGTACCGGTGATATGCACAAAGCGCAGCGCATCCTGCGGGTTGCCCAGCCGGGCGGCCAACAACTCCGTAGCCTGTGCCTGTTTACCGGTGCCAAGGCGTTCACGGCCATCCAACCATACAACGGCTTGTTCGTCGGTCATACTCGTTTCTCCTTTATAAAAGGCGCAGGCGCACTTGTTGTGCTGTCCCCGCGCCTTTTTGTTGCTGTTTGGTTTAGCCCAACGCCGCAAGCGATGCCGCGATGTGCTTTTTCTTTTCTTCTGCCTTGGCAAGGCGCGTGCGCTCAGTCTCTACCACCTGTGCGGGGGCTTTGGCCACAAAGCTTTCGTTTGCCAGCTTACCTTTGGTGCCCGCGATCTCTTTTTCGCAGGCTTCCAGCTCTTTGGTCAGGCGGGCCAGCTCTTTTTCGCGGTCCACCAGCTCCATCATCGGGATAAACGCGCGGGCTTTATCGGTAATCACCTGCACCGAAGCCGAAGCATCTCCCTCAAACTGCATGCCAATGTCGATGGAATTTGCAAACGCAAACTTTTCAAGATACGCCCCGCCCTTTTCAAAATCAGCCGGGTGCTGCGTCTCAATAAACAAGTGCGTTTTCTTGGCCGGGTGCACACCCATCTGCGCGCGGACGGCGCGCACCGCCTTGATGAGCTCGACCAAATTGGTGAAGCCCTCTTCATCTTCGGGGAAATTCAGCGCGTCGCTGTACACCGGCCAGCTTGAAACCATAATGCTCTCGCCGCTGCCGGGCAGCGCACGGTAAATTTCCTCAGTGATAAACGGCATAAACGGGTGCAGCAGTTGCAGCGCACCGCGCAGCACATGCACCAGCACACGGCGGGCGTTGTCGGCCTGCACCTCGTCGTCACCGTTCAGGCGCACCTTGGCAATTTCAATGTACCAGTCACAGTAGACGTCCCAGATAAAGTCGTAGATTTTCTGCGCAGCAAGGCCCAGCTCAAACCGGTCGATGTTTTCAGTGACTTCGCGCACCAGCGTGTTGTAGCAGGACAGCACCCACCGGTCGGACAAATCCAGCTCTGTGGGCAGGCCCGGCTGCAGCTCGTCTTTCAGGTTCATCATCACAAAACGGGTCGCGTTCCACAGCTTGTTCGCAAAGTTGCGACTTGCCTTCACTTTGTCTTCGCTGTAACGAATATCGTTGCCCGGTGTGGAGCCGGTGACCAGCGTAAAGCGCAGCGCGTCGGCGCCATATTCTGCAATGACCTCCAGCGGGTCGATGCCGTTGCCCAGCGATTTGGACATTTTACGCCCCTGCGCGTCGCGCACAAGGCCATGGATGAGCACCGTGTCAAACGGCACTTCGCCGGTATGCTCAAGGCTGGAGAAGATCATGCGGGCAACCCAGAAAAAGATGATGTCGTAACCGGTGACCAATGTATTGGTGGGGAAGAAATACTTGAAGTCCGGCGCGTTGGTGTCTGGCCAGCCCAGCGTTGAAAACGGCCACAGGGCAGACGAAAACCAGGTATCCAGCGTGTCTTCATCCTGATGGAATGAGCTGCCGCCACACTGCGGGCATTTTGCCGGCATTTCGCGGCCGACCACTGTGTGGCCGCAGGTATCGCAGTAATAGGCCGGGATGCGGTGGCCCCACCATAGTTGGCGCGAAATGCACCAGTCTTTGATGTTCTCCATCCAGTGGTAATAGGTCTTGTCAAAACGCTCGGGCACAAACTTGGTATGGCCATCGCGCACCGCTTCGATTGCCGGTTTTGCCAGCGGTTCCATTTTCACGAACCACTGTTTGGACACCATCGGCTCCACCGTGGTACCGCAGCGGTAGCAAGTGCCCACATTGTGCTTGTAATCCTCGGTGCGCAGCAGGTAGCCGCCTGCTTCAAGGTCCGCCACAATGGCCTTGCGGGCCTCATAGCGGTCCAGCCCCGAGTATTTGCCAAAGCCCTCGACGATATGGGCGTCCTCGGTAAAGGTTTTGATGATTTCAAGGTTGTGGCGCAGGCCGACCTCAAAGTCGTTGGGGTCATGTGCCGGGGTGATCTTCACCATGCCGGTGCCGAACTCCACCTCAACGTAATCATCAGCGATGATGGGGATCTCGCGGCCCACCAGCGGCAGAATGACCGTTTTGCCCACGATGTCTTTGTAACGCTCGTCCTGCGGGTTCACGGCGACCGCCACGTCGCCCAGCATGGTCTCCGGGCGGGTCGTCGCAATTTCAATGTCGCCGCTGCCGTCGCTAAACGGGTAACGGATATGCCAGAAATGGCCGTCCTGCTCTTCAAACTCCACCTCGGCATCTGAAATGGAGGTGCGGCAGTTCGGGCACCAGTTGATGATGCGCTCGCCCTGATAGATGAGGCCCTTGTCGTACAGCTTGCAAAACACCTCCAGCACCGCATCAGAGCAATGCTCGTCCATCGTAAAGGCTTCGCGGTCCCAGTCGCACGAGCAGCCCAGTTTTTTGAGCTGTTCAATAATGCGCCCGCCGTATTTTTCTTTCCATTTCCACGCGCGCTCTAAAAAGCCGTCGCGGCCAATATCCGCTTTGCTGATGCCCTCTTCTTTCATCGCGGCCACAATTTTAGCTTCGGTCGCAATCGACGCATGGTCGGTGCCCGGCACCCACAGTGCCGAATAGCCCTGCATGCGCTTGGTGCGGATCAAAATATCCTGCATTGTCTCATCCATCGCGTGGCCCATGTGCAGCTGGCCCGTAATGTTGGGCGGCGGGATGACGATGGTATAGGGTTTCTTTTCCGGGTCGCGGATGGCGTGGAAATATTTGTTGTCCAGCCAGTAGCGGTAGGTTGCGTCCTCCACGGCGGAAGGATCATACAGTTTGTCCAGTTCTTTCATGGCTCTCTCCCTCTTTGCACCTTGTTCTGGCGGCTACCCCGCCGAAAAGCGCACCCACCGTGCGGCAAATAAAAAAAGCCCCACACGGCAAGCGCCGTATGGGACGGATCACTCCGCGGTACCACCCACATTGCCACGCACACCGCGCGCGGCCACTCAATACCCCTTAACGCGGGAAACGGCACCGGCTGCCCTGTTGTGGTTGACCGGCCTGCTCCAAAGCGACCGCTGCGGCGCCCCCACCTGCTTGCACCCACCGCAGGCTCTCTTTAGGGGAACGGCACGCAGCCCTCTTTTTCAACGCATTTATTCTATCTGATTTTAGACGGTTTTCCCCTTTTTGTCAACCCGTCAAATACCGGCGCCACTGCCTGACAAAAGGCCGGTCTTTCAGCCGTGCAGCCCACGGGACTGGCGGTCCATATCCTCGATCACAATGTCAAAAATCTCCCCTTGCGACGCGCAGTAACGCAGCACGTCCCACGGCTCGTTGGTGTGAAAATGAATTTTTACCAGTTCTTCATCCCCCACCGCAAGCAGGCAATCCCCTTTAAAGTTAGCGGTGATGTAATCGTGGATCTCATCCTCCGACAAATTGGTGCCCTCGATCAAAAGCTGTGTATCATAGCGAAACTCTACCATACCCCTGCCTCTTTCTGTGTTGTTGGTTTTATCATAAGCAGCCTGCCCGTTAGCCCAGGCTGACCCCCATGCTGCGGGCGACCTGCAACATCGGGCAATCTACCGGCACTACCTTGGTTTTGCCGGCAACCTCCTCCAGCGGGTGGTCCACCACCACATTGTTGACCATTGCCACCGCTACGCCATATTTTTCCTGCTCTACCAGCTGGGCGGCATAGGTGCCAAACTCGGTGGCCAGCACCCGGTCGTACGCAGAGGGCGACCCCCCGCGCTGCATATGGCCCGGCACACAAACACGGGTTTCAAACCCGGTCAGCTCTTCGATCTGCGTTGCAATGCGCCCGGTTGCCGTCGTCATGCCCGCAGCGGCCCGCTCTGCTGCCCGCTGCTTCTTTTTCAGCTTTGCTTCTTCTACACTATATGCGCCCTCTGCCACCGCAAGGATGGAAAAAGTGCGGCCATTTGCATTGCGCTTTTGGATGGCCTGTGCCACGCGCTCAATATCGTACGGCAGTTCGGGGATCAAAATAATATCGGCCCCGCCTGCAATACCGCTGTACAAGGTAAGCCAGCCCGCTTTATTGCCCATCAGCTCTATTACCATCACCCGCCGGTGGCTGGACGCCGTGGTGTGGATGCGGTCGATCACCTCGGTGGCAATATCCACCGCCGTGTGAAAACCAAAGGTCACGTCAGTGCCCCAAATGTCATTGTCGATGGTTTTGGGCAGCCCAATGATGTTCAGCCCCTCTTGCGCCAACAGGTTGGCCGTTTTGTGGGTGCCGTTGCCGCCAAGGCACAAAAGACAATCCAGCTTTGCCTTTTTATAGGTCTTTTTCATCTCAGAGACTTTATCCACGTTGTCCTCTTCGATCACCTGCATCATTTTAAACGGGGTGCGCTTGGTACCCAAAATCGTGCCGCCCTGTGTGAGGATGCCCGAAAAATCACTCTGCTTCATATCGTGCCAGTCACCGGTGATCAGCCCATGGTAGCCGTCGCGCACACCAACGATTTCTGCGTTTGCGCCAAACCGCTCGTAAAGCGCCTTTGCCACCCCGCGAATCGTGGCGTTCAGGCCGGGGCAATCGCCGCCGGAGGTCAGTATCCCTACGCGCTTTGTCATTGTTGTCCCTCCTTTGCCGCCACCCAAGGCGGCCTTTATACCTTTTCTTATTTTTAGAGTATTCTTTCCGGGCGTGTTTGTCAATCATTGTCTGACAGTTTTTGCGCACTAAATTTACCCGTGTTTTTTTGTGTTTTGGGTGTTGACAAAGAGGGTCTGATTCGATATAATAATCGAGCACGTTGCGGAATTGTGTAACGGTAGCACGACAGACTCTGACTCTGTTTGTGAGGGTTCGAATCCTTCTTCCGCAACCAAAAAATGTGGCAGCAGCTCGGCTATGCTGCCATTTTATTTCGGGGTATAGCGCAGTTGGTAGCGCGCTTGGTTCGGGACCAAGAGGCCGGGAGTTCAAGTCTCCCTACTCCGACCAAAATTAAGTCCATGTGTTTAGGGTTTTACCCTGCATGTGGGCTTTTTGTTTTTGTTGTAGTAAATTTGTGTTGCAGGCCGTACCATTTATAACGCGCAAAAGCAGGCAAGGCTTTTTTAGGGGGTATTGTGATGTTTGAATTGATTTTGTTGGTGGCCGCGGGCAGTTTATTCGTCTTTCTGGGGTGGCGCATCTGGAAAAAGGAACAGATAACGCTGATACATGACTACCATTATACAAAGGTCACACAAGCAGATAAAAAGCCATATACCGAAAAAATGGGTAAAGCCGCGATACTAATGGGAGCAGGAATGTTATTGACCGGTGTTATAAATTTTGCATCCAGTACCACATATGGTTGGGTTGCTTTTGCTATTTGCTTTATTGCAGGCCTTATTATCATGGTGTTGGCTCAAATCAAATACAATCACGGGTTATTCTAAAAAACCCGATTTTATCATTAACCTGAATTATTTTTAATGCGTATACTAAGGGCCTGCATCTAAATTGCGCCTGCGATACCCAAAGTCCATGTGTTTAGGGGTTTACCCTGCGCATGGGCTTTTTGTTTTACGCCGTGGCAAATTAAATAAGTATATGATACTATAAACCCATAAACTTCGTCTATTGCGGGGGGAGAACATGAAAAAGGCTTGCATTTTTGTATTTTCCGGCACAGGGATGACCCGATATGTAGTTGATAAAATCACACAGGGGCTTGGGGCACTTGACGTAAAGGTGGACAGTTACCCCAGTGAAACAGCAAAAGTTGAGCAGATTCCCCTTGGCGAGTATGATCTGCTGGGCATCGCTTACCCTGTACACGCTTTCAACGCCCCAAAAATCGTCATCAACTTTGCGAAACTGCTGCCGGCAGGCCTATCTTCTAAGATGTTTTTAATCAGCACTGCGGGCGAAGACAACCCGGTCAACTATTCTTCCTCCAACTTGCTCATCAAGACCCTTCACAAAAAGGGCTATGATGTTTTTTATGACAAGCAGCTTTACATGCCTTCCAACTTTGCCGTTCAATATGATGAACCAACGGCTGCCGCCTACCTTGCCGCCGCAACTGCCGCGGCCCCGCAAATTGCACACGAAATTGCCACCGGGGCCCTTACTAAGCGCACTGGCGGTGCTTTTTCAAAGTTCATGCACTTGGTTGGCCGGGCAGAATGGTTTGGCAGCGTGTTCATTGGCAAATTATTTTACGCCGACCGCAACTGCAACCACTGTGGCCTGTGCGCCAAAAGCTGCCCCAACCACAACATTGCAAGCGGGGCCCACCTGCGTTTTAAATGGCATTGTGGCTTGTGTATGCGGTGCCTTTACCTCTGCCCCCGGCATGCCATCCACGTGCACCAGCCTTTTACCTTTATCTCTTTTGACGAATGGTATAAAAACGAAGAACTTGCAGTGGGCAAAAAACAATAGCCCTCGCACTTTTTGCACACGGGCCATGATGCACCCCACCGTTAAGGCATGCACCGCAACTGCGGTGTGTGCCTTTTTTGCTTTGTTGCCAGCGGCACAGGGCATTGCCCTAAATGGCCTTAAAACAGATGTGGTAAAACGCGCACTTTACTTTTTACATGAGCACGGTATAATGAAGGTGTTGTTTCCTATGTTGTGAAAAAAGAATGGGGGTATTGAAATGAGTTATACAAAAGCAGCTTCGGTAACAGATGTACCAGAAGAGCAATGCGTGGCTGTCATGCTGGACAACAGCGAGATCCTTTTAGCTAAAATTGATGGCTCTTATTATGCCGTTTCAAACAAGTGCCCGCACCTTGGGGGCCGCCTGTCAGACGGCACGCTGGAAGCAGGTGTTATCACCTGCCCCAAACACCACGCCAAGTTTGACCTGAAAACCGGCGCCAACATGGGGGAAGCAAAACTCGCCTTTTTAAAAATTGGCGTGAAAGACCTGAAAACCTACCCGGTTAAAGTAGAGGGCGACGACATTTGGGTTGACCTTGGCTAAAACTTTATTACGGTTTTGCCAAAATTACACATGGCGACAATTTTGCTTGCTGGTTGCCCTGTAAACCACAAATTCAACTTGGTAATTTTCGATGTAATACATTTTATTGGAATAATTCAAGAAGGCCGCTGACAAAAGTCGGCGGCCTTCTTGCTGTACCCACTCAATGCCCGACAGTATTGCTACCCCCCACAAAAAAGCCGCCATAGTATGGCGATTATGCCCTTAAAATGTCTACAATCCAACTGCTTTGTGGCAACGGCTGGCTGGGCCAAACAGCATAAGATTCGGCAACCCCCTGCACCGCCCCCCAATAGGCAATGGCAAGCGCTACCGGGTCACCTGCTTTGATTTTGCCTTGGCGCTGCCCCTGTTGTATGGTTTGCAGCAGCGGCGTTATCGTGTCAAAGCCAGTAAGCATTTTTTTGACGTTGGGCGGCGCTGTTTTGGAGCGAATGGTTTGCGCCATCAGCAAAAACATTTTTGCCGAAATAGAATCCATGCGCAGTGATTCAAAAATCACTTCGGTCATCTTTTCAAATAGCACGATGGGCTCTATACCACCCCGGTTGAGTTTCAGGACACTCGCCGGGCCAGACAGTCCGATTTTGATCAGCTCTTCATACAGGTTCTCTTTTGACTCAAAATAATTAAAAAAAAGGCCCACGCTAATGCCGAGTTCTTTCGCAATATCGCGAATTTTGGTCGCTTCGAACCCCCGGGTTATGATCATGTTCAGGCCGCATTCTAAAATCTCTTGCCTGCGCTTTTCCCGTTGTTGTTCTCTACTTTTTGCGGGCTCATTTTCCATTGCTACTTCAAATCCTTTATCATCATATTTGCCGCCTGTTTGCCATCTGCTATCGCCGTACAAATACCACCGCCGGCAGAGGTCCACTGCCCACAGACGCAAAACCGCTTTACACCGGGAACACGCTTTTTGATGTTGGTTTTTAGCGCTGCCGGTGTGGGCAAAAAGCCTTCAAAGGACGCACGGTACAAATTCACCAGACGAACATAGGTGGCGGGCGTTGCAACATCGACCACGCTCACCGCAGCTTTAAACCCCGGCAGGCGCTCTTCCACTGCGTCTTGCACTGCAATCGACAGCTGCTGCTTTTGTTTTCTGTACTCCTGCTCGTCTGTCTTGCGCAGGTTTTGCCAATAATCAAGCGGGGCACTTAACGTTACCATCACACTACTGCCGCCCTGTGGCGCTGCTGAAGGGTCAAAATCAAAGGAGCGAATGCTAAACGACTGCCGCGTAACACCGGGTGCCACCTGAATGCCCTTGGGGCACTCGTATCTTATGGAATAAGGGATATCAAATTGCCGCGTAAGCCCAAAGGATACGATGGCCAAAGGGGTAAAGAGGGGGGCCTCTCTTAGCCATTTAGTGAGTTGTGGGTGCACATACTTCCCCCTCAACATTCGCTGCAGGGTATCCTGCGCATCGCAGGCAGCTACCACACCATCGGCCGGGTAAAAGCTTTCGCCAGCCCGCAGCCCTACTGCCCTGCCATTTTCTACGACAATTTCATCCACCTTGGTTTGAAACTTAATTTTACCACCAAGCTCAAGATACTTTGCTTTCATGCGCTGCACCATTTCAAGCGCACCGCCCATTGGGTAACCGGCATTACCACCCATGCGTGTACCCAACATCATAACAAGGGCCTGCGCCGAAAACTCTGCCGGCATCAACGCAAACATTATATCACGTATCGCTTTGCTTTGTATCGGCAGCATGATGTCCTCTACTGTTTTGCCCAGATATTTTCGCGCAAGGGTCAAAAAACCTTTACTCTCTTTCATGATTTTCATTGCCTGCGCGAGGCTTTTGGGGGCACCTGCGGGCATTTTTGTTTCACTCATCAGCAAAAGGTCATCGCAAAATTCGTCGATCTTTTTTTCATCTTGTACCGACAGTCCATGTAAAAAAGCGCGGAACTTTGAAACCTGCATCGGCACCTCGTACATAACACCGCCCAATTCCATAAAAACAGAATCTGCGTTATAAATTGCAGTGTCCTTATTCAGCGCACCAACCTCTTGATACATTTCGTAAAAACCGTCGCCTAATTTTGTGCCGACCATCCAATGGATACAACCGTCAAACCGGTAGCCCCCTCTTACCCATGCAGTACATACCCCACCAGCCCACCCCGCGAGCTCATAAATTTCGGTGTCGACCCCGTTTTGTTGCAGGTAAATCCCCGTGCTCAAACCGGCAAGCCCGGCGCCAATGATATTCACCTTTTTTGCCATTGCCCTGCGCCCTCATTCTTAAATTTATTTGAACATAAGTTCATTGAACATTGGTTCAGTTAAATTATAGCCTTGGCTTTTTTGTTTGTCAATCTGGTTTTTTGCATTTTACCCCGAGACACAAAAACACCGCCGGCAACCGCCGACGGTGTTTTAAATATAGACTCTTTTTTATTACTGTACCGCCAGCAACTGTGGGTCGGCCTGCGCCGCCTGCACAAGCGGCTGCCATGGGGTGCCCTGCACCAAGGGTCGGGCCGCTGCCAGCGCCTGCGCTGCCGCCGCGCCCTGCCCACCGGCATGGTACAGCTTTGCCAGCCGGTAAAGTGTAATACCGCGCTGGGTGCCGTTTTGGGCTTCACACAGCTCTTTCAGCGGGGCAATGCAGGTGGCGTCCTGCCGAATATACACCCCCACCAGCAGCCGCGCATCTGCCAGCACCGCTTGCAACTTGGGGTTTTTCTCGTTTTTCAGCAGCGTTTCCAGCCCGTCCAGTGCCTGCTCGGCGCCGGGGGCATCATTGCGCTTCACATAAAAATCCAATGCCTTTTGCAGGCCGTTCAGTCGCTCTGCGGGTTTTAGCCGCAGGGTACCAAGCCGTTCAAACAGCTGCCGGGCAGCCGCGTCATCCCCCGCCGCAAGGGCGCCGTCCAGCCGCAGCAAGGCCAGTGTGCCGGGGCGCAGCACCAGCTTTAACCGCGTGCTATCCAGCATTGCTAAGTAACGCGCCGGGTCGTTTTGCTGCACCAGCACACGGTTCAGCTCTGCCATTGCCGCGCTTTGCGCCGTGCGCAGCAAATACAGCACCAGCACGGCAATCACCATCAGTACCAATAGGTAGGGCAACGGGAAATCAGTTGGCATGGGTTTTTCTCCTCTCATCGCAGCCAGCGGGGCAAAAAGCCGTTATTCCGCCTTGGGGGGGAATATCTGCACCGTGGTGCGCGTTGTTTCTGCCGCAAGGTCGCAAAGCTGGTCTAACGGCAGCTCTAAGCTATAAGCAATCTCGGCATAGGCCGAAATATTCATACCCGCGATCGCCCGGCGCTCCGGGTGGTCGATACACAGCATAGCCGCCTGCCGAAACGGGCTGCCACCGTTGAGGTCACAGGCAAATAGTACTTCGTTTTGCCCGCACTTTGCAAGGGCGTCCTGATATTTTTGGGCAAGAATGTCCAGATTGTCTTCGGGGTTAAAATCGACATAAAACATACCCGGGGTATCCCCCAGCAGCATGTTGAGGTTGCGCTGAATGGCGCTGCCCAGCCCGCCGTGGCCTGCCACAATGATATTTGTCATGCTCGTCTCCTTTTGCCCAAAAAAGCCCCTTGTTTACAAACAGAGGCTTTTTTGACTATTCACTTTTGCTTTTCAGGGAGGATTTTTTTAGTTGTTGGTCTTGTGCATCAGCTCGGTGTAGTTAGCATACACCTCGTTCATGTAGTCGGGCGGGCACTCGGTGACGTTGGGCGAGACGAAGATGTACATTTTGTGGCCCAGTTTTTCCAGCAGCAGCGCGGTCTCGGCCGCCAGCGACTGGGTGATGGTCATGACAGCAGTCGTGCTGGAAGCACCGACCTTCTGTGCATAACCGGGGATCGCGACCAGCGAATCCTCCAGCGGGCAGCAGTTGTCGATCAGAATGTCCGCCACATCGCCCAGTTTTTTGCCGGACGAATGGGTCGCGGTGCCCTTGCGGTAGTTTTCGCCGCTGGTCACAGCAATGACTTTCATGCCATGCTCTTTTGCATACATCGCACATTCGATGGGGGCCGCGTTCAGGCCGCCATGCGAATAAACGATCATCACTTCACCCTCCTGGAAGGTGTAGCTCTGCAAGAAGTTTTTGATGTAGCCTTCCTGCCGCTCGATCCACAGCAGCTCACGTGCGCCGCCCGGGCCGATGACATTGGTCCACATCAGGCGCGGGTCCATCAGCGGGTGCCAGCCCACTACACCGCCGTAACGGGGGAACATGTCCTGAATGGGCAGCACCGAATGGCCAGAGCCAAACAGGTGTACCAGTTTGCCGCTATGAATGGTATCGGCGCAAAGCTTTGCCGCCGCTTTGATGTTTTCGGCCTGCGTGGCATCGATTTTTTCGATGACCTCGTTGATTTTCTCGACATACTTCAGATTGCTCATAATTGGTTTCTGCTTTCCTTTCTGACTTTTATTGTAAAGATGCGGCCGGACCGGTTTGCCCGGCCGCCCTTTTACCAGAGGATCAGGCGTAAACGCCGGTGAGGTAACCAAGGCCGGTCAGCACACAGGCCAGTGCAAGGATCAGGCCCATGACCGCGAGAGGCGACCACTTCTTTTTGGCATACAGCCGGTAAATGCCCATGGTGAGCAGCAGCGGCAGAATACCCGGGAAGATATTATTAATCAATTTGTCAAGGTCGATTGCAGCGGTTTCGCCGCCGGGAGGGGTGATCATGACCGGCACGTACACGCTGACATACGACGCCGTCAGTGCGCCAATGACCACAAGGCCCAGCACCGTCATGGCGGAGGTAAGCTGTGCAAGGCGGCCGGAAGACATGAATTTGTGAATGCCCTCAAGGCCGGTCTTGTAGCCCAGTTTCCACATATTCCAGCTAATGACCGCCGTGAGAATGGGGTAGCCCAGCATATACAGCAGCGGGCCGCCGTAGGTAAACACACCGCCCATGTTGGTGACGGTCATGCAGATGGTGAGCAGCAGGGGGATTGCCGTGGCCACCCACATTGAATCTCCGATGGCGGAGGTCGGGCCGATCAGCGCGACTTTTACCGCGTCGCTGACTTCCGGGGCAATTTCTTTTGCGGCAACGGCTTCTTCCATGCCACAAATGATACCGGGGGCAATGGCGCCAAGCTGTTGCTCGGTGTTAAACAGGGTCAGGCTGCGCTTATATGCCGCAGACTTTTCTTCTTTTGTGGTGTACAGTTCTTCGACCACCGGGGTCATGGTGTGCGCCATAGCGTTGCCCAGCAGGTTTTCGCCCTGTTGCGAGCAGCCATGCCAGAAGAACCAGATCAGCCATGCGCGTTTCAGTGTGGCGGGTTTCAGTTTCTTTTCTGATACAGTTGCCTGTGTGGTGTTTTCAGTTGTAACTTGTTCCATTTAAGCCACCCCGCCTTCCTGCTTTTTTTCTTCTTTGGCGCTGACGATCGAATAGTAAATCACCGCTGCGGCAATGGCAAAAATCGCAACTGCCATCATGCTGAGGCCGAGATACTTGATCATCATAAAGCCGATGATAAAGATTGCAAAATGTACCGGCTTTTTCATCAAAAAGCTCAGCAGAATACCCATACCTAGGGCAGCCATCATGCCGCCAAAGGCACCAAGAATGGTCGTAAGCCATGCCGGAATGATCTCTGCCACGTTAAAACCAGTCTGCGAACCGACAACGGCCGTTGTGATAAGGATGATGAGCGCCGGGACAAAACGGAACACAAAACCGATGATGTTGCCAAGGCCCGCGTTTGCAAATGCGATCTGGCGGGGGTTTGCATTTTCGGCGCCTTTCATCGCAACGCGGTTGACACCAAGGTTCACCGCATAAACAAGGTTCCACATGGCAACGCCAATGGCACCGCCCACGGTGGAGAACACCCACATCAGTGCCACGGTGGTCGCCATGTCACCATTGTAGAACGCCAGCGCGCCGCCCACGCCGATGTAGGTCGCATACGAAAGGTCCCAGCCGACTGCACCACCCGGTGTGACCGAGCCCAGGTTTGCCAGCTGTAGCAATAGGCCGAGCGCCACTGCCACAGGCACATTGCCCATGATGAGCCCGACGATAAGCGAGGCCACCAGCGGGCGGCCAAGATCGTACCAGCCCAGCGTGTTGCCCACCACAGAGCCGATTGACCCAAGGTAGACAAACAACGCGATCAGAATTGCTTGTAGTACACTCATGATATTCCTCCTTAATTCGTTTTGATTCTACAGCACAAACCGCAAAGTGCGGTACATGCTGAAAAGCAACTTACAGTTTTTGCCGTACCAGCTTTACGAAAAAGCTTTTTTCAGCTCATCCCAACTGCGGCATTTTTCTGTGGGTAGCATCTGGCAAATGACCGTCACACCGTCGGCCTGTTCTGCATCCAGTGCGTCAATATCCCCTTGGCTGAAACTCAGCACACCGCCAACCCCAATGCCTTTGACATGTGCGGCTTCGTCTGCCTGCTTGGAGCAGTTGCCGATATTCACGTGCTCGGCGGTTTTGATCTCATCGCGAATCTGTGCCAGGTTTTTCGCAAACCGGGTAATCACAAGCCGCGTTTTTTCTGTTTCGGTTTTTAAAATCTCTCTTGCCTGCGCTGCCGTGACGATTTTAGGGTGATACCCTGCCGGCACCCCCATCATCATGATCTGCTGCATCATTGCGTTTGAGGCCATCGCGTCGTCAATGGCAATGATCTCGCCCACACCATAGGTCACACACCACGCCGTGACGATCTGCCCATGGATCAGCCTGTCGTCAATGCGCACATAAAGTTTGCCCATTGTCAATCCCCCTTGTGTTTTCCTGATGGCTCCACATTAGCACATCTGGGAACGCCGTTTCAACGAATTCCGGGCTTTTGAAAATTTTTGACGGAAAACGAAAAATCGTTTTGCTGCCGTTTCATTTGGTGTATGATGAACTTACGGGCGGTTTTGTTGCCAATTAAGGAAAGTATTCTAAAAAGAGGAAGACTTCGCCCAGTCGCCTCACCGGAAGGAGACTGTCATGCTTACGCTTGAAGGGATCGGCACCAGCCACGGCATTGTACAGGCACCCGTGTTGCTGATGCAGCAACAAACACAAGCCCCCAAAATGCGCACGGTGGATGATACGGCCGCCGAGGTTGCGCGCGTGGACAGCGCCATTGAAACCGCAAAAAGCCAGCTGGCGGCACTGCGCGCAAAAACGATGCGGGAAGCAGGCGAAGATGCCGCGGCAATTTTTGAAGTGCATGCCACCATCTTGGAGGATGCCAATTATCTGGATGCCGTGCACAGTATGATCTGCATGGAATCGCTTTGCGCAGAATATGCCGTTTACAGCGCCGGGGTACAGTTTGCTTCCATTTTTTCCAATATGGCCGACGATTATATGAAAGAGCGTGCCGCAGACGTGCGCGACCTTTCTACCCGCGTATGCGATATTTTACTGCAACAGCACAGTGACCCCCTTGCCGGTTGTACCCACCCCGTCATCATCGCCGCCGAAGACCTGTTGCCCAGCCAAACTGTGCGGCTGGACAAACAAAAGGTCGTCGGTTTTATCACCCGCGGCGGTACGTTTAACAGCCACGCCGCTATTTTGGCACGCAGCCTTGGCATTGCCGCTGTTGCCGCACTGGGCAGCGGGTTTGACCGGCTGCAAACGGGCGACAGTGTGATTGCAGACGGGATAGACGGGCTGGTGATTTTAGAGCCGGACGACGACACGGTGCTGCAATATGCCGAAAAGATCACCGCGCTGCGCGCAGAGGAAAAACGCCTTGCGCTGTTGCACGGCAAACCCGCCACCACGACCGATGGTGTCAATATTCGCCTTTGCGCCAACATCAGCCAGCCAGAAGAAGCGGCGACGGCGCTGCGCAGTGATGCCGAGGGCATTGGGCTTTTGCGCAGTGAGTTTTTGTTTTGGGATGAGGCAAATTTCCCCACGGAGGAAGTGCAGTTTGAAACTTATAAAAAAGTACTGACCGCGCTGGCCCCGCGCCGTGTGACCATCCGCACTTTGGACCTTGGCTCGGACAAACAGTCGCCACATTTTAGTTTTGCCGCTGAAAAAAACCCGGCGCTGGGCTATCGCTCGGTGCGCATCAGCCTAGACCGGGTAGAGGATATCTTTGTGCCTCAGCTGCGCGCGTTACTGCGTGCCTCGGTGTATGGCAACCTTGCCATCGTGTTCCCCATGGTCACCTGCCTACAGGAGATCCACAGCATTTTGTCGGTGCTGTCCCGCATTAAACAGGGGCTGCGCCACGACGGCCTTGCCTATAGCGAAAAAGTGGAAATCGGCATCATGGTTGAAACCCCGTCGGCCGTGATGTTGGCAGACCGGTTTGCCAAAGAGGTCAATTTTTTCTGCATCGGCACCAACGACCTCACCCAGTACACCCTGGCGGTCGACCGCATGAACCCACAAGTCAACTACCTGTTTGACCCCGGCAGCCACGCCGTGTTGCGCATGATACAGCGGGTTGCCGCCTGCGCCCACGAGGCGGGCATCCGGGTGAGCATCTGTGGCGAAAGCGCCGCCATCCCCGCGCTGGTGCCCTACTACATCGGCATGGGCATCGACGAGCTTTCGATGTCCGCACCCTCTATTTTGCGCATCAAAGAATGCATTCGGCAGCTTAGCCGCACCGAGTGCCGCGCCCTATGTGAGACCCAGTTGCAATAGCATTGTACCGTGTCAACAAAAACGCCGCGCAAAAATGTACCTTTCGCCAAAGGCGGGCCTGTTTGCGGTGTTTTTGTTTGCCTGTGCCCTGCGAATATGCTATAGTAGCATTACAAATTAATGACAAAAGGAGGCCTGCGTTTTGAACTTGTTGTTGCGGATGAAGCGCATCCAGGACCTTTCGCCCAGTGAGCGGCAGATTGTCAACTACATCCTCAACGACCCTGAAAATGTGGCTGTGATGGGTATTGTAGAGCTTGCGCACAAAACTTATACCAGCACCGGCACCGTAATGCGGGTCGCCAAAAAACTGGGCATGGACAGCTTTACTGATTTTCGGCTGCAACTCGCCGCCGACCTGCGTGATTATTTGGACAGCGCGATGCTGTTTCAAAATGGGGCCCCCATCGGCCAGCATGACTCGATGGAAGAGATCATTGCAAAGGTGACCAGCAGCAATGTGCGCGCGGTGGTGGATGTCAAACGGCTCAACCCGGTCAGCTCGTTTCAGCGGGTGGTCGAACTGATGTGCAGTGCAAAACAATGGGATTTTTACGGCAGCGGCATGTCGAACCTGATCTGCCATGATGCCATGCTAAAGGCACTGCGCCTCGGCATTCCCTGCACGGCTTACGCCTATTACTCCGAGATGGCCATGCTGGCCAAGACCTGTGATACCACCCATCTTGCCATTGTCATCTCTTACACCGGCCAAACAGAGGACACTTTGCGTGTGGCGCGCATTCTGCGTGACAACAAAATACCGTCTGTGTCGGTGACGAGCCATTCTGATAACGCCCTGCTGGAGCTGTGTGACATCAACTTGTATGTGGACAGTGAGGAAACCGTGTTTCGCGTGGGCGGCATGAGCAGCCGCTTGAGCGGGCTGCACGTGCTGGATATTTTGTTTTCCGCCTTTATGAACGAAAAGCGCGAGCAGTTGCAGCCGGTGATCGATAAGACCTTTTTACAGGAAACTTTTTATTACGAGCCAAAAGGCGGAAAATGACCAAAACCTCCCCAACTGGGAGGCGTTTTTGTTTTTTTGCCTTGCCCCCTACATGGTGTTTGCACCGGTTGGGGCTTGCAATCGCGGTTTTAAACCTTTACAATAAATAATCGGTATGACTATTTAAAACAAACATTAGGACGGTGCGACAACTATGGCAGAGTTTAAATACGAAATTGTGGAAAAGATCGCAGTGCTTTCGCAGAGCCCGAATGGCTGGGAGCGCCAGTTAAACTTGATCAGCTGGAACGACCGGGAAGCCAAATATGATATTCGCGACTGGGCCCCGGATAACAGCAAGATGGGCAAGGGGGTTTCCCTTTCTCACGACGAACTTGCCATCCTCAAGGGTATCCTTGCCGATATGGAAATTTGACCATGGGTTACAAAGAGGATTACATGGAGGCGTTTCGGGCAAATATCCACCGTGACGGGGCCGACCAGTTGCTGGAATGGATGCAAACAACCGACTTTTTTGTGGCACCCGCCAGCACTAAATTTCACGGTGCATGTGAAAGCGGGCTGGTGATGCACAGCCTGAACGTCTTTGAAACGCTGTGCCGGCGGTTTTACACCGAGGGCGAAAACATGGAAAGCTTTGCAATTTGCGGGTTGCTGCACGACCTGTGCAAAGCCAACTTTTACAAAGCCGGGTTTCGCAATGTCAAAAATGACGAGACCGGTGCTTGGGAAAAAGTGCCCTCCTATTCGGTGGCCGACGCTTTCCCTTATGGGCATGGCGAAAAAAGCGTGTTTTTGATCGAGCGCTTTTTGCGGCTGAAACCCGCAGAGGCGGTGTCGATTCGCTGGCACATGGGCGGGTTTGACGATGCGGTGCGCGGCGGCAGCTTTGCCATCAGCGAAGCGTACCGCAGCTACCCCCTTGCTGTAAAGCTGCACCTTGCTGATTTGGAAGCGACTTATCTCGTTGAAAAAGGTACCAGCAGTGTTAACCGGCAATAAAACAAAAGCTGCGCCCAATGAACGGCGCAACAAAATAAAAACAGCTTGTGTAACCACAAGCTGTTTTTTGTTTCTTTTTTTGCAAGGGTGTTTCTTTTACCCTAAAATACGTGCAAGCCGGTCCAGCACCATCTCCGAAAGGCTGCGAGGCTTTGCCTCGGCCTGCTGTGGGGCGCTTTGGGTGGGCTTTTGTTTTTGCGGGCCGGCTGGCGTAGCAGGTGGTTCGGGCTTGCGGCTTGGCGCCACTGCCGGGCCGGGCTGCCGGGGCGTACTGCTGGGCGCTTCGCCCATGCGGTGTGCGGTCTTATTGATTTCACCCGCTTCGTGCCGGGCCTGCTGTACCGCCTGCTGCACCTGCCGGGTGGCCCCCAGCAATGTTTGGTAAGCGGTCTCCATTTGTTGTTCTACCCCACCCAGCCGGTCATACAGGGCCTGCAGGCTGTCGTCAATCTGCTGTGCGTCCATGCGCACCGCCACCTGCTGGCGGCCAATATTCTCGCGTGTGGTTTCTTGCAGGCGCACTGCCGCACTGTTGGCATCCGCCCGTATTTTATCGGCATCCTGCTGCGCCGCTACGGCAAGCTGTTGCGCTTGCTCTCTTGCCTGTTGCAGCTCTTGCTCTGCCTGCTGTCTTACTTCTACCGCCGCCTGCTTTGCGGCATCACTGCGGGCATTCCAACTGTCAAGCTCGGCCTGCAACGCCTGCAACTCAGTGCGCAACTCGTCGTTTTCCGCTGTCAGCTGTTGCAGTTGTATTGCGGTTTGTGCCCCGGCCTGCTGCGCCTGCGCCAACTGTTCTTCTGTTTGCTGTGCCCTTTGCAGTTGCTCTGCCTGGCGACTCTGCTCTTCTCGCAGTTGCTCGGCCTCTTGCCTCAGCGTATAGTTTTCTTTTTCTGAATTAAACAGTTGGCCTTTTACGCCTTCTGTTTCCTGCTTTGCCCGTTGCAATCTTTCAGCCTGCTCGCGCAGGCGGGCATTTTGGTCGGTCAGCTTATCACTTAATTCCTTTGTTTTTTCAAGTAACAACACTTTATCGCGGCGCTCGCCCTCCAGCTCTTGGCGGGCCGCGAGAATTTGCTCTTCCAATTCTTGCTGTTGCTGCGCATTGGCCCGGATCAGCTCGTCGATGGTGGCCAGAACATCACTTTTGCGAAACCCAAACAAGGCGGTAGGCAGCACTCTGCCCTCCGCCATGTTTTGTGCAGCCGCATCTGCCGCCTTGATGCTTTGCTGTTCCTGTTTCATTTTGGCCTCCTGTCCACCGCGCTCAAAATAAACTGGCCTCTTTGTGCATTATAGCACCATTCTGCCAGAAAGAAAACTGTTCGCCGCTTAAACAAAAAACCGACGCACCTTGCGGACGCGCCGGCCAAATTGCATGCTTAGCGGTGGTTGTTCAACAATGTCAGCACATCGTCATAATAGCTGCTGTCATCCTCCGGGGCCTTGGCTTCAGTTTTTTCACCTGCACCATCGCTGGAAAACCGGTAATTGATGTTGCTGAACGCTGAATCCGGTGCGCCCTTGCTTTCGCTTTCACCCGGCGCCGACAAAGATGGCGGGTTATCAAAACCGGTCGCGATGACCGTGATGCGCATCGCATCGCTGAGGCTTTCATCAAACGCGGCACCCCAAATGATATTGGCATCCGGGTGTGCAGACGAAGTGATGAGTGTTGATGCCGTTTCAACCTCTTCCAGCCCAATATCCGGCGAAGAGGTGATGTTAATGATGACCCCGCGCGCACCGGAAATGCTGGTTTCAAGCAGCGGCGAAGAAATTGCCGCCTTAGCCGCTTCCTCTGCTTTGGAATGCCCGCTTGCGTCGCCCACACCCATATGGGCATGACCGGCATCTTTCATAATGCTGCGCACATCTGCAAAGTCAAGGTTGATGAATGCCGGGATATTAATCAGGGCCGAGATGCTCTCGACGCCTTGGCGAAGCACATTGTCTGCCGACTCAAACGCGTTGAGCAGCGTAATTTTCTCTTGGCTGATCATTTTCAGCCGCTCGTTGGGGATAATGATCAAGCTGTCGACCTGCTCGCGCAGGCTGGTGATCCCGTCTTCTGCAATGCCCATTTTGCGCTTGCCTTCAAACGCAAAGGGTTTTGTGACAATACCAACGGTGAGGATGCCCATCTCTTTTGCAATGGCCGCCACCACCGGCGCAGCGCCTGTGCCGGTACCGCCGCCCATGCCCGCCGTGATAAACACCATCTGCGAGCCTTTCAGCGCCGCCGCCACTTCGTCACGGGTCTCCTCTGCACTGCGCTTGCCAATCTCCGGGTCTGCACCCGCCCCGCGGCCGCGGGTCAGCTTTGCGCCAAGCTGTACCTTGTGCGTGGCGCGGGAGGAGGAGAGCGCCTGCTGGTCGGTATTCATTGAAATAAATTCGACCCCGCGAAGGCCGGAGTCCACCATGCGGTTGACCGCATTGCCACCACCGCCACCAACGCCGATCACTTTGATATTCGTGACGTTTTCGGTCTCTTTATCGAGAATGAAAGCCATTACAAATTCCTCCCACAACATCAGTTGCAAAAGCGGCATCAACCGAGACTGGCCATCTTAACGGTAAGCCGCATGTGTTTTTTCTCTGCGATTGCAGTGTCTGCTGCTCTGTCGCACTTGGCTGTATCTTTATATTACTTTTATATAGATTACCAGATTTATAGCAACAATTCAATAGTTTATGCAATAATGTACAAAATGTACTGTGATTTTTTAGGCGAAAACCAACAGTTTTTCAACAGTTTCACGGTTGAAGACCACACCTTGGTTTAACCCCCGGGCTTAAAGACCGCCCGGCCTGCATCGCTGGCATCTAAAGTACCGTTTGTCGTGTCGGTAAAATAGGCATCTTCCAGTGATTTTTTTACGATCTCCAGCTTGTATTCCAGCTGTGTTGCGGCGCCCAGCTTTACGGTAATGCGCCCGGCATAAACCAGTGACAGCTCGTACGGGTCGGTGAAATCGACCGAAACCACATTGCCAAGACCGCTTGCCGCAATGGCATTCAGTACCGCCTGCACCGTACTGTCGGTCTCTGGCGTGCCGGTAGTGAACTGGCTGCCCGCAGCCGGGGCCGCCGCCGTAATGCCAATCAGCTTACACAAACCGTCGCCCGCCTGCCCTGCGGTATTCAGTACTTTCAGGCCGGTGCTCAACAACAGGGCGCCACTGTCGGTGTCGATGTAATAGGCCTCTGTGGCCGGTGTCACAAGAAACACCACCATGCCGGGCAAGCGTCTTCGCACTTTTATTGTTTCAAGGTAGGGCAATTTTTGCTCCATCTGCTGCTCGGCAGTTGCCATGCGAAAATGAAAGATATTTTCACCCACCGGGTGGCCAAAAGCATCCACCAGCTGTTCCTGTGTGTAAATGCTGTCGCCCTCTACTTTGTAAGAGTCAATTTTAAACAGCACCGTGACCGACAAAACAACCCCCGTTACAATAAAGGTCAATAGCACCACCGCTGTGATTATCGTGCGGCGGCGCCTGCGCCGCCGTGCCTCGGTATGGGTAATTCGCCGCGGGGCCTTGCCCGCTTGTTCCGCCTGCCCCACCGGTGCCCGGGTTTTTTTCTGCTTTATGATTTGCGCACGGCGCTTTTTTAACTGTGCCTGCCGTTGGGCCTCTCTTTTTTGCTCTTCCCCGGCGGCTTTACGCTTTTGCTTAATGCGTTCGCGAATTGCTTTTTCTTTTGCCTTTTTTTGCGCCTTCGTCAGCGGTGGGCGGGGTAGTTCTGCCCTGGGGCCGCCATCGCTCGCCCTTACAGGCGTGGCCGGGCGCTGCGGGTGCGCTGCGCGCGCAGCTGGGGGGCGATTATTTTGTTGTTTCACCTGCGGCCCCCCCTTTCCCGCGCGGCCGTGTTTTGCCGAGTCATCCTTTTTGCGAATACAGCAAATCCCCTGTGCCTGTCGTTTATTTTTGAACCCTTTTTACCGTACTTTTCCAATATGCGTTATCGCGTTTCGTCCGTGCTTTGCTGTTTGTTTTTTATCATTTTTTCAAGGTGTGCATAAATTTTTTCAAGGCTGTTCAGGTGGGCACATTCGGCTGCGATTTTGCCCATGTGCACCAGCGTTTCGGGGCTTTGCGTCAGTTCATCTACCGTTTCGATGAGTTTTTTGCCGGTGAGGTCTTTTTCTTCGATCAAAATGGCGGCACCGGGGGTCGCCAGCTCCAGCGCGTTGTAATACTGGTGATTTTCAGCGACGTTGGGTGACGGGATGAGAATGGACGCCCGCCCTGCTGCCGCAAGTTCGCTGACCGTGATTGCCCCACTGCGGCTAATGACAAGGTCTGCCGCGGCAAGGCAGCTTGCCATATCATCGATGTACTCTTTTACCACGAGATGCGGGTTGCCCAGCAGCCCGTTTTCCTCGCACAGGTCGTGGAACAGCTGTACCCCATAGCTGCCGGTAGCGTGGATATGCAAAAAATCCCGGTTTTGCACATGCCACGCCGCAAGCTGTGCCACCACCTGATTGATGGTGCGCGCGCCAAGGCTGCCGCCAAATGACAACAGGCAGAGCTGCTGCTCGGCCACCCCAAGTTTTTTGCGCGCAGCCTCGCGGTCGGCCCGCAATATTTCAGGCCGCACCGGGTTGCCCGTCACAAAAGTTTTGTTGGGCACCCCCAGTTTTTCCACTGCGGCGGGCATCGCGGCAAACACCATGTCTACCTGCTTTGCCAAAATTTTGTTCGTCACCCCGGGGAAGGCGTTCTGCTCGTGAATCGCCGTTAAAATGCCCGCCTTCGCCGCACTGAGCAGGATGGGCCCGCTGACATACCCGCCGGTACCAATGACAAGGTCGGGGGCAAAGTCGCGCAAAATACGGCGGCTTTTTTGCCCGGCAGAAGAAAGATACCACAATGCTTTGATATTGCGTACCATGTTGTGCGGCGTCAGGCTGCGCTGGATGCCCTGCACTTCAATATGGTAAAACGTGTACCCTTGTTTTTGCACAAGGCCATATTCCATGCCCTCACGGCGCCCGGCAAACGCAATTTCCGCATCCGGGTGGCGCTCTTTTAAATAGGCGGCAATCGCAAGAGCCGGGTTGATGTGCCCGGCGGTGCCCCCCGCCGCAATCAAAATGCGCATTTCGTTCATTCTCCCTTTCGTAATGGCGTTTGCCTTGTTGTTTTGTCTGCTATGTCGCGGGTGGCAGGCCCTGCCTGCTGACAGAAAGTACGATCCCCATTTCGCCCAGCAGCATCATCAGCGAAGTACCGCCGTAGCTGAAAAACGGCAGGCTGATACCGGTGTTCGGGATGGTATTGGTCACCACCGCAATATTCAGCACCGCCTGTACCGTGACCTGCGCAATGATGCCGACCACCAGCATGGTACCGAATTTATCCTTTGCGCGCAGCGCCAGCACCGACCCACGGATCAACAGTGCCACAAACAGCAAAATGACCACCATAGCGCCGATGAAGCCGAGCTCTTCGCAAATGATGCTGAAAATAAAATCGTTCTGCGGCTCCGGCACATACAAATGCTTCTGGCGCGAATTGCCAAGGCCGAGGCCGAAAACGCCACCGCTGCCAATGGCAAGCATGCTTTGTACCGTCTGATGGCCCTTGTCCTGCATATCAAGGTAAGGGTTTTTCCACATTTCAATGCGGTCCATCGCATAGGGCACAAGGTCAGGGAAAGCCAGCAGCGCGGCGGCAAGCCCACCCGCAAAAACGCCACCGCCCAGTGCAAACCAGCGCAGGCTGGTGCCGCCGACAAACATCATGATCGCCCCGATGGCGACGATCAAAATCGTACCCGACAAATGCGGTTCCAGCAGCATCAGCACGACCACCGGCAGCAAAATCACCATAAACGGGATAATGCCGTAAGAAAACCGTTTCATTTTTTCGTGGTTGATAGAAATGATATGCGCAAACAGCACAATAATGGAAAACTTTGCAATTTCACTGGGTTGCAACGTGCCATGCCCGCCGGGCAACGTGATCCACCGGTGCGCATTGTTGATTGCGGGCATAAACAAAACGACCACCAGCAAAATAAACGAAGCCACCATCAGCGGCAAGGCCAGCCGGTGAAAAATGTGGTAGTCCACACGGGAGGCAATGTACATCGCCGCAAGGCCAATAACGGCAAACAGCACCTGGTCTTTAATAAAATGAAAGCTGTCCTTAAAACGATACAGCGCCGTGGCATAGGATGCCGAAAACAGCATGATAAGACCAAAGATCACAAGAATCAGCACAATGACAAGGAACGGCGCATCCAGCCCGCCGCTGCGCTTTTTTTGAAGCGGAGAAGCGGCAGGCCCCTGTTCGCTGCTTTTCTTTTTTTTGCGTTGCTCAAACAAGGTGCGTCTCCTTTAATTTATGACGTCGTTAGTTCAGATACAGGTAAATAAACCCCAGCAATACCCCAACAAAGCTGACACAACTGAATACCGTGTCAATTTTAACTTCACTCCAGCCACAAAGTTCAAAATGATGATGGATCGGTGTCATTTTAAAAATCCGCTTGCCGTGTGTCAATTTAAAATAGGCGACCTGCAACACCACCGAGCCGGCCTCGGCAAGATAGATGACCCCAAGCAGAAACAACAGCTCCGGGTGGCCGATGCCAAACGAAATGGTCACGACCGCACCGCCCAAAAACATGCTGCCGGTGTCGCCCATAAACACCTTGGCGGGGTAAAAGTTCCAGAACAAAAAGCCCGCGCAACCCGCCGCTATGGCCGCACCAAATATGCCCATGGTGTAGTGGCCAAGCAGTGTTGCCGCTGATGTAAAGCCCAGCATCACCACAAAGGTGACGCTGGAGGCAAGGCCGTCCAGCCCATCGGTCAGGTTGACTGCATTGACAAAAAAGATGATCAGCAGGTAGGCAAACGGGTAAAACAGCCAGCCCATCTCAATGGTGCCGAAAATCGGCAGCTGAAACGCGGTGGACAGCATACCGTTGATATGCAGGCTGATCAAAAACGCCGTTGTGACAATGACCTGCATCACCACTTTATAGCGCGCCAGCAACCCCGTGTTCTGCTTGTGCACCACCTTTAAATAGTCGTCAAAAAAGCCAACCATACAAAAGCCAAAGGTCGTCATCATTGCAATCAACAGCATCCGCCCGTTGGGCGCTTGCAGCCCCACCGCCATATCCGGCTCGGCATTTACCAGCACCGCATACGCAGCGCCAATGGCCACCGTGCTGCCCAAAATAAACATCAGGCCGCCCATCATTGGTGTCCCCTGTTTTTTGTTATGCCAAGTGGGGCCGATCTCCTTGATATTTTGCCCGTAATGCAGCCTTTTCAGCCATGGCAGCACAAAAAAGCCCGATACCGCCGTCAGCGACAGTGACAGAACTGCCGCAATGATGAGTGTAAATCTTGCCATGTTGCCGGTTCCTTTCCGCACCCCGCTGCCGCGGGGCCTTCGTTTTAAATTTTGCCTTCGCAGAACGCCTGCTCGATCTCTTCAAACGCCATACCGCGGCTTGCCTTAAACAGCACGGTATCCCCCGCGCAGCAATAGCTGCGCAAAAAGGCCGCCGCCTGTGCCTTGGTTTCACAGTGGTGTACCTCGGTAAGGCCCGCAGTTGCGGCCCCCTGCGCAATCTGCGCACCGCCGGGGCCAAAGGTGACAAGGCAGTGCACCCCACCTACTGCGGCAAGTTTGCCCACGTCGCGGTGCGCGCTGGCCGAAATGTCGCCAAGCTCCAGCATGTCGCCCAGCACTGCCACCCTGCGGCCGGTTTTGCCCATTGTCGCAAGGGCTTCCAGCGCGGCGCGCATCGAATCGGGGTTTGCGTTGTAGCAGTCCTCGATCAGCCGCATACCGTCGCATTCCACCACGCGCTGGCGCATGCCGGTCGTTTGGTAGTTGCCAAGGGCCGCTGCCACCTGTGCCGCCGCAAGCCCCATGCGGGTCGCCAGCGTATAGGCGGCAAGGGCATTGTAAATGTTGTGCCGCCCCACCGCGGGGATCTGCACCGCAAAGCTGCCGTGCACTTCGTCTAAAATCGTAAAGCGCTCGCCAAAGGTCTCGTTTATTATATCACAGGCTCTTACCGGCGCAGCAGTATTTTCAATGCCAAACATGATTTTTTTTATGCCTTGCGGCGGCTGGGCAGCGGCAAGGCGCTCGTCGTCACCGTTGACGCAAAGCAGCCCACCCGGCTGCAACCCGTCGCAGATCTGCATCTTTGCTTTTAATATGTTTTCCTGATTGCCAAGGTGTTCAATGTGCGACACCCCGATGCGGGTGATGATCGCCGCGGCGGGCCGGGCAGCAAGCGACAGCTTGTGCAAGTCGCCCATATGGTCCATACCCATTTCTACCACGGCATATTCTACGGCCGGCGACAGGCGAAACAGCGTGTTGGGCACCCCAATTTCGTTGTTCTGGTTCCCCTCGGTTTTCAGGGTATTGCCAAAGGCCGAAAATACGGCGGCGCAAAACTCTTTCGTGGTCGTTTTGCCCACACTGCCGGTGATACCCAGTACCAGCGGGGAAAACCCGGCGCGGTAATTGCCCCCCATTTGGATTATGGCGTTTAGCGCATTGGGCACCACAAACACCCGCTCTTTTGGCAAGCCTTCAATTTCATGCTCGGCAACCACCGCCACCGCACCCTGTGCCAATGCTGTCTTGGCAAAATCGTGCCCGTCGCTGCGCTCGCCCTTGATCGCCACAAAAACGCTGCCCGGTTGTGCCTTGCGCGAATCGGTGACGACTGCGGTGACCACCTCTTCAAGGTGGGTGTGTGCAAGCCCCAGCAAAAGTTCTTTCAGTAAAATTGGTTCCATCTTTTCACCTGTCTTTTCTGTCTTTGTCACCCCTGTTTTGCGGCATGTTATAGTTGCTTTTGCACCCAGTCGGCGACGATCTGGTGTTCATCCAGATAAATAGTTTTGTCGGCAAGGGCTTGATAATCCTCGTGGCCCTTGCCGCACAGCACCAGCACATCGCCCTGTTGTAACATCCCCAATGCTTTTTCGACCGCCTGCCGGCGATCCACTTCGATAAAATAGGGCTTGCCGCCTGCCGCCAGCGTGGGCTGCACGTCGGCAAAAATAGCAAGCGGGTCCTCACCGCGCGGGTTGTCGGTGGTCAGCATAAGCGCATCCCCATACCGCAAGGCCGCTTCGGCCATCGGGCCGCGTTTTGCGCTGTCGCGCTCGCCCGCACAGCCAAATAAAACGACCAGCCGCCCCTGTACAAACGGCTTGATGCCGGACAATACCTTTTCAATGCTGTCTGCCGTGTGGGCAAAATCGCAAATGACGGTGTAATCGCCCTGATACAGCACTTCGCACCGCCCGCGCACCCCGGGGGAATGTGCCAGCGCGTCGGCCGCCTGCACGGGGTCTTGCCCCAGCGCAAAGACCGCCTGCGCGGCGGCAAGCGCATTGTGGGCAGAATAATTGCCAGGCATCGGGAATTTTACCCTGCGGATGAAACCCGGCCCCACCAGTTCAAACTGCACGCCGCCTGCCTGCAACACCAGGTTTTTCGCCACAAAATCGGCTTCGTTTTGCGCGGTAGAATAGGTCAATACCCTCTGCGGCGGCACTTCGGCCACAAGCCGTCGCCCGTATTCGTCGTCTAAATTCAGCACCGCACAGGCCGTTTGTTCAAACAGGCTGCGCTTTGCAAGGTAGTATTGTTCCATCGTGCCGTGGTAATCCAAGTGATCCCGTGTCAAGTTGGTAAAAACCCCGACATCAAAGGATAACCCATAAAGCCGCTGCTGGTCAAGCGCCTGACTGCTGGCCTCCATGATCACATATTCGCACCCCGCCCGCACCATGCGCGAAAACAGCGCAGCAAGGTCCCACGCCTCGGGGGTGGTAAACTTGGCCGGTATCTGCATCTGGTCCACTTCGCTGCGTATCGTGCCGATCAGCCCACAGCGGTGGCCCAATGCTTCCAGCACTTGTTTAATAAGGTAAGTAATGGTCGTTTTGCCATTGGTACCGGTAACGGCAACCAGCTTTAAACTGCGGGCGGGGTTGCCAAAATAATTATGGCACAGCAGCGCATAAACCTGCCGCGGGTTGCTGACCACCACCTCTGCCGCAAGGCCCAGCCGGCGGTCGGTCACCACCAGTACCGCCCCTGCCTGCAAGGCTTTGGCAGCAAAGGCGTGCCCGTCAAAGCTGCGCCCTTGGGCACAAACAAATATGGTGCCCGGCTGCACACGGCGCGAATCCATAGTCACCGCGCTTGCCTGTGCCTGTGGCAGGGTACCCTCGTAGGCAATCCCCTCAAAAAGTTGTTCCAGTTGCATGGTTTTCCCCTTTCCTGCCGTTGTTGCATTTGCTTTGGCATTAATCTGCCGGGATATTGGGGTCGTGGAAGCTCACGGTCACCACCGACCCTACCGGTACTTCTGTGCCCGCTGCAATGTCCTGTGTCGTCGCCACGGCTCTCGCAAGGTCCGGGTTGCCGTCTTTGCGCAGGTTGAGCCCCAGCGCAGTCAAGGTTTTTTGCACTGCCGTAACATCCCTGCCGCTCAAATCCGGCACAGTGACGACCTGATCTGCAATCGAAGCATCCGTGTACAGCACTACCTTACTGCCCCGCGGCAGCGTACCGCCGGTGGGCGACTGGCGCACCACCGTGCCGCCGCTGCCGCGCACATCCACATTAAAGCCCTTATCACGGGTCAGTGTCACCTGCGCGTTTGCCACCTCGGCCCCTACCACATTGGGCACCGTTGCATCGGCTTCCGCCGCATCTTCTTCGGTATAGACCTTTTCCACCCCAAGGTACGGCAGGGCCTGACTCATGATCTGGCCCACCACCGGCGCCGCAAGGTAGCCGCCAAACAGTTCGCCATCCACCTTGTTCTGTGGCTCGTCTAAAATCACCAGTACGGCGACTTGCGGGTCGTCACAGGGGGCAATGCCCACAAAGGATGAGATGAGCGCATCGGGGTTATCGGAGTCCAGTTTTTGCGAGGTACCACTTTTGCCGCCCACGCGGTAACCTTTCACGGCTGCGCGCCCCACTGAATCCTGCAAAATAGAGCAGATCGTGCTGGAAGTCTCCTTGCTGATGACCTGCCGCTTGACCTCCGGCTCCATATCCTTGACCAGGTTGCCGTCGGCATCCAGTATTTTGCTGACAAGGTGAGGCTGCACCAAATCGCCCCCATTGGCGGCGGTTGCGACTGCGGTGATCATTTGTATCGGGGTCACTTTATTCGACTGCCCAAACGAACTACTGGCAAGCTGCACCGGGCCCAGTGTATCCGCCGTGTAAAACTGGCTCTGCGCCTCACCCGGCAGGTCGATGCCGGTTTTTTGCGTCATCCCAAATGCATTGAAATAATTAAAAAAGGTGTCGGCGCCCATTTTGGTACCGATTTGAATAAACGCCGGGTTACACGAGTTAATCAGCGCCTGGCTGAACGACTCTTTGCCGTGGCCGGTCAACTTGGCGCAGTGCATCGTCACACCCGCCACATCGATCGAGCCGGTACAAACAAAACTGTCGTTTAGTGTAGACGAACCGGAATCCAGCGCGGCGGATGCCGTGACGATTTTAAATACCGAACCCGGCTCGTACAAATCCGACACCGCTTTGTTGCGCCACTGGGTATACTGCGCATTGCTCAGTGCCGCTTTGTGCTCATCCACGTCGGGTGTCGCCGGGTCATCCTGTACCGCATCCGCTGCGGCGCGCTGTGTTTCATCATAAATCGTAAACGGGTCATTGGGGTCAAAATCGCCTTTGGTCGCCATGGCCAGAATACCGCCCGTTTTAACATCCATCACAATTACAACACCGCGGCCAATGACATTATAATCCTTTACCGCGCGCTCCAGCTCTTTTTCCGCATAATGCTGAATCACTTCGTCAATGGTGAGTACCAGGCTGTTACCGTCTTTTGGGGCATAATAACTGTCGGAATCGTACCCCATATCCTTGCCGGTGGCCGTCTGTGCCAAAAGCTGCCGCCCCGGCGTGCCCGACAGCATATCGTCATACTGTTTTTCCAGCCCCGCAAGGCCATTGTTGTCGGTACCGGTAAAGCCCAGCACCGAAGCCGCAAAGTTGCCATAGGGGTAATACCGCTTTGAATCCTGCGAAAGGCTGATGCCACCGTAACTTTCGCCGTTATTTCCCTCCAGCGCAAACTGACGCACTGCATCTGCGACCGGCTTGTCCACTTTCAGTTTGATCGGCTGATACGCGCTTTCGGTCTTATTCAGCTTATCCAGTATGGTCTGCTCATCCATGTCCAGTATCTCGGCAAGGCCGGACGCAATCCCCGCACGGTCTTCCTCATCAATATCGCTGGGGGCCACCGCAACGTTCCACACCGTGGCGCTTTGGGCCAACACTTTCATATTCGCATCGTAAATGATGCCGCGATTGGCAGGGATGATGGTATCTTTCAGCTGCTGGTTTTCCGCCTTTACCTTATAGTCCTCATAGTGAACGATTTGCAGATCCACCAAACTGTAAACCACACTGCCAAAACCGATGATGACAAGGAGAGCGGCCATGGCCAAAATTTTGCGGCGCATTGCGCCGTTTGCTGCCGGGGTGGGTTTGCCTTGGGGTGCGGAGGTATTGTTTTTTGCCATCGCACATCCTCCTTTCCCTGCCGCACGGTGCGGCGAACTTGTGCTTTTAGAAAGAAAAAGAGGTAAAAGCGACCTTTACCCCTTTTCCCTGCTTTGTATGCACTTCTGTGCCGCCGCTACGTCACGGCGCCAAATACTCCATCGCGTTTAAGAACCCGTTGGAAAACTGGTCCAGTAATGTTTTCACTTCACTTTTCGGCTTGACAGCTTTATCCTTATCCTCCAATGTCAGATAGGTCACCTGGCTGGCATCCATTTTGGTAAGGCCAAGCTGTGTCACCGCATAAGTTTCTACCGAGGACAGATCGGTTTTGCTTTCAAGCTGCAGGTTAAGGTAATCATATTCACTTTTGGCATTCGAAAGGCTTGTTTGTGCCGTTGAAATTTGGGTAGTGAGTTCCGTCACCTGGGCACGGGAATACAATACCCCCCATGCCAGTGACACAATGATTGCAACGGTTGCCACGACCTTGAGGCCCGAAAAGTCGAATTTGCGTTTGGGGTTTGCGCCTTTCGCTACTTTCAGGCGGGGCTTTTGCTGTTTTTCACGTTTTTCAAAGGTACTTAAATCATATGCTGCCTGTTGCATGTTCGGGCCTCCTTTCTTGTTTGATCGTCTGCTATGGGGCTGCTGTTACAGCTTTTCTATAATGCGCAGCTTTGCCGAGCGTGACCGGCGGTTTTGCTGTTGTTCCTCTTCGCTTGCCTGCTGGGGTTTGCGGGTGATCGCCTTTGCCTTTGCCACCCCGCCGCACACGCATACCGGTAGTTCGGGCGGGCAGGTACAAGCGGTACACCACTGCCGAAATTTTTGTTTTACCACTCTGTCTTCCAGCGAGTGGAACGTCAGGATACAAAAGCGCCCGCCGGGCGACAGCAGCTCAAAAATAGCGTCAAGCCCTTCGGACAAAGCATCCAGCTCGCCGTTGACCGCGATGCGGATTGCCTGAAAGCTGCGCCTTGCGGGGTTTTTGTCTTTGCGGCGCACGGCCGGCGGCATTGCACTGGCAATCAGCTCTGCCAAGCGGCCGGTCGTTTCAATGGGGGCTTTTGCACGGGCCGCCTCAATTTTGCCGGCTACCTGCCACGCATAGGGTTCTTCTCCATACTCGCGCAGCACACGGGCAATTTCGCTGCGGGTGGCGGTATTGACGAAATCCGCCGCCGTGGGCCCGCTTTGGCTCATGCGCATATCCAGCGGTGCATCCCCAAGGTACGAAAACCCGCGGGCACGGTCGTCAAGCTGGTGGGAGGAAACCCCAAGGTCCAGCAATGCGCCGTCCAGCCGGGTAACGCCCTGCTGCGCCAGCAATTGTTTTGCATTTCTAAAATTGCCCGGCACCACCGTGGCAGGCAGCCCTTGCAAGCGTGCCGACGCGGCGGCAATGGCATCCGGGTCCTGGTCCATTGCGTACAAGCGGCCGTTTACCAGGCGCTTCGCGATCTCCTGCGAATGGCCGGCGCCACCCGCCGTGCCGTCAAGGTAAATGCCGTCCGGTTTGATGGCAAGCCCCGCAAGGCAGGCATCCAGCATGATCGGGATATGGGAAAACTCCATTTTAATCTCCTCTTCCCTTTGAACCGACACTGTGCCGTTACAGCTCCAGCTCTTCCATTGCAGCGGCCATATCGCCGCTGCGCATACTTGTTTTCATTTGTTGCCAACGCTGCGGCTGCCAAAGCTCTGCATAATCACCTACACCGATGACCACCAGTTCTTTGTCCAGCCCCGCGTGCTCGCGTAGGTTAGACGGCAGTAAAATGCGCCCCTGCTTGTCTGGCAACGCCTCTACCGCGCCGGAATAGAGCATGCGGCGCAGGCCACGGTTTTTTACAAGGCCACTTTCCGCAAGGCGGTGAAAAATCTCTTCAAACTTTTGCCCCGGCAGTGCGATCAGGCATTCGTCCAACCAGCAGGTCACATAAAACGGGTCGCCCATTTCATCGCGGAAACGGGCGGGGAAATTGAACCGGCCTTTTTCGTCCAGTTTCTGATTATACGTGCCAATCAGCAAGGTGCCCGCCCCCTCTCCGCGATGGCTGGCAAAAGCAAATTCACCGCTTTTACCCACCTTTACCCATCAAATTAGCTTTATTATACTTGATTTGGTTCATAAATGCAAGAATTTCTTTGCAACACATTCCGGCCCTTAATTTGCCTTTTTTCGCTTGATAACGCCACTTTTTTAATGTTTTTCACCCTCGTTTTTTAAAGTCACAGGCCTGTCTGTCTTGCAACATTTGGTAGTGGTTAAGTTTTTTAAAGTTTTCACATTTATTGTCGTTTGCCCTCCCTTTGTTGCAAAATTAGTATCATTATATTTCTATTTTTAAACTTAAAATTATATTTTGTTACTTTTTGTTTTCGCGGGGCAACACAAAGAAGCATCGCGCGGCAATGCCACGCGATGCTTCTTTGTTCGTTTTTCTTATTGTGTTTCAGTTGCTATTGTGGTTTACTTTTAACGGGGTAGCCGATATGCCAACACCAAAAAAACAGTTTCAGCCACCAGTACCACCGGCACCGTAATGATGAATTTGGGCGTTTTAGTTTTATGGTGAAACACAAGCATGCCCAAAAGCATCCCCGCGCCGCCACCGGCAATCGTAAGGCCCAGCAGCACCCGCTCCGGGATGCGCCATTTTTCTTGTATTGCAGCCCGCTTGTCTGCCCCACAGGCAATCAAGGCCACAAGGTTAATCGCCACCAGATATGCTATACTGATACTATCCATACAAACCCCTCTTTTCAGCAAGTTACCGCATACTTTTTCGTGATTTTCAGTATACCAGAAACGAGCTTTCTTTCCAATGGTTTTCTATCAACCAGCCGCCCGTGCTATTTTGTCACGGTACTTTTACTTTTTTTCGCACAAGGCTTGACTTTTGCCGCCAAGTTATAGTATTATATAAAACGCAGCTCCGAAAGGTGTCACATGCGCCCGTAGCTCAGGTGGATAGAGCAACTGCCTTCTAAGCAGTGGGCCAGGGGTTCGAGTCCCTTCGGGCGCACCATATGTGGTGGGTGTAGTTCAGTTGGTAGAGCACCAGATTGTGGTTCTGGGTGTCGTGGGTTCGAGCCCCATCACCCACCCCATTATGCAAAAGCGAATTCAAACCACCATTGAGTTCGCTTTTTTCATTGGGCTGTCGCCAAGTGGTAAGGCAAAGGACTTTGACTCCTTCATCCGCTGGTTCGAATCCAGCCAGCCCAACCAAAATGGAATATCGTTGTTCTGGCTGTCTGCTGAGCTGCATACACGGCAAGGCAGCAAAAAAGGAAGTACCTTGTTATCGGGTACTTCCTTTTTTTATTTATGGTTTTGCGGTTCAGCCCTCTACTTTGGGCAGTGTGGCAAGGCTGGCGTTCAGTTCTTCATCGGTCGGTATCTGGTCGCTCATCTCGCCATCGTGGAACTTTTCGTAGGCAGTCATATCAAAATAGCCGGTGCCGGTCAGCCCAAATACAATCGTCTCTGCGCGCCCGGCCTCTTTGCAGGCCAGTGCCTCATCAATGGCAACACGAATGGCGTGGCTGCTTTCCGGCGCGGGCAGAATACCCTCGATCTGTGCAAACTGCTGCGCCGCCTCAAAAACGCGGGTCTGCTCTACCGAAACAGCCTCCATCAGGCCGTCCGCGTACAACTGCGAGAGGATCGAGCTCATGCCGTGGTAGCGAAGCCCACCCGCGTGGTTGGGCGACGGGATGAAGTTGCTGCCCAGCGTATACATTTTGGCCAGCGGGGTCACCATGCCGGTATCGCAAAAATCATAGGCATATTTGCCGCGCGTAAAGCTGGGGCAGGACGCTGGCTCTACCGCGATGACGCGGTAATCTGCTTCGCCGCGCAGCTTTTGGCCCATAAACGGGGCAATCAGCCCGCCCAGGTTTGACCCGCCACCAGCACAGCCAATAATGACATCCGGGTGAATATCGTATTTGTCCAATGCCGCTTTGGTCTCAAGGCCAATGATCGACTGGTGCAGCAACACCTGATTCAGCACGCTGCCCAGCACATACCGGTACCCCGGGTGGCTGGTCGCTACCTCTACCGCCTCGGAGATGGCACAGCCAAGCGAACCGGTGGTGCCGGGGTGCTCGGCCAGTATTTTTTTGCCGACCTCGGTGCTTTGCGACGGGCTGGGGGTCACATCGGCCCCATAGGTGCGCATGACCTCGCGGCGAAACGGTTTTTGCTCGTAGGAGCATTTCACCATGAACACCTTGCAGTCCAGCCCAAAGTAGGCGCAGGCCATGGAAAGTGCGGTGCCCCACTGGCCCGCACCGGTCTCAGTGGTGACACCTTTTAAGCCCTGCTTTTTGGCGTAATAGGCCTGTGCGACGGCAGAGTTCAGCTTGTGGCTGCCGGAGGTGTTATTGCCCTCGAACTTATAATAGATTTTTGCCGGGGTACCAAGCGCCTCCTCCAGCCGGTAGGCGCGCATCAATGGCGAGGGGCGGTAGGTCTTGTAGTACTCGCGGATTTCATCCGGGATCGGGATCTCACGGTGCTCATTGTCCAGCTCTTGCGCAATCAATTCGTCACAAAATACCGGGCGCAAGTCTTCAAAAGTCATCGGCTTGCCTGTGCCGGGGTTGAGCAGCGGCGCCGGTTTGTGCTGCATATCGGCCCGCACATTGTACCAGCTTTGAGGCATCTCTGTTTCTTCAAGGTAAATTTTGTAGGGAATGTTGTGCTGTTCCATCTTTGCGCTCTCCTTTCAAATTGTCTCCCCTGGAGAGGGCATAAAAAAAAGCCTTCGTCCACAAGGAGAATCTCACTTCTCCTGGGACAAAAGCATTACACTTCTGCGGTACCACCCAAATTGACGCCAAAGCGCCCACTCTGTAACGTGCTAGCACACGTCTTTCCTTGGTAACGGGGGAAAAGCCCGTCGCAGCATACTGGGGGTGCACCCCGTTCAGCCCGCCCTCCACAGTCCATTCGGCAGGGCTCTCTCTGTTGCACTCACACCACCGGCAACTCTCTTTAAGAGACAGTTTCTGCGTACTCGTCTGTATCATCGGTTTTACCTTTTCAGGTTGCGTTTAGTATACACATGCCTTATGTAAATGTCAATCTTTTTTGTTTCGCGTTTTACCTGTTTTATGAAAAAAGAAGGGTTGCAACTACAGCATTTGTGATGTATATTGATGGTAATAGTTGGGTTTGTCCATTTTTTTACTATTTGCTGTTGGTTTTTACTAAAATTAGATAAAAGCACCATGCACTACTTTTGGATTCTTTCTAAGGAAAGCGGTGATGAAATGCGTGTTATCGAGCCTTTTTTGTACAATATCGGTCTTGCACTGGTTATCCTATACCTGCTCATGGGGTTTGATGATTTTATCTGGGACGTTTTCACGCTTCTTTTGCGCACCTCTTACAAAAAGCAGCGCCTTGACTTAAAACAGTTGAACAGCATTCCACCAAAACTACTTGCGCTGACGGTTGCTGCATGGCATGAAGATAATGTGCTGGGCGATGTGATTGATAACGTCATCGCCTCCACCGACTACCCGCGTTCGATGTACCACATTTTTTTAGGGGTCTACCCCAACGACGACGCCACCATTGCCGTGGCACAGACCCTTGCCGAACGTTACCCCAATGTACATGTGGTGATCAACGAGCTGCCCGGCCCCACCTCGAAAGCGCAAAACCTCAACTATGTCATTCGCCAGATCAACCAGTTTGAGCAGCAGCATGGCTGGGAATTTGCCTCTTTGACGATTCACGACTCAGAGGATGTGGTACATCCTTACGAATTATTGGCCACCAACTATCTGCTGGAAAGCCACGAGGCGCTGCAATTCCCGGTGTTTCCGCTGATGCGCTTGCCCCGGCTTTCGAACTTTTTTAAAACGATCACCACCGGTACCTATGCCGACGAATTTGCCGAAAACCATTTTACCACCATGGTCACCCGGTATATGACTGGCGCGTTTGTGCCGTCAGCCGGCACAGGCTTTGCGCTTTCGCGCAAAACATTGCAAAGCTTTGGCGATGCGGATGTTTTGCCCCGCGACAGCCTGACAGAGGATTACCGGCTTTCGCTGACATTGTTTCAACACGGCATTCGCATGTATTATGTGCTGGAGCAGATCCCCCGCATCAATGAAAAAAACAAGTTGGTTTGGGATTATATCACCACACGGTCCATTTTCCCCAACACCTTTAAAACTGCGGTCAAACAAAAAACACGCTGGATTTTGGGCATTACCATGCAATCGTTTCGCGCCAGAGACATTTTTAGGATGAAAAACGTCTCGTTTGCCGGGCGGTATTCGCTTTATAAGGACTTGAAAGCCAAGCTGGGCAACCTGCTTGTGCTTGTCGGGTACCCGGTGTTGATTTATTTTTTGCTCTCGCTGTTCATTCCATTACCGGTCATTTACCCCATATGGACGCTCTCGTGGTACCTCAGCCTTGCCGTCACCGTGATGATGATCGAACGGCAGGTTTTTCGCAGTGTTGCCATTTACAATGTCTACGGTATGCGCAGTGTGTTTTTTGCCTGCCTGCTGCCCCCCATACTGCCGCTTAGGCTCATGTGGGGCAACATCATCAACATGGTATCCACCATGCGCGCCTACCGGCAAAAATGGTTTGGCCAGCCCCAGCCCAAAACCACCGCTAAAAATAAAACTGATAAAAAAGCAAAAAAACCACTTGCCTGGGCCAAAACCGACCACGCTTTTCTTGAAAAGCAGGTGCTGGAGCGCTACCGCCGCAAACTGGGCGATATTTTGCTGGAGCGCGGCTATTTGACGCCGGAACAGTTGCAGCAGGCGCTTTATGCCGCATCGATGAAAAAAGAAACACTGGGGGCTTACCTGCGCAGCCAAAACCTCATCAGCGAAGAGCAACTTTTAGAAGCCCTTGCCAGTGTGAAGCACATCAAATATGTCACGCCGGCGCGCTTGGAAAACTATCGCCTGCACCAGTTTGCACCCGTATTTGAAGAAGGCCTGTTGCAACATTTAATGGTGTTACCGCTGCTGCGGTTTGAGGGCGGTTATGTATTTGCGTTTTGCGACGAAAGCCCGGATAACGCCCAAACGGTGCTGCGCAATACCTACCAGATCGAGGTGCGTGCGGAATTTTTGCCAAGAGAAGCCATTGAACAGGGGTTACAGCTTGTCTATGCCCCCCCTGTTTCGGTCTGCGCACTTTCCTCCCCTGTAGAAAAGCTGTATAAAGAAGGCCGGCTGAATTACGAGCAGGTCATTCTGGTACGTAATTTTTGCTCGCTAAAAACCGAAAGCGAACAGTCGATGCTGGCCCGTATGGGGCTGGTGCCTAATGAGGGCGCAGCCCCCAGTAAGGAGGAACCTGTTGATTAAAGTAATGACCATTTTTGGAACGCGGCCCGAAGCCATTAAAATGGCCCCGCTGGTAAAGGAGCTCAAGGCGCGCGACGGCTTTGACTGTGTGGTATGCATTACTGCCCAGCACCGCGAAATGCTGGATCAAGTATTGGACGCCTTTGACATTCAGCCCGATTATGACCTGAACCTGATGAAAAGCGGGCAAACCCTGTTTCACATCACGACCGCCGCATTGCTTGGCCTGAACGATGTGCTGCAACAGGCAAAACCCGACATGGTGCTGGTACACGGTGACACAACAACCACCCTTGCGGGCACCCTTGCCGCGTTTTACCAGCAGATCCCCATTGGGCATGTAGAAGCCGGCCTGCGCACCTGGGACAAGTACTCCCCTTTCCCCGAAGAAATGAACCGGCAGATGACCGATTGCGCGGCCGATTTGTATTTTGCCCCCACCCAGCAAAGCCGCGAAAACCTGCTGAAAGAGAATAAGGCGGATGAAAAAATTATTGTCACCGGCAATACCGCAATTGACGCGCTGAAAACGACGGTGCGCCCCGGCTACACCCACCCACAGCTTGACTGGTGCCACGGTAAACGCCTGTTGCTGCTGACGGCGCATCGCCGCGAAAACTGGGGCGAACCACTGCACCGCATCTTCCGCGCCGTGCGGCGCATTGCCGATGAATTTTCAGATGTGCGGGTCATTTACCCGGTACACATGAACCCCGCGGTGAGGCAGGCCGCCGATGAGGAACTGTCGGGCGACGAGCGCATCCGGCTGATTGAACCACTGAACGTACTTGATTTTCATAATTTCATGAACGCAGCCGACTTGATTTTAACCGACAGCGGTGGCATACAAGAGGAAGCTCCCTCGCTGGGCAAACCGGTACTGGTGCTTCGCGACACCACCGAGCGGCCGGAAGGGGTTGCCGGGGGCACACTGAAACTGGTGGGTACCGACGAAGAAGCCGTGTACCTTGCCACAAAAGAGCTGTTATGTGACCGTGCGGCTTACGCCGCCATGAGCGCCGCCAACAACCCATACGGCGACGGCAATGCCAGCGCGCGCATTGTGGATGCCATCAAAGCTTATTTTGACCATAGCGCCTAAACACCGCTTAGCTGCCTCATCTTGTGGGGCAGCTACCTTATTTTCAACAACCCGTTGCCGACTATTTTGGCCCGGTTGAAATTGACAAAACCTCTGGCGGGGGATATATTTGTATAAACAAATAAAAGAGGTGATGCTTCACACTGCGGCCTGCCCTGAATTACAAAAGTTTTGTCACAAAATTTTGCATTTTTTGCCGCCCATAATGCTGGCCACGCGGGCCTTTTTAAGGGTAACTAAAGCCACTTTTACCGGCAAGTACGGCCGTCTTATCTGCTTTGATCTGCGCGGCAATACGCCCACCCGCTTTGTTTTATCCGCTGTTGGCTGGCGGTACCCCAACATTACGACGGGGTTGCTTTGCCACAAAGCTAAACGGTTTTTGCTTTATCACAAAAGTTTCTGTGCTGTTTTAATTGTCTGACAACAGCTCTCTCTTTATTCTTTCTCTTTCAAACTTTCCCCCGGTGCTTTTGACTTTGCTGCAAATCTGCGCTTGCTGCATAGTTGAACCGGGGTGTCGTTGTTTTGAAAGTATCCACCCCTGCGGTACTGCCGCACAAGGTAATCACCATGCCCAAAACAGAGGAGGACACCCCAAATGAAGCAGGATTTTGCTGTAGAACAAACCATAAAAGCCCGTTCCAGTGTGCGCACTTATGACCCCAGACCATTGACACGACAAGAAGAACAGCAGTTAAAAGAGTACATGCCCAAAATTGAAAACCCGTTTGGTGTCACTGTGCAGTTTGCCCTGATCCACACCGATACCGCCGACAACGCAGAAAAGCCGGGCACTTATGGCATCATCAAAGGGGCAACCGCCTATCTGGGTGCATTTACTTCAAAAGGCCCGCTTGCTGCCGAGGGGCTTGGGTATGCGTTTGAACAACTACTTTTATTTGCCACCTCCATGGGCCTTGGCACCTGTTGGTTGGGCGGTACTTTTCAGCACGGCCGCTTTGCCCATGCCATGCAGGTACCGGCAGAGGCCTATTTCCCCGCGGTTTCCCCGGTCGGGCACCCTTTGGGCAAACGACGCGTTTTTGAAAATTTAAGCCGTTGGGCGGTGCATGCCGGCGGGAGAAAAAGTTGGGATGTCTTGTTTTTTGACCAGGACTTTTCTACCCCGCTTACCCCGCAGGCCGCAGGGGAGTTTGCCACTCCGCTGGAATTGCTTCGCCTTGCACCTTCCGCAATCAACCGGCAGCCTTGGTGCGTTTTAAAAGACCATGAGGCTTACCACTTTTTTAAAACACAGGCCCCCGCAAAAGCGGAAGAGGACGACAGCCTTGGCCTTGACCTTGGTATCGCCGCTTGTCATTTTGCACTGGGTGCCGCCGAAAAAGGGCTGCCCGGCCATTTTGAAAAACTAACTGCCCCAGGCATTACCGCCCCCAACACACTCACTTACACGTTTTCCTGGGTGCTGCAAGAAATGCAGGCTTAGCCTGCTATAAGAGGCTAAGGCAGCTTGCAACGCCCCAAACCTGCACGTAAACAGTTTACCCCAAAAGGTGGCTTTTCCCTTTTGTTGTATGATATCCCCTGCTGCATTACCCCTTGCAGCCGGGGTATTGTTTTTAGTGCAGCCTTTTCGGCCCCGCATCGCGTTTTCACCGGCACCTCTTGGCTACCCTATTGCCCTGCTAAACACAGCAATGCCCCCTGCAACAGTGTTGCAGGGGGCATTGTTCTTTACTGTATACAGCGCTTACAAAATCGGGCTTTTACAACCCTTTTGTATTCAGCGCACGGGAGGCGTTTAAGATGGCAAGCACCGAAACGCCGACATCGGCAAACACGGCAGCCCACATACTGGCCTCGCCAAGGGCGGAAAGCACCAACACACCAAGCTTGATTGCCAGCGCAAACACAATGTTTTGCCGCACAATTTTCAGCGTCTTTTGCGCGATGCGAATTGCCAGTGGCAACGCCGCAAGATCATCATCCATCAGCACAATGTCTGCCGCCTCAATTGCAGCGTCGCTGCCAAGGCCACCCATCGCGATACCGATATCCGCACGGCTGAGCACCGGCGCATCGTTGATCCCATCCCCCACAAAGGCCAGTTGCCCCTGCGCGGTTTTTTGGGCCAGCAAATCCTCTACCTCGGCAACCTTATCGCCGGGCAGCAACTGCGCATGCACTTCGTCAAGGCCCAACTGGGCCGCCACTGCCTCGCCCATCGCGGCGGCATCCCCTGTCAGCATGACGGTTTTGCGAATGCCCGCTTTGCGCAGGCTAGCAATCGCCGCTTTCGCCTCTGGTTTTACAGTATCTGAAATCAATACCGCGCCAATAAATTGTCCGCCCTGTGCCACATAGACAACCGTACCGGCCTCCTGTAACTGCGCAAAGTGAATTTTTTCCGCCTGCATCAACCGGGCATTCCCGGCCAATACCAGTTTGCCATCCACCTGTGCGCGCACCCCGTGCCCTGCGATCTCCTGTGTGTCACTTACCTGTGCGTCGGCCAGCGTGCCGCCCCATGCACGCCGCAGCGAAAGTGAGATTGGGTGGTCGGAATAGCTTTCGGCAAGTGCCGCCGCACGCAGTAGCTGCTCGTCACTGATGCCCGGCGCTGGCACGACCTTTGTCACTTCAAACGACCCCCTGGTCAGTGTGCCGGTCTTATCAAAAACTACAATTTCGGTTTTTGACAGCGCCTCAAGGTAGTTGCTGCCCTTTACCAAAATGCCGCGCTTTGACGCACCGCCAATGCCTCCAAAAAAGCTGAGCGGCACCGAGATGACCAGTGCGCACGGGCAGGACACCACAAGGAAGATCAGCGCGCGGTGGATCCAGTTTGCCCAATCGCCCAAAAACAACGGGGGCACCACTGCCAACAACAGGGCCGAAACCACGACCGCCGGGGTGTAGTACCGCGCAAACCGGGTGATAAAATTTTCTGTGCGCGCTTTTTTGCCGCTGGCGTTTTCTACAAGGTCTAATATTTTAGCGACGGTCGATTCGCCAAACGGCCTGCTGACTTTGATTTCAAGCAAGCCGCTCAAGTTGATGCAGCCGCTGATAGCGTCTGCCCCCTGCCCTAGCTCACGCGGTACCGACTCGCCGGTCAGTGCGGCGGTATCCACCATGCTGGTACCGCTTACTACCGTACCGTCAAGCGGTATTTTTTCGCCCGGCTTTACCACAATCAAATCGCCAACGCCAACTTCTTCCGGTGACACCTGAACCAGCTGGTCATCTTTGCGAATATTGGCATAATCCGGGCGGATATCCATCAGGCTGGAAATCGACGCGCGTGATTTGCCAACCGCATAGCTTTGAAACAACTCCCCCACTTGGTAAAACAGCATCACAGCAACCGCTTCGTCGTACCCCACCATGGAGGCAGCGCCCGAAACCTGGTCGTAAAACGCAGTGGCAAAAGCCCCCAGCGTTGCAATGGACATTAAAAAATTCTCATCAAACACCTGCCCTCGCAGGATGTTTCTGGCGGCTCTTTTCAGCACATCGCCGCCAATGATTACATAGGCAGGCAGATAAAAAATCAGTTTCCAAAAGCCTGCCAAAGGCACCAACTCACCTGCGGCAAACAGCACGGCGGCGGCAACGATCCGCCAAAATACTTTTTTCTGCCTTCTTGTCATCTGATTCAACATGGGCCGTTTTGGGTCCCCTTTCAAGCGCAATGGGCCACGCGTTGTTTTATTCCTTGCTGTGCCGGGTTAAAACCGCACCGTACAGTCGGGCTCTACTTTGCGGCAAATTTTGGCCGCCTGTTTTGCAATCTCGTCAAACTGGCTTTCATCGGCCTCAATCGTCAGTTTTTGGGTCATAAAATTGACACTTGCACTGGTGACACCGTCAATCTTTTTGATGGCATCCTCCATTTTTGCAGCACAGTTTGCACAGTCTAAGTCTTCCATCTGAAACGTCTTTTTCATTCCTTGCAACTCCTTACCCTTCTGTTATATGCTCCATCCCCTGGCCGAGAATCGCACGCACGTGCTCGTCGTCCAAAGAGTAGAATACCGTTTTGCCATCGCGCCGGTTTTTGACCAGCTCTGCGTTTTTCAACACCCGAAGCTGGTGAGAAATCGCCGATTGCGTCATGCCCAGCAGCTGGGCAATGTCGCACACGCACAACTCTTCTTCAAATAAAACATACAAAATTTTAATGCGGGTCGAATCGCCAAACACCTTGTAAAGCTCTGCCAGATCATACAGCAGCTCTTCGTCCGGCAGCACGGTGCGCACCTGCCGGATCAGGTCCGGGTGAGCATGGATATAGTCACAACATTCCATCCCGTTTTTATCTACCATTGCATTGCCCTCCAGTTCATATGAATGATTGTTCATATGTTCATTATACATATCGTTTTTATTTTGTCAATATGGTTTTGGCATTATTTTTCTGTTTTTTTTGCTTTCAAAACAACACTTTTTTAGTAGACTTTTCTGTTTTGGCGCGCTATACTATAGACAAGCAATAAGTACCTACAGTTTTATTTAAAGGAGGTTTTTTGAATGTTAAAAGAACATGACCTTGCCCCGGATTTCACACTACCCGATAAAGATGGTACCCCGGTTTCTCTGCACGATTTTCGCGGCAAAAAAGTAGTTGTTTATTTTTACCCAAAGGACAGCACCCCCGGTTGCACCCGGCAGGCGTGCGCGTTTCGCGATGGGTATGCGGCGTTTCAGCATACCGGCGTGCCGGTGATCGGCATCAGCAAAGACAGCGAAGCCAGCCACCGCAAATTTGCCGAAACCTACAACCTGCCCTTTTTACTGCTGAGCGATGTGCAGCGCAGCGCCATTGAAGCTTTTGGCGTTTGGCAGGAAAAAAAGATGTACGGCAAAACCTCGTTTGGTGTCGTGCGTTCCACTTTTATTATTGATGAAAACGGTGTGGTTGAAAAGGTTTTCCCAAAGGCAAACCCCGACACGAACGCCGCTGAAATTTTGGAGTACCTTGGAGCCGGTAAATGATTGCAATCCTCTCCCCTGCAAAAAACATGCGCCGGGTAAAAAGCCCCCTGCCCCCCACTACCCCGCAGTTTTTGCAACAGGCCCTGCCGCTGCTGCAAGAGCTGCGCCAATACAGCCCGCGGCAGCTTGAACAGGTAATGAAGATCAACCCCACGCTGGCGCTGGCCGCATTTACCGCGTTTGCGGATATGCAGCCAGAGCAGCCTGGCACCCCCGCCCTGCTGGCGTATGACGGGCTGCAATACAAGCAACTGGGTGCCACGGGTTTCAGCCGTGCACAGCTTAACTTTGCACAGCAACACCTGCGCATCCTGAGCGGGTTCTACGGCTTGCTGCGCCCGCTGGACGGCATTTGGCCCTACCGCCTTGAACTGGGGGGCACGTTAAAGTTTGGCGGAAAATCACTTTATGCCTACTGGGGCGGCCAACTTGCCAAGGCGCTGTTTGCTGCGGGGCAGCCCGTCATCAACCTGTGCTCTGCCGAATATGCAAAGGCCGTTACCCCTTTTTTACTGCCGGGGCAACAGTTCATCACCGTGGATTTTTTACAACAAAAGCCCGGCGGCAAATTAGTGATGCAGGCAACGGCTGCCAAAATGGCACGCGGGCAGATGGCACGCTTTCTGGTACAGAACAAACTCACCCGGCCGGCGCAACTGCAAAAGTTCAGCTGGGGCGGGTACGAATATACAAAAGCACTTTCTACCCCGCAGCATTGGGCCTTTGTGCGGGGCAATGATTGACTGTGATTTCAAATAAGAAACGCGGAGGGGATTCCCCTCCGCGTTTCTTATTTGGTTGTGCTGTTATTTAAAATAAGTCTTTCACTTTTTGCCAAAACGTCGTCTTTTCCGGTTGTGCCGTCTGCTGCTTTGTGGTAACGGCCGCGGCAGTTTCATCCTCGGCGGGGGCCTGTACCTTCATGATAAATTTCACGCTGGCCTTTTGCCCCTGTTCACTGCCGGTATAACTGGTGTAGTCCTCTGCCTGCTGTTTCATCTGTGTCATCACATTGTCGATGGTGGGCAGGTTTTGCACTAAGCTGTTGCCCGTCATTTGGCCCACACCGTCAGCAAGTGTCACGGTACCGTTTGCCAGCTCTAACGTGCCGCTTTTAAACTGTGTCAGCGAGCTTTTGATGGTTTTGCTGGAAGTCGACAGCTTATTCAGCCCGTCGGACAAACTGTTTGCGCCGCCACTGAGCTTTGAAACGCCATCCTGCAGGGCTGTGGCACCGGTGGCAACCTGCGAAGCACCGCTGGCAAGTGCATTTGCTGCGCCAACCACCGTTTCAATGTTATCCGGGTCCTCTTTTTGGTAAAGGGCCCCCATCAGGGTACTCATGCCGGTCATCAGGCTGGTCGATTCGGTATTCACCTTGTCAAGGTCACCCTGCAAACTGCCCACCACACCTTGCACCACACTGGGGGCCGCCGCCTGCACCGCTGCGGTCACGGTGGTGCCAATGTTGCTGCCCGCATCTGCGACCTGCTGGCTGCTTGACACCGCACTGTTCACTGCCGCAGTTACCGCAGCTGCCGAATCCGCACTTTGCATGCTGGTTTGAATCGAGGCAATAGCGCTGTCCAGTGTTGCCTTGGCAACCGTCGCCTGCTGTGCCGCTGCGGTAGCTGCGGCGGCGGCATCCGTTTGCCCTGCTGCCGTGGCATCCGCCGCCTGCTGTGTATAAGTAGCTATCTCTGTTTGCAGTTGCTGCGACTGGGTAGCAAGTGCCGTGATAATTTGGGTTGCGGTTGCCTGTGAGGCGCTGTTTGCCGCGACCCCGGCCACCGTGCCAAAGGCGTTACTTACCGCGGGGGATACCGCGGCGCTTACCTGTTGTACCGCACTGTCGGGCAGTGTGACAGACCCTGTTTGCAACGCCGCCAGTTTGGTATTCAGCGATGCCATATCGGTTTGCAGGCTTTGCTGCAATGCCGCTGCACCGACCAACTGGGGCACCAACTGCTTGTTTAAGCTGCCCGCCAGTTTGTTGCTGCCGGCTTGCAAGCTGGCGACACCTGCGTTCAGTGACTGGGTGCCGGTCAACAGCTGGTCGGCACCGCCTTTCACCTGCTGCGCCCCACTCAGCGCACTATCCACCCCCGCATCAAAGGTGTTGTAGCCACTTTGCAGCTCTGCCATTTTGCTGTCCAGCAAAGTTGCCCCCTCCTTGAGGGTTTTGGTGCCATCCGACAGTTCATCCAGTTTATCAGAAACTCCGGACATATCGGGCAGGTCAGAAAGCTCATCCACACTGGTTGCGGCTGCCAGTAAAATAGTGGGCATTGCAAACTGTTTTACATCGGCTTCTATCGTCACTTCATCCAGCAGCATGTCGTTCAGCTTGGTAAGGTCGCTGGTCAGCAGGCCACGCAAGCTGTCACGCATACCGGGCATTGTTAAAAAGCAAACCAGCTGATTGGCCGAATCCGTCTGCACGGTGCCATGTTCGGCTTTTACGTTGTAAAACACATCCGCGGGCAAGTCCGCCGTGACCAGTGTCGCAAACGGGGTACATACCGTGCGCTCTTTGCCACCGAACGTTTGCTGCTGCGTTTCATGGTTGGTCAATTTGATCTTGACGACAAGGTGCCCGCTTTGGCCCGCAAGCGCGGCAGCCGGCAGTTCTTTGCCATCTAACTGGTAGGTGATCGCCGCCGTGACTGGCGGTGTTTTTGTCGTGTTGCCCTGATAATAAATATCGGTCGCAGGGGTATCCCACACCAGGTTTTCGCCCTCTTGTTGCAGGGTGGCATCGCCTTTTAACACACTGATATTCCCAAGGGTACTGGTGTCCTTTACCCCGTTAAACCCGTTTTCGCTGTGCAGCCAGTCGCTGACGACCTGGTCGCTGACGCTGCCATCCGGGTTTAAAAACACAAACACATTTTCATCTTTCGCCACCTGTGTCGCCTGCGCGGCCCATACCGGGGCGGCACAACTGCAGGCCACTGCAAGGCCCACAGCGCAGGCCGTAACTTTTAACAAACGTTTCATATTGTTGCACTCTCCTTTTTGGGTGTGATCCAATGCCAGGTCGTTTTGCGGATAATGGGTGCTGTCAAAATGAGCAGCCCCGGCAACACCAGCAAAATGACCGCCATGCTGATCAGCGCACCACGGCTGATCAACAAGCAGATGTTGCTCAGCAGTTGCATGCGCGAAATAAAGGCTACGCTTGCCGTCGCTGCAAAAAAGGTCAAGCCGCTGGTCAAGATGCTCTGGCTGCACTGTTCTACCGCAACGCGCACCGCTTCTTTTGTACTGCGCCCACGGCGCAGTTCCTCCTGAAAACGGGAAGTTGTAAGAATCGCGTAATCCACCGTCGCGCCAAGCTGAATGGTGCCAATGACAATGCTGGCGATAAACGGCAGCGACGTACCACTGAAATACGGGATGCCAAGGTTGATCATGATAGCACTTTCGATCACCGCTACCAGTAGCACCGGGATAGAAGCAGAGCGGAACACCACTGCGATGATGGCAAACACAAAGAACACCGACGCAATATTGACGTTGCGGAAATCGACATCCGCCACTTCGATCAGGTCCTTCGTCATGGCCCCTTCACCGCTGATCACGCCGCTTGGGTCAAACTGCTTGACGATTTTTTGCATCTCATTTAATTGGCTGCCCATTTGGTCAGTGCCGCTGGCATACGTAGAGTTTGCAAGCAGCAACCGGTGGCCGCCGGTGTGGAACGTCTCTTCCAGGTCTGCCGGGATGAGCTGCTCGGGGATGCCCGCACCGACAAATTTTTGGTAGCTAAGCACCTGCGTGATGCCATCCACCTGCTTCAGCTCGTCGCCCAACTGCCTCATTTGGTCGCTGCTCAGGCTTTCATCCACCATAATAAAGTGGGTGGTCGTCATATTAAAATCTTTTTTCAGCCGGTTGGTGCCCACCATGCTCACCATGTCTTGTGGCATGCTGTCAGACAACGTGTAGTACACCGATGTTTTAGACTGTGCCACGGCAAACGGGATGACCAGCACCGCAAATACTGCCAGCAGTACCCCATAATGCCGGGTCACAAACCCCGCCGTGTGGGTAAGCTTTGGGATCAACACGCGGTGCGTGTGTTTTTCCATATTGCGGCGGAACACCAAAATCAGCGCGGGCAGAATGGTAACGGTGCTCAATACGCCCAAAAAGACGCCCTTTGCCATAACAATGCCGATATCGCGCCCAATGCTCAGCCGCATAAAGCACAGTGCCAAAAAGCCGGCGACCGTGGTCAGCGAGCTGCCGCTGATAGAAGAGAACGTGTTGCGAATGGCATGTACCATCGCGTCCTCATCTGACATATGGGTACGCTCCTCTTCAAACCGGTGCAGTAAAAAGATGGAATAATCCATCGTCACACCCAGTTGCAGCACGGTGGCAAGCGCTTCGGTGACATAGGATATTTGGCCCAAAAAGATGTTGGTACCAAAATTGTACAGGATGGGAAATGCAATGCCCAACATAAAAATCACCGGGCCAAGTGTCTCACTGAGGCTTAAAAACAGCACCAGCATCGAGCACCCGGCGGCCACCAGCACATACATGGGCATCTCTTTGTCTACCAGTGCTTTGGTGTCTTGCAAAATAGCCGAGGCCCCGCCAATAAAGCAGTCTTTTGCAAGCAGCCCTTTTATTTGCGAAATGGCCCCCATGGTACCGGCACTGGCCCCCGGCTCGTCAAAGGTGACGATCATCATTTGTGCGTCATTTTGCCCATAAAAAAACTTTTGCAAATCACCCGGCAGCAGTTGCCTTGGTGTCGCCACCCCGGCAAGCTCGCTCACATCGGTGACTTTGCGCACCCCGCTTACTGCCGCAATCTCGGTGCGCAGTTTTTCGCGGTCCGCCGGTGTCATATGTTCCGTTGTGATCATTGCAGTAGAGGCTATTTTAAAATCGTTTTCAAGGTACCGTTCCCCCACCATGGATTCCAGCTCAGGCGGCAAGTAGGTCAGAATATCATAGTTGATATAAGTGCCAACCGCACCCAGAATTGCCGGGATAAGCAACAACACCGCAATAATCAAAACCATTTTGCGCTGCCGCACAATAAACCGTGCAAATCGTTCCATCGTTTCATCTCCCCTTGGGATATTACTGACTAACAGTCAGCATGAACAGTATAGGCTTAAAGTGACCATCAGTCAATTAGTTAAATGACCGATAGTCATTAGTTGAATTTCGACTATTTTAGCGCTTTTTCACAAATCGTAGTTTCCATTCTTGTTATTTGGAAACATTTGTCCTATACTGTTCACGAGGATCGTATAGGCTGTAAAATGTGTCCGGCTGGGCCGGCGCAGGCCAATAGCAGTAAGGAGCGAGGCCGATGAGTGGACGGTTGGAACAAAAAAAGCAGGCTAAAAAACAAAACCTGCTGGACGCCGCCTATTCCCTTTTTACGCAAAAAGGGGTTGCTAAAACCTCGGTAGACGAGATTGTGCAGCACGCACAGGTGGCAAAGGGCACTTTTTATTTGTATTTCAAAGACAAGGGCGATGTATTGCAGGAGCTGATTTACAAGATTAGTTACCGCGTGCTGATTGAGTCTTATGCCGAAGTGCAGACAAAACGCACCGGAGATTTTACTGAGGATTTTATTTTGCTGGTAGACGGCATTGTGGAATATTTCAGCCATAACCGGCTGCCGCTGCGGCTCATCGAGCGCAATTTTTCATGGCCCATGGTTGCCCAGCAGATTTACGAGCGGGCGGATGACCCCCTGTGGAGGCAGATCACACAAGACCTTGCCAGCAGCCCGCTTGCAAAGCGGTACACGCAGGAAGAGATTTTCAGGCTGATTTATGTGATTTTGGAAATGTGCGGTTCCACCTGCTATTCTTCAATTATTGAGCATCGCCCTGCCCCTATGGACCAGATGAAGCCGATGTTGTACGATATCATTCGCAAAATACTACAATGAGGAGTAATTTATGCAGCTGCCCAAGGACCCCGTGATTCTGCTGAGCTATGTCAACACCCAGTTGCGTGATGCCTACCCCAGCCTGAAAGAGCTTTGCCACGCACTTTGTGTGGAGGAAGAAGGCCTGACTTCTACCCTTGACGGTATTGGTTACGCCTATGATGCCACCCAAAACCGTTTTTTATGAGTTAGTATCATTGTTACAACAAAAAAGCGTCGCTAAAAGCGACGCTTTTTTGTTGTTTTTGAAGCAAAGGCAGCCGGGCACCGGTACATCACCCTTTGTTCTCAATACTGCCCACATTTTTGATCTCAATTGAAATGCGGCCATCGTCATGCCGCACAAATTCCAGATAATCGGTATTTTCGGCATAGTCCAGCGGAAAGGTGATCTCAATACCGGTATCGGTTTTGATCCTTTGATTGCGCGCCGTGCGCGCCGCCAGTTTTTTGGGCACTGACACCTGCTGGGGCACCCCTGCCGCACTGACCTGTCGGCGAAACTCCTCTTCCATCTCTTCACGCCCGGCAAACACTTCCCCGCCAAGGTCAAACGGGGCAAGGGTGTCGTCACGCTCTACCCTCTCGGCAATGGTGCTTTTCGCGCGTGCCACCGCGGCGGTGGGGTCTTCTCCATACGTCTGGGCCACTGTTTCGGCAATGGTGCGGATGATCTGCACCGTTTCACCCGCCGAGGCCTGTGACGTACACCGCAGCAGATTTTTAGTGAACAGCGGGCTGTCCTGCCCGTCGATCATCCGGGGCTTTTCTAAAAAGTACACCTGCCCGCCGTCAACCTCTACAAGGGCAATTTCTTCCGCCTTTTGGGTGGGGGCAGGCAGCGCGTCGGTGCGCCGCACAATGCGGCATACCGGTGTGCCGTCCTCGCCCGGCTCTACCGTATGCGCATACCCGGTGCGCAGGGTGCATTTTAAAATTGCCAGCATCCGGCGCCCATTGTCCACATATTCGGCAATCAGCAGGTCGGCACTGTCCCCGTGGTCCGACGTGGTGAACACCTGCCACACTTCCTGCCCGATCCAGTCGGCAAACCGCTCAAAGCTGAGCAGCTCTCGCTCGTACTGGCTCAGCTTGACACGAAACTCATTTTCTACCCCAATCAACTCGCCGCTGTGCAGGCCCGTGTTTTCCGCTGCCTTTTCAATCTGCTTTGTCACATAGCCAAATACTGCATCATCGGCAAGGTCCAGCTGCTTTTGCGAAAACGAGCTGATGCCACTACCGGCGTCCAAAACATGCAGAATTGCTTTTCTCACTTCGACCATCTGGCCGTCTCTCCTTTGCCGCGCACCGGGGTGCACCGGGTATTTATAAATTACGCTTTTGTAGTATAGCACGCCAATTTTTGCGCTGCAAGGCGCCGCATGCCCTGTGGTGCATTACAGTAAAGCAGCCCGCCGGCCTAATGGCTCTGCGGGCTGCTTGAGCTTCGTTAAAAATACATATACAACTGGCAAGGGATCATGCCGTTATACAATTTGCGCCGCCGTGCGGCCGTTTTGCCAAAATTCTGCTCGAAACCCGCATTGGCCGTAATGATATAAGCCCCCTTGACCGGGTTTTCAGCAATGCGCACGCCCAGCAATTTTTCCAGCCGTGTCGCTTCCTCCACGTCCCCCAGCCGTTCCCCGTAAGGGGGGTTCGTCAGCACCAAACTGCGGGGCGCGGGGGCAAATTTCCCCACATCCGCCACAAAAAAGCGGCAATGATCGGCCACACCGGCAAGCTTGGCATTTTTATTCGCAAGCTCGACCGCATGGGGGTCAACATCAAAGCCCACCCCTTCAAACGTGCAAATACGGTCCACTTCGCCAAGCGCTTTTTCGCGCCCAGCCTTCCACACCTCTTGCGGCACAAAGGCATAATGCTCTGCCAAAAAGCGGCGGCGCAGGCCCGGGGCCATCTTCATCGCCTTTTGTGCCGCTTCAATGATAATTGTGCCGCTGCCGCAAAACGGGTCTTGCACCAGGCTGTCACCCCGCACCCGCGCAAGGTCTACGATGGTCGCAGCAAGGGTCTCTTTGATCGGTGCTTCGGTAGACTGTGCGCGATAGCCGCGCTTGTGCAGGCCGTCGCCACTGGTGTCCAAAAACACCTCCAGCAAATCCTTGCGGATGGAAAAACGAATTTTGTAAAGCTCGCCATCCTCTGGCAACACCGATGTTTTGTGGCCTTTTTTCAGGCGCTCTACGATTGCTTTTTTTACAATGCTCTGGCAGGCCGGCACGCTGGAAAGGGTGGAGGAAAGCGATGCCCCTTTGACCGGAAATTCCGCGTTTTGGGGCAAAAGCTGCTCCCATGCAATAGAAAACACGTTGTCAAACAGCTCGTCAAAGGTCGTTACCTTCGCGCGTTTGAGCAGCATTAAAATGCGCTCGGCACAGCGACTCTCAATGTTGGCACTGGCAAGCACCTGCTCGTCGCCTGTAAAGGCCACCCGGCCGTCCGTCACCGTAATGTTTTCTGCCCCAAGGCGCTTAAAATCAAATGCCGCGCTGCGCTCGGTGCCAAAATAACAAGGGGCAACAAATTCATACTTCATGCTTTTATCCTTCCGGCGCATCCGCGCCTGTCCTGTACCGGCCTGTCCGCCGGGCAAAAAAAAGGGGCGGAACGCCTCCGCCCCCTCTTACTTTTATTTATTCTTTCGGGATCAGCAGGCCATAGCTGCCATTTTTGCGGTGATAGACCACATTAATCTCATCGGTGTCCGCATTGCGAAACAAGAAGAACGAATGTCCAATGAGGTTCATCTGCAAAATAGCTTCATCTACGCTGGCCGGCTTGACATAAAAGTGCTTTTCGCGCACTACCGCAAAGGGCTCTTCTTCGCCCGGCGCACCGGCATAATCTTCAAAAGCGGCTTTATGCAGCCTTGTCTCAAGGCGTTTGCGGTTTTTTACGATCTGCTTTGTCAAAATTTCAACGGCGGAATCCAGCGCATCTTCCATGTTATCGGCACTCTTTTCCGCACGGGCTACAAAGCCCCCGTCGCGCACCGTCAATTCAACCGTCTGCCAGTCTTTTTCTACTGTTACGGTTACCTGCGCAATGGCTTCTTCTGAAAAAAACTTGTCCAGCTTTGCCATGCGCTTGTCCGCACGTTCAATAAATACCGGTTTCAGACTAACCTTTCTGCCTGTCGTGGTGATCTTCATAACATTACCTCCTAGCAGAGAGCTATTGAGAACTCTTATCGAGTCTCTGTTATGATTATATCACAAAACATTTTTCGAGAAAAGTATATTTTATAAGCATTCTGACAAAGAACTGTGAAGTTGCCCTCTTTGCTCTGCTGCCCACAAAGAAAGCCGGGGGCAATGCCCCCGGTCAAATTTGGTTATTTTCTGCGCGAATACCCGCCACCACGGCGTGCTTCTGTGACACGCTTTAAGTCAGAAATCTTTTCTTCACTCTGCGTTTTGAACTTCGCCATCATGTCCTCAAAGGTCTGCTCGCCTTGGAGGGCCTCGTGCTTGCGCGGCTGCCAAACCTTACCGGCATCTGCACGGGTAGGCTTTGGTTTCGGCTCTGTTCGTTTCATGGAAAGTGCAATTTTGCCCTCCGGTGAAATGGAGAGCACTTTGACTTTGACCTCCTGGCCTTCGCTTAAAACGGTATCCAGTTCGGGGATGAACTCGTTTGACACCTCCGAAATATGTACCATACCGGTCTTACCGTCCGGCAGACGCACAAACGCGCCGAACTTCTTGACCCCTGTGACCTTGCCTTCTAAAATGCTCCCAACCTCTACTGCCATGAACTAAAATTACCCCTTCTCTTTCTTTGACGCCCGTCATTCGCCGGACATGTCGATGAAAATACGTTCACCGGGGGCCGCATAGCCCAACCGGTCCCGCGCGATTCGTTCCATATACGCCTGCTCGCCACCAGAGGAAATCAGCCGCTCCAGCTCTGTGTTTTGGTCGGTCTGCCGGGTCAGTTCAGTGTTCAGCGTAGAAAGCTGCCCCCGTTTGACCATAATATCGACCTGGCTGATAATCAGCGTGACGGCGAGGTAGACGATCAAAGAAGCCGCCCCCACACGCAGCAGCAAGCCGGATAGGCTGAACCTTGCAGTCTTTTTTGCCTTTGCCATGAAAACGCCCCCTTTGCATGGATTTTGCAACAAGGCATAAACCCCTATTGTTAATTGGAATTATACAACAATTTGCCCTGTTGTTGCAAGTGTTTCCCATTAGTTTTCTGTGATTTGGCATACTTTTACCGCAAAAGCGCAAAAACTTACCGCCACAACCACCCTGATGTCGCTTTTATTTTGCAGCGGCAGGGTGCCATAAACCATGACACCCTGTCGCTGATCTGCCTACATTATTCCGCTTCGCCGTCTAAAATAACATACATTTCGCGTGCAACATCCTTGCCAAGCGGCGCATCTACCGAGGTCACCTTGACGCGCACCGGCTTTTGGCCAAACAGCACTTCAATAATGTCCCCTTCTTTTACGGCGTAGCTTGCCTTGACCGACCGGCCGTTGACCGTGATGCGCCCGGCATCCGCCACTTCATTGGCCACGGTGCGCCGTTTGATCAGCCGCGAAACTTTGAGGTATTTATCAATTCTCATATTTTATCCTTGTCTTACTTATTTTTTGACGATTTTCGGGCCGCTTGCGGTGTCCTCCACCACATAGCCCAGCGCGGCCAGCTCGTCACGCAGGGCATCTGCACGCGCCCAGTCTTTTGCTTTGCGGGCCTCCGTGCGCTGCTCTGCCAGCTTGTGCACCTCTGCGGGGATGTCATCCGTGTTGCGGTTGTACAACAGGCCCAGCACCCCGGTCAGCGTGTCAAACGTGCTGGCGGCCCCTTGCAGCGCCGCTGGTGAAGCTTCACCGGACAGCGTGTTGATGTCACGTACAAAATCAAAGATGGCCGCCAGCGCATCCGCCGTATTGAGGTCGTCATCCATCGCCGTGACAAACTTCTCTTCCGCCTCACGGGTGCGCTCTGCCAGCTCTTCGCTGTTGCCGGTGGCGTTTTGCAGTGCAAAATCAAGGTTGTTACGGCAGGTATACAGCCGCTCCAAGCTGGCCTTGCAGCTTTCGATCACCTCTTTGGTGTAGTTGAGCGGGGTGCGGTAATGGCCACTGATCAAAAAGAAGCGAATGGGCTCGTACCCTACCTGCTGCGCCACATCGCGCACGGTGAAAAAGTTGTTGAGGCTTTTGCTCATCTTGTGGTTATCCACATTCAAAAATCCGTTGTGCATCCAGTAGCGGGCAAAGGTGCAGCCGTTTGCACATTCGGACTGTGCAATTTCGTTTTCGTGGTGCGGGAAAACAAGGTCTACCCCGCCGCAGTGCAGGTCAATGGTGTTGCCAAGGTGGCGGCGCGCCATGGCCGAGCATTCAATATGCCAGCCCGGGCGCCCCATGCCGTAGGGCGACGGCCAGGCGGGCTCGCCCGGCTTGGACCCTTTCCACACTGCAAAATCCAGCGGGTCTTCTTTGATGTCACCCACGGCAATGCGCGCGCCGCTTTCAAGGTCTTCCAGCGGCTGGTGAGACAGCTTGCCATAATGCGGGTCTTTGCGGGTACGGAAATACACATCCCCGTTGTCTGTGGCGTAGGCGAAGCCTTTTTTTACAAGGTCGCCAATGATGGACAAAATCTCATCGATATGCTCGGTCGCACGGGGGTAGGCCGTGGCGGGCTTGACGTTCAGCCCGCGGCAATCGGTGAAGTATTCCTCTTCATAGCGGTGAGCGATCACATCATAGGTCGTTTGTTCTTCGTTTGCCTTTTTGATGATCTTGTCGTCGATGTCCGTGATGTTCGACACATACAGTACATTGTTGCCGCGGTATTCAAGGTAACGGCGCAGCGTGTCAAACACACATACCGGGCGCGCATTGCCCACGTGGATAAAATTATATACCGTCGGGCCACAGACATAAATGCGGTATTCGCCCTCCTTCAGCGGGAGGAACTCCTCTTTCTGCCTTGACATTGTGTTGAAAATTTTCATATGCTGTCCCATTTTTCTCATTCCCTTTCAAAGCTACCGAAGACCGGGTACAAAAAACGCCCCCACCTGCCCCACAGGGCATGGCGAAGGCGATACAAAACCGCGGTTCCACTTCGGTTTGTTACTTTGGGCTGCCAGCAATTTTATTGCCAAAACGGCACCAAACGGCTGCCGCTGCACTAAAACACTGTTTGCCCTGCCCATGGTAACGGGGGCTGCCGCAGGCAGCTACTGCGGCAAAATTGCCGGTTCGCTGCCCATGCTGCCGGGGGCACTTTACAGCCGCGGTGCCGGGGCGCGCTTACAGCGATGCCTTTGGCACCACACGCCCTCTCTGCCAGCCCGTTTGGCCGCTACTTTACCCGGTATGGGCGCCCTGCGGCGCCCGCGCATTTTGCTTGTTACTGCTGATTATATCAGCTTTATCGCACCGCGTCAAACCCTGTTTGCAGGCAAAAACCCGTTTTATGCACCGGCCACCCGCCCGGCCTTTGCCGCAAACCACGGGCGGTGAGGCAAGGCGGCTATTGGCCCTTGTGTGCTGCCATAAACCACGTTTTGCCCCGCATCAGGGCAACAAAAATGCTCTGCCGCGCATGCAGCAGAGCATTGCCTTAAAAGGCCCCTCATTTTTGTGAAGATGTGCCGGTAAAGTTGTTGCGCAATACCGCTTTCCCCCAAAAGTGATATTGCCTTTGCCGGCATACCAGAACGTATAAGCTAAGGCAGGTGTCACCGACACCTGCCCCTGAAGCTTATCTTATTTCGCGACAGCGTCTTTCAGAGCCTTGCCGGCTTTGAATGCGGGTGCAACGGTTGCAGGAATCGTGATCTCCTCTTTGGTGCGGGGATTGCGGCCCTTGCGTGCCGGGCGCTTGCGGGTCTCAAATGTGCCAAAGCCAACCAGAGCGACCTTATCGCCCTCCACCAGTGCACCGGTGATGGATTCCAGAACTGCGGTAACCGCCTTCTCGGCGTCCTTCTTGGTCAGGTTTGCATCCGTAGCAACCTTAGCAACTAAATCTGCTTTTGTCATAATAAAAATACCTCCACAAAAAATATAGAATTAAGGGGTCGTTTTCTCCCTGAAAGGGACCATGATAGTTTCCTCCCACAGCTGTTCTTTCTGCTGGGGGGAAAGTGCGGCAAGCCCACCGTCACCCGCCGCCTGTTCGGCATTGCCGACTGCGGCGGTTAACTGCTCGCTTGCACGGGTAAGGGCCAACTCGGCATCCACACCGGCAAGGCGTGCCGCACCGATTGCGGCAAACAGCAGCGCCTGCGCGGCCTGCTGTGCCTCGGCGGTACCTTTGTCTGCCGTTGCAAGGCACTTTGCAGCGCCCGCTGCCGCCGCTGCGGCCTGTGCCGTACCGGCCCAGCCAAGGCCATACCCGGCTGCCCGCTTTTGCAGCTTTGCAAGCCGCATGGCACCGGGCAAAGTTACCGGCACAGCTTCAAGGTTACTTGTCGCTGTTTTTTGGTGCTTTTCTTTCTTTTTCAGCTCATCCCAGTTTTTCAGTACCTGCTGGGATGTTTCTGCGTGTACATCGCCAAATACATGCGGGTGGCGGTAAATCAGCTTTTTGCAGATGCCGTCACAGACATCGTCAAAATCAAACGTACCAAGCTCCGCTTCCATTTCGGCGTGCAGTGCCACTTGCAGTAACACGTCACCCAGTTCTTCCGCCAGCATATCGGCACTGCCCGCATCGATCGCCTCGACCGCTTCATATGCTTCTTCAATGAAGTTCATGCGGATCGACGCATGCGTTTGTTCCCGATCCCACGGGCAACCACCGGGTGCGCGCAAGATATGCACGATTTGGGCAAGGTCTTCCGCATTGTAGGTGTCTTTTGGTAAAAAATCCACTTGGCAAGCCCCTCCCCGCATATTCGCGTATGATTAATCTTACAGCAAAAGGGGGGATTTTTCAATACTAAACGCCAAGTTTATCACCATTTTGGGCGGTCGTGCCACTACCGGCAAGCTCACTTTTGCTTTTGGGTCGTTTTTTGCTTTTTTCAACATACCACGCGCGCAGTTTGCCGTCAGGATAATTTAGCCCCACAGTGAGAGCAAAACCCGGCATCGTCTGCGACCTCCGTACCACACTGCGGGCAAACCGAAACACAATACTTTTCTGCCTGCGTCGCTTCGTTCTCGTTCAGCTTTGCCTCTACCCCGGCGATCACATCAACATAGTGGTCGACCAGCTCCGGGTTTTCCTCCCCGGATTTTTTGAGAGAATACACCAGCGCACCCAGTTGCCGCTGTGCTTTCGCAAGTTCGTTCTCAAGGCTCATACGGTCAATTTTCTCTTTGCCTTTCATGGCAAGGTTGCTGGCCACATCCGCCGCTTTATTGGCAGCATCGCGCATGGCGTCCGTAAATTGGTCCAATGTTTTGTTTGACATTTAAAGCCCTTCTTTCCGCCGGCAGGGCAAACGGTGCGCATTATCTGCAAACCCGCTTTACACCTGCATTCTCAATACTTAACATTATAATGTGCGCAGCCGCAGAATGCAACCGCTGCGCATTATTTCAGCCTAAAAATTCACGCAGCATGGAGGTTTCGGGCACAAGAGAGGCATCCAATGGCCTGCACTGAGAAAAAGTACCGGCCAATTCGTACAGGCGCTCGGCAAAATGGCTGTCCTCCGGCAACTCGCGGGTGAGCGGCGTTACCAACGGTGCAAGGCAGCAGATCTCATAGCTGAACGAAGTGTCCAGCAGCAGGTCCGCCTCCGGCTTGAATATCTTTATAAAACGGTCTTCACCCACACATACATTGCCCCACATCGACAGTGTTTTTTCTGGGCTGTGGCCGCGGAATTTGTGGTCACGCACCATGCGCCGCGCAAGGCGCACATCCCTTGTTGCCAGCACACGCTGCCCGCGGTGCGAGTATTCCTCGCGCAGGCCGGCATAAATTTTGTACACCTTGTCACGCTCCAGCCCGTCGGTCAGTGCCGGGTTAATGGCGTGGATGCCCTCGATCACCACCACCCCGCCGGCAAGGTCCAGCGGGGTCCACTCCGGTTTGCGGCGCTCGGCAATAAAGTCAAACTCCGGGATCATCGTATGCCCGGTTTGCAGCAGCTCTGAAAGGCATTTTTTGATCTGCGGCACATCCAGCGCGTCGATATTTTCGTAATCTTTGCTGCCGTCCGCAAGGCGGGGGTAGTCATCCAGATTTTTAAAAAAGTTATCCAGTGACACCACGCAAGAGTAAAAGCCCTGCTTTTCAATGGCCTGTGCAAGCTTGTGCGCGGTGGTGGTCTTGCCGGAGGCCGACGGCCCGGTCAGCATGACAATGCTGCGCTTTTGCAGCAGAACCTCACGGGCGGCTGCCTGTACGCGGCTTTCGTATTCGATTTCACAATGGTCGATAAAAATTTGAGGGTTTTCGGCCGCCGTATTGACGAGGCCTATTTCAACGAGTCGTTTCGGTATCCAGATTGCGGCCATAAAAATCACCTATCCTCTTTTTGCGTTCGAGTATCGTATCAAAACCGGCAATGTACTCGGCCGGATATTTGTAGTTAAAAATGCGCTCGATGCGGTTGCCACCGGGCTGTTTGAGCTTGGTGGACCCGCCCGCACCGGCGGAAAAAATGGTGTGCAGCTCTTCCATAATATAAATGTTATACAGCCCCGCAAAGCCGGGTTTCGTAAAGCCGGTGTTTTCAAGGTTTTGCAGCGTGCCCTTTTGCCGATACAAATAATAGGGCCGGTAATCGTTTTGCAGCAGTAACGTGTTTTTGTCCACCATCTGCGCAACGTCCTCATACTCATTTGCCGCGCCGTCGATCACAAGGTTCGACGCACGTTTGAGCGTCAGCGTATGCACGGTGATGTTTTCGGGCCCAAGGGCAATGGTTTGCTGCAAACTGCGCTCAAACCCCGCCACCGTGTCTTTGGGCAGGCCTGCGATGAGGTCCATATTGATGTTGTTGTGGCCCACCCTGCGGGCGGTGGCATAACAGTCTAAAATATCCTGCGCGGTGTGCTTGCGCCCAATTGCCCCAAGCACTTCGTCGCTGAAGGTCTGCGGGTTGATGGAGATGCGGGTGGCCCCGTATTCTTTGAGCACTATCAGCTTTTCTTCGTCGGTGCAGTCCGGGCGGCCGGCCTCCACCGTGTACTCCTGCAGCGTGGCAAGGTCTACACAGTCTCGCACCGTGCCCATCAGCTGGCGCAGCTGCGCCGCAGAAATGGCCGTGGGGGTGCCACCGCCGATATACACCGTACAAAGCTGTAACCCCAGCGCCCGGATGAGGGCGACGGTTTCGCGCACTTCAATGCACAGTTTATCGATATACGGCTGCACCAGTGCCTGTTCTTTGCCGATGGTGCGGGAGACAAACGAACAATAGCTGCACCGCGACGGGCAAAACGGGATGCCGATGTATAAACTGCAACTGTAAGGTGCCAACTGCGCAATGACCGGCTGTTGCTCGTGCGCGGTTGCAAGCGCAAGCCGGGCCTTTTGCGGCAAGGCAAGGCAGGTGTCGCAAAAAAAGTGGGTCACCTGTTCATCGCTTTGCCCTTTTTGCCAAAGCTCGTGCACCAGCCGCACCGGCCGCACGCCGGTCAACACGCCCCATGGCGGGCGGGTGGCGGTGGCCTTGCACAGCAGGCGGTATAACAATTTGCAGGCGGCAAGCTCTTGCTCGCTTTCTGCCGGTTTTGGCTGCACCACCACCGTGGTGCCCTGCGCGGTGCGCAGCGCGGCACAGATGCGCTTAGCCGAAACACGCAGCACCACCAGCCCGTCGCACAGCACAGCGCCCTTATAGCGGGTAGGCGGCTGCAGCACCTGCCCCACATGGGGGCGCTGCAAACCGGTTTCAACTAATAGATCTCGGTAAAACATGCGGGTGATGTGCTCGATTTCATAAATCGACGGCAACCCGCTGACCGACAGGAGCATTGACACTGGCGTTTCTCCTTACCCTTGCTCATTTCAGATAACGGTTCTGTTCCTTTTCTTTCAAAAAAGTCGAAAATTCTTCGTGGCCGGGCAGCACGCGGGGGTCGCCCTCCACACGGGAGAGTAATTTGTGCAGCGAGCGCTGAATTTCGGCATAGCTGCCGCCCGCAAGGTCGGTGCGGCCAATGTCACCCGCAAACAGGGTGTCGCCGGTAAACAGCTCGTCCCCCATGCGGATGCACACGCTGCCGGGCGTATGCCCCGGTGTGGTGATGACGGTAAAGGTCAGTTCATCCACCGTGACGACCTGCCCGTCGGTCAAATCTTCATCCACCTTGATGCCAAACTGTTTTTGGTCGGCGGCATTCATGTACACCCGCGCGCCGGTGGCCTTTTTTAGCGGCTCAATCGCGCCCACATGGTCAAAATGGCCGTGGGTCTGCAAAATGGCCACAAGCGAAGCACTGTTTTCTTGCAGCAGGGCAAGATATTTTTTTGCGTCGGCACACGCGTCAATAATGACGCCGTGCCCCGCCTCGCTGATGATCAAAAACGTGTTGGTATACAGCGGGCCGGGGGCGTTTAAATGATAAAATTTCATGGTGTCGAACCTCCTTTATCCGCGCCGTGGCAACTGCCGGGGCGCCAGTTTAAATTTATTCGGTTGGCTTTTTCCATTCTTCGGTGTCCAGCACCAAAGTGATGGGGCCGTCGTTGATGAGTTCGATCTGCATTTCGGCACCAAACTCGCCGGTGACAACGCGGCGCAGCCCGTGCTGGCCGATGCTGTCGACAAACAGCTGGTATGCCTCAACGGAAAGTGGTGGTTTTGCCGCCTTTAAAAAGCTGGGGCGGCGCCCCTTTTTGGTGTCGGCTTGCAGTGTAAAGTTGCTCACGACCATTGCCTCATACCCAAGCTCTGGGGCCGAAAGGTTCAATTTGCCTGCTTCATCCTCAAAAATGCGAAGCTCGGCACATTTGCGGGCAAGTAAGCGGGCATCGCCCAGCTCATCGCTCGCCGCGACCCCCAGCAATACCAACAGGCCTTTGCCAATGGCGCGCTGCTCGGTGCCGTTTATTGTCACGCGGGCACTTTTGACCCGCTGTACCACTGCTTTCAAAATGCGGTTCCCCTTTGCTTTGTTTTTTGCGTCAGGTGCGTATGACCGACACAACGTCCTTCACTTTTTTCAGCTTGGCTATCACTGAGCCCAGATGGTCGATATTATTGATCCCCAGCGTCACCAGAATACTGCTGCGGCCATCGCTGTTCTGCCGCGCGGTAAACGAGTAGATGGGCACTTTGAGGTTTGTCAGCATGGCGCTGATATCCGCGATGAGGGCCGGCCGGTCGACCGCAATGATCTCGAGGCTGGATTTAAAGCTCTCGCGCACGCCGTCGGCCCAATAGGCATTCACCCAGCGCGGGCTGGATTCATCCAGGCTGCGGCCCACCAGTGCATTGGGGCAGTCCTTTTTGTGGATCGACACCCCGTACCCGCGGGTGATAAAGCCCACGATCTCGTCGCCCGGCAGCGGGTTGCAGCACTTTGCAAACTTGATCAGGCAGTTGTCGATGCCCTCCACAACAACACCCTCGCTGCTTTTTTGCTTTTTGATGGGCATTTCAAAAATTTCAATGGGGTCGGTGGCGCGCACCAGCTTGGTGTATTCGTCTTTGATCTTGGGCAGCAGACGGCTCATGGCAAGCCCGCCATACCCAAGGGCCGCGTACATCTCCTCGGCGGTGTTCATGCGCTGGCGGTGGGCAATTTCCTCCATAAAGGTATCGTACTTGTCCTCCGGCAGCGTGATCAGGTTGCGGCGCATCTCCTTTTCCAGCATGGTTTTGCCTTCGCTGATGTTTTCTTCGCGCCGCTCTTTTTTAAACCAGTTGCGAATTTTGCTTTTTGCTTCGCTGGTCGTCACGATCGACAGCCAGTCGCGGCTGGGGCCTTTATCCTTTGCGCCGGTAATGACCTCGATCACTTCGCCGGTGGCCACCTTGTGGTCAATGGGCACAATGCGCCCGTTGACCTTCGCCCCGGTCATGCGGTTGCCGACCGCAGTATGAATGGCGTAGGCAAAGTCGATCACCGTTGCCCCCGCGGGCAGGTTAATGACATCGCCTTTCGGGGTAAACACAAATACTTCTTCAGGCAGCAGTTCCGACTTGATGTTGCGCAGCAAATCGACCGCGTCCTCAGAATCTCGCTGGCTTTCCAGCAACTGGCGCACCCAAGCAAGGCGTTCTTCCAGCTTGTCCTGCCCCTGAATGCCTGCCTTGTACTTCCAGTGTGCGGCAACGCCGTACTCGGCGGTGTGGTGCATATCCCAAGTGCGAATCTGCACTTCAAACGGGATGCCCTCATGCCCCAGCACGGTGGTGTGCAGCGACTGGTAGCCGTTGGGCTTTGGCGTTGAAATATAATCTTTGAAGCGGTTGGGCAGCGGGTGGTACATATCGTGAATGACCCCCAGCGCGTTATAGCATTCCGCCACCGTGTCCACAATAATGCGCAGCGCATAGACATCGTAAATTTCTTCAAACTCTTTGTTTTGAATAAACATCTTGCGGTAGATGCCGTAGATGGATTTTATGCGGCTGGATAAATGCGCATTCGGCACGTTGTTTTGTTCCAGCCGCTGCTGGATCTGGTTGGAGATCTCTTCTACAAACGCCCCCGCCCCGCCGTGCTCGTCCAGCATGGCCACAATGTCACGGTAGCCTACCGGGTCAAGGTATTGCAGGCTGCGGTCTTCCAGCTCTTCCTGCACGTTGTTCATGCCAAGGCGGTGCGCAATGGGGGCATAGACCTCCATCGTTTCAAGGGCCTTGTCGCGGCGCTTTTGCTCTGGCATGGCCTCCATCGTGCGCATGTTGTGCAAGCGGTCGCACAGCTTGATCAGCATCACACGGATGTCCTGGCTCATGGCAAGCAGCATTTTGCGCAGGTTTTCCGCCTGCTGCTCTTCCATCGTGGAAAAGGTGATCTTGCCCAGCTTGGTCACGCCGTCGACTAAGTTGGCAACCTCTTCGCCAAACTCCGCTTTGATCTCCGCATAAGTGGTTTCAGTGTCCTCCACCACATCGTGCAGCAGTGCCGCCGCAATACTTTCAGAATCAAGGCCAAGGTCGATCAGCAACGCCGCCACACTGAGCGGGTGGGTGATATACGGCTCACCACTGCGGCGGCAAACACCCTCGTGGGCGTGCGCTGCCGTCTGATAAGCGCGTTCAATCAACTCTTCGTTATAACTGCGGCCAGATTCTTTTAGCAAAACCTTAAGCTGCTCGTAACTCATCAGCTCTTCCATTCCCCTGTTCCCTCATTCCCTTTTGCCAAAGCCCAAAAGCGTCGGCGCTGTTCTATTGCGGCGCCCGCACGCCGCTTTGCCCGCTACCGCGTAAGCGACGCCAGTACGGCAGATGCCGACAGGTCTTTCTTTTCGCTTACCGGCCGTTCAACATAGCGCTCGGCACCGTTTTCATCTTTTTTTTCTATTAGCCCCAGCTCGGCCAGCACCCGCAGTGCCACCAATACCTTGCCGGCATTCAGCGGCGCCTGCTGCAAAAAGAAGGGGCGCAAATCCCCGGCTAGCAGCCCCTGGGCGCGCACGTGGCGAAACACCGTGGCAATCTCCTGCCGGCTGGGCAGCAGTGTGTGGCGGTCTTCGTCGCCAAGGGCACCGCCGCCCGCAAACGAGCGGTAAAGCTCGGTATAATAAACATAATCATTGCCGATTTTGGCAGGGCGCAGCTCTTTGGCGCGGGCGGAAACCATCGGCCCGTTTTGCCCCACATAGACCGAAAGTGACAGCATAGCGTCCACCGCGTCACCCACTTTATACACCAGTGCCGACGGGGAAACCCCAAACAAAATCGCGTAGATGACCCCGCCGCCCTGGCGCAGCCGCAGGCGGCAGTGCCGCCCCTCTGACACCGGGTACACCGCATCGACCACCGCATTTTTTAACAAAAATAGTGGCGACGGGTTGCCGCTGCCAAACGGCGCCAGCGCCGACAGTGCGCTTACGGCATCGGTCGTCAGGCTGCCCAGTTGCACCGCGGCATCCGCCACCAGCGGCGGCGCTGCCAGCACGGGAGAGTGCGCCATCGCATACTCATTGATGGCCTGTGCGAACTCTTGCAACCGGCCGGTGGCAACCGACATGCCCGCAGCGAGGTCGTGCCCGCCAAACCGCAACAGTTTGTCGCTACAGGCGGCAACCGCCTCGTAAAGCGAAAAGCCCGGCACACTGCGCCCAGACCCCTTTGCTTCGTCTCCATCGATGGAAAACACGATCGCCGGGCGGCCAAAGCGCTCTACCAGACGGCTGGCCACAATGCCAATGACCCCCTGATGGTAACCTTCGCCCCATACCACAATGACCCTGCGGCGGGACAATTCGGCATCCGCACGGATGCGCTCGGCGATCTGGTCCACAATATCGTGCTCGGTTTTCTGCCGCTCTAAATTATAGTTGTTCAGCTCTTGTGCAAGCTGCTGAGCCTCTTCTTCGTCCTCGGTCAGCAGCAATCGCAGCGAAGCGGTGGCATCATCCATTCTGCCCGCGGCATTCAGCCGGGGGGCCAGCGTAAAGCTGATGCGCTCGGCCGTTACCTGCTCGGGCTCTACGCCTGAAACCTGTAACAGGGCTGCAAGGCCGGGGCGCGGGGCCTGCTGCAACAATTCTACCCCATGGCGCACCATCACGCGGTTTTCGCCGGTCAGCGACATAATGTCGGCAACCGTGCCAATCGCGACCAGGTCGCCGTACCAGTCCAGCAGTTCCTCCGGCTCGGTTTGTTCTACCGCGCAAATTACTTTAAAGGCAACGCCCACACCGGACAGTTGCTTGCAGGGGCTTTCATCGCCGGGGAGCTGCGGGTTGACGATGGCAACGGCGGGCGGCAGCTCTGCCGGGGGCAGGTGGTGATCGGTCACCACAACATCCACCCCAAGGTCGGCGGCGTGGGCAATTTCCTCCCGCGCAGAAATGCCGTTATCCACCGTGATGATGAGCGTGATACCGCGTGAGGCGATCAAATTGATCGCCGCCTTGGAAAGGCCGTATCCGTCCTCGGTGCGGTTGGGCAATTTGTAATACACCTGCGCCCCCGCACTTTCAAGGTAGCTGTACATCAGCGCGGTGGCACAAACACCGTCCACGTCATAATCGCCAAACACCGCTACTTTTTCGCCACTGTCAATCGCGGCGCGGATGCGGTTTGCCGCAGTGTCCATCCCAAGCATCAGCGACGGGCTGGAGATACCGCCCTCCGGCTGTAAAAAGGCGGTCGCCTTTTGCGGCGTGTCAAACCCGCGGCCCAGCAGCACAGAGCAAACCAGTTCCGGCAGGCCCAATGCCTCGGAAAGGGTTTTACTCTCTTCTTCTTTGGGTTCGCTGCACTGCCAGGGATGATAAACCATACATCACGCTTCCTTTTTTAGTGAAACAATTCAATTTTATCATTTGTCTTTATTGGTATGCATACCGGCCCAAAATGCTGGCCGCAACCCGCAAACCGTCCACTGCGGCACTGACGATGCCACCCGCGTACCCGGCACCCTCCCCACAGGGGTAAAGCCCGGCCAGCGCCTCTGCTTCGCAGTTTTGTTGCCGCGGGATGCGCACCGGACTGCTGGTGCGGGTTTCAAGGCCGGTCAAAATAGTGTCATTTGCGTCATACCCCGGCAACTTGCGGCCAAACGCCGCAAACCCGTCGCGCAAGGCCCCTGCAAGCTGGGGCGGCAACAGTGCGCCAAGGTCGGCAGCCGCCACCCCGCGCGGGTAGGTCGGCTGCACACGCCCAAGCGCAAGGCCGGGCTTTGCCGCCAAAAACGAACCAAGGTCCTGCGCAGGGGCGGTATAACCACCCACCGCGGCATAGGCCTTTTGTTCCAGCGAACGCTGAAACGCCAGCGCCTGCGCGGCGTCGCCGCCAAAATCGGCACTGCTGACCCCTACCACCACCGCGGCGTTGGCGTTGGCCCCGTCACGCGCGTGGTAGCTCATGCCGTTCGTGCAAAGGCCGCCCGCCTCGCTGGCGGCCGCGACCACCTGCCCGCCGGGGCACATGCAAAAAGTATACACCCCACGCCCGCCGAGATGGGTCGAAAGTTGGTACTCGCCCGGCGGCAGGGCCGGGTGCCCCGCCGCGCCGTGGTACAGCGCGCGGTCGATCTCGGTTTGCAGATGCTCGGCGCGAAACCCAACCGAAAACGGTTTTGCCTCAAGCGGCACCCCGGCAGCAGGCAACATGGCAAAAACATCCCGTGCCGAATGCCCCACCGCAAGGATCAACGTCTCTGTTTCAAACGGGCCCGCCGTCGTCTGCACGCCAGCCAGCCGCCCGTCACGGGTAATGAGCCCCGTTAGGCGGGTGTCAAACAGCACTTCCCCGCCAAGGGCCTGTATCTCTGTGCGCATCGAGGTAATGACCCCGCGCAGCTGGTCGGTGCCGATATGCGGCTTTGCGCGCCACGCAATTTCGCGCGGGGCGCCATGCCGCAACAGGGTCTCGCGCACATAATCGCAAAGCGGGTCGCCAATACGGGTGGTCAGCTTGCCATCTGAAAAGGTGCCCGCACCGCCCTCGCCAAATTGAATGTTGGCGTTTTCATCCAGTTCCCCACCCGCAAAAAAGCGGTCAACCGCGGCAGCCCGTTTTTCAATCGACGGGCCGCGCTCTAACACCAGCGGGCGCGCACCATGCTTGGCAAGCAGCAGTGCCGCAAATAGCCCTGCCGGGCCAAGACCGCAAACGACCGGCCGTGCAGAGGGCTTTTGCAGCCCCGGCACAATGACAAGCGGCTGTGGCGTTTTTAGCACCGCGCCTTTTTGCAGATACCGCCCCTCATCAAGCCCGGGGGCAAGGGTAAGCCCAATGCCCCACACAAACTGGGGTTTGCCATGGCGGGCATCCACCGAAAGCCGGCTTACCCCCCAATCGGCCACCTGCTGTTGTTGCAGGCCCAGTTTTTTACAAGCGGCCACCAGCGCTGTTTCACCGGTAGAGGACAGTGGCAGCGTCAGGCCGGAAACTTGCAGCATGCCGCCACCTCCTCGCCTTTGGGTTTTATTGTTTTAATTGCTCTCGCTGATGTCAATCAGCGCCGTATAATCGCCCACAGCAAACACTGTCGTGCTGCCGGGTATTTTAATCGTGACCGGTACCGTCTGCTGGCCCTCACCCAGGCTCAAATCGCCCGCGTCGATCTCTGCGACCACGCTTTTTGCGGTAAGGGCGTTCACATCATTGGTAAGCCCAATGATAGTCACGTCGTAAATGCGTTTGGTATCCACACTGACCGTGCGGTTTTGTTGCTCGTTGATGACCCGGATGTCACTGACCGTCACGGTTTTTTGGCTAAATGCACTGGTATCGAAGCTGACTGTCACCTGCATCAGGTTGTCAAGGTTTTCATACCCGGTATCCAGCACCACCGGGAACGATTTTGAAAACCCAAGTGCAAACTCTTTTTGCAGGTCGATATAGCCCAGCGAGACTTCTGTTTTATTCTGTATCGCATCGCCCGGGCCCGCAAGGTTGACCGACTGCGCCGAAAAGCTTGGCTTTAACAGGCTGGTGTCAAAGCCTTCCGGCACATTGGTGTAGCCAATGGTAAACGGCAGCGTTTTCTTTTGCAGAATGGGGATCGTAACCTCTACCGTTTGTGCATCTGCCGTGATCAGCTTACTGGTCAGCGGGTTGCCGTCTTTATCATAGAACGACAGGGCCGCAGTGGTGATTTGGGTACTGGTCAAATCGTCCGGCAGCTCCACCTTGGCGACCAATTTGCCGACCGACTGAATTTCTTTTTCCGGCCCGGTCAGCGTCACCTCACCGGGGGTGGCATAAGCTTTACTTAAAATGTAACCATCCGCCGGGTGCACCGTACTGGTGTCGGTCTCTACCACAAATTTCTTTGAGATCAACGTGTCGAAGCGCACCGTCACTTTAGTGGGGCGAATTGAGGTGGTGTCGATCGTAAAATCGGCCGCCGAATCATTTTTGATTGCCACAAGTTCGAGTTCATACTGGCCCGCCTCGGTGACATTGGTCATTTTGGGGTACACGGTAATATCATCTTTGGTCAGGCCACCCACCACCGAGCGCGGGCCGGTCACCTTTACATTGACCGACGGGGTAGTGCCCTCAGATACAATATCAAGGCCCATGCTCTGGTAAGCAGAGGCATTATAATCCAGCTTTACCGGGATGTCGGTAATGGTGTTGGTTGTTTGCGGTTTGATGTACATTGAAATAATCAGCCACGCAATGACGGCAATGACAATGGAAATTACCACGTTGAACTGATTGTTTTCAAACAGGCCGCGCAGGTTGCGCTTTTTCTTTACTGTTTCATTCTGCTTTTTGCCCATCGCCCGGCACCCCCTTTTGCTTTTTATTGCCGCGCAGTTTTGCAAGCAGGCGGCGCCCACGGCCACCTGTTTCCTCCGGCGGGTCGGGGATCAGCTCAAGCCGCAGCAGGTTGTACAGGTTTTGCCTGTCCAACCGGCGAATCAACACGCCGTTTTTGGCAAGAGAAATAATTCCTGTTTCCTCCGACACCACCACACAAACGGCATCGGAATTTTCGCTCATACCAAGGGCGGCGCGGTGGCGGGTGCCCATATCCTTGCTGATGTCAAGGTTAGCTGAAAGCGGCAGCACACAGCCCGCGGCCTTAATGCGGGCATCCCGCACAATCACGGCGCCGTCGTGCAAGGGGGTACCCTCGTAAAAAATCGTGCCAATTGCTTCTACGTTGATGTCGGCGTTGAGCACCGTGCCGGTTTTGATGATCTCGCTTAAATTCGATAGTCGCTCAAACACGATCAGTGCGCCGGTGCGCGAATCGCTCATCTGCTCTGCGGCATCGCAAACCGCGGCAATCGCCGTCTTCCAGTGTTCGCGCGTCTGCTCATCCGGGGTTTTGCCTTTAAAAATAGAAATGGCAAAAATGTCGGTGCGGCCCACCTGCTCCAGCGCACGACGAATTTCGGGCTGAAACACGATGACCAGTGCCAACACACCGAATTGCAGTATTTTTTGCAGAATATAGTTGAGTGCGCGCATGCCCCAAAGGTCGGACAAAAAGGATGCGACGAATAAAATTAAAATGCCCTTTACCAGCTGGGCCGCACGGGTATGCCGTACCAGCATAATCAGCTCGTAAGTCAAAAAGGCCACCACTGCTATATCCAGCAGGTCAGCCGGTTTGATATCTCTCAGGACATTGCCGATCCCCTCCATCAAGGCCCAGAAACTGGTGCCCATGGAACCCATAAAGGTCGTGAAGGATTCCTGCAAATCCATAGTACAGCCTCCCGTTTTAAACGCGTTGCAGCGCAGCCCGCCGCCACTTCGCAAATTTAGCTCTATCTAAAATAGTATACCACAACACCGCTTGCACCACAATCAAAACGGCGCAGCAAAACCACTTAGCGCTGCTCGCGCAGCAGGCACACGGTATGTGCCGCAATACCTTCGCCCGCACCAGTGAACCCAAGGCCCTCCTCGGTCGTTGCTTTCACCGAAACCGCCCCCTGTGGCAGGCCCATTGCGGCAGCCAGTGTTTTGCGCATGGCGGGGATATGCAGTGCAAGCCTTGGGGCCTGGCACAAAATTGTCGCGTCCACATTTTCGACGGCCCAGCCCTCCTGCTCCAGCAGGCGCATCACGGCTTGCAGCAGCTGAATGCTGTCTGCCCCCTCGTAAGTGGGGTCGGTATCGGGGAAATGCCGCCCAATGTCCCCCAGCGCCGCGGCGCCCAGCAGGGCGTCCATCACCGCGTGGGTCAGCACATCGGCGTCCGAATGCCCGGCAAGCCCCTTTTCAAACGGTACCTTTACCCCGCCTAAAATCAACTCTCTATCCGGCACCAGCCGGTGTACGTCGTATCCGTGCCCAATGCGCATGCGGGGCACCTCCTTCGTCTCATAAGGGCCTAAATCATCCCTTGTAGTAATTTTAACATTGGCATAGTCCCCTTCTACCAGCAGCACTTTGCGCCCGGCGGCTTCAAAGATGCCGCAGTCATCGGTGACTGCCTCGTCATCCGCAAAGGCGCTAAGCGCTTCCGCATACAGCAACGCGTCAAACACTTGCGGTGTTTGCACCGCCCGCAGTGCAGCCCGTGGCAGGGTGCATGCCACGGTGCCATTGGGTGCCACCTGTTTTACGGTGTCTTTTACCGGTACGGCAGGGGCCGCACCGCCCCAATGGTCGGCGGCCTCAATGGCACGGGTGATCACCTGCTCGCTGACAAAGGGGCGCGCGCCGTCGTGGATTGCAAGCAGCCCTTCGCGGCCGGCTGCCGCCACCCCGGCGCGCACCGAGGCCACGCGGGTGTCGCCGCCGCGCACCACAGCCGCCACCTTGCCAAATGGGCCCGCCAGTGCCGCTGCATGCCGCCCGGCTTCGCCGGTCACCAGCACGATTGCATCCACCAGCGGGTGAGTTTCAAATGCTGCCAACGTGTGGGCCAGTACCGGGGTGCCCCCAATTTCATAAAACAGCTTATCAAAGCCCATGCGGCTAGAGTTCCCCGCCGCCACAATAATGGCGGTCACTTTTTTATGGTTGTACATAACGTCCCTTTCTATTTGCCTGCCGCCATTAAAATGGCTGCCGCAAGTATCGGCAGTGACAGCGGCAAAATAGCTGCCACACTGTCAATGGCGGGCACAAACATCGAAACCGCTACCACTGCAAACGCAACGCCCCAGCGCAAAAAGAACAACATCATACTGGCGTTTTTATTGCCCGGTGCAGCATTGGCGGATTTGTAAAACAAAAACAGGCACAACAGCGCTGCTGCAAAGCCCAAAAGCAGCCCCAGCAAAACCGGCACCGTAAAACTGCCCATTGCCGCAAATACCCCGCCAAACAGCAGTGTGCCTGCCAGCGTAATGCCCCCTGCGATCAGTGCCGTGCTTTTTTTCATCTTCATCAGCTCATTTTCTTTACAGAATAAATTGCACAATTATATAAGTTAATTATAGTAAAATCGGCCGAAGAAATCTACCGTTGCCGGCCAAAAAGTTTGACGGGCCTTACCAATACCTTTTTTACTTAAATCTTGTACCAGTGCTTGCAGGCGTTTTGTTTTGCGGCTACAATGAAAAAGGTGGCGTGATACCGCCAGTAGGAGGGCTTGTTATGGAGTTTGAACTAAACGAAATTCAAAAGGTCATGCTGGGTGGTGTGCCCCAAAAAATTCATATTTTGGGCTGCCGCCGGCAAAACCCCGTGGTGCTTTTTTTGCATGGTGGCCCGGGGGTCAGCAACCGCGATACTGTGGTCAACCGGCTGGCGGGCCTTTGCGATGCCTTTACGCTGGTCGCCTGGGACCAGCGCGGTACCGGCGGCTCGTACTGGGGGGTCAAAAAAGAGACGCTGCACCTTGACCAGTTGGTGGCCGACGCCGCCGAACTGGTGGAGTACCTTTGCCAGCTGCTGGGCAAGCAAAAGCTGTTTTTGTGGGGCGGCAGCTGGGGGACCGAGCTGGGTACCTACCTGTGCAGCCGCCACCCACAGCACATTGCCGCATACCTTGGCAGCGGGCAGGTCGTCAACGGCGTGCAGAACGAGCAGCTCAGTTATGAATTTGCACTGCAAAAGGCGACGCAGGCAAAGGACGGGCGGGCACTGCGCACCCTTGCAAAAATAGGCCCGCCGCAAAACGGGTGTTACCGTGAGATTTTTAAAGGGCTGATGGCCCAGCGGCGTATTATGAAACAATATGGCGGCCACGCGGTAAAGCAGGGCACCTACTGGAGCGACGCCGCAAAGCCCCTGCTGCAAAGCCGCGAGTTTTCGTTTACCGACAAGCTGGGGCTGTTGCTGGGTTACCGGCGCTGCCTGACCTACATGTGGCCCAGTGTGGCCCAGTGCGATTTTCCGCACCAGTGTACCCAGTTTGCCATGCCGTACTATATTTTTCAGGGCCGGCTGGACAACAACACCCCAAGCGCACTGGTTGAAGATTACTACCGGCAGATTGAAGCCCCAGATAAAGACCTTGTTTGGTTTGAGCATTCAGCGCACGGCCCGCTGACAGAGGAAATGCCGCGCTATATGCAACTGCTACGCACATATTTTTTGCAGCGTGTACCGGGCATACTGGGCAGCGAGGGGCTTTAAGAGCTGCCCCTTGGTTTGCCCGGCCACTGCGCAGCCTGATTGCATTGGTGCTTTGCTTTGTGCGGGGTTACCTGCCTCCCCTTAAAACCAAAAGCGCCCCCATATAGCCATTTGGGGGCACGGGTGACAGCCTGCCAGCCAAATTGTATCACTTTTACCAGCTATACATGCTTTCATCGTACGCTTAAGACTCAACAAATAAAAGTGGGCCGCTATTTTTAACGGCCCACTTTTATTTGTTCTCATGTTACAACCGCGCACAGCAGCCCCGCACCATTATGCAGTGCGGTGGTTTTTCTTATCCAGCCGCATGCGGTCTGAAATCATCGCAATGAACTCCGAGTTGGTGGGTTTGCCGCGCAGGTTGTGGATGGTATAGCCAAAGTAGCGGTTGAGTGTTTCCACATCACCGCGGTCCCACGCCACTTCGATCGCATGGCGGATTGCACGCTCCACCCGGCTGGCGGTCGTCGCGTTGCGCTTTGCAATTTCAGGGTACAGGCGTTTCGTCACCGAATTGATCAGCGAAGGGTCTTCGATATTCATCAAGATGGCACAGCGCAAAAACTGGTACCCCTTAATGTGCGCAGGCACCCCAATCTGGTGCAGAATTTCGGTCACCGTCACCTCATCATCCTGCTGCATCGCCGCTTTGGGTGTGTAGCCGCCCGCCGTACGGCTGATCATGCGCGCCATAGCACCCACATCAAACGGCTTTAAAAAATAGTACGCCATCCCCGCCTGCATCAGCTCGGTTTGCAAAATGTCATTTTCAGCACTACCCATTGCAAAAAACACCACTGGTTTGCGCCCGGTACGCCCCGCTTCATAATGTTCTTTCACACTGATGGCATCCAGCCCGGGCATAAAGGCATCCAGCAGGCAGGCATCCGGCTGTTCATCCAGAATTGTTTGCAATACACGCGTACCATTTTTTTCGCTCAGGGTTACCTGCACGCCAGCACGCTCCAGTGCATCGGCACACAGGCGGGTCTGCGCATCTTTTGAGTCGGTCATTACTACTTTTGCCCTGGCTTCCATTCTTAACCCCTCCAAAAAGTCTAATTCTATTGTTCAGTGCCTGATGTTGGCATTAGGTTACCATATTTTCCCATTCAATGCAACTGTTTTAAAACTATTTTATACGATTTTTCACATATTTTGGGCAAAAATCCGCAAAAATCGTCACGTTTTTTGCTTCTACAAGAAAAATACCTGTGTTTTTTTGTTTTTAAACTCTGCAACGCGGTTGTGCACTGTTTTTGGTTTTATTTTAAAACAACAATCAAAATGTAGCTGGTCAATCCCCTTATATTCGTCACAAAAGTTAATATTTTGCCAAAATTCGCAGTTTTTTGTCTGTCTTATATCATACGCTTTCTACAGTTTACCGTCAATCTTTGTGACTCGTCCTCTTGTTTTTATTTTTATTTACTAAACTTTCTATTTCTAATCCGCACATACAAAAAAGCAGCTCACCCCGGGTTGGCGATTGCCAAAACACAAGGTGGGCTGCTTTTTTTGTTTTTACACCGCAACAAAGTAAAGTCGCAGTTTACACTAGTTCAAAGTCTACATTGCCAGCCGAAATTGAAACGCCGATGAGTTTCACCTTCACCGAATCACCAATGCGGTAGCTTTTACCGGTCAGGCTGTCCACCAGCGACATGCCGTTTGCAAGTGTCATTTGGTTGGTCGACAAGCGGCTGACGTGTACCAAGCCCTCCACCGTATTGTCCAGCTCAATATAAATACCGAAATTCGTGACAGAGGAAATGGTACCCTCAAACTCCTGCCCCACTTTATCCGCCATGTATTCTGCTTTGTAGCAGTCATCGGCATCGCGCTCGCTGGTCATGGCCAGCACTTCGCGCTCACTGGTATGGCCTGCGGCTTCCACCACAAAATCGCCATAACGCGCGGTCAGCTCTTTTTCAGTGGTACCGGCCAGCGCCTGTGACAAAATGCGGTGAATCAACAAGTCGGGGTAACGGCGGATAGGCGAAGTGAAATGGGTATAGTCCGCCAGCGCAAGGCCAAAGTGGCCTTTGGGCTCGCTGAGGTATTTTGCCTTTGCCATGCTGCGCAACACGTTGATGTGCACCGCGCGCTCCAGCGTGGTACCGCGCGCATCATTCAGCAGCTTTGAAAGTTCAAGCTGCGTGGGGGTTTCGCCCGCAAACTTGGCATCAAGGCCCATCGCAGTCAAGGCATCGTGCAGGCGCTCCACGCGATCATGTTCCGGCAGGTCATGCACACGGTAAAGGAACGGCACTTTTAGTTTTGTGCCCAGCTTGGCCGCACTGGTGTTGGCCAGCAGCATAAACTCTTCGATCATCTGCTCGGCAATGCCACGCTGCACCTTTTTGATGTCGATGGCTTTGCCCTCTTCGTCCAGAATGATCTTGGCTTCGCCGGTCTCGATCTCCATACAGCCCCGGGCCGCACGGCGTGCCGCCAGCTTGTCGTACAATTCGCGCATCAGGCCCAGAGTATCAATGCAATCGGCATATTTTACACGAATCTCATTATTAGCCGTATCGGCATAAATTTCGTTAATCTCACTATACACACCCTTTACCCGGCTGCGCATGACCGCCTTGTAAAAGCCGTAATCGACCACTTTGCCGGAGGCATCCAACTGCATCAGGCAGGAGAAACACAGACGGTCGACCCCTTCGTTCAGCGAGCAGATGCCGTTCGACAGTTGGCGCGGCAGCATGGGTACCACACCGCCCGGCACATACACCGAGGTGGCGCGCTCGTACGCTTCGCTGTCAAGGGCACTGCCGGGGGTGACATAATGGCTGACGTCCGCAATATGTACACCCAACTCATACCCGGTTTCGGTACGGGTCAGCGAAATCGCATCATCAATGTCTTTGGTGTCGGCACCGTCGATCGTGAAAATCACCCAGTCGCGCAAGTCACGGCGGTCTTTGAGTTCGGCCTCTTTAACGGTAGCCTCTTCAAACTGCTTGGCCTCGCCCTTGACCTTGCCGGGGAACGACTTTACAATGCCGTTGGAGTACAGAATTGACTTTGTGCAGGATTTTGCACTCTCCGCCGAACCAAAGCAACGGGCAATACCCACCCGGTGATCCCGGTGGCCGTCGCCGCGCTCTAAGATTTCTGCCGCAACCTTTTCGCCCACTTCAGCGCCACCATCGGCACTTTTTTTGATCAGCAGCGGCACCGCAGGGCAGCGGTCCGGCAACACAACCAAGCGCCCCTCTACGCGGTCCACGGTGCCAACGAGCTCGTTGTTTTCTTCCAGCACCTGCACGACCTGGCCCTCATCTGAGCCACGCCCGCCATCACGGCCACCATCGCGGTTACTCTGCATACGGGCGACCAACACAATATCACCCGGCATCGCACCACGTAAAAAACGGCCCGGAATAAAAAAGTCTGCCGGCTTTTCCCCGCCTGCGGCAAGCTGCTCTTCCGTTTGTACCGGGGCAGCAAATCCAAAGCTTTTTGCAAGCTTGACTATTTTGCATTTTACTTCATCGCCGGTCACTTGGGGGGCACTTTTGCCGCGCCGCAAAGTGTACAGCCCATTGTCCTCTTTCACAAGGCCGTCTTTTACTAAAAAGCCAAGTGTGACACGAAGCTTTTTTTCATCCTCAAATTTCTCACGCAGTTCTTTTAGGCGCCGCGGTTTTTTCTCCAGTTCTTCTAAGAGTTTGCTCTTTAACGACATATTGCGTTTCCTTTTCTCCCTTATGGGTTCCGGCCTGCAAGCCGGAAATACTTGATTGCACCATTCTTCCAAATTTGCACCCGGCCTTTGCATGGTGAAGCCACACAAAAACGGCGCCGGACAGGCCCATTGCCCAACCCGATTCTATTTATAAAAAAAGCCCGCCGAAGCTCGGCGGGCTTTTTCGGCTACTATTTTACAAACACGCTCAACAAGCTCACACCCACGGTCACCACAAAAAAAACAATTGCTGCAATTTTGGTATACTTTGCCAAAACCGCATCCGTGGTGCGCGTACGAGCCTCAGAAGTCATCATTTCGCCGCCGCCAATTGCGCCGGACAAACCATTGCCGCTGGGCTGCTGTGCCAGTACCAGAAAAATAATAACCAGGCTGACAAGCATCAGCAGGACGCCGCCGAGAATTTCAATTCCGCTCATTTGTGAACCTCCCTAAAATACAACAAAATAACTATAACATAGTTTTTTTGCAAAAGCAAGTATACCGCGTGTAAACGAAATGTAAATTTAAAAAACTGTATTAGGCATTTACAACCGCCCCTCTGTTACCCCCGCACCGCTACAAGTGCAGGCATTCCGCTGAAAAAGAAAGCCCACCACCAGCAAAGCAACAACAGCAATACGCCAACCAACACGGCAGCCGCCACGCTGACCCCGCCGCGGCGGGCAAGCTGTGCCTGCCGTGCCGGTTGCGGCTGCGCGGCAATGTCCCGCACGGCGCAGCGCACCTTGCGGTAATACAGCGCGTTGCCAAACACGCCCCCAAATAGCATCAACACCGGGGCCAGCCACAGGGCCTGAAAGAAAAACAGCCCTTGCAGCGCTACCAGCCAAAGCAATGAAACCGCCCACATTTTGCGGTAAGCGGCCCAAAGCCCAAACCCCAAAAACGCAGCCCAGTTCCAACCGGCTTTTCTGCCTCTGCGCAATGCAGAAAAACACTTGCCGTAATAATTGATGTTTTTCTGTACAATCAGCTGCTGGCTTTCAGACAAAAATTCTGTCGGCAGCGGGCTGCCGCACTGCCAGCAATAAAGCTCCCTCGGCCCATTTTCTGCGCCGCACTTTGTGCAATGCATCTGCTTTTTCCCCCTTGCACGCCGTCCCCCCGTGCATGCTATAACGAAATCTGTTCTGCTACATCCTCGCTGCGCAACAACGCCCCTGCCGCCGGCAGGTTTCGCACGCGGTAACGGTGGTCATTTGCCAGTTCCAGCTCTGCGGCCGTGCGCACGCTTTCAATGCGGGCGTTCTTTTTCAGGCTGATAACCGAGACCCCGATGGAATTGCGGGTGACCTTTTCAGCAATCAGCGAAGTGTGCACCAGCAACAGGCGGCCATTGGTTGTTTTAATGGCAATTTCAATTTCCTCCGGCAGCTCACGAATTGCAGCCAGCTCTGCTTTGTCACTGTAAGCATTGAGCAGTTTCTTGCGGTTCTGCTTGGTTTCGTAGCTGGCAATGGGCACCTTTGCCGCTTTGCCATTTTGAAAGAAGAACAGCATGCTGCCGCTGTAATTTGTCGTCACGGTGACATAAATGGGCATCTCGCCCTCATCCATTTCCAGCTTGGCGGGTAAAAATTCACCCATCACGCTGGCCTTGGTATCTGCAAAGTCGCCAATGCGGCATTTGTACACCTGCGCATGGTTTGTAAATACCAGCAGCCACGCATTGTTTTTGGTTTCGATCTCATACCGCACCGCATCGCCGTCTTTCAGACGCTGCTCACTGCTCATGCGCAGTGAGGCGGGGGTGATTTTTTTGAAATACCCCTCTTCGGTGTAAAAGATTGTCACCGGGTAATCCGGCATTTCCTGCTCAAGCTCTTCTATTTGTACTTGCGGCGCATCGTACAAAATTTCACTGCGGCGGTCCTGCCCGTATTTTTTAGCGACATCTTCCAGCTCGGCAATGATAATTTTTTTGATCTTCGCAGGGCTATCCAGAATACTTTGCAGCTCGGTGATCTCTTTTTCAAGCCCTTCAATTTCTTCGGTGCGCTTTAAAATGTATTCGCGGTTCAAGTGGCGCAGCTTAATTTCGGCGACATACTCGCCCTGCGTTTGGTCAATGCCAAACTCAATCATCAGGTTGGGCACCACTTCGGCTTCTTCCTGAGTTTCACGCACCACCCGAATTGCCTTGTCGATATCCAGCAACATGGCCTGCAAGCCGCGCAACAAGTGCAGGCGCTTTTTTTTGCCCTCCATGTCGTACCAGGTGCGCCGGCGCACACAGTCGGTGCGAAACGCGCTCCACTCGGCCAAAATTTCGCGCACGCCCATCACGCGGGGCTGCCCGGAAATCAACACATTAAAGTTGCACGAAAAGCTGTCCTCCAGCGGCGTCATGCGAAACAGGCGCGCCATCAGTTTGTCCGGGTCCTGCCCGCGCTTGAGGTCCATCGTCAGCTTCAGGCCGCCAAGGTCCGTCTCATCGCGTATATCACTGATTTCGCGTATCTTGCCGGTCTTGACCAGCTCGGCAATTTTGTCCATGATGGCTTCCACTGTGGTCGTGGGCGGGATTTCACGGATCTCAATGACATTGCCCTCTTTAAAATACTCGTACTTGGCACGCACCCGAATACTGCCGCGCCCGGTTTCGCAAACGGAACGCATTTCGTTTTCGTTGTACAGAATTTCGCCGCCACCCACAAAATCCGGCGCTTGCAAGGTGGTCAAAATATCATGGGTTTTATCCCGCAACAGCGCAACCGTAGTGGCGCAAAGCTCGCGCAGGTTAAACGAACAAATATTCGACGCCATGCCCACCGCGATGCCCAGTGTATTGTTGGCTAAAATGCTGGGAAAGGTCACCGGCAGCAGGGTGGGTTCCTTGGTCGTCGCGTCATAGTTGTCTACAAAATCCACCGTGTCCTTGTCGATCTCGGCAAACAGTTCGCGGCAGACATCCTCTAACTTTGCTTCGGTATAACGCGAGGCGGCATAGGCCATATCGCGCGAATACGCCTTGCCAAAGTTGCCTTTGCTGGACACATACGGCAAAAGCAGGCTTTCGTTACCGCGCGACAGCCGCACCAGCGTGTCATAAATAGGCCCGTCGCCATGGGGGTTCAGGTGCATTGTGCTGCCCACGATATTGGCCGATTTTGTGCGGTTGCCTTTTAAAAGGCCCATCTGGTACATAGTGTACAGCAACTTGCGGTGGGCCGGCTTAAAGCCGTCGATCTCCGGTAGTGCGCGAGAGACAATGACGCTCATCGCATAGGGCATATAGTTGCTTTCCAGTGTCTCGGTGATGCTGCTTTCCAGCACACTGCCCGCGTCCAGAATTTCAACACTGTCGCCCAGCTGTGGGCGCTGCAATACTTTTTTGGGCTGTTTTTTTGCCATGCTTTCCCCTCTTACCATTTTGGTTTATTCTCTGCGGCTTGTACGGCCACAGAATCAGGAAACATCCAAATCGTCCAGATATTCATAACCGTGGTTTGCAATATGCTCTTTGCGCCCGGCAAGGTTGTCGCCAAGCAGCAGATCAAACACCTCGGCAGTGCGCTGCGCGCCCTCCGGTATCACTTTAATAAGGCGCCGCGTTTCAGGGTTCATCGTCGTAAGCCACATCATATTTGCCTCGTTTTCGCCAAGGCCCTTTGACCGCTGAATGGTATATTTGTCTTTGCCGATGCGGGCCATGATATCGGTTTTTTCCTGCTCGGTATAGGCGAAATAAGTCTTGCCACGGCTTTCGATTTCATACAGCGGAGATTCTGCGATATAAACGTACCCCTCCTCGATCAGGGTGGGCACCAGCCGGTACAGCATGGTCAGTACCAGCGTGCGGATCTGATATCCGTCCACGTCCGCATCGGTACAGATAATTACCTTGCTCCAGCGCAGGTTATCCATGCTGAAGGTCGCGAAATCGTTTTTGACTTTGCCGTGCAGCTCTACCCCGCAGCCCAGCACCTTAATGAGGTCGGTGATGATATCGCTTTTAAAAATACGGCTGTAATCTGATTTGAGGCAGTTGAGTATTTTGCCCCGGATGGGCATGACTGCCTGAAACTCGCTGTCACGGCTGGTTTTAACGGCACCCATAGCCGAATCACCCTCCACGATATACAGCTCGCGGCGGGTAATATCGCGTGTGCGGCAGTCTACAAACTTATCGACCCGGTTTGCAATGTCGATCTGTGAGCCTAACGTCTTTTTGATCGAAAGCCGTGTTTTTTCGGCGTGTTCGCGGCTTTGCTTGTTGACAAGCACCTGTGCACAGATTCTTTGTGCGTCGTCGGGGTTTTCAATAAAATAGACTTCCAGCGTGTGCTTTAAGAATTCGGTCATCACCTGTGCAATGCCACGGTTGGTGATGGCTTTTTTTGTTTGGTTTTCATAGCTGGTCACGGTGGAAAAGCTGCTGGATACGTACACAAGGCAGTCCTGCACATCGGCAAAGGTAATTTTGCTTTCGCCTTTTTTGTACATGTTTTTCGTCTTTAAAAAGGCATCGATCTGGTTGACAAATGCTGTTTTTACCGCGCGTTCCGGGCTGCCGCCATGCTCCAGCCAGCTGGAGTTGTGGTAATATTCCAATAATTGCTTTTTATTAGAAAAACAAAAGGCGGCATTCATGCGCACTTTGTATTCCGGCCGGTCCTCGCGGTCACGGCAAAATGCCTCCGCCGTGCGAAACATGGTTTGCGTCAACGCGTCTTCTCCCACAATTTCGGCCACGTAATCGCTGATGCCGTTTTCATAGATGAACTCGGTCGTCTCCCCGCCGGGGGTGCGCTGGTCGTGCAGCAAAAACAGCACACCGGCATTGACGACCGCCTGCCGTTTCATGCTGTCTTTAAAATAATCCAGCGGGACGTGAATGTCGGTGAACACCTCGCGGTCAGGCAGCCAGCGGATCACCGTGCCGGTGCGTTTTGTTTTAGTCGGCTCTTTTTGCAACCCGCCCACATTTTCGCCTTTTTCAAAGTCGAGGTGATAATGCAGCCCATCCCGCCAGATATCCGCTTTCATCCAGCGCGAGGCATACTGCGTGGCGCAAAGGCCAAGGCCGTTGAGGCCCAGCGAGTACTCATAACCGCCCGCATCGTCATCATATTTGCCGCCCGCGTACATTTCGCAAAACAGCAGCTCCCAGTTGTAACGTCCTTCTTTTGTATTATAATCGACCGGGATCCCGCGGCCAAAGTCTTCCACTTCAATCGACCCGTCGGCAAACACCGTCACCGAAACACGGTCGCCAAAGCCGCCGCGCGCTTCGTCGATGGCGTTTGAAAGAATTTCAAACACCGCATGTTCGCAGCCCTCCAGCCCGTCGGAACCAAAAATGACCCCGGGGCGGCGACGCACCCTCTCGGCCCCTTTGAGGCTGGAAATACTGTCGTTGTCGTAGACCTGTTGTTTTTTTGGCATGCTTGCCCTCCCAAAAAGATGGCTTTCTTCGCAACTCCACACCCGCAGTGCATTGGTACAACAGCGGGTGTGACTACATTCTATTAAACACTCTTTTTTACAGCTTTGTCAAGAAAGCGCGTGATTTACACGTCATATTTTTCCATTTTTATTTTACACGTAATTTCTTTGCACGCAGTGCCTCCGTGACAAAAAAACAGGCCGGGGCACCGATGGCCCCGGCCCATATCGATAATGTTGTTTTACGCCTGCATATCTGTGTGCGGCGGCGTCTCTTGCTGTGGCGGTTCCTGTACCGGTGGTACCGGTGCGGCAGCCTGCACCGGCGGTTCTGCCGGTTCTGTTGCCGGCTTCGGTGCTGCTTTTGCGTCCGTTTTTTCGGGGTCCAGCACCAGCGGGGGCAGTGTACCGCCCTCCATCAAGGTCTTGAACTCTTTGCCCGAAATGGTTTCCCGCTCCAATAACGCCGCGGCGACACGCTCTAGCTGGTCCATATGCTCATTTAAAATAGTGGCGCACTGGTCATAGGCGTCATCGATCAACTGGCGCATTTCTGAATCGATTTCAGACGCGACCGTCTCGGAATACCCGCGCCCCTGTGAAAAGTCGCGGCCAAGGAACGTCTCAGTGGGGTCGCTGCCATAGACCACCGGCCCCAACCGGTCAGAAAATCCATACCGGGTGACCATTGCGCGGGCAATGGTCGTCGCGCGCTCCAAATCGCTGGAAGCGCCGGTCGAAATATCGTCCAGCACCAGCTTTTCAGCCACACGGCCGCCCAGCAGAATCACGATCTCATCTTCCATCTGGCTTTTGGTCGTGTAGTTTGTATCCTCTTCCGGCAGGCTCATGGTAAAGCCACCGGCGGCACCGCGCGGCACAATGGTGATCTTGTGCACCGGGTCCCCGGTTTTGGCATAATAGGTAGCAACAGCGTGACCGCCCTCGTGAAACGCGGTCAACCTGCGCTCTTTTTCCGTGATCATGCGGCTCTTTTTCTCGGGCCCGGCAACCACTTTAATGCTTGCCTCTTCCACCTCTGACTGGGTGATTGCCTTTTTGTTGCGGCGCGCGGCAAGCAGGGCTGCTTCGTTGACCAGGTTCTCAAGGTCGGCACCGGTAAAGCCCGGTGTCGATTTTGCAATGGTGGCAAGGTTGATATCCGGTGCCATTGGCTTGTTGCGGGTGTGTACCCGCAAAATTGCCTCACGGCCGCGCACGTCGGGCTTGCCCACATAAATCTGCCGGTCAAACCGGCCCGGGCGCAGCAGCGCGTGGTCCAAGATATCCGCACGGTTGGTGGCGGCGATCACAATCACGCCGTCATTTGCGGTAAAGCCGTCCATCTCGACCAGCAGTTGGTTCAACGTCTGCTCGCGTTCATCGTGTCCACCGCCAAGGCCGGCACCGCGCTGGCGGCCCACTGCATCGATCTCATCGATAAAGATGATGCACGGGGCGCTTTTCTTTGCTTTGTCAAACAAATCGCGCACACGCGAAGCACCAACACCGACATACATTTCAACAAAATCAGAGCCGGAAAGCGAGTAGAACGGTACCCCGGCTTCGCCTGCACAAGCGCGGGCAATGAGGGTTTTACCGGTGCCCGGGGGGCCCACCAGCAATACGCCACGGGGGATGCGCGCACCCAAAACGCTGAACTTTGCAGGGCTTTTTAAAAATTCAACGACCTCTTGCAGTTCGGCTTTTTCTTCATCCGCACCCGCCACATCGGCAAAAGTGGCATGGCGGCCCTCTGCGTTCTGGTCTTTGGCTTTTACTTTGCCGACGTTCATCACGCCGCCGCCGCCACCAGACTGCCGCATCATAAACCAGAACAGCCCGCCGATCAGCACCATGCTCAACAGCGTGGGGATCATGGAGAGCCATGCGGAATAATTTTGCTGTGGCAAAATGTCGTACAACATCGGGGCATCCGGGTGCGCGGCATTGTATTCATCCACATAAGGCAGCACCTGATTGATAAACAGGTTGGCATCCGGCACCTTGTATGTCAGCTGTTGGTCTTGGTTTTGCGTTTGCGCCTGTGCGCCGGAGTTGCTGTCCGGCGCGGTGGTGGCCGTCGGCTCCAGCGCACTCAGGCTACCTAAAATGGAGTTGGTAGTGCTGTTGCTGTTGAGCTTTTGGGTCTCCGCCAGCGCAGCTTTTGCATCTGCCGCCGACATCGTCAGGGTCAGTGTACCGTCGTTCAGGTCAAACGTAAAGCTTTTGACCTTCTCGTCTTTAAAATAGCTGAGTACCTGAGAATATTTCATGTCCACCGACGAATCGGGAACACGAAAGATCAGGAACATCAGCACTGCAGCAAGCAACAACAGAATCACAAGGCTTGCCGTACTTCTGTTTGGTCTTTTGCTCAAAATCGTTTCACTCCATACGCCGCCTGTAACAGCAGCAGTAAACTAGCCTTGGTGCGGGCCGCTTAAACCGAATAGACCTCCGGCTTCAATACGCCGATATAAGGCAGGTTGCGGTATTTTTCGTCATAGTCAAGGCCGTAACCAATGACGAACTCATCCGGGATCGTAAAGCCGACATAATCTGCTTGCAGGTCCACCTTGCGGCGGGCCGGTTTGTCCAGCAGGGTGCAGATGCGAATGGAAGCGGGGTTGCGGTCCTGCAATATATTCTTAATGTAGTCCAGCGTCATGCCGCTGTCAAGAATATCTTCCACGATCAAAATGTCCTTGCCCTCAAGGTTAATATCGAGGTCTTTGACAATTTTTACAACGCCGCTGCTTTTGACACCAGACCCATAAGAAGAAACGACCATGAAGTCAATTTCCGCGGGCTGTTTGATCTCTCGCATCAAATCGGCGAGAAAAATCACGGCACCCTTGAGCACCGTTACCAAAAGAAGATTTTTGCCCTCGTAATCCTGCGTCACCAATGCGCCCATCTCGGCCACCTTGGCATGCAACTCTTCTTCGCTAAGCAATACTTTTTTTACATCGTCCTGCATCATCGTCATCATTCCTCCGGTTTTCTGTCGATCTGCAATACCCTTTCGCACCCCGGCTGCGCGGCAAGCCCCTCACAAAAGCCATACCCTTCAAGCCAAAGCACCCTGCCTCCTACCGCCAGCAAAAGCAGGCGGTCACGCTGTGCCACCGGCACACCGTCCTCGGCCAGCAGTTTTTTCACTGTTTTAGACACGCCCCGCCCCGCAGGGCGAAACGTGTCCCGTGCTCTTCGTGTGCGAAAAACGGGGATTTCATTTATCATACCATACTCTGCGGCGTTTTTTAACTGTTTTTTTGTAGCGCCGCAAATGTTTACGATTTTTTCATAGTCTTTTATCAAAACATCCACGCTTCCGCCGGTGGGCACCGCAAAGCGCCCCTGCCGCAACGGCAACTGCCATTCTTTTGCCTCTGGGGGCCCGCCGGCAGCCTGTTCAAAGTAAAAAACGCCACCGCTGCGCCGGGCCGTTACGCCGCCGGAAAGCTGGGCTGCCGCCACTTCTCCCCGTGCGACCTGCAAACACCGCGCCACTTTTTCGCGCCCGGACACCTGCCGCTGTTTCAGCAGCAAGGCCAGCGCCGCGCGCAGCACCGGTGGCGGCGCCGCTGCCAGCTGTGCCGCGCCCCACCCTGCCCCTTGGGTGCTTTTTCGCAATAACTCCTCCGCCAACTGTTGCAAAAAAGCGGCGTCCTCCCGCGCATCGGCGGCAAAGGCCGCAAGGTTTTCGGCGGCGGCGGGGTTGATCTGCTGTAAAACCGGCAATACCTGTAATCGCAGCAAGTTGCGGCTGCAAAAAGGCTCGTCGTTGGTGCTGTCGGTCACAAAGTCGAATTTGTTTTCTGCACAATAGGCCAAAATTTGCGCACGCGTTGCCCCAAGCAAGGGGCGCAGGTAGCACCCGCGCCTTGGCGGGATGCCCCCTGCACCGGCAAGGGAAGTGCCGCGCACAAGCCGAAACAGCAGTGTTTCGGCATTGTCGCTTGCCGTGTGGGCCGTTGCCACAAACACCTGCCCCGTGCCCGTTTTTGCGGCCGCTGCCTGCCGTTCAAAAAAATCATACCGCAGCCGGCGGGCAGCCGTCTCTTCACTTTCGCCCTGCGGCAGCGGCTGCCGGTGCATATGGGCATGGCCGACGACAAGCGGCACACCGCAGGCGGCACAAAGCCGCGTGACAAACTGCTCGTCACGCTTCGCCTCTGCGCCGCGCAACCCATGGTTTAAATGCAGCGCGCGCAAAGTAAACCCGCGCAGCGGGGCAAAATAGCGTAAAACATGCAGCAGGGCCACCGAGTCCGGCCCGCCCGAAAGCGCGCAAAACACAATGTCCCCGCTTTTTGGCGCGCTGCTTTGTGCAAAAAAGCGCCCCGTAATATGTAACATTTCTTCAGTATGAGTCATGATGGCTGTATTCCACATTCATAAAGCGTGTATGCGCACCGTCCCACCCAAGGCTGACGGTGCCGACTTCGCCGTGGCGGTTTTTGGCTATAATACATTCTGCGGTCGTGGTGTCGCTTTGGCCCTCTGTGTCGTAATAGGCTTCGCGGTACAAAAACAACACACTGTCGGCATCCTGTTCGATCGAGCCGGAATCACGCAGGTCAGCCAGCATGGGCCGGTGGTCGCGGTTCGAGCTGCGCTCGGTATTACGCGAAAGCTGTGAAAGGCAGATGATCGGCACATTCAGCTCTTTCGCCATAATTTTCAGGTTACGGGTGATTTCACTGATCTCCTGCACGCGTGAATCGGTGCGCTTGCCGGAGTTCATCAACTGCAAATAGTCGATGACAACCAGCCCAACGTCCGGTTTTGCAGGGTCCTGGTTCAAGCGTCGCACCTTTGCTTTGATCTCCGGCACCGTGATGGCAGACGTATCGTCCATAAAAATGGGCGACTGTGCCAAAATGTCGCTCGCCTGCGCAAGGTCCACCCAGTCCTGCCCTGCCAGCGTGCCGGTGCGCAGTTTTTGGCTGTCAATGGCGGCCTCACTGGACAAAATGCGGCTGGTCAACTGGTCTTTTGTCATTTCCAGTGAAAAAATGGCGACCGGCGTTTTTTGCTTTTTGGCCACATTGACCGCAATATTCAGTGCAAAGCTGGTTTTGCCCATACCGGGGCGGGCGGCCAGAATAATCAGGTCGCTGCGCCCAAGGCCGGTGAGCATTTTGTCAAGGTAAGTAAACCCGGTGGGGATGCCAAGGTATTTTTCCCTGTCCGGGCCGGAGATTTTTTGCAGGGTGTTATAGGTGTCGATGATCGTGCTGGAAATCGGCTGCATCGAGCTTTGGTCGCGCCCGGAGCGGATTTCGTAGATCTTCTGCTCCGCACTTTCCAGTAAAATATCGGCATCCGGCTCTTCTGCCGTCTGCTCCAAAATATCTTTTGCAGCCGCCATGAGCTGCCGCACCAGATATTTTTCGTAAACGATATTGGCATAGTATTCTACATTGGAAATGGAGGGTACGGTTTCGGCAAGGCCGGTGAGATACACCTTTGCCTCGTCACTGGTGGCAAAAGTGCCCGCACTGACGACTGCGTTAAGCACCGTGACAAAGTCAATTGCCGCGCCGCCGGTAAACAGCCGCACCAGCTCGGCAAAAATCTCGCCGTTTTGCCGTGCAAAAAAGTGTTCGGGGCGCAGCTTTTCCACCAGCGTGGGGATGCAGTCACCTTGCAGCAGCGCAGCGCCCAGCACGGCCTGCTCCGCATCCATGCTGTACGGCAGCCGGACGCCCATATTTTCAAATGTCAAGCTCAGGTTGTCCATTGCACAAGCGGCTCCCTTTTCTATAGAGTGTCAGGCACGGCTACCGCCGCGTATTTGTTGCTTATTCCTCTACAACAACAGCCAGTTTTGCCACCACGCCGGGGTGTACTTTGACCTCTATTTCATAGCGGCCATAGTTTTTAATATCGGCATCCAGCACAATTTTACGCTTATCCACCGTTTCGCCCGTTATTTTGCCAATGGCTTCGGCAATGTCCTTTGCCGTCACGGCGCCAAACAGCCGGCCGCCCTGGCCCGCTTTGGCCTTGATGGTCACCGTTGTACCGTCAATCTTTTTCGCTGTCTGTTGCGCGTTTTCCAGCTCCACCGCGGCGTGGTGCTGTTTTGCGTTTTCTTTGGTTTTCACTTCATTGATGGCCGCGCCGTCCGCCACGACCGCAAGGCCGCGGGGGATGAGGAAATTGCGGGCATACCCGTCGGAAACCTCAACCAGCTGGTCCTTTTTGCCGCTGCCCTTGACATCTTTTTTCAATACTACTTTCATGCTGTACTCTCCCCTTCAATCTGCTGTACCGGCATTTAGTCGCCGTCGACTTTCTTTTTTTTGCGGTATTGGTCAATTGCTGCAAACAGCTGGTCCTTTGCTGTGGCAAGGCTGACGTTTTGCAGCTGTGCCCCGGCCATTGTCAAATGGCCACCGCCGCCAAGCTGTTCCATAATGATCTGTACATTCACTTCGCCCAAGCTGCGGGCAGAAATGCCGATGTAGTCGCCCATATCGACTGCCACAAAGCTCGCCTGCACCCCATCGATCGAAAGCAGGTCGTTTGCCGCTTGCGGCACGATCACATCGTCCGGCGGCATTTCGCCCGATACCACAATGGCACAGCCCTTGTAAAGCACGGCCTCACTGACCAGCCGCGCTTTGCTGGTGTAGTTGTCAAGGCTGCCCATAAACAGCCGTTTGACATTTTGCGTCTGCGCGCCCATGCGCCGCAGGTAAGCCGCCGCCTCAAAGGTGCGCACCCCTGCGTTGATGACAAAATCACGCGTGTCGAGCATAATGCCCGCCAGCAGCGCTTCACTTTCCAGCGCGGTGGGCCGGTCTTCGTGCTCGCCTACATATTGCAGCAGCTCTGCCACTAGTTCACAGGTAGAAGACGCATACGGCTCGTGGTAAAAAATTACCGCGTCATCAATATGCCCCACCATTTTGCGGTGATGGTCAATAACGACCACATTTTTGGCCGTGCGGTAAATTTCGGGCGATTCTAAAAGCTGCGACACATGCGTGTCCACAATGACCACCAGCGTGCGCTTGCTAAGGCCTTCCAGCGCATCGGGCGGTGAAATAAAGTCGTAGCCAAACCCATTATCGCGGAAACGGTCGATCAGCCGGTTTGCCAGCGTATGCCGCTCGTCCACCGCAATGACCGCCGGTTTTTCAAGGATTTTGCAGATGCGCAGCACGCCGATCGCAGCGCCCACCGCGTCATAATCACTCATGCGGTGGCCCATAATAATCACGCTGTCGCTTTGCTTGATAATATCGCTGAGGGCACTTGCCACAATGCGGCTTTTGACCTTGGTGCGCTTTTCCACGCTGCGCGAAACACCACCGTAAAATTCAAACCCGCCGTCCGGCAGGCGAATGGCCACCTGGTCGCCGCCGCGGCCCAGTGCCATATCCAGCGCGGCCTGTGCCATTTTTTCGCACTCCGCAAAGGTGGCACCGCCCCGGCCCACACCGATCGACAGCGTGACAATGCCGTTTTCGTTGCCAATTTCGCGCATGCGGTCCAAAATGGCAAACTTACCGGCAACGATCTCGACAAGGTGCCGCTCTTCCATCACCGCGATGTAATGCGAGGAGTTGACGCGCTTCATAAAGCCTGTTGTACTGTCAATAAAGCTTTCAAACACCTTATCGATCTGGCTGGTCAGCGTGGCCTTCTCACTGTCTTTCAGCTCTTTGAGTACCTCATCGTAGGTATCCACGACAATGTGCAGTACCACCGGGCGGGTAGCACGGTATTCCAGTGCTTCCGTTTTGATGATCGTGTCGTTGACAAAATAAGCGACGAACAGCCCGTCGCCGTGGTTGACCCCGCTGCCAAACACCGTAAACAAGCGGCCCTCGGCCTCGATGCATTGCCCTTCGGGCCGCGATATCTTTTCCGTGTCAAACCCCGGCAACGCCTTGTACACGCTTTGCAGGTAATATTCGCGGTCGGTCAGCACCCCGGTGGCAAAGGCGTCATTGTACCACACAATGTTTTTGCCGGATAAGATCAGCACCGGCAGTGGTAAAGATGCCAGCGAATGCTGTGTCATACTGTCTTGATACCCTGCGCCGTGCAACAGCCGGGCAATGACCCGCCGCATGCGCTGAATGTTGATAAGCACCAAAATAGTAACCGCAGAAAGCACCGCCGCCGCAATAAAAAACAGGGTGGGGTTTACAAACCCCAGCGCAATGGTAAGCCCTACGCAAACTACCGCAAGCAGAATAATTACAACATCAACCGTAATCAGCTTTTTTTTCATTTCTCCCCCACATCTCGCAGGCGGCCCACACGGCAGTTGCCGCAACACGGCCATAGTGCCGGGGCCCGGGCCGGGCCGCTGAAAAAAGAACGGCCGCAAGCCACCCCTCGCCTGGGTTTAAACTGTGAACAGGCACCTGCCCGCCACGCAAACGAAGTAGTACTTACGGCCATTATACTTTTTTTTCATGATAATTTCCAGCCCGGCGGCCAAAAAGTTTGGTCGCCGGGCTGGTTTGGGTTAGACTTCTTGAATGATCGGCAAAATCATGGGGCTGCGTTTTGTGTTGCGGTAAAGCAGAGTGGAAAGCTGGTCGCGCACCGTGCCGCGCAGCTCTTCCAAGTTGCGGCGGCCGCCCCGCAACTGGGCATGTTCCACCACTTTGCGGGTCACTTCTTTCGCCTCGGCAATCAGGCCCTCGGCCTCTTTCATATACACAAACCCACGCGAGACAATTTCCGGCCCGGACATCAATTTGCCGGTGCCCGCGTCGATGGTGCATACAGCAATGATCAGGCCGTCCTGCGAAAGGTGGCGGCGGTCGCGCAATACCACGCTGCCCACATCGCCCACGCCAAGGCCATCCACCAGCACACGGCCAGCGGGCACGGTATCCACAATGCTGATCTTGTCAGCGGTCAGCGCAATCACATCGCCAATATCCGCAATGACAATATTTTTTTGCGGGATGCCAAGGCCCTCTGCCGTACCCGCATGCTTTTTGAGGTGCTTGTACTCGCCGTGCACCGGGATAAAGAACTTCGGCTTTACCAGGCTGAGCATCAACTTCTGCTCCTCTTGATAGGCATGGCCGGAGGTGTGCACATCGTACATGCTTTCATAGATCACATCGGCACCCAGCCGCAGCAGGCTGTTGACGACCTTTGTCACCATTTTTTCGTTGCCGGGGATGGGGGTTGCCGAAATGATGATGAAATCACCCTCGCCCACCCGCACATTGCGGTGGCTGCCGCCCGACATGCGCGAAAGCGCGCTCATCGGCTCGCCCTGGCTGCCGGTGGTCACGATTACCAGCTCTTCGGGTTTAAAGCGGTGGATGGATTCGATATCGACAATAATATTTTCAGGTGCTTTCAAGTACCCCAGCTCAAACGCCATTGTGGTGTTGTTGATCATGCTGCGGCCCGAAATGGCCACCTTGCGGTTGTATTTGACCGCCATGTCGATGATCTGCTGGATGCGCTGCAAGTTAGAGGCAAAGGTGGCGATGATAATGCGCTTGCCCTCCGCCTGTGCAAACAGGCCCATAAAGCTGTGCCCAACCGATTTTTCAGAGCGAGAAAAGCCCGGCCGCTCGGAGTTGGTGGAATCGGACAACAGCGCCAATACCCCGCGCTCGCCATACTCGGCAAACGTCGCAAGGTCAATGCGCTCATCGGTGACCGGCGTAAAATCAATTTTAAAGTCGCCGGTTTGAATCACGGTGCCCGCCGGTGTTTCAATGGCATAAGCCACTGCGTCGGGGATGGAGTGGTTGACACGGATGCCCTTTGCCTTCATGCAGCCGAGTGCGATCTCCTGCCCCGGCAGAATTTCCACCAGTTTGGTAGATGCCGTGAGGCCATGCTCGTTGAGCTTGTTGCGGATTAGCCCGCAGGTAAGCCGCGTGGCATAAATAGGCACATTCAGCTGCTTTAAAAAATACGGCAGCGCACCGATATGGTCTTCGTGCCCATGCGTAATCAACAGCCCGCGGATGCGGTCTTTGTTCGCCAGCACATAACTGAAATCCGGGATGACGAGATCGACACCAAACATTTCGCTGTCGGGGAACATCGACCCGCAGTCGACAAGGAACATGTCGCCCCGGCATTCGTACAATGTCATGTTTTTGCCCACTTCGCCAAGGCCGCCCAGCGGCATGATATGTAAAATGGGCATGCTTTTGCCACTGGCATTTTTTTGCCGGTTGTTCTGGCGTTTTGCGGGTGCCGTGGCCTTGGCGGCGGCAGCAGCAGCGGCGGCAGCGGCAGCAGGCGAAGCCAGCTTGCCCGGGCGCCCCCCGCGCTGCCCGTTGCGCGGGCCCTTTTGTTGCTGTTTTTGCGGTTGCTTTTGTTGCACCGCATTATTTTCTGCGGGCCCTTTTTGTTGCGCCGCCGGTTTGGCGGGTTGCTTCTGCGGCGCCTGCTTTTGGGGTGCCTGTTTTTGAGGTGCCTGTTTTTGAGGTGCAGCACCGGTTTGCGGCGCGGTTTTCGCAGCAGCATTGCGCGGCCTGCGCGAATAATGCCGCCTGCGCGGCGCGCCCTCCGCTTTGCCGCCCTCTGCCTTGTTTTCGGCAGCAGGCTTCTTGCCTGTGGTCTCTTCCATGTTGTTTCCTCCGTTTTTTCTGAACAGGAAACAAGACCAGAAGCAACACTCTTCTGGCCAAAAAACGGCGCACTTCGGCCCGTTTGTCCCTGCTCGCGTTTTTATGATGTTTTCTTTTGCCGCACTCATACCGAGCCACAGCATATCAAAAAGCACGTAAATCCCGTGCATTCATCCAAATCTCGTTTGCGTTTGTGAATTTAGCACAAACTAGTTGATGTAATTATAACACGATGAACAGTTTTTTAATAGACTTTTGACAACTATTTTTTTACAGAATTGTAACTTTCCTATTTTTTCTATTTTATTTTGCTTTTGTGCCGGGGGCACTGGCTATTTTGACGGGATGCACCGGTACCCCCCATATTGTTTCTTGCTGCGCCAACCGGTATAATAAAACAGGTAAGATTTACATCCGCTTGCTGTACCGCATTTTTGGTACAGTGCAGTAATGGCAACAGTGAGGTTTTCATGAAACAGGTAACGATTTTTTCCGACGGGGCGTGCAGCGGCAACCCCGGCCCCGGCGGCTGGGGCGCTATTTTGCGCTACGGCGCGCAGGAGCGTGCCATCAGCGGCGGCGAAGCCGACACCACCAATAACCGCATGGAGCTGACGGCGGTGATTCGCGCGTTTGCCCTGCTGAAAGAGCCCTGCGAGGTCACGCTGTGCAGCGACTCGAAATACGTCATCGACGGGCTTGCAAAGGGCTGGGCTAAAAACTGGAAGCGCAATGGCTGGCGCAAAGCAGATAAAAAACCGGCGCTGAACCCCGATTTGTGGGATGAACTGCTGCGCGTAACTGAGCCGCACACGGTGCGTTTTAACTGGATCAAAGGCCATGCCGGTCACCCGGAAAACGAGCGTTGCGACGCGTTGGCCGTAGCTGAAAGCATGAAATATAAGCAATAAAGGGGAATCGCCGCCATGGTGGCGATTAGATAAAAAAAGAGGGGCAAGCCCCTCTTTTTTTGTTGCCCCGGCAACCCTGTCTCCCGTGCTTTGTCCCGTCCGCCCGCCCGCCTTTTTTATTGTGGCATCAACACACAAAAGTATGCTGCCCCTGCACACTGTGATCGTAAAACCGGCCGGATGCATTACGGCAAAGGTGCTACAGCTGGCATGGGGGCAAACCCGGTTTAGCGCAATTAAATTTATTTTTCATAGCTTTTTGCTATGTTTTCCTTGTAATTCCCAGCTGCGTCCTATATATTAAAATGCGGGTTTAACCCCGCTGCCACAAAAATCAACAAGTAAGGGTGAAATAGTTGGATTCCACAAACCGAATCATTTACCTTGACCACGCCGCAACCACCCCGGTCTATGCCGAGGTGCTCAGCGCTATGCTGCCGTATTTTTGCAACCGCTACGGCAACCCGTCCAGCAACTACGGCCCCGGCCAACAGGCAAAACAGGCCGTCGAGCATGCCCGCGCACAGGCCGCCACCGCGCTGGGCTGCACCCCTGCAGAAGTTTTCTTTACCTCCTGCGGGTCAGAAAGTGACAACTGGGCCATTAAAGGCACCGCACACCGGCTTGCCGCTGAAGGCAAACGCCACCTGATCACCACCGCCATTGAGCACCATGCCGTACTGCACAGCATGGCCGCGCTGGAAAAAGAGGGGTTCGATGTTACCTACCTGCCGGTGGACCGCACCGGCCTTGTAACAGCACAGCAGGTACAAAATGCACTGCGGCCCGACACCGCGCTCGTCACCATTATGTACGCCAACAACGAAATTGGTACCATTCAGCCAATTGCCGAAATTGGCGCGGTGTGCCAAAACGCCGGGGTGCTGTTTCACACCGATGCCGTACAGGCCGTGGGGGCGGTGCCCATCGATGTTTGTGCTCAGAACATCGACGCGCTTAGCCTTTCTGCCCATAAATTCAACGGCCCCAAAGGGGTGGGCGCACTGTACCTGAAAAAAGGCACCCCGCTGCCCAGCCTGATCGACGGCGGGGCGCAGGAAAGCGGCCGCCGCGCGGGCACTGAAAATGTTGCGGGCATTGTGGGCCTTGGCGCCGCAATAGAGCTTGCCACCGCGCAGCTTGCCGAAAAGGCGAAAAAGCTTACCGCCTTGCGCGATGATGTCATTCACACGCTGACGACCGCCCTGCCCAACGTGGCGCTGAACGGCCACCCCACCCTGCGCCTGCCAAACAACGTTAACCTTTCGTTTGAAGGCATTGAGGGTGAGGGCATGCTGATGTTGCTGGACATGCGCGGCATCTGCGCGTCTACCGGCTCTGCCTGTGCTTCGGGCAGCCTGGACCCCAGCCACGTATTGCTTGCCACCGGCCTGCCACATGAAATTGCACACGGCAGCCTGCGGCTGAGCTTTGGTGCAGAGAGCACCGTGCAGGAAGCACAGGCCGCCTGCGAGGCGCTGCTGGACATTGTGCCGCGCCTGCGCGCCATGAGCCCCGTGTGGGGCGATATTATCACCGGCAAAAAGCCCTCGCTGCTGCGTTGAAGCTTATCTGTTTACCCCCCTCCCCTTTTCAAACACCTGTACCGATTTACAAGGAGGAACACCCCCATGCAATATAGTGCAAAAGTGATGGACCATTTTTCAAACCCGCGCAATGTGGGCGAGCTTGCCGATGCCAACGGCGTTGGCGAAGTGGGCAACCCCACCTGCGGCGACATTATGAAGATGTATCTTAAAATAGAAAACGGTATCGTTGAAGAGGTACGGTTTAAAACGTTCGGCTGCGGTGCAGCGATTGCCACCTCCAGCATTGCGACCGAAATGATCAAGGGCAAACCGATCGACGTGGCACTGCAACTATCAAACAAGGCTGTGTTTGAAGCACTGGATGGGCTACCCCCGGTGAAACTTCATTGCAGCGTGCTGGCAGAGCAGGCAGTTAAAGCCGCCATTTCAGATTATTACCGGCGGCAAGGTGTGGACCCGCTGCCCATTGTGGGCACGCTGGCAGACCCGCACGAGTGTGCGGGCGGTTGCTGCACGGGCTGATTTGCTGTTTTGTGGTGGCCTTGCGGCAGCATTGCGCCGTGCCCTGTTTTAAACGGCGTGCAAACCATATGCCCCGGTATGTGTGACAGGCTGGCCGCATTTTGCGCATTCACCGCGTACCAGCCGCACCGGCAGCCACACCCTTTTAGGGGCGGTTTGCAGACGCCGGTATAGCGCAAAGAGAGCCCGTCACCGGGCATGCAGGCAACCTGAATTTTTTTGTGACAAAAGGGTTGACTTTCAACCTGTTTTTCGTTATTATATTAAAGCGCCCTCTCGCAAGGGGGCAAGCCCGAAATAGAGGGGTATAGCTCAGTTGGTAGAGCAGCGGTCTCCAAAACCGCGTGCCGAGGGTTCAAATCCTTCTGCCCCTGCCATGTGGCCCGGTAGTTCAGTCGGTTAGAACGCTAGCCTGTCACGCTAGAGGTCGTGAGTTCGAGTCTCATCCGGGTCGCCAATGCTGTTATAGCTCAGTCGGCAGAGCACTTCCTTGGTAAGGAAGAGGTCACCAGTTCGAATCTGGTTAACAGCTCCAAAGAAACAACCCGCAAGCAATGCTTGCGGGTTGTTTCTTTGTTTATTTACATAATTGGTTTGCCCTGCAAATACCCAACAAAATAAATCATCTGCAAAAAGCCGCAGCCAACAAGTACAAGTGTTTTTGCTTTTTGATGCCGTTGCAGCAAAAGAGCCACCATGGTAAACGCAGGAAAACACACCAGCAAATACCTTGCCCCGCTAAGCAGCCATGACGTTGAGTAGGTCATTACCGCATAAATCAACACATACCATAGCTCAGAAAGCGCATAACTGCGTGCAAATATCACAAGCAAGGCAATTATCAACACAATTGCAATCAACTCCGGCAGCCAAACGGTATAAAGAAGCCCCGAAGGCTCTGCCACATTTTGGGCCACCCTATATAAACTCTCCCATATTGGCGTAAATTCTTGAAACCAGTTCAGTTTCTCGTAATATAAAAACGCAAATGCATCGCCGGCCACCATAAAATTTACTAACAGGTAAACCACCGTACCAAGGGGCACCATGGCAAGTAAACCGTATTTTAAAAGCTTTTTTACCACCTGTTTTTTGCCACCTGCAAAAAACGGCTTATCATTTTGCAGCATTTCAATAAAGATCATCACTACAATTAAAACGCCAAGTAATCGAGTTAAGGCCCCAAGCGCGCCAAAAAAGCAGGCCAATACCCACCACTTCTTGCGTGCAAAATAAAGCGCAGCAGCCCAGCAAAACAAAAATGTACTTTCTGGCATCATGGCACCAAAGAAAAACGAAAACGGCGAAAGCATTAAAAGCAGTAACATGGTGTCGGCACATGCCGCACCATATTTTTTTGAAACAGTGGCGTGGTAAAAAGTTGCACCTGTTATAAAAAACAGGTTGGAGATGATGACAAAAACCGCCTGTACATTATGAAACAATAATAAAAACAGCTTACATACCCACGGGTAAAGCGGCAAAAACACAAGTGTAAGGTAATGCCCGCCTTCCTGGTATTGGCCATACCCCTCCGTTGCAATACGTAGATAGTGGCTGGCATCCCAACGCTCAAAAACAGACCATAAAGTTGCATTTTCAAAAAAAATGCGGGAAGCCAAAAACGCCGCAGCAAGAAAAAGCACCCGCAGTGCTGTACAAAAAAGGGCCGTCTTGCCCCAGTGGTATGGTATTGCTTCCTCTGTTGTCAGCGGCACCGCACATACTGTTCTTTTTGCGGTATGATATAAGACAAACCCAATGCCCATCATGCAAAGCATGCTGAATAGAATTTCCATTACATCATCCCCTGTCGCCTTTTTATTGCAAGGCCTCCATGGAATTTTTAGTTTTCTTCATCAAGTTTTCAGCGCCGTTTACGTTATCGTTTGCCAACCATTTTAATATATCCAATTTACCAAATAATCTCAATACCTAAAGCTAAAGCGGCCCCGAATTTCGGGGCCGCTTTGGCTGTTTTTTCTCTTTATTCTATTTCTTCACGCATAAACAGGCAATACGCAGTTTGTGCCGTTATTGCCTGTTTGCACGCTGCGCCACAGCGTTTGCCGCCGCAAGGTCTTCTACCGCAAGGCCCAAAGCTTCACGTAATATCGCTGCCGGCAACGCGCCCTGCCAGTGTGCCGCTTAATACCGCCCCAAGTTCACCTAAAAGATGCCCCGACGCAATATCTCCCTGTTGCAGCGGGATCAAATAATCCCCCGCTTCGGCTTCTGCCGACTGTGTGCTGTCACAAAACAGCCGGGCTTTTTGCACCAGTGCACTGTCCAGCTCGCGGTCTGCCGCAGCACAGGCCCCCACGGCGTTGATGTGCGTGCCGGGCGCGACATCGGCCCCAAACAACACCGGCTGCTTTGCCGCAGTAACGGTGCAGATCACATCGGCCCCCTTTACCGCACTGTGCACATTTGCACTGCAATCTCGCACCGGTATCCCATAACGCTGCTGCATTTCAGCTGCATACCGTGCCGCTGCCGCCTGGTCAATGTCCCACACGCGCACCTCACGGATGGGGCGTACCATGCTAATTGCCTGCAAATGGCGACGCGCCTGTTGCCCCGCCCCCAGGATGGCAAGCACTTCGGCATCTTTGCGGGCAAGCAGGTCGGTTGCCACCGCGCTTACCGCTGCCGTGCGCACCCCGGTGACCGCCTCACCGTCTACCACTGCGCGCAGTGCCCCGGTTTCGGTGTCAAACAGCACAACCACCCCCTGATGCGAGGGTAACCCGCGTTTAAAATTGCCGGGGAACACCGTAATGACCTTTGTGCCTGCCACGCCAAGCGGCAAGTAGGCTGCCGGCATCACGCCCAAAATTTTGCCTTCCTCCACTTTCATGGCGGTGCGCAGTACCTGCACTGCATTTTTTTGCGTGTAGTCCATTAACGTCTGCCGCATCAACGCAATGCAATCTTGCATGGGCAAAAGCGCTTCTACCTGTTCTCTGTCAAAATACTGCATAGTAGCCCCCCGTTGCCGCAACGCGGCTTTTTAAGGTATTGTACCGCAACCGGTGTACTTTCTACAACCGTTCGCCCGCCTGCCGCTTATTTTGGGGCTGTGTATCAATTACAAAACCCACACTTTTTTAGTTTTACCTTACCCGCCACAAAAGTTAGCGCATCTTATTTTTGAAAAAACTGCTCGAATATTTCCAAATACCGCTCACGAAACACGCTGTTTTTTCGCCATACCATCGTGAAGTTTTTATATAAATCAAAATCTTGCAGGGGTATCTTTTGCAGCATCCCATTTTCAAGCTCTGCTTTTACCGCCGCTTCATAAAGAAAGGTCATTCCGCAATCTGCTGCCACCAGCGATTTAATTGCGCTGATGCTGCCGATTTCCATTCGGTATGAAAAATCTTGTATCGAGCAGTTGCGCTCCTCTAAATACCGCTCGAAAATTTCTCTGGTACCGGACCCCTTTTCCCTTAAAATAATGCGCTCGTTAAACAAGTCACTTACCACGCAGGGTGGCCGGGCAAACGTATGCGCCGCACTGCATACGGCGACATAATGCTGCTTGGCGTACACCTTGTAATCATATTCCGCCTTGCGAAAATACCCTTCGATCACTGCAAAATCCAGTTCGCCAAGGTTGACCTTTTTCAGCAGATCGCCCGTGTTTTCCACCAGCATTTGCACTTCCATCATGGGGTCGTTTGTAATACACCGATGCAGGATACCCGGCATCACAAAATCGCCGATTGACCGCGTTGCCCCAAACACCAGTTTTTTGCGGCCCAGTGTTTCAAGTTGCTCTTTTAAAATAATCTCGTCGTGCTTCATGGTGGTGGCCGTGTCCCGCAGGCGAATGCCTGCTTTGGTGAGATGCAGCTTTTTACCCTCATAGTAAAACAATTTCACGTGATAATTTTCTTCTAAAAAATGAATATGCTGCGACACCGCAGGCTGCGTAATATGCAAAGCCTGCGCGGTGCTGGTGTAGTTCATCAGCCTGCACGCCGTCAAAAAAGTTTCCATTCTGTAATCTTGCATCACATCACCCATTATCAGACTATCTATAATTTTTTCTTATTGTTCTATCATAATATATCATTTTTAATTTATCAACATCAATGGTATGATGGTGCGCTGAAGGATGTGATTTTTAATGAAATGGTTTAAAACGACTTGGCGCGGCATGTTGCTGTGCCTGCTAATTGCGGCCCCTGCATGGTTTTTGGGGCAGTTACTGCCCGTGATTGGCAGCCCTGTATTTTCAATTCTGATCGGCATGGTGGCCGCCGTTTTGATAAAAGACAAAACAAAATTCGGCCCCGGCATCTCTTATACCTCAAAAAAAATACTGCAATACGCGGTGATTCTTTTGGGTTTCGGCATGAACCTTTCGGTTATCGCTTCCACCGGCCTGCAATCGCTGCCCATTATTTTGTCCACCATTAGCACTTCGCTGATCGTTGCGTTTGCCTTATATAAAATCATGAAGATCCCGACAAAAATTTCGGTGCTCATTGGCGTGGGCTCTTCTGTTTGCGGCGGGTCTGCCATTGCGGCAACTGCGCCGGTAATTGACGCCGACGACGCGGAGATTGCGCAATCCATTTCGGTTATTTTTCTATTCAATGTAATTGCCGCCATCGTCTTCCCCTCCTTGGGTGATCTGCTGGGGCTTTCAAATTACGGGTTTGGCCTTTTTGCTGGCACCGCCATCAATGACACGTCCTCGGTTACTGCGGCCGCCGCCGCATGGGATGCGTTGCATGGCTCCAACGCGTTGGAAATTGCCACCATTGTCAAAATGACCCGCACTCTTTCCATCATCCCCATCACGTTAGTTCTGGCATTTTACCGCAGCAAAAAAGAAGCGGGCAGCAGCTCTAATTTCAGCTTTAAAAAAATATTCCCCTACTTTATCCTTTTCTTTGTGCTCGCGTCGGTGATTACTACGGCCTGCACTGCAATGGGGGTACCAAGCAGTGTGTTTGCGCCCTTTAAAACCCTAAGCAAGTTTTTAATCGTCATGGCAATGGCGGCAATTGGCCTGAACACCAATCTCATCAAATTGATCAAAAGCGGCACAAAGCCTATCCTGGTAGGCCTTTGCTGCTGGGTCAGCATTGCCTGTGTCAGCTTATTGATGCAGCATTTGCTGGGGATTTGGTAACCTTCTTTTTCCAGCACGCTTAGTGTTTCACCAACCGCGATACAAAATCTTATACTTTGTTTTGCCGGCACCTTTTTGAGGCACTAAAAAAGCGGCGGGGCAAATTGCCCCGCCGCTTTGGTGTAACTAAACCTATTTAGTTTGCGAAATGTGTGTGCTTTGTTTTCCACTTTTTCAGTGCAATGCCCAGCCAAAAGCTGTAAATACCCACAGTGATGATACACAAAAGCAGCCATTTGATCCAGTTGCCAAACAGCCCCACGGCACTGCCGTCAAAAAGCAGCCGGTGCCCGTTGATGACGGTGTGTTTTGTCTCCCACCCATACACCATGCATAGCGCCCACGGGTAGCAGATGCCCAGTGTCACGACTGTAATTAAAGCGCCGATGAGCCGCCAGCCGATCAGTTGCAGCAGGCCGCCGTCAAAATAAGAATTTTCCATAAGTTTACTCCTGTTTGTATTAGTTTTTACGGGTTACATCTTTTACAGGGGATATATCCATCCGCAATTGCTTCTTCTCTGGTATCGAAATAAATGCGGTTCGACTCTTTGGGCAGTGTAGAACAGCTTGGCCGGTGAAACTTGTGCGTATTTAAGTTGCCAATATACTGCATGCTGTCGTTTTGCGGTGGCACGTCTTCATCCACCACCGGGGCCTGTGCTGCCGGGGCAGGCTGTTGCGCCGCCGGTTTGCTTTGCTGGGGCGCAGGCGTGGGCTGTGCGGTTGCCGCTGGCGCTACCGTTGCCGCCGGTGCCTCGCTTTGGGCCGCCGCTGTAGAACTGCTTTGTGGGGCAGGGGCACTGGCAGGGCTGTTTTGCGCCGTGCTGTCCGTGGCACTTTGCGGTGCTGCCGCAAGCGCGGTACCGGTGTTCGCCTGCTGCATCACCGAGGCAACAGACGAAGATGCCGCTGCCAACCCAAGCCCTGCTTGACTGGTCGTACTTTGTTGCACCGCCGTAAAAATGGTGGCCACCAAAAATAGCCCGGCAAACAAAACCAGCCGTGCACGGCGCGCTGTGCCAAAAAATTGCGACAGGCGCACCCGCTGCAACACACCGGAAAACCACCCTTGCACCGGCTTTACTGGCAAAGAACACAGCCCCAACAGCAAAAACAAAAAGCTGCTGATTTTGCCAAGTGTCACCAAGGCGCTTAACAGGCAAAACACAGAGAACACCCAGTTTAAAATATGCAGCGCCGCGGCATCGGCAGCGCGCAGCACCGGCGCCTGCACCGGTTGCAACGCCGCTTTTGCAAGCAATACCCGCCGCTTTTTGCCGATTTTTGCAGCCGATACTACCCCTGCCTGCTCCATAGACTGGATTATTTTTTCTGCCCGCGTCCGCCCGATATTCAGTGCCCGGCGCAGCAATGCATTGGACACCTGCTGCTGCGCGAGCACCAATTCTACCGCGCGCGGGTAAAGTGGGTCGTCACTGATACAGTGACCACAGCTTTGGCAGATACCCGCTTTTAATTCTGTACCGCAAACAGAACAAAACACACCGATTCCCCCTTAAAGTAAATCCATTATTTACCACCATTTTACGCTGTCACTTACTGCCTCGTCAACAAAAAAGAGAGTTTTGCGCACCGCAAAACTCTCTTTTCAATTATTCTTTGTGCAACAACCTGCTGCCGCCGCAGGATTTATTCGGCCGGGGCCTCAAACCCAAGGTCACGCAAGGCGGCAAGCACGGCCTTTACATCTTCGGCATCGCCCTCGCCTTCCATTTTGCGCAGGATGGGCAGCCCGTATTTTTTATTGATTCGGTCGCCGCTGCCACAAAAATATTTGCCATATTTTCGGTTGCCGTTCACCACGACCCCCTGTACCTGTGCGCTGTGCTTTTTCAAAAATTTTTTTGTCTTTTTAGAGACCTTGCCAAGCCCCTCGTTCCGGGTGACGAGCAAGCAGGGGCCCTCAAGCTCTTTTTTCACCTTTTGCCGCGGGTAAGGCAGCTTTTTTGCAAACTTTTTGCCAAGGCCGGTTTTACTGTCATAAACGACTGTAAGCATGATACAGCCCTCCTTTTCTGCTCTGCCATAGCAGGGCGGGTAAATGTTCAACTTTATAAACTGGTGAAAGTGCCCAGTTTTGGTTGTTACCTAAGAGTCTACCAAACACGGCGTGCAGTTACAATACCTAAGGTGAAATATTCTACAAATATGGTATATTTTATTGTTTTAGTTATTTTTCTTGCGCACCGGGCGCATTGCCACTTGGGGCCTCGGCACATACCCGGTCGATCCGCGCAGTGGCACAGGCAAGGTATTCTTTGCGCACATACAAACGGTGCACGCTGATGGGTTTTGCAATCCCCTCTAAAATTAAAGAATCCTGCATGATACTGCGGGCTGTGCCCGTGCGGCGGTCGATAATGTAAACCACTTTGTCATCGCCCGTTTCGTAAGGGCGCAGCGGTTGCAGGCGATGGGCCGCTTTATCCGCTTCGTCAATATAAATGGCGTCCGCAGGCAGCTCCCTGCGCAAAACACGGCAGATTTCGTCAAACACCGCGCGCTCCCTTGGCACCGCGTGCACCGGTGTTTCGCGCACACAGGTCATGATCTGCCGGTGCCGGTAGGCCACACAGGGCGCAGCATTAGAAAGCTTGATGCGGTGCAAAATCTCGATATCATCCAGCGCAAGGTAGTCTTCAATTTCCACCGGGTACTGGCCACCCGGCAATACCTCGGCAAGGCACTGCGACAGCAGGTGGTCAAGGTAGCGGCGTGTTTTGTGAAAATAGACCTGAATAAACATAAAATAGCGCGCCAGTACAAATTCTTCAAACGCTTGCAGTCCGCCGCGGTTAATGGCAAGCAGCGGCGCGGCGCCACCCGGGCGACGGTACACCGTGATCGTGGTCAAAAAGCGCTCAAGGTCATACACACCATAGCTGACCCCACAAAAGTGAGAATCCCGCAACAGGTAATCCATCTTATCGCAGTCCATCTCGCCGTCCATAAAGCCGCGCAAAAATTCAAAATCCGCCTTGTGCGCACTGGCCGCCTGCGGCAGCGGCACTTTGCCGTACAGCGCCCAAAGCAGGGTCGGCGTAATTTCATACCCCGGGCCATACTGTGTGGTAAAACAGTCGCTGATGTCGTTTAAAATAGTGTGTATCTCGGTTTTTTGCAAAATATCGTACGAATAATCCTCGTGCGTGCGCCCACCTTGAAACAGCTGTTCTGATGCGTGCGAAAACGGCGCGTGCCCAAGATCATGCGTCAGCGCAAGCAGCCGCAACATCTGCCGGTACCATGCGGTGAGGGCCTCGTTTTCGCTTTGCTGTGCTGAAAACAGCAGCGGGTGCTTGACCATTACCGTATCAAACGCGCGGGTGACCAAATGCAGCACGCCGATGGAATGCCCAAACCGGGTGTGCTCTGCCCCGTGGTAAACAAGGTAGGTGGTGGCAAGCTGGCGGATGAACCGCAGGCGCTGAAACGGCGCAGAATCGACAATCCTTTGCTCTTCGTCTGTAATCTCGATAAACCCGTGCACCGGGTCACGGTACTGTGGCAAACGATCATCCCCTTAAAAGGTATAGTCTTTGCTCAAATTATAACCGTATTTTGCCTGGATGACAAGCGGGTCACATTTACAGCGTTCCCCACTGTGCCCGCTGCGATACAAACGGTACCACTCGCAGAATGTAAAACTTTCTTTTATAACACTCTGTGCGGTATCATTCGTATAGCTTTTTGGGCTTTACTATGCTAAAATTTACCATAAAGTTTGTTTTTATAAAGAGGCAAACCGGGGTTTTGCTACACTGCCCGGTTGCATGCTTTTCAATTTATCACCCGCTGGGGGGAATTTTAATGCCGACATCTGCCGCTGAGCCTGCGGGCGCCTTGCCCACGGCGGCGCACCCACGCTACCCTTTTTTAGACCTTTTGCGCGGGGCAACCTTGCTGAGTATGGTGGCCTACCACGCTGTGTGGGACCTTGTATTTGTTTTTGGTGCCAATTGGCCGTGGTTTTGGGGTACCCCCGGCTTTTTGTGGCAACAAAGCATTTGCTGGGTATTTATTTTGCTTTCTGGTTTTTGCTGGCCACTGGGGCACCACCCTTTGCGCCATGGGCTACTGGTGCTTGGGGCTGGGGTGCTGGTTTCGGTTTCCACCCTGCTGTTTATGCCGCAAAGCCGCGTGCTGTTTGGCATACTGACTTTTTTGGGGGCCGCGACATTGCTGTTGATCCCGCTGGAGCCTCTGCTGCGCAAAATCCACCCCTATGCGGGCCTTGCAGGCGCTTTTATGCTTTTTATGCTGCTGCGCAATGTAAACGACGGCATATTGGGCACCAGCCTTTTACCCCTGTTGCAACTGCCACAGGCACTATACCATGGCTATGTCGCCTCTTTTTTAGGGTTTACCGACCCCGATTTTTTTTCTACTGATTATTTTTCGCTGTTGCCGTGGTTTTTTTTGTTTTTGTGCGGTTACTTTGGAAATCGCATCATCTGGCGGCACGGGCTGCAAAAACACCTCACCTGCCGGGTGCCGTGGCTTGGGTTTTTGGGCCGTCACTCTTTGCTACTTTACCTGTTGCACCAGCCGGTGCTGTATGCCTGTTTTCTTTTGGCTGATACCTTATTATAATAGGGTAACATTAAACAGGGGCCGGGCCGCGTTTTTGCGGCCCGGCCCCTGTGCATTAATTGGTAACCCTTGTTGTGGTCAAAACATCCTGCAAATTTAAATACTCTTTACTTGCTTTGCCCCAGCAGCTCGGGCAAAAAGCTGGTGCCATTCTGCGGCGGGGTGACGTTAAAATAATCCGCCGCGGTGGCACCGGTGTCTGACAGGGTGGCGCGCAGGCCCACGGTACCCGGCTTCACGTTGGGGCCGCAGATCATCAGCGGCACATATTCGCGCGTATGGTGCGGGTGCCCAATGGTGGGGTCGTTGCCGTGGTCCGCCATGACCACTAAAATATCGTCGCCGTCCATCTGCGCGATAATCTGCCCAATCAGTGGGTCTGCCGTTGACAGAATGCCCGCGTATTTGGGCACACTTTCCTGATGGCCCGAAAGGTCGGTCTCCTGCACATTGCAGCAGATAAACCCGGTCGGCATCTGCTGCATCACTTTTAGCATGCGGTGCAGCACCGCCGAGGTTTCGACAATGGAAATGCTGGTGCCAAACGGGTTTTGAATCACATCCGCCGCCTTGCCCAGCAAAAACACCGGCACCCCGGCGCGGCCCAAAATGGTGGGTACCTGCACTTCGGGGTCTACCCCGTAGCCCAAATGCACACAGTGGTAGTCGTTGTTATACACGCCGGACTTTGGCGCGTTGACGCCAATATAGCCGCCCTCGTGCTCTTCTGTCGCCGCCAGAATATCCTCTATTGTAATACCGTGCCCGCCAAAGGTAATGACGCGCGGTACCACTGAAACCGACCGCACCAGCCGGCCAATTTTCAGCACTTCTTCAAAGTCGATCACGTCCAGTGCCGCCGTGACATTAAACGCCTGCCCCGGGTCGCACTCCACATTATCCGCGATGGTCAGTGCGTTTTGCACCACCAGCAGCTTTTCTTTTTGCCCGCTGTGGTAACGCACGTCATAACCACTGTCTTTTAAGGTCTTTGCAATCAGGTCAATTTTATTTTTGATCGGCTCGCCAAACGGCTTTTGCGGCCGTGTGCCCACAATTTCCTGATGGCCAAAAAACGTATCGGCTCCGTCGTGAGTTAGTGTTGCCTTACCATAGGTCGCACTGAGGCAGCGCTTCATCTGCGCTGTCTCGGTGTTCACAATGTTCATCAGGCCCAGCTTTTCAAGCGTTGGCAGGCGCAGGCCGGGGGTATTCTGCAAAATATGCAGCCACGTGTTGGCCCCGGTATCCTGCGGGCGTACCTCTGGCACATCTGCCATTTGGCCAACCCCAAAACCGTCCAGTACGATCACCATGAATCTTTTCAATGCGTTGTCCCTTTCTTTTGCCTGTGGTTAGCCCAGTGGCTGCCCCAGCGCGGTGTATTGGCCCAGCAGTAACGGTTTGCCCGCCCCGATGCCGCTTACCAGCGCCACCGTGCTGCGCGTGACAAACACCTGCGTGCGGTAGGCCATCACGACTGGCTGCGACACCGGGGCATTTTCGCTGAGCGCAAAATAATAATCGATGCTCTCGTCGCTGGGCGGGGTTACCTGCAACAACCGCCCGGCTGCAAGCGGGCCCACCAGTGCCTCGCGCACATGTGAGCGCCGGTAATGCCCGCCGCCATAGCAATAGGCGCGGGGCCCAAAATTATGTGAAACTTCACTGACATAAACCATTGCCGGTTTTTCTGTGCAGGTTGCCGCCGCGTGCAGCGGCGTGGTGCCCAGCAGCCCATGGCCCGGCTCGCCATGTGTGCCGCCTGCCGCCTTGATCAGCGGGATGCTGGCACAGCAGGTGGCGCTGGGCATGTTCATTTGTTCTATCGTTACCCCCAGCCCCTCCAGCATGGCCTTTGCCTGCTGCAGCGTTGCCACGTTGGGGGTGGGGCAAATTTCGCCGCGCACTTCGTCGTACAAAAAGCAGGGAAACGACGTCAGCCCCGCAATACGTACATGGGGCAGTGCGGCTATGGCAGTTGCCACCGCGGGCAACTGCGCAAGGCAAAACCCGCCGCACTGGCCGGAATACTGCATATCCTGCCGGCCAATCACCCGCAGCATCAACTTTTGCTCAGTGCCCAGCTGGCTGCACACCGCGCTGATCTCCTGCGCTTTTTCTACCGAAAACACGGTGACGACCTGCGGTTTTGCGGCGAGTATTTTGTGCAGCGCCGCCTTTGGCGTTTGCACCAAATGCCCCACGTTGCCCAGCGGGATACCGGCATCCACCATGGCCAGCGCCTCTTTAAAATCGACCGCCACCGCGCCGTCGTACCCCAGCTCCATCAGCTTTGCCGCAACCACGGGGTTACGCCCCAGCTGTTTGAGCATAAAATAAAGATGTACCTCGTTTTGGGCTGCTACCTGTTGCATGGCAGCCGCATTTGCGAGCAGTGTGTCCAAATCCAGCACATAGGTGTCCGGCAAAATTTGTCCGCGCTGATGCAGGTCGATCGCCGCAGCAACCAACGCACTGTTCTGTTCGATTGTTTTTTTCAAAAACATGCCTGGCCAATCACCTTTCGCTGTTGTTTATCTCTTCTAGCGCCTGCTTTAATATGCGGATCACGGTATCCGGCCCACCGCGCATGGGGTTGATGCGGATCATGCGTTTTTCCAGTGTGGGGTCCTGCTTGCGAAATGTACCGGAGATGCGGTACATCATTGGCACAACTTCGTATTTGGATTCACAGCCGACTGGGTTTGCCGCCGCGCCGTGCCGGGTGGTATAGGCCAGTACCTCTTCTGCAATATCGTGCTCAAATTCAACCAGCAGTACTTTTGACTGCGCGTTGGCAAGAAACGCCTGGTTGACCCCCGCAAGCTCTCCACCGTTCAGCCGCCGCACCAGCTCGTCGTTCACCTCTGCCTGGATGGCAAGCGCCACCGGGGCATACACAAACCCGCGCAGTGTCTCCATGGCCTCGTGCCCCTGCACCTGGCTACCACCGGAGTAATTGCATTCGCGCACAAACTGCACCAGCTCGGCGTCGCCCACCAGCGCGCCGACCCCCTCTGGCCCCAGCAGCTTGAAGCAGGAAAAGCTGGACAGATCCGCCCCGCACTGCACGCCGATTTGCTCCACCTTCATCACGGCATAGTTGTCGTCGGTCAGCACGCGGATGGCGGGGTTTGCTTTTTTGATGCGGGCAATCACATCGGCGTAATCGTAACTGTCGTCCGGCTTTTGCCGGGTCAGCTGCACCAGTGCGCCGGTCAGTTCCGGGTGCTGTGCGATCACTGTTTCAAGCTGGTGCGGGTCGTTAAAATCTGCCCGCACCACCGGGATCTTCATCATGTCCAGCGACACCTGCGTTGTGGGGTACACCGGTGACGTGTGGATGAGCAGCGCGCCGCCGTGCTGAAAAATGGCATGCAGCCCCCAGCGCAGCGCCCCGGTGCCCGCACCGCGCAGCAGTGTTGCATCCGGTACACTGAACAACTCGGCGATCACCTTTTCTGCGCGGCTGGTGGTCACCGGCCGGTTTAACCCTTTGTGCACACCAAGATCACCGGTAGATAAAATCTCATCCCCGTCGAAATGATGCATGATCGTATCCACAATATGAAATTGCAGTTTTTTTGCCTGTTCTACTGAAATAGCGGGCAGTGGAAAGGTCGTCATACAGTTGCCTCCTGAATCTCTTTGCCGGGCGTGCCCTGCACTGTGTTTTTGTATGGATACCGCGGGGCCGAAAACCCGGGCTTCTTGCGTTCATTGGAAAAATAATAACGCAAAAAGGCTTCGGGCAAAACCACTTGCTGTTCAAGAAGTTCTGCCACTTGCAATGCCATGGATGCGCCTTTCAGGCCGTGATCTGCCGTGATTACAAACCCTGCGGCAAGCTCTGGCCCCGGCACGGTGACCGCTGTAAAGCCACAAATATTTGCGCTTTTTACCGCAAATTTTCCATCGCTGGCCGTAATCCGCTTGCCCGTTGTACCGGCAAACATGCGCGGGATCGTCTCGCCGCGGCCAAACACATCAATCGGCCCCTCGTAGGTAAGCACGACATCCGCCTTTTGCAATGCACTTTTCAGCTTGCACTCTGCAACGGCGCGGTCTTCTATACCATTCAAATCGCATTCTACCAGTTCGTAACCGGCAAACCCGTCTGCCAGCAAATAGGGCATTAGTTTTTCGTGCATCGCCACGCCATCCGGCAGCATGCAATCCCCTTTTTGGGGAATTGCGATGCGCAGGGTGTGGCAGCGCTCAAACGCAAGGCTGCCCCCCGCCATGCACAACATTACTTCTTTGACCCTGCTGATGTTTTTGGCAAGCACCCCCACACTGGGGGTAATGCTGATCGCCTCGGTGGAGCGGCTGGCGCTTTTTACAAAAAGCCCAAGGCCCGCGCCAATCATGGATGTCAGCTGGCAGGACAATGCCGGTGCAAGCACCGAGCCACCGCCGTCTGTGCCAATGGCAAAGTCGTTAATCCCTTTTAAAATATTGATTGCGCCACCACTGCTGGAACCCGTCATACACTGGTAAGTGAGCGGGTTGACCAAATCCGTATCGATGCTTCTGCCGCTGTTTGCCATTTTATCAATGGTAAGCCACAAATAACGGGCATCCCTGCGCACCCTGTCAAAATATTCTTGCGGTATCTGGCAGGTATCTTTTACCCCAAAGGTCACGCAATCTTCGTTTTTTGCCTGCGCTTCTTCTGCCACATCCGGGTTGATTGAAATAACCGACTTGCCCAGTTCTCTATGCGCAAGATATACAAATTGATCTATTTGTAGTGCCAACCTTGTTCCCCCTTTTTTGATAAAGCGGACCGAAGCCCGGCGATAGCTCAGGCTTCAGTCCATTTTATCTTTACCTCAAATTAAACCGGCAAAAGTGCGAAGATGTTTGCAAGGATGCCAACCAGCACTGCTGCCAAGGGGCCCACTGCCATTTTTACAACCTTTGTACCCGCAATAATGTTCAGCACATACAGGCCTGCCACCACAAAGAACCCGAATGTCGGTGCAATGGCATTGGCTGCCGTCATGCCGCCGACCAATAACGCCACTTCCAAAAGCTGGGTCATTGCGGTACGGATATGATCCCCTGAAGCGCGGATCTCCGGGTATTTGTCCATAAACTTCGCAAGATATTTTACACCGAACACTTCAACGCCCATGCCTGCCGCACCAAGGAACGGGGCCGCAAACGGGTTGACAAGATAGCCAAGGCCAAACAGCCAGTCGCAGATACCTGCCGTTGCCCAGACGCCCGAAACAAGGCCGGTCGTCACGACCAAAGGAATGTAGCCAATGACCTTGATAAACGCAATCAATACCGCATTGGTCACTTCGCCCTTTGAAAGGAAGGTCACGTCCATCGGGCTGCCACCAATGTAATGCAGGCTGGCACCCAGCGAAATCAGCGCGCCCATGATCATCAGGGGGATCAGGTTTTTGCGAATCTTCTTGGCGTTGTCTGTAAAGAAGGCAACCGAAGACTCCTGTTGGTCTCCATTTTCTTTTCTTCTTTTGTTAGAGGTATGAATGCAGAAGCCGAGCAGCATGATCATACCAAAGGCAAGGGCCATGCCGTCTGCCGAAATGCTGACTTTGGAGTCGCCGATGGTGATGGGGTTGATGGCATTGATGCCAACGCGGGCCAATAGAGAAACGACCAAAGTTGCAATGCCTTTTCGCGCACCAAACTGATAGGCAACCGCCAAAGCAGGCAACACTGCAAACGAGATGACAATGGGGTCACCGATCATCTGCAACCCGTCCATCATGTTGACCGGCATCGCCTGAAATAGTGCCACGACACCGCCCAGACCAACAACAATGCCAACACCAAACAATGCGCCCAAAGCGCCCGCAACATAGGGGTTCGGCGAGGCAATGCCGATCACATCGGTGGCAAGCAGCAAGGTGTGGATCAAAATGACCTGGCTTGCAAGCGAGAACGGAATGCCAAACCCGATGACAAGGCCAAAGCTCATGGCAAAGCTCAGTGCGACAAACTCGGCCTTTTTCATGCGCCCGCTGGTGTATTCACCCATGATCGGGCGAATGCCATCATGATAAACTGCAATGTTTTTATTTGCCAGAACTGCGGCCCAAAGGCAAATTAGCCCAATGATCGCCATTTCCAAAATCGAAAAATGTTCCATATTAAATACTCCTCACAAATACTCCTCACAGGTCTTACTGCTTGGTGATCTCCTCCAGCAAAAGACGAACCGCTTCTTCCATTGTGCCGTCTGTAAACCCAAATGCTTTTTTACCGTCGCTTAAGCCTTTTGCAATGTCCTCGCGAACCGGCTTTTTACCTGGCAGTGAAACAGACATACAAAGCGAATACCCCAAAATGGCGATTGCCCCGGCAAGAGAACCGCCCGCGCCGGTTGCACAGCAGCCAAAATAATAATCTGCCTGCTGCGTTTTTACCTTTAGTGCAGCTTCAAAATCGCTGCCCACCACTGCAGTAAACTCGCCCCCTTCGTAGGTGTTGATGATTTGGGCGATCTGGCTTTTCATCATCTGTCCCCCAACTGCGATCGTTTTCATGGTTTTCCTCCTTTCCTTCAATCATTATCTATATGGCCGTATGTAGTTCCCTCCTTACCTGACCTTATGGTATCGTAAAACAAAACCGTGTTGGCATGAAAATACAAAATTTTGTATATTAAGGGTAAAAGTCTCCTCTTCACGGCCAAATATAAAATCAGCGCCTTTAGGCACACGGGAAATATTTTGTTTATAGTAGAAACGATGCGATGTGAAGGCACAAATAATTGCTCTCTTCTTCATCGATCTGGGGTAGCAGGCTACAAACCTCTTTGCAATAGCCATATGCCTGCGGGAAGCAATCTTCCTTTTTTATATCTGTTAGCAAACTCTCGTCCATTGGCGCAATTTTCTGGTTCTGGTCTTTGCGCTCCAGTGCCATGCACAGGTGGGTGACAAATGACGCCGCGTTTGCCTCTGTCAGCTCAATACCATGCTGCTCTTTAAAATAGGCAATCACTTTTTCTACACTCTCATAATTCTTCTGCGACAGCACCCCGGCGTCTCGCAGCAGGTCAATTCGCTCTTTTAACTCCATTGGGCAACCTTCCTTGTACTTAATAACGCGGCATCAAAGTGCCTTCCAGCACTTCTTTTTGGTATTGCAGCACCTGTTCGGGGCTGAGCATTTTTTGCAGGATGTTATGGGCAATTTCGTTATCCTTCATGCACACGATTGCCGCTTCGGTATCGATGATATTCAACCGCCGGTTATCCAGCTCGCGGTAGCACAGGTGGTTGCGCTCTAAATCAATGTCGTCAAGGTTCCAAACTGCCGCGTCAATTTTGCCCTGCTGCAAAAACGGGATGATCTGGCTGTAGATCAGCGGCACATAATCCACCTTTTTATCTTCAAAAAAATCGTCGGTCATCGTTTTCTGGTCGATCGACGTGCGGTCGATGCCGATTTTATATCCGTTAAAATTGTCTGCCGTATAGCAGGGGTCGTTTTCGCGCAACAGCAGCACGTGGCGGCTGACGTAGGAAAACCTGCCAAGGTTATGCACAATTTCAATGTTTTCGCCCCGGGCGATGTAATATTGCGCGGTCAGCTGCGAGAGCACCGCATAATCATACCGGTTTTCCTGCAACGCGCGCAGCCGGTTGTCCGACCCGCGCATGAATGCCAGTGTTGCACTCAGGCCGCTGTTTTCCAGCGCGGCGCAAAGCCCGGTTGCAAGCCCCTCGTATTTTTTAGAATACGGCAGCGGCATGACCCCGACCATTGTTTTAAACCCGGCGATCTCCAGCAGTTTAATGCGGTCGATTTTGGTGATGGTGGTACCAAGTTGCCCACGGGAGAGCAACTCGATTGCTTTTTCCTCCTGCAAAATAGAAAGTGCGGTCTGTACCGTGCCGTTTGAGGTCTCGCACTCATGTGCAAGCTCACCAATGGTGGGGATACGGCTGTCTTGTTCCAGTGCGAAAAATTTGCCTGCAAGTTTTGTCGTGACAAGCCCGACCTTCTGCATCAGTTTACTTTCCAGCATAAGTACCTGCACTTCCCGTTGTTTTAATTTACAAAATTTTGTATATTGTCGTCATTGTATCATATCTCTTTCAGATTTTCCACTGGTAATAACTTCAAATTTTAACCGATTATTTTTGTGCACTTTTTCTTTTCTGTTTAAAATAAGTTATTTTTACACCACTTTATTTCAACATTTTAGTTTTACAATACGCGTAATGCATGAATATGCCACTCTGTTATTGTTTTGGTAATTATTTTCATTTTTATTGTTCTGTGACAAATATATATTATTTTGTAAATAATAAGCAGACGTTTTTGTTTCACCCGTCTTACTGTTCCGCCAAACATGCCATAACAACAAGCCATACAATGTGCGCCAGATACTTATCATACGTACAATTTACACGCGCCCGTTTTACAAAAAAGCAGCCATACAGAGTGTTCTGCCGCACGATGGGCAAAACTCCTGTATGGCTGCCGGTATTATTTTTTGCTGCTGCTTTGCGCTGCCTGTTGTTACAAGGGCAGCTTTTTAGTTTTCTTGCGCCGCCTGCGCTGCGGTAAGGTCTACCAGCGCAACCGGCGGGGTGGCTGCGGCAGCAAGGGCCTCAATTTTTTGATAAGCAGTTTCGCCATAGACGAAAAAGTCAAGATAGCTGTTGGTGTTGCCAAAGGCCGACGTGACAATCGCCCCACTGTGGCCCTTTGCAAAAATGTCGGAAAGCTGTTTTTCAAACGCCTCTTTTTCTTTTTTACAGGCTGGCTGTGGCCTGCCTGCACAGGGCAACACCATGCTGACATACCGCACCCCACAGCTTTTGACGTACTGCGTTTTTTCGCGCTGATCTGCGGGCAGCTCTTCTTCGTTCAGCAAATCAAGGCTGTAAGACAGGCCCGAGGTCATGTCCTGCCGCAGACCCTTTTGCTTGTTTTTCAAATAAAAGCTGTCGGCAATCAGCTGAATACCCGAAATTTCCACCCACCCTTCGGACTGGATGGTGCGGTTTAAAAACGAGCGGAGCTTTTGCAGGGAGATCGTCTGCGGCTTTTTAGAAAAGGCCGACTGCGGCTTTTGAAAAGAAAGCTGGCCGATATAGGCCTCTGCCGCGATCTCGCCCAGATGGTCGATCAGCATCATATACAGCACCGCAAACGCGTCTTCGTCTGACATGCCGTCAAACACGGCGGTGCGCAGCACCTTAAGGTCAATGCGGTGCGTTTTTTGCTGCACTGTCGGCACCAGCTCAAAATCTGCCGGCAAAAACGTGCGCCCGCCCAGTGCCAGGCTGCCGCAAAGGGCCGGGTGGTAATAGTAAAACGCCCAATGTGCGCGAAAGCGCTGCGGCAGTTCGTCGCAAAAATAATAGCACAGGATTTTTTTGCTGGAATCCAGCAGGGTATTGCATTCCAGCAGATAGTGCGCGCCCTCTTTTTTATAGAGTTGAAACGGCAGATCGCCCAGCACCGGGGTCAACAACTGCTGCAATCCGGCCGTCGCCTGCTGCAATTCGCCACGGTCCATCTGCGCGCGCAGCGCGGCCTCTTGTTTTGCAAACTGGGCGTAAAAGCCGGACACTCTGTCCTGAAAGCTTTGCATGCTCATTCCTCATCCTTATAATAATAGATCTTTTTCAGTTGCTCCAGCAGCAGTTTGTGGCTTTGGGTCACCTTGCCGCGGTAAGTCTCACGAAACACATAACCCTCACCCTGGTCCGCCAAATTGATGGTAAGGCCCGCCAAAATGCCGGTCTGGGTGCTAAGCTTTTCCAGCTTGCCCCACGGTTTCGTAAAGATAAGCTCGTTTTTCCACATCTGCGCATACAGGCAGACGCCTTTGTCGGTCACGGCCATCACGGCATTCAGGCGCTCGGGCACGGGGATATTTTTGTGAAACACATCCAGCTGGCCGGTCATCAACAGCTTTACCGTCTCGCTTGCTTCAACCAGCGCAGATAGCTTCTCCAGCCGTTTGCCAAGGCTGCCCCAAACCAGCAGACCATCCGTTTTGGCAAGCTGTGCCATGTCCTGTCTCATCGCGCACCTCACTTCACTCATTTAAAAAATGGGTTTCTAAAAACTGCGCAACGCCGTCCTCGTCATTGCGCCCAATCACCAAGTCGGCCGCCTGTTTTGCGGCATCGATTGCATTGCCCATGGCGGCACCCAGCCCGGCGATGCGCAGCATTTCCACATCGTTGCCGTTGTCACCCACCGCGCAAACCTGCGCCAGTTCAATGCCAAGGTGCGCACACAAGTGGCGCAGCGCGGCGGCCTTGCTGACCCCTTTGGGGCTAAACTCTGCCGCATTGGCCGCAACCTGAAACCAGCACAGTTGCGGGTACCGCTGTGCAAGCAGCTCATCAAACGCACGAAACCCTTCAAACCCATAAAAATAGGCGCCAAGTTGCAGCACTTCACTGTCCATCTGCAAAATTTTCGTGCCAATATCGCTGGTCACGATTTGCCTTTTGCCCGGCCAGCCCGGCTGCAAAAACCACTGCTCATATTCTTCAACACTGCGGCAGCCCATCCAGGGGGAGTTTTTGCCGTCGGCCCGGTGCAGGTAAATATTCGTGCATTGGCGCAGTAGGTCTTCGGCAAGCCGGGCGGCCTCGGCGCGCGGGATGATGCTTTGCAGCAAAACCTCGTTGCGTTCACCATCCACCAGCTGGCCGCCGCCCGCCGAAATGACATACCGAATACCGTCGACCCCGATGACGTCCTCACGCAGGCGGTAAAAGCTGCGCCCTGTCGCCGGTACTACCATGTATCCCTGCCGTATTGCTTCGGCAATCGCCCGCTTGGTGCGCGGTGAAACCTTGCTTTCTTTGTTTAAACTGCTGCCGTCAAGGTCCAGCGCGATCAGTTTGATTTGACTTGTCGCCGAAGCCGCCATACTGTGCATCTCTCCCCGTTTACTTACTCATCGTCCTCGCCGACCGCGCTGAAATCCTTATCATTGACCAGCACAATACCCGACTGAGAAATTTCTATGATCTCCCGCAGAAACTCTGCACTGACGCCGTCCGGCTCGAGGTGCAGCTGCATCACCAGCGGCAGGTTCATGCCCGCCACAAGGTAGGTGTTCGGCCTTGCCATAAAAGGATACACTGTCTGGTTGGCACTGCCGCCCATCATGTCGGAGCAGATGATGACCTGCTCTTCTTCGCCCCAACCGGCAAGGTAGTCTTCCACTGCACTGCGAAGCCCGTCGGTGCCGTTTTCCTGCGTGACACAGGCGGCATAAATGTTAGTTGCACCAAAAAAATCGACCATGGTATCGCGAAGCCCTTCGGCAAATTTGCCGTGGCTAACCAGTAAAATTTTCATCTGCGTAAAGGTTCCTTTCTCCCTTAGCGGCGCTGCGCCAAAAATTGTTCGATCTGCTCTACAATATGCTCGGTCGTACCCGGCGTGATATCGGACGCCGATGTTTCAAAGCTGTTGCCGTAATCCTCAATATTGCCAAGGTAACCGGCGCTGTAATTGCTGTAACACCAGCACAACGGGCATTTTGCGCCCAGTGCCTGCTTGATGCGCAGGCCAAAGCGCGAAAACAGCTCTGCCGGCAGGATAAACAGTCGCAGATCGCCAAGGTCTACATACCGGCATTCAAGGTCCAGCTCATAGGGGCCCTGCTGGGTCAGCCGATATTCTGCCATGCGCAGCGCAGAAGAATACACCTTTTTTTCGTCAAAATTCGCAGCATGTTCAATTTTTTCTTTTATTATATCATACTGCTGCTGTTTTTTGGCCTCATCCGGCGCAAAAGTCTGTTGATACCGATAAGTTTCCACTACCGGGCGGCGCAGCTGCAATTCTATTTCAGGCGCGGGGGAGGCAAACACCTGGCTCATCATCTCCTGCCCCACACGCTCCAGCTCGGCCTTGTCGTTGCCCTGCCGGTAAAGGCGGTTACTCATATCCCCGGCGGCCCCCACCATCACAACGGGGTAAGCGCCCCACTGCTGCTCAAACGCACGTGCAACATACCCGGCAAGGTCGCTGCTGACTTGCAGGTTTTGCGGGCCCAGCACGGTAGAGTGGCAGGCAAAGCTGCAAGCCCCTGCCACTACACTGCCGTCTTGCGCACAAAATTTCAGGGCCACAAACGTTTTGTCCTCCGGCTTTTGCAGCCCGTTGCGGTTGCCGTAGCAACCCGCGATTTCAAGCTGTTTTGCAACCACCCTTACAGGCACCCATTCACCGGCAAAGCAGGCGTCGATTGCCGCGTTGACCTGCTGCTCCACATAATCCACATACCCCGGCACTGCACCCTGACCTGCCTGTGCAAAAATAGAATGGTCCTGATATTCCGGTGCGGAGTGGGTGTGTACATAAGAAATATTCACTGCCTCGGCGGGCAGCTGGTACCGCTGTGCTGCCCGTGCCCGGATGCGGTCGGTAAACTCCCGGTCCAGCCCAATCAGTTCCACTGTCACCCACAGCACCCTGCCACCATCTACCTCCAGTGCCAGCGCGGTTGCCCAAAGCTCGTCCATAATACCCGTCGCCTGCTGGGTGCGGATTGCGTGGCCCATCAGATAGCAGGGGAAAAAACTGCCGCGCGGCGTAATGGGGGCGCGGGCCGTACTTACTTTTGTCATTGTCATACTTCGCCTTTCTAACAAAACAAAAGGCCGTCGTTACAAGCACGGCGACCTTTTGCGGGTTTTTACCTGAATTACGAGCAAATGCCGAACGCACCCAGAAGGATGGAAACGACCAGTACGATCCATACCATCTTGCCGGAGCTCATCTTCTTGATGCCAAGGCCCCAATAGATCAGCGCCGTGAACAGAACATTGCCGAATGCCGGCAAAATCATATTCAGCAGATCGCCGAGGCTTTGGGTCAACTCACCGACTGTCCACGAAAGCGAGATGTTGACGTGCACGGTAGAAGCCACCATTGCACCGACCACCATCAGGCCCAAAATAGAACAGACATCGGTCAAGTTTTTCAGCGAAGAGCTTTTTGAGGTGATGAACGAAAGGCCCTGATCGTAGACCGTGTAAGCAAGGCGCCAGAAAACCAGCCACATTGCAACGCCAACGGCCTCGGCCAGCACCCAGCCAAAAATGCTGCCCTGCATGGCCTGATAACCGGCAATCGCGCCCATAACGGTGGGCAGCAAAATCCAGATAATCGCATCACCAAGGCCTGCAAGCGGGCCCATCAGGCCGGTACGGATATCGACAGCCGTCTCGGTGGCGTGCTCGTCGCGGGTGGATTCCACTGCAAGGCAAGCCATCATAATCAGGTTGCCAAACCAGGGGTGTGTGTTGAAAAACTTGAAATACGATTTATACTTTTCGCTCAGCAGCTTATCATCGTCGCCATAGATTTTTTTCATGGCGGGGTGCATTGCCCATACCCAGCCGCCGGATTGCATTGTCTCATAATTGAAGCATACCTGACGCCCCAAGACATAACGGGTGAGTGTTCTAGTCAGGTCTTTTTTGGTCAATACCGAATTTTTCTCACTCATCTTCGTTGTCACCTCCAGCAGTTGCCGCCAATGCGAGTTTGGCATTTTCTTCTTTCAGTTGGAAAATGAACACGCAGAAAACGGTGCCAAGCAGAGCAACCGCAAGGATGCTCAGGTTCAGGTAAGCCGCCAGTACAAAACCGAATAGCAGGAAATAACCGTATTTCTTCATGGGCAGGTACTTCAGCAGGATGGCAAAGCCAAGCGCCGGCAGCATGCCGCTGGCAACGGTGAGGCCCGCGGACAGCCATACGGGGAAATTGTTGACCATCGATTCCACATAGGTAGAGCCAACGGTCATCAGCAGCAGGATGGGCAGCGCACACAGCAGGGTGAACGGTACTTGCGACAGCCACACCCAGCGGCCCATCCCTTTCCAGTCCTGTTTGTCCGAGCAGGCCATTGCCTTATGGATAAAGAACGAACCGGTCATTTTGCCGATGACGTCCATCTGAACGCCCAGTGCTGCAACGGGTACGCCAATGGCAACCGCAGTGGCCAGCGCCGTATTGCCTGTTTGGCCCATTGCAATGGCAAACACGGTACCGGCAGCAGCACCCATATTATAATCCGGCACCGAAGACCCGCCGTAACCGCCGATACCAAGGCTCATCAGGCACATTTCGCCGCCAATCAGCAGGCCTGTTTTGACATCTCCCATAATCAGTCCGGAGGCAAGGCCCACAAACACGACAGCTGCATAGGCAATAATTTGCAGGTTATACTTCTGCCATGTCAAAAATGCCACAAGCAAGGTCATCAAAATGATTTGCAGTGGAGTAAACATGATTTTCTCTCCTTTTTTCTGTCAAATTTTTCAATCCAACATCCGTCCGACATCCGTCTCCGAGTCGTCCGGCCGAAAACGCGCGGTAATCTTAATCCCCGCGTCCCGCATCTCTCGTAACATCTCCTTTTCTTCTGGGGAAACCCGCACCGTTTTGTCCAGCACAGTCACATCCCCTTTATTCTGTGTCACATTGCCAAGGTTCACCTGTTCAAAAGACACACCCGCTTTGAACAGCTCATGTGCCCACTTGACATATCTGCAAATGACAAACACCTTTTGCGCGGCATAGTTGCCGTTTTGGATGTTTGCCGCCGCTTTGGCCGGGTCTAACACCGAAAGTGAAACCCCAGCCGGGCAAGCCATTTTTAAAGAGGCGCGCACAATATCATTGGTGGGGGCCGCGGTATCCACCACCATCGCCCTTGTTGCACCCGATTTCGGCACCCAGTCCGTCGCTACGATCCCGTGTAACATACGATCGTCAACACGCACATGAATGATCCCGTTCGCCATTCTTGATTCCTCCGTTTTTTAACCCCGTTTCTTGCAGCGGGTTATTTACTTCGTTTTATTTGCTGACTGCGCCCACACCGGCCGCATGGATTTTTTTTGGCGTGTACAGCACATTGCCCTCTTTGCCGTCCACCCGTTTGCCCTGTTCATCCACCGCAAACGCACGGTAGGCAACAAGCCCCATAAGCTCGCTGCGCACCGCATCGTCGGTGCCTGCCAGTATGTTGTCGCAAGCTTCAATGCAGTCTTCCAGCACAGAGCAAGGTGATTCAAAGGTACCGTGCTCGCGCAGCACGTGGTCGTAAAGCGGCTCATATTGCCGCATGTTTAGCAAATTTGCTCGATAATCCTCGATATTTGTCGATTCCCGAAGACACAAAAGCACCCCTACCCCACATGCATCCCCCAACATCATGGTGCGGTCCTGCACATTCAGCACCGTCATAATGCCGCTGGTGTGCCCGCGCAGTGCCAGCAGTTTCAGTGTAATGCCGCCCAGATCAAACATCTGCCCGTCCTGTAGTGGCAAAAACGTACCGGCAAACGGGGGGATAAAATCTTCGTCTGCCAACGTTGCAAACAACTGCGGGTCACTGTGCCGTATCGCTTCTTTTCGTCTTTCTACCAAACTGTGCTCTTTGGCAAGTGCAATATCTGCGTGGTTCATATAAACCTGTTCAAACTGCCCGGCACCCGCTGCGTGGTCTATATGGCCGTGGGTAATCAATACGATCAGGGGTTTCTCGGTCAACTTTTTGATGTATCCTTTCAAATCCCCTATTCCATAGCCGGTATCAATCAGCGCCGCCTTTTCGGTACCCTCTACCAAATACATACATACGTCCCCCGCCCCACGGATACGCCGCGTGCTGGGGCTGACCTGCTCTTGCGTGAAGTTAACCAATTTCTACACTTGCCTTTCGTCAAAGCCTCTCAAAAACATGCTGCCAAATCGCCAGTGGTTTTGATGTGCTTTCATCATAGCATGATTGGATTATCCATTCAATATTTTTTGGATTAAATATTCAATAAAGTTTCGACAAGATGATTGTGCATTTTACCTAGTATTATCCGTTTTTTTACAATTACATTTGTGTTTTGCGTGTTTTTGTCGTATAATAAGTGGTATTCAAACAGCGTAAAAGAATTTCCATTTTGCCCGACTGTTTGGATGAATTATCCATAAATGAGGGCCACCAAAATGAATATATTTGAGCAGATGGAATTGTGCAAAGCAGATTTTACCCCACGCGAGCGTGAGATTTACGAAATTTTTCGCTCGGAGCCAGACATAATTGCCCAAAACACGACCGTAGCCATTGCGGCGCGCTATGGGATTGCACAAAGTGCAATCAGCCGGTTTTGCCAAAAAATTGGGTTCAACAGTTTTAGTGACTTTCGTATGTCCCTCGCCTTATCTGTTTCGGCACACTCTTTTGACGATAGTCCCAGGCTCTCGGATGAAAAAAGCAATTGGCAGTTGACCGATTATATTTGCGATCTGGTGCGCAGCACCGGGCATATGGTGGGAGAAGAAACCTTACGACGCCTGTCGCACAAAATTATTAACGCTGGGCATATTTATGTCACCGGCACTGCACGCAGCAGCATCCCAGCGCAAATGCTGGCCGGTTCGTTGGTACAGCTTTGCCGGCCCAGTTATTTTATTGAACCAGGACTTGAAATTGAGACCCTTCATATTATGAAGGACACCGACCTTGTGATTTTGTTTTCGGCCCAAAACCCCACCCACAAAGAGTTTTTGGGCATGGCCGCAGGGCTTTCGCCTGTTCATCGCCCTTCTACCCTGCTGGTTACCCACTCGCCCAAACACCCGGTCAGCAAAATGGTCGATGATGTTGTGGTGCTGCCCACCTGGTCTTCTTTGCACTACCCTGTCAGTATTGAAACCCTTACCTCCAGCAATGTGTTTTGCATCTTATTGTCTGCACAGCTCACTAAAGACCTTGCCGGTGCCAATGGGCAGCAATAGAGTTTGATCGTTACAGAATACCGCTATTTACACAGGGCCTGCGCGGCCCTGTTTTTTATACGTAATTTATAAGTTAGTCGTTTTTAACTTTTTTCAAAAAAAGGGTTGACATTCTTTTTATTTGTAACTATAATGGTTACAAACGGAGGGATAAAATAAATGTATTCCAGTAAACTTTCGGTCAGCATCCATCTCTTAAGTCTGGTTGCCTTACATCCGGACGGGCCGATTACCTCCGATTGGATTGCCGGCAGCATCCATACCAACCCCGCATTGGTGCGGCGCTTACTTGTAAAGCTAAAGCGTGCGGGGCTGATTAAGACCCAAACCGGCATGGGGGTCACCGGCCTTGCAAAGCCCGCGGACAAAATTTCTTTATTAGAGGTTTTTCGCGCGGTGGAAAGCGAGCAACGGCTGTTTGATATTCATACCGACACCAACCTAAATTGCCCCGTGGGGGCAAAAATAGAGCAAGTTTTAACCGAGACTTATCAAAAAATGCAAACCAACCTGGAGCACGAGCTTGGGGCGGTACACCTGGCACAGCTTGTGACCCTGTTTTAGTGAAAGTGGGACAGAATAATGAAAATTGCTGTAATTGGCGCCACCGGCATGGCCGGCAGCGCAATTTATAAAGAAGCCATCGCACGTGGACATGAAGCAACCGCTATTGTGCGCCATGCCGAGCGCGCGGCTGAGCTATTGGGCAACGGTGCAAATGTGCTGCAAAAAGACGCGTTTACACTGACTAAAGAAGATTTAACTGCTTTTGATGTCGTAGTCAGCGCGTTCAGCGCACCGCCCGAAAAAGCGTACTTACACATTGACCTAAGCGCAAAACTGGTTGCAGCGCTGCGCGAAACCAGCCGCCCGCGCCTTTTCTTTATTCTGGGTGCCGGTAGCCTGCTGGATGAACACGACAAGCCGTTTGTTGAAACCATCCGCAACCTGCCCGGTGCAGCGGCTTGGGTCTCTATCCCTGAAAATCAGGCAAAGCAGCTTGCGTTTTTGCAGATGATTGATAATGTCAACTGGGTGGGTGTTTCCCCCTCGGCAGACTTTCACGCCGGTGAGGCCACTACCCCGGTGCTCGGCAAAGACCACTTGCTCACCGCGGCAGACGGCCAGTCGCATACCACCAGCGGCACCATGGCAAAAGCCGTTTTGAATGAAATTGAAACCCCGTCTGTTTTTAATTCACGCTTTACCGTGTCAGACTGAACAGACTTCGTATAAAAAACAAAACAATTTTTTCTATATTTAGAAAGGTGATTACAAATGAGCAAAACAATTGGTATTTTCGTAGGCAGCCTGCGCAAAGGCTCGTACAATAAAACGATCGCAGAGGCCATTGCCTCTTACCTGCCCGCCGGCTTTGAGGGCCGCATTATTGAAATTGGCGATTTGCCGCTGTACAACCCGGACCTTGACGATGCAGGCACCCCGCCCGCAGCATGGCAGCGTTTCCGCGATGAAGCCCGCCCGCTGGACGGCGTGCTGTTTGTCACCCCGGAATACAACCGTTCGGTACCCGCCGTACTGAAAAACGCGCTGGATGTGGGCTCCCGCCCGTATGGCCAAAGCGTGTGGGATGGCAAGCCCGGCGCAGTGGCCAGCGTTTCGCCCGGCGGTATTGCAGGCTTTGGCGCAAACCACCACCTGCGCCAGTCGCTGGTGTTCTTGAATGTGCTGACCCTGCAACAGCCGGAAGCCTACATCGGCAACGTGATGTCGTTTGTGGATGAAAACGGCGCGATTACCAGCGAGGATACCAAGGGCTTTTTGAAGAGCTTTGCCGAGGCGCTGGCAAACTGGGTCGATTTGATCGGCTCGCGCAAATAAGCGCATTGAACCCCCGCGCAGGGCACTCTCACTCTCATTTTATTGCTCTGTTTCTCTATTACGATCAACAAACGGCTGGGGCCGGCAGTACGTACTGCCGGCCCCAGCCGTTTGTTCTGCCCCCGTTGTTACAGGGGCTCTTATTTTATTTCGCACAGATGCAGCGGCACTTTGCGCCCGCGCAGGGTGGGCTGTACCGCTTGCGGGCCCGCTGCTGCGGCAATGCCCGCGGCTTCCCCGCTTACTGCGGCAGCCGGGATCACTCGCGTGACATCCCACAAGTCATCCTGTACGCTGATGCAGCGCCCGGCTGCCCAAAGGTTACGGTTTGCAATCCCCTGCAAGGCGCCCAGCGGCAGCTCGTAGGTGATACCGCTTTTGCGCCAGTCTGCCACAAGCCCCACACTGTCTGCCTGCGGGGTGTTGGCAATGCTTTGCCCCGGCTGGCTTGTGCCCACAATGCGGCGGGTCATGCGCAGCTGCGGCAGGGTGGGCAGGGTCGTCAGCGCATGGGTAGCGCTCACCTTGCCTTCGGCAAGAAACGCGCGGCGCTGCACTTCATGTGCGCGGCCAAGCGCAGCGCTGAGCTGCCACGGGTTTAGCCCGTCAAACGTTTCGCCGCCAAGCTGGGCCGCCGCCGCCTCGTGCAGGGCGGCACGCTCATCACTCTCGCCTAAAATGTGCAGTTGGTTTTGCCCGTTTTGCAGGCTGTAGTACCACGCTGCCAACCGGCTTTGCTGTTTGTAGCGCGCTGTTTGCTCCCCCGCAAGGTGGCAAACCACCGCGTCCCCGGTGGCATCGACCACCGCACGGGTTTGCAGTGCACACCGGCCCGCGCTGTTTTCTAAAATCAGCTCGGTCACCGCGCCGTCACGGCACCGGGCCGCACACACCGCGCTGCCGTATAAAATGCGCACCCCTGCTTCACGCAGCAGGTTTTCTGCCGAAAGTGCAAACAGCTGAGGGTCGTACTGCACTTTCATGCGCTGTTTGCTGCGCGCCGCTGCCGAATGCGGGCTAAGCCACGCATCGGGTACCCGCCCCGCCGGGCCGTGGCGGATGGACAGCCAAAACAGCTCGTCACAGATGCCCCTGCTCACCTGCCTGCCGCACCCGTCGCACAGCGGCAAATAAATTGCGATCAGCCCCAGCGTGGCAAGCCCGCCCAGCAGGTATTCGCGCTCTACCAGTACCACATCCGCCCCAAGGCGCGCGGCGGACAGGGCGGCGGCAATGCCCGCAATGCCACCGCCCGCTACCACCACATCACACTGTGCCAAAATGGGGGTCTGTAATGCTTCGCTGACATATTCCACCGGCATCACCCCCGCCCCAGCAGTGCCGGGCAAAAATAGCGGACCGCACTGGTCAGCGGGTCGTCATCATGGCCCGCACACACATAGCCCGCATATTGCAGCGCCTCTTTTGCACCGTCGCCTGGCACCGCGGTATAGGCCGCCTGTCGCAGCATCGGCACATCGTTTGCGCTGTCGCCCAGCACCAGCACCCGGCCGGGCGAAATACCTTTCTTTTGGGCAAGCCAAAGGATGCCATGCCACTTGCTTGTGCCGCCGGGGCCAATCTCCGCCGCGCCAATTTGTGGGTAAAGCGAAAGCGCACAGCCCGCAAACCCGCTTTGCAGCGCATCAAAATCTGACCCGCGCAAGCCTTGTAACGCCAGTTTTGCAACGGTCAGGCCCGCGGAATCTTGCAGATCTTCGCGCAGGCCAAACCCGGTAAATGGCTCGTCATTTGCGCTCATGCGAAACGTGTGCTGCGTAAGATTCACCCGCGGGTCCTGCCTGCTAAAATAGGGCATGGTATCCGTTTGTACGGAATAGATCAGGCCGCGCTGCGCACAAAAATCATACAGCCGTTGCAGCTGCCGGGGCGCAAAGGCAACCGTGTGCAGTGGCCGCCGGGCATCGACATCCCAAACCAGCGCGCCATTGCAGGCCACCACGATGGGCATTTGCAGCTGCCGTGCATAGCGGCTGCAAAAAGCCGGGTGCCGCCCGGTGGCAAAATAAACGGGCACCCCAGCTTTTTGCAGTTTCTTTATCGTTGCGGCATCCTGCGCGCCAACTTTTTGGCTGCTGTTTAGCAGGGTGCCGTCCAAATCGGTGAATATCGCATCAAAACAAGGTGTTTGCATGGTTTACCGCACCGTGATCAAAGTCGTTTTGCCTGCGGTACAGTCACCGCAGAGATACTCTAACTCGTAATTTTCAGGGTCGATGACGACCATGGGTGAAATGGGGGATAACTCTGCCTTGCGGCAGCGCTTGAGGTCCAGCTTCATCAGCCTTTCGCCCTGCTTAACCTGCTGCCCTTTTTGTACATAGCAGGTAAAGCCCTTGCCTTTCAGGTCCACCGTGTCAATGCCGATGTGCAGCAAAATTTCAACACCGCCCTGCGCCGCAAGGCAAACGGCGTGCAGGGTGGTGGCGATTGCCGTGATCACCCCGTCGCAGGGGGCCACCACCAACCCGTCGGTTGGGTCAACCGCCACCCCTTTGCCCATCACGTCGGTGGCAAATGTCTCGTCTGGCACCTGTGCCATTGGGATGCTTTTACCGGTCATCGGTGCGTTTAATTCCAGCATCGTCTTTGTCTTCCCCTTCCAGTATCGGCCGCAAAAAGCCGCCGCTTTTTCTGAGCAATTTTTCGGCCTGTGTGCTGCCGACCCCTTTGGCCAGCATGACCGCCGCCAGCTTTACACTGCCGTTTGCCTGTTGCAGCGCCGCCGCTGCCTGTTCTTGTGTTACCTTGGGTAAAATTTGCCGCAGCATGCTGCGGCTGCGCTGTACCAGTTTTTCGTTGCTTGCCGTCAGGTCCACCATCCAGTTGCGGTACACCTTGCCCATGCGCACCATGGCGCCGGTAGAAAGCAGGTTCAGCACCATTTTTTGCGCGGTGCCCGCTTTTAACCGGGTCGAGCCGCTAAGCGCCTCCGGCCCCACCTCTGCTTCGATTGCAATGTCGCTGTACTGGGCCAGTTTGCTGTTTTTATTGTTAGTGACACACAGGGTGGCGGCGCCCCAGCGCCGGGCCGCTTGCAACGCCCCCATGCAATAAGGGGTGCGCCCGCTGGCGGCGATGGCGCACACCACATCGTGATGAGTTACATCATACGCCGCAAGCTGTGCCTGTGCAAGCTGCGGGTCATCCTCTGCGTTTTCTACCGCTTTGCGAATTGCGGCATCCCCACCGGCGATCAGCCCGATCACCCTGCCAAACGGCACTGAAAAAGTGGGCGGGCATTCAGAGGCATCCAAAATGCCCAGCCGCCCGCTGGTGCCAGCGCCAACGTAAAACAGCCGCCCGCCCTGCTGCATGTGCCCCACGATCAGATCAATGGCCTGTGCAATAGCCGGTGCCACAGCGTCTACCGCATCGGCAATGGTGCGGTTTTGGTCGTTGATCAGGCGCACCATGTCAAGGGTGGGCAACCGGTCAAGCTGTATGGTTGCGGGGTTGACCGCTTCGGTGGTAAGCTGTGCGATCTGTGTTTCAAGCTGCTCCATTTTTCTCTCCTTTTCTCGCCTGTATTGCGCGGCAGGCTTTTCTTTCCCCGTGGTGTCGGGTATAATAAAAAAGAGGTGATTCTGTTGAGCTGTAAAGACAAAATTGAAGTCTACGCGCCTTCTTTCACCAAATCGGAAAAGGTCATCGCGCAGTACCTGCTGGATAATACCGAGCACGCGTTAAAACTGAGTATTCATGAAATCGCGCAGGAGATCAGCACTTCCGCCTCCTCCATTACGCGGTTTTGCCACAAACTGGGCTACGACAATTTTAAAGCGATGCGCTTTGACCTTGCCCCTGCGGCGGACGAATTGGCCGTGGACGATTTTCGCCGCGTGATGAGCTGGTTTACCAACTCGGAAGACCTTGTAAAAAACTACCTGATGGGCATGAACGACGTGTGCAGGCAGGCACTGCAACTCAATAGCATGAAGTTGATTCAAGACCTGGCACAGTTGATCTATGATGCCGACACGATTTATCTGTTTGGCATCGGGGCTTCTTCCATCATTGCCCATAACCTAGAAGAAAAGCTGGTCAAGCTGCGCAAGCGCTGCATCTTCCACCAAGATTCCGACTTTGGTGTGCAGGTGGCCAACAGCGCCACCAGCCGCGACCTTGCCGTTGCCATTTCGTACAGCGGCCTGACGGAGGATATTCTGCGTGCCGCGCGCAATGTGCGCAAAAACGGCTGCCCGGTGGTGGCCATGGTACGCCAAGGCAATTCACCGCTGCGCAAAATGGCAGACTATGTGATCTCGGTGCCCAATGTCGAGCAGGTCACGCGCATCACTTCGCTGTTTCCCCGCTATGCCCAGCTGTTTTTGATTGATATTCTGTTTTTGAACATTGCCCAGATCGTCGGCATGGACCCCAGCGATATTTTGAAAGAGTACCGCAGCATTATGCGCCCGCCGGATGACGAGCGCCCGTTTCACCGCTAAGCGGCAGATGCCCGGTGCAGGTGGTAAAACTGCGGTACGCCGCAAACCCATGCCGGGCATACAGCCTTGCCCCCGGGGCGTCGGTCGTCATAAAGTACGCAAGGTAAAGGCCGCGGCAAGACATGTCGTACAGCATGTCGCAAAGCAAAATGCTGCCAAGCGAAAGGTTGCGGCAGTCTGGCCGCACCCCAAACGGGCCAAACCGGCAGGCCTGCCCGCCCATGCCGCGCCCGGCAAACCCGGCGATCTGCCCTGCGGGGTCAATGCAAAGCCAGGTCTGCCGGCACAAAAGGCCCTGCTGTAACAGCTGTTCGGCATTGTGCACCCACCCCGCGGTAAACCACTGTTTTAAAAACGCAATCAGTTCGCCTGCCCGGCTGCCGGGGCACCGCATAAAGCGGTAACCCAGCGCCTCGGCATGCGTTCTTTTTTTTTGCACTGCCGCGGGCACCGTATAGCTAAACAGTGTGCGCGCCATAGCGGTGTGCCGCTCGCTAAACTGGTAACCACGGCGGCGCAGCAAGCTTTCTGCGGCAGCATATTGCGCAGTATCGACCCCCGGCATAAAATAGCCGGGGCTGTAAAGCCCCACCACCAGCTGCGTGACACCGCGCAGCGCAAGCCGGGCTTCCAGCTCAGCCAGCAGGCCACTTGCCACCCCGGCCCTTCGCGCGCCGGGCGCCGTGCCAAATGCCAGCAGCCAGCCGGTACCCTGCTGCAACCCGCGTTCATAATAGGGTACCCGGCGCACAATGCCCACGGCAAAACCCAGCAGGCCGCCCGCCGCTTCATGCAGCAAAAACAGTGACGGGTCAAAATTATCGTCGCAAAGCAGCTGCGCGTGCAGTTTATCCGGCGTCAGCTTGTCTGCAACCAGTGTTTCGTTCCACAGTGCCACCACTGCGTCAAGGTCAGCCGTTTCAAATTGTCGTATCATCCGTCTGCTCCCCTGTCACCGGCGTTAACCTAAAATCTTCACCGGGGCAAAGCAGCCCCAGCTTCCATAAATCGGCCTCAATCACCCTGCCCACACGGTTTTGCAGCGGTGTTGCGGGCAGGCTGGCACGCAGCACCTGCAACTCACCGGAATAGCGCAGCGCGCTATGGTTACACACCATCACATCCCCGCGCAGGCGTGGCCCCGCAGGGCGGGGCGTCACCGGCTGCCCGGGTGCCGCCATTTCGCGCGAAGTTTGCGAGCGCACGGCCCATGCCGCTTCATCCGGCCGGGCATGGTGGGGCGCGGCAAAAGCGATCCGCCGCTCCTGCGCCGTTACCCCATCATCTGGCCGCACCCGCAGCACCGGCACCCCGCCGCCGCAGGCAAGGGCCACCCCGGCAAGCTCGTCCCCACTTGCAAACGGGTCGCCAATCAGCACATCGTCAATCACCCCGGTAGTAACCAGCCGAAGCGCCGCTTCGCCCGGGTGCAAAGTACGGTATGCTTCCACCGTGGGCAGGCCACAGGCAAGCGGCAGCCGCGGCGCGTGGTGGGCGGCCACACAGGCCGTCACCGGGATGCCAAGGGCCGTGTACTGGCGCGTGCGGCGCAGCAAAAAGCCCAAAGAAAGCCCGCTTTCGGGCAGCGGGTAATAGTTGTGGTGCCCCCGCAACCGCAAATTGGGGTACTGTGCGCGCAGCAGCTTTACCTGATGTTCTACCTGCTGCTGTGTCAGCACCGAGGCGTTGAGCATCAACCCCGGCAAGTCCAGCTGCCCCACCAGCCGCAGCATGGCCTGCTCATCAAAGCCAAAATCCATACGCACCCAGTCTGGTGCAAGGGCGCGCAGTGCAAGGCGCCGGGGTTCGTCGCTTAGTAGCGTGTTTGCTACCACCCCGGATACATCCAGCGAGACCTGCATGCCCCACGCATGCGCAAACCCGGCAATGCGGCCCAGCACCGCAAGGCTTTTCGCAAAGCCCAGCTCCGGGATGTGCAGCGAGCTGAATACCTCCCCGCAGCCAAGGGCGTGCGCCTGCTCAAGGTAGGTACAGATTCGCGCTTCGTCCGCTTCGCTGCCGTCGGAAAAAACGGCAACCCCAAAGGTGCACTGTCTCATTCCGCACTCCTTTCCCCCGACTGGGTTTTATTCCGCCAGCGGGTGCCAGCTGCACAAAATGCGGCAGTTGCCGCGTACGCTGAACGCGCGCAGGCTGGCGGGTATGATAACGGTGCGGCTATACGGCAGCGGGTACTGTTTGCCCTGTGCGACCAATACCGCGTCGCCCTCTACCGCCGTCAGCACCTGATACGTGTTGCCCTTTTGCTGTTGCCATTCATCTGCAATATCCACAATGTCGGCGGCAAACAGCGGGTGGCGTATCGCGCTGCGCACACTGGCCCCGCCCGCCGGCCTTGTACCCGGTGCAAAATGGTGCACTTCGGGCTGTAGCGCAGGGTCCAGCACATCAAAGCTTTTTGCAAGGTGCAGTGGCCTGCCGCGCCCATAATCGCAGATGCGGTAGGTAATGCCGCCAAAACTGCCCACCTCAATGGCAAGCATGTCTTTGCCGCAGGCGTGCAGCATGCCGCAGGGGATCAGCACAAAATCACCCTGCTGCACCGGCACCTTGCGCACATAGCGGTCGATCTGGTCCTCCTGCGCCGCTTTGCGCAACAATTCTATGTCCTGCGTTGTGGTGCCTGCCACCACATAAGCGCCGGGTTTTGCCTCTAAAATGTACCACGACTCCGACTTTTCGCGGTCGTGCTCGTTGTTCACCGCATACGCTTCGCCGGGGTGCACCTGAATGGACAGGTCCTCCACCGGGTCCATATAAGCCAGCCGGATGAGCTGTGTTTCAGGGTCGTCGCCCATCAGCTCTTCGTGGTGCTCGTCAATCAGCTGCCGCAGGCTTTGCCCCGCATAAGTGCCGCTTTCCACCACGTTTTCAGCGCCGGGGTAGGCACAAACCTCGCGGGCAATGCCAATGGGTTTGCCCGGCTGCGCCGTTACACCGCGCAGCGCCGCAAGGCGCGTGCCGCCCCAAATGCTGGGCAGGTAGTTGGGCTTTGGGAAAATGGGTTCCATCATTCCCCCTCCTTCTCCCACACAATTTCGTCGCCCCGCTTAAAGCAGCGGTACGGGAATGGTTTCACCTCAATAATTGCGTGATCCTGTTTGGTGGCGGGCAGGCTGCAGGCCGCCACGGCCAGCACCTCGTCGCCGCTGTTGATGATGCGGTGCGCATAGTGGCCGCTGATGTAATGCAGAGAGCCGGGGTAGACCTGTTCGGCGTAAAAATCGTCGGCACCATCCCAAAACAGCAAAAACCCGGTACCGGCAAGACCGTAATAGTACTCGTCGCAGTTGGGGTCGATATGGAAATGCCCGTGGGTCATGGCGCACTCGCCGTTTACCGTAAACGGGTTGATGTAGGTGATGCCCCATTGCAGGTTGCCCATCACAAAATCTTTGCGGTGAAAATTCTGGTTTGCCACCCGGTAGGCAATGCCCTCCGGGTCAAACTCTTTCAATGCTTCTTCGTATTTGTATACGCCGCCCAGCTCGCTGTACTTCTTTTCGCGCCACACGACATTTTGCCCGGACAGCGTGCAGTCCCCTGTAAACTGCTGCACGGCCTTCGGCTCTCTAATCCAGTCGTTCATTCTTCTTCCCCCTCAATGCCAAACTGTGCTTCATAGCCCTCTTTCAGCATCGTCTTATGCACGACACAGGGCTGGTAACCGGTGTTTTCGATCACATAATCGGTGATCGACGCGGGCACGACCACGATGTCCAAAAACTGCTGGTCATAGTAAAAATCCGGGTTTGATTTCGAATATACCCGCACACTCTCGCCATCCACCAGTGTCAGCACGGTAAACTGCCCGTTATTCGAAAATTCGGCTTTGGCGTGGGTGTCCATGAATACATTTTTAGTCATGTAGTACATCAGGTCGGTCTTGCCCAGAATAAACTGCTGCCAGCCCTCGCCCTGCCCGTCCGGGATGGGGTCAAACGCAATGTTTTCGCGCACCCAGCCGGTGTCGCGCTCGGTATGCAGTGCCCTTTCGCCCATTGCGCTGTGGATGGGCCGCCGGTTGCCGTCGGTATCCACCCGGTTATAGTCGTACATTTTATAGGTATACGAGCCGATGGTCAGCGAGCCCAGCTCCAAAATCAACTGGCCGCGGCCCGAAGCGTGGATGGTGCCACCGGGCAGCATGACCTGACGGCCGGGGGCGGAGTCAACGTAATTGACATATTTCATGTAATCGACATCGCCGCCGCCCTGCTCCGACTGCTTGATGAGCCCGATGAATTCTTTCGGGTCCTGCCCCTCGCGGAAACCCACAAATGTTTTGGCGCCATGTGCCGTGGCAATGATGTAATAGGCTTCGTCCTGACTGCCTTTTTCGCCGTACATGCTGGTGCAAAGGCTGCGCTCCGGGTGCACCTGCACCGACATATTGCCGTCGGAATGGTAGGTGTCGTCGTAGTTGAACCGGATGGGGAAATACCCTTTGAACGATTTGACGCACTGTGCGCCCATCATTTGGGCCGCACATTTTTGGATGAATGTGAAAAACGGGAACTCCACCAGTTTGCCCGCGGCATCCACCACAACGCTGACCTCCATCGGGATCATGTCAAACACCCATGCGATGTTTTTATACTCCATGGGCAGGCGGCGCGCCTTGCGGATGAATTCGCCGCCCCAAATGCCCTCAAGGTACACCGGTTTTGTGCGAAACGGGTACTGCACCAACGTGCCCAAGATATCCGCCAAAGTTTTGCCGCTCATCAAAACAAAGTCCGCATCGTGGTCCGCGGCAATATAATAAGCAAGCCGGTCGCTGTTCAGCAGGGCCTTGCGGTTTTTCAAAATAATTTCAAAATCGACATAGTAGTTGCGGCGCATCAGCTCTTTAAACGGGCGCGGTGTCTGGTCGCCGACGTTAATAAGCCGCCCCTCCCGCGCACGGATCGCCGCGGTTTTGGGCGTGACATCAAGGTAGACGCACACCTGTACGGCCTGTTGCAGCGGCGCCGACGTGCTGCCAAACCCGCTGAGCAAAACCACCGTGCCCGCAGGCACCGCAGCAAGCCCGCCTTGCAAAACCGCCAGTTTTTGCGCGTCAAAAAAATCGGCAAAGCTGCCCTCAAACAGTCGCCCAAACAGCAACACCGGGTCTTCATCGTAATTCAGTGGCAGCGATTCTTGCAGCATTTCGTCCAGCTGCGCCACCGGCTTATACACTTCGTCCATCGCATGGCGCACCACACTCACGCCCCGCTGGCGCAGGTTTTGGGCCAGTGCACCGCACAAATCGTCAAACTTTGCCGACGCATACCCGTCAATGGCAACCACCACCCCACCGGCTTTGCTGCGCACCGCCAGCTCTTTTGCAAGGCGGGCCGCTGCCGCCACCGTGCCAAAGGTCAAATCGTCAATGGCGCTTTGGGCAAGGTGTGGGTGGTTCACCGCATGGGGGTCATCGTAGGCAAGGGGCTTAAACATAAAACTCATACTTCATCAATTTCCTTTCCAGGGCAAATAAAAAAGGCCGCCCCGCCCCTGAATGGGAGGGGGCGGCCCTGCTAGACAAACTTTAGCCGCACAGACCTTAATTTTCTTCTTCGAAGTTGTTGAGGTTTTGCTGCTTTGCACCAACCGCATAGGTGAACAAGAAGCCGCAGAGGATCGAGATCAAATACCCGATCAGGTAAACCACCGGGTTGATATTGACCAGCGTACCCAGAATGCCCGACACGTTGATGGTGATGGCACCCTGTTTAAAGAACCCAAGGAACATACCACCCACCGCGGCACCGGCGCAGGCCGTAAAGAACACACGGCCCAGCGGCAGCGACACACCAAAGATCAGCGGTTCGCCAATGCCCAGAATGCCCGCGGGCAACCCGCCTTTGACCGCGCGGCCCAGCCCTTTGTTTTTGCGGTATTTGACAAGCAGTGCGATGGCAGCACCCACCTGGCCGCCGCCTGCCATCGAGTTAAAGGCATACAGCGGGGTATAGCCAAGGGTTTGAATGAGGGTCGTGTGTACCGGGATGAGCCCATGATGCATACCGGTCATGACCAGCGGCAGGAACGCAAAGGCGATCACTGCGCCGCCGATAGGGCCAGCCGTATTGAACAGCCACAGCAAACCGGCGGTGATGATGTCCATCACAAAGCCAAGCACCGGCTGCAACACAAACATGGTCAGCAGGCCAACGACCACAATGGCGCCAAGGCTGGGCAGGTGTACTTTCAGTGCATCCGGCGTGCGCTTTTTGATCCAGCGCTCTACAATGGCAATCAACGCGCCTGCTGCCAAAGCAGAAAGGGTGCCGCCGCGGCCATTGGTAAAGGTGAGGCCCAAAAAGCCCATCGATGCACCGGCAAGGCCGCCGAGGTTGATGACGATGCCGCCGGCGACGAGGCCAAGGTACTGGTTGCCGCCCATCACCTTACAGGCCGACATGGCCACCGCAATGTTGAGATAAGTAAAGAACGTGCCGCACAATACCGTAAAAGCAGCCATAAACATGGAACCGCCGTCTGCAACGGCCGCTGGGTTGAAAAACTGCGACCCTGTGAGGTTGAAAATCAACACAAAAATCTGCTTAAAGCCAAACAGTAAGCCGGAACCTGCGAAGATGGGCACCAGCGGCGCAAACACTTTGGCAAAGAACTCAAAAACGCCGGTGGCGTTTTTCTTCTGCATCAGTGCGCCGGTATTTTCGGTCACATGCACGCCCATGGTTTTAATTTCGCCGCAAACTTCGTCCGCAACACCCGGGCCCAAAACAATTTGCGGTTCTTCAGGAGAGCCAAGTACTTTTAAAACGCCTTTTAACTTGGAGAGCTCTTCGCGGTTGACTTTGCTGGCGTCTTTTACGACCACGCGCAGGCGGGTCATGCAGTTTTCCAGTGCGGTGATATTATCCGGGCCACCCAGATATTCAAGAATCTTGCCGGAGATGGATTCGCTCATAACAACTACACTCCTTTTTTTGATTTTTATGGTTTGACACCGGCAATGCCGGTATTCGTCTTTGCAGATCCACAGCGTCTGCAAAGCAATTAATTGCAATATCAGATTATCAAAAATGAAATTTATTTGCAATTCACAATTTGGACAAACTTTAATCTTGAAATTTAAAGGATTCGTGCTTTCACAAAATTTCATTTTTGACAGGTTTGCACATAAAATCAAAAAAAACGCGTTGTTTTTGAAATTTCCCGTTTTCAAAGGCTTTATCAGTGCTTTGTTTTGTTTTTTTTCAAAAGTATTTCGACCTGATTCGGCTTTCTTTTCCCTTATATTTTCATTTTATTGTGTCGTTTTTTCATTATTTCAAAATAAAATTTATGAAACTTTTTGTTTTCATTGTTTTTGTACTTACGAAATTTATTTCATTTTATGTTCTGAGGTTTTGCTCTTTTGAGTATGGCCTTGGGGGAACCGGTCAAAAAAAGAACCGCAAAAGAGCAAGCTCTTTTGCGGTCACATCTTTTATTTTACGCCATACCGGCGGCCACAGCCTAAAGGGCACCGGCAAGCAGCTTGCTGCCAATGTCGCACAGCGGCTGGCCAATGGTGTCCAGCAACTGCCGGTAACCACAAAACCCTTTGTCATCCACATACATGGCCTGTTGCAGGCGTTTGCAGCCGCCATGGCAAAGCCCAAGGTAACGGCACTCAGCACAAGGGGCCGGCAGCTCGGCCCTGCTTTGCAAAAAGCCGGTGTCTTTTAGCTGCTGTGTAATTTCGTGCAGCGGCTGGCGGGCAAGGTTGCCGCCATAATAGCGGTCCAGCACGTAAAAATCGCAAGGGTAAACCCCGCCGTCCGCCTCTACAATGTGTTGCAGCTGGCAATAACCGTGCAGACCACAGGCCGTCACTTCGCGGCGCACCAGCAAATTCACAATGTCATCAAACAGTTTGACGCTGATGTAGTTGCCTTTTTGCACTTCGGCCTTCCACAGTGTAAAAATGCTTTGATAAAAACCAGCAAACCGCTGCGGAGTAAGTGCCCATTCGTCCTGCCCCTCTTCCAGCCTGCCAAGGCAGGGGGTGAATTGCACATATTTTATTTGTAGTTGCAGCAGCGTATTCCATATCTTTTGCGGGTGCCGCGCAAGCTCGTTTGTCAGCGTACACAGGACGTTATACTGAACGCCTGCATCCTCCAGCAGCTTTTTGGCGTGCAGCACCTGTGCATAGGTACCGGCGCCGTTTTCGTCCACCCGGTAACGGTTATGCGCTTCGGCATATCCATCCAGCGAGAGCCCCACCAAAAAATTCTGCTGCTTTAAAAACCGGCACCACGCTTCATCCAGCTGCGAGCCGTTGGTCTGCAGCGCATACGACACCCGCACCCCCGGCCGCAACTCCTTTGCCAGCCGTGCAAACTCGGTAAAGTAACTGAGCCCCGCAAGAGTGGGTTCGCCCCCCTGAAACGCAACTGCAAGGGTGTCACCGTCGCTCAAATCGCAAAACAGGTTTTGCAGCACTGCACGGGTGGTTTCGGCGGTCATGATGCCATAGCTTTTTATTTCGCGCAGCGATGCGACATCTGCGTAAAAGCAGTATTTACAGCGGTAGTTGCACAGCCCGGACGCCGGTTTGATCATCACTGAAACTTGTTTCATATTGCCCCCTTTGCCCGGTGCCTTTGCCCGCCGGGCCCGGCGCCAGCCCTGCCGCTTTGCGCCCATCTTATATTAATTGTATTATATCATGCCACCGGCGGCGATACAATTCGTCTGTACGGCATGATGCATATTCTGAATAACGTATGAATTTTTATTCGTTTTTTTGTTGACCCTTTGCCCTGCTTTGTACTATACTGATTCTTGAAAAGAGGGATGCAGTATGACAGAGCTTGAACAGATCAGCCAACTTGTGGAACAAAAAAGCGCGGCAGCAATTGCGCTGAACCAAAAAATTTGGGATTATGCGGAGCTGAATTTCCGCGAAGATAAAAGTGCACATGCTATTGCCGATGCCCTGAAGGCCGAAGGGTTTACGGTAGAATACGGCGTAGCCGGTGTGCGCACCGCCTTTATTGCCACTTATGGCAGCGGTGGGCCGGTAATTGCATTGCTGGGCGAGTATGACGCGCTGTCCAGCCTGTCGCAAAAGGCCGCCTGCCCCCGGCCAGAGCCCGTGACGCCCGGCGCGCCGGGGCACGGCTGTGGGCACAGCCTGCTGGGCTCCGGCAGCTTTGCCGCTGCCGCCGCACTGAAAGAGTACATTGACGAAACCAAGACTGCAATGACGGTGCGCTATTACGGCTGCCCGGCAGAGGAAGACGGCGGCGGCAAGGTGTATATGGCGCGGGCCGGGCTGTTTGATGATGTGGATGCCGCCTTGACCTGGCACCCCGGCGCCATTAATGAGACCAAAGGCGTGGGCAGCCTTGCCGTGATGGGGGTACTGTACTCGTTTAAGGGCCAGACCGCCCACGCGGCCGCCGCCCCACAGGCCGGGCGCAGTGCGCTGGATGCGGCCGAGCTGATGAATATCGGCTGCCAGTTTTTGCGCGAGCACATGCTGCCCGACTGCCGTTTGCACTACGCTTTTCGCGATGTGGGCGGCACTGCCCCCAACGTGGTGCAGGCAAGTGCCAGCCTGCATTATTATATCCGCGCGCCCAAGGTAGACCAGATGTTTCAGTTGTTTGAGCGGGTAAACAAGGTCGCCGCCGGGGCTGCCACGATGACCGAGACCGAAATGGAATACCACGTGATCGACGGTTTTTCAGACTATGTGCCAAACAAAACGCTCAGCACCTTAATGGCGCAGTGCATGGCAGAGCTGGGTGCCCCCGCCTTTACCGATGCCGACCGCGCGCTGGCCGCCCAGTTTGCCGGTACCGTTGGCACAGAGGAGCGCAAGGATAATTTAGAGTCGGATTGTGCCGACAACGAATTGCCGTACAGCTATTTTGACGGCAAAGTGCTGCACGAAGAGCCGCTGCCGCTGTGCTACAACCCGCGCCGTCCATCCCCCGGCAGCACCGATGTGGGCGATGTGAGCTACTGTGCCCCCACCGCACAATGCACGATGGCCACGATGGCGCTGGGCACCGGCGGGCACACCTGGCAGATGACCGCGCAGTCGAACAGCAGCATTGGCGATGCGGGCATGCTGGCCGCCGCCAAGGTGATGGCGCTGACCGCCGTGCGCGCCGCGGCTGACCCCGCACTGTTACAGGCTGCCCGCGCAGAATGGCAGGCCACCTGCCCCGGCCCCTACCGCTGCCCGATGCCGGCAGACAGCAACCCCGAGTTTTAAACAATGCGTGCGCCCTGCGGGATGTTTTTGCAGGGCGCATTTACAACTGAATGCCATTTGCAAAAAAGCGGCACACTGCCCAAACCAAAGGCAATGTGCCGCTTTACTGTACCATGTTAGGCCGCTTGCAAACTGACGCTGTGCTTAAAAGCTGCGCGGTGTTTTTACCTTGCGAGATTTTGCAAGGCCAATTGCACTGAACACCAGGCCGGTCACCGAAATAGAAACCGCGATGCAGCCCATAATCAGGCCCACGATGCTGAAAATCTTGGCTTTCATTTTCAACGACTCCTTTCGTTATTCCTTTCTTATTATACCAGTGTTTTATTTTGCGGGCAAGTTTGTTTTACATTTCCCGGCTGTTTTACGCTCGCGCACAACTTATCCTTGACAACCGGGTCAAAAAGGGCATATTATAATGGATAATCCAATCAACGAAAAGTGAGCAGCATAGAAAAGGAGTATCAAATATGGCTTTTATTTACGACGAACCGAGCCACACTTTTGGCGAGTACTTGATTATACCGGGGTATTCTTCGTGTGAATGCGTCCCCGCAGAGGTCAGCTTAAAGACCGCTGTGGTGAAATACCGCAAGGGTGAAGAAGAATGCCCCCTCACCATGAACATCCCGCTCGTTTCGGCAATCATGCAGTCGGTGTCCAACGATACGATGGCCATTGCGCTTGCAAAAGAAGGCGGTATCTCCTTTATTTACGGCAGCCAGAGCATTGAAAGCGAAACGGCTATGGTGGCAAATGTCAAAAGCTATAAAGCGGGCTTTGTCATCAGCGATTCGAACGTTCGCCCCGATGCAACCCTTGCCGACATCCTTGTGCTGAAAGAAAAAACCGGCCATTCCACGGTCGCCGTCACCGCGGACGGCACCGCCGCCGGGCGCCTTGTGGGCATTGTCGCAAGCCGCGACTACCGTGTCAGCCGCATGGCGGCCGACGAAAAAGTATCCTCCTTTATGACCCCGATTGAAAAGCTGATCACTGCAAACGAAGATACCACGCTGAAAGAAGCCAACGACATCATTTGGGACAACAAGCTGAACAGCCTGCCCATCGTTGACAAAAACGGCACTTTGAAATACTTTGTATTCCGCAAAGACTACTCGGACCACAAGGCAAACCCGGACGAACTGCTGGACGCCCACAAGCGCTACATCGTTGGCGCCGGCATCAACACCCGCGACTATGCCGAGCGGGTACCCGCATTGATCGAAGCCGGGGCCGACGTGCTTTGCATCGACTCGTCTGAAGGCTTTTCAGAGTGGCAGAAGAAAACAATGGAATGGGTACGCGGCAAATACGGCAACACCGTAAAAGTGGGTGCCGGTAACGTGGTGGACCGCGAGGGCTTTTTGTTCTTGGCAGAAGCCGGGGCCGACTTTGTAAAGGTTGGCATCGGCGGCGGGTCGATCTGTATCACCCGTGAGCAAAAGGGCATTGGCCGCGGCCAGGCCACCGCGTTGGTTGAAGTGTGCAAGGCGCGGGACGAATACTTTGAACGCACCGGCGTTTATGTGCCGGTTTGCAGCGACGGCGGCATTGTGCACGACTACCACATCACGCTGGCACTTGCAATGGGTGCCGATTTCATCATGCTGGGCCGCTATTTCTCCCGCTTTGATGAAAGCCCCACCAACAAGCTGAACATCAACGGCAGCTATGTCAAAGAGTACTGGGGCGAGGGTTCCAACCGCGCGCGCAACTGGCAGCGGTACGACCTTGGCGGCGGTGCCAAGCTGTCGTTTGAAGAGGGCGTTGACAGCTATGTGCCCTATGCCGGCAGCTTAAAAGACAACGTGGCGCAAACGCTGGCAAAGGTAAAGCACACCATGTGCAACTGTGGTGCCATGACCATCCCTGAATTGCAGCAAAAAGCAAAGCTGACGCTGGTTTCTTCGACCAGTATCGTAGAGGGCGGCTACCACGACGTCATTTTAAAGGATAAAGGTTTTACCCCGGTAGAATAATTTGCTACAGGGCGGCGCCGCAGCTGCGGCGCCGCTTTTTTGTTACCTTGCCGTACGCGCGGCATTAAAATAATTCAAATTCATTAAAAGGAGGAATTATGTTGGCGACACCCCAAAAGCACGTTTGGCCCACATGGGCCGCCGCAATTTTAGTATTGTGCGCCGCCAGGCCATGGCTGCTGCCGGAGGCGTTTCGTTTTTTATCCGCGCCAAACACCATGTGGCGGGTAATTTATCAGCTTACGGTGCTTGCGCTGGCCGTCGTTTTATTGGTTTCGGCAAAGCTGCCGCGTGCGGTGCTGGCAGGTGCCTTCGGCTTTACGGGGCTTATTTTCATCGTACAGCAAAGCAGCTCGGTGTTTGCGCTGTTCGCTGCCGGTGCTGCAACACCCCTATACGCATTGATTATATTCTTTGCCACAGTGCCCACTATTGCCCTATACCTGCTGTGCAGCTTTTTTGTGTTGCAAAAAGCGCCGTTTGGGGCAGCTGCTGCCGTGGCAGTCGCCACTGTTTTTTGCAGCTTTGCCGCAGTCGTGCTGACCCTTGCCGCTTCTGCGGGCAACAGTATCCTCATTCTTGGCCGTCTGCTGGTACAGGTTTTGCCCAGTAGCTTGCCCGGCCTGCTGTTGCCGGTGGGGCTGCTGGTTTGGCTGGTGGGCCAGCACAGCAAAAAACCGCCGCTGCACCCGATGCCGCAATGATTGCACAAACAATCGGTACCTGGGCGCAAAACGCACACTACAACAAAAAACAGAGGGCAATTGCCCTCTGTTTTTTTACAATATCTTTTCGTACAGCCGGTATTCATGCAGCCCGTACATGCCATACCCCATATCTGCGGTACCCACATGGCGAAACTGTTGTTTTTCATACAGCCGAATGGCCGGTTTGTTACCCTCATACACATCCAGCCGTATGGTTTGCAGCCCGTCGGCCTTGGCTTTTGCTTCGGCAAATTGTATCAGCGCCGTGCCCACACCCTTGCCCGCAAAACCGGGGTGCACCGCAAAGGTGTGCAGCACCAGCACCTTGTCGGGCGGCGCGTTGCAACCCCATTGCATCGTCTGGTAGGCATCCTCCTGAAAATGGTTCAGCACGATGGTCCCAGCCAGCACGTCCCCGCTTTGGGCAACATAAAGCTGGTCTTTTTGCAATGCCGCCTCTGCATCCTGCTGCGTTGGGTAAATGTCCTTTTTCCAGCCGGGGTAATTGACACCGGCTTCCAAATAGCTCAGCAGTGCTTCATATAGCTGCACGACTGCCGCAAGGTCCTGCCTTGTCGCTTTTCTGATCTGTAACTCCATAGTTTCTCCCTGTTTGCCGCTCATGCCTGCATTTCACCTTGCAGTGCAATCAACTGTTTTTCATCTTCGATCGCGTACCCGCGGGGCAGCCGCCGCAAAATGCCCTGCTTGCAAAACCGCGCCATCACATACAGCAAATGGCGGTAGGTGATGCCAAGGTATTCGGATGCCTCGGTGTGCTTTTCGGCATAGATGCCGCCCCTTGCCGTCATTAAAATATAGGCCGCAAGCCGGTTTTCCAGCGGGTAAGCCTGCCGCTGTGCATAAGCGCTGGTATTGACGAACGCTTTTCGGCCAAGGTACAGGCAGAGCGCCCGCAAAAATAAGCCGTCACTGCGCACCCGCTCGCCACAGCGCGCAAGGTCCAGCACCAGACACTCACAGAGGGTGTGGGCGCACACCCCTCTGGAAGGGCTTTCCGGGTCCAGCAGTTCCATCTCGCCCAAAAAGCAGGGGGCCTCGTAAAAATTGATCAGCGTCACCCTGCCGTTTTTATGGGTCATAAACAACTTTGCACTGCCTTTGGCCAGGTAGTACAGCCGCGTCACCTTTTGCCCCTCACGCAAGATATCCTCGCCCGCTTCAAAGGTGGTTGCGCTGGTATAGGGTGTGATGTCAAACGAAAAATAATCCGCAAACCCGCTCTCTTCCATCAACCGGCCCGCCGGCAAGTGCTGTTTCACGATACCCCTCCCCTTTTGGCCCTTAAACATGAGATTTCTCATAGTATTTTACCGCAACGCATGCTAAGATGCAAGAAAGTAAACGCCCCGCCTTTGTGCGGCGCGCAAAATTGCAAGGTAAGGAGACTTTTATGGAGAAGATCCCTGTCATACTGGATGTAGACACCGGCGTGGACGATGCCATTGCCATTTTGCACGCACTGGCAAGTGAAAAACTGGATGTGCTGGGTATTACAACGGTGGGCGGCAACCAGACACTGGAAAAGACCACCCGCAACACACTGGCGGTGCTGGAACTGCTGGGCCGCACCGATATCCCGGTAGCAGCCGGTGCCGCCGGGCCGCTGGTGCGCCCGCTGCACACCGCTGCCAGCGTGCACGGTGAAAGTGGCCTTGGGGCCGCCACCCTGCCCCCGCCCACAAAACAGCCGGAGGCTAGCGATGCGGTGACCTGCCTGCGCCGCTGGATTGAAAGCAGTTTAAAGCCCGTCACCATTGTTGCGGTGGCCCCGCTGACCAACATTGCCATACTGCTGAAAGCGTACCCCCATTTAAAAGCGAACATCGAGCGCATTGTGATCATGGGCGGCGGGGCGTTTCGCGGCAATGCCTCCCCCGTGGCCGAGTTTAATATCTGGGTGGACCCGGAAGCTGCCTACATGGTGTTTCAGGCCGGGGTGCCGATGGTGATGTGCGGGCTGGATGTCACCATGCAGGCGATTGCAACGCAGCAGGACATTGATGCCTTTGCAGGCCTTGGCAACGCGGCGGGCACCTTTTGCGCCGATGCGTTCGGGCATTATTACAACTTTTATAAACAGCAGTATGGTGATGCCGTTGACGGCTGCGCCGTGCACGACGCCGTGGCGGTGATGGTGCTGACCCACCCGGAGCTGATGAAAACCAGCCCTGCCTATGTGGAGGTGGACCTGAGTGGCGAGCAGACCTTTGGTTGCACCGCCACCGATTTTCGTACCCGTGGCCGCCTGCACCCGTTCAACACCGAGGTCGTGATGGAACTGGACCGCGAAAAATTCATTCAACTGCTGCTGGCTTCAGCGGCACAATTTTAATAAAGGAGGGGACGAATGATGACAAAACGCCCTGTTGTAATTGATTGTGACCCCGGGGTAGACGACACGCTGGCACTGTTGCTTGCAGCCAGCACCCCCTCCCTCGATATCCGCGCCATCAACCCGGTGGCCGGCAATGTCGGCTATGCCAGCACGTCGCAAAACGCTTTGCGCCTGCGCGATTTGCTGGGCCTTGACTGCCGCGTGGGGCGCGGCGCAACCCAGCCACTGATTGCCCCACCGCGTGACGCGGGCGAAATTCACGGCACCGGGGGGCTGGGCGGCTACCAGCTGCCAGTATCCGACCGCGATTTTGACCCCGACTATGCGTGGGACGTGCTGTATCAGGAGGCAAAACGCGCTGGCGGCGCACTGGAGCTTGTGACGCTGGGCCCGCTGACCAATGTCGCCATTGCCCTGTTGCGCTACCCCGAGCTGCGGCAGCTCATCAAAAAAATCACCTGCATGGGCGGCACCGCCCACCAGGGCAACACCAATGTGTACGCCGAATTTAACATCTTCATCGACCCGCATGCCTGCGACATCGTGTTTCGCTCCGGCATCCCCATTGCAATGTGCGGGCTGGACGGCAACGACAGCTGCATGCTAACCGGCGAAGAAATGTTCAGCTTGTTTGACCGCCCGTCACGCGTCACCCCTGTCACCTCGCACATCGCGCACTTTATACACGAGCGCAACATCGGCTGGGGGCTGCCGGGCTCGACCATCCATGACCTTGTGACCATGGCCTGCTTTATTGCACCGGAAATTGCTGTTTACGAGCCGTGCTACACCACTTGCGAGACCCGCAGCACTCTTTCGTTTGGGCAGACGGTGGTGGACCTATACCACGTGAGCGGCAAACAGCCTAACGTGGACGTGCTGCTGCGCGCGGATAAAAAGACATATATGGATATGATTGCAGCGATGATGGCATACTACACCACCCACTGAAATACGGTGTGTAGAAACTGCATCCGCAATGCCCAATAAAAACAAGGCTGCCGTTAGGCAGCCTTGTTTTTATTGTTATACCGATTTTCTTTTTTGTGTCTGCCGCACTTGCACCCCGGGCTGTACTTTTACCCTGCCCGATGCACCCGCCAGCGCCTTGGCCCGCCGCCGTTTGCTCCGCAACCTGCGCAGGTCATACCGCAATCGCACCGCAATCAATAACAGCACAAATAGTGCGGCGGCACACCCCAGCACGATACCGGCCCATTGCAGCACCGTTTGCCATAACGGCACTGTGGCAGGCAGTTGCACCGTGTCACCCCCAAGCGGCAGTGCATATTGCAAATGGGCCGTCGCCACCGTGGCATACTGTACCCCGGCCGCATCAGGCAGGGACAACTTCACCTGTACCTGCATACCGTATTGGCTGCTGGATTCAATGGAGTAAGTTTTTTGCAAACTGCTCTCCTGCATCCCGTTTGCAAGCAGCAGCGTCACCGGGTCGGTGGTCACCAGCGCCGCGTCATTCGCCTTGATGTCCGCGGCAATGTCCTGCACGGGGTAAGTAACCTGCGTAAACGCGTTAAACCCATAATCCAGCAAAGCAACACTGTCCACATACATGGCCGAATTGCCGGGCTCTGCCATGACCACGCTGATCAACTTGCGCCCGTTTTTTTCGGCCGCACTGACCAGCGTATGGCCTGCCTTTTCGGTATAGCCGCTTTTACCGCCAATGATACCGGGGTAATAGTATTTTGTAAAATCAAACATCATTTTATTGCTGGCCCCGATGTTGCGGGCCTCCGCCTGTTTGTTGGTGGCTGGTATCGTGTATTCCGCCGTTGAAAACACCCGCACAAAATCCGGGTTTTGCAGCGCCGCCTTGGTGATGAGGGCCATGTCGTGCGCCGTGGTCACATGGGCGTCGTCATCCAGCCCATTTGCATTGACAAAATGGGTGTTCGTCGCCCCAAGGGCTGCCGCGCGGGCGTTCATCATATCCACAAAGTTTTCAATGGTGCCGCCAATGGTCTCCGCCACACCGTTTGCCGCGTCGTTTGCCGATGGAAGCATCGCCCCCATCAGGGCCTGTTCCAGCGTCAGCTGTTCGCCCGGGGTCAACGCAAGATGGCTGGTGTTGCGCGGCACACTGAATACTGAAGCATCTGTCATGGTAACAGTGTCACTCCAGTTGCCGTTTTCGACCCCCAGCAGAATAGTCATGATCTTGGTGATGGATGCCGGGTAGCACTGTTTGTCCATCTCTTTTTCAAATAATACCTGCCCCGTCTGCGCGTCCATCAAACAGGCCGCCCCGGCAGACAGTGCCGGCGGCGAGGCATTTTCCGCCGCATAGGCGGTTGGCATGCCGGACAACATCAATGCTGCCCCCATACAAAGCAGCCCTGCTTTTTTAAACCAATTATGCAATCGCTCCCCAACCTTTACCAGAGTTTTGCTTTGGGCTTGGCAGGTTGTTGCCATTGAGGCAAAACGCCCCAAAACACCCGTTCTAATTTTATTAATTGTAACACATTTTGTACACTGAGGAAAGGCGGAGTATAAAATTACACATTTTATTGTGCTGTAACCATTTCTTAGTTTGCCACCGGCAAAGAACTAAGGTATAATGTAATTTGTCTTGCGTGGGCCCCGTTTTCTGCGCAAATCAAGGCAAAGGGAGGATATTCTCTGTTCATGATACAAGCTGTAATTTTTGATATGGACGGTCTGCTGATCGACACCGAGCGCCTGTCGCTGAGTTGCTGGCGCCGCGCCCTTGGCGAAGCGGGCCTGCCGTTTATCCCCGAGATCATTACCGACTGCCGCGGCACCGGGCACGAAGAGAGCAAAAAAGCCTTTGACCATCATTTAAAAGGTTACACTGCCGATTTTGATGCGCTGGCATTGCGCACTAAAGAACTGATGACAGAGGCCATTTTAGAAGAAGGCCTGCACCCCAAGGTAGGGGTTTTTACCGTGCTGCGGCGGCTGAGAGAGCTGGGCTACAAACTGGCCCTTGCCACCTCGACCAGTGAACAGACCGCGACCCGCTACATGAAAACACTGGACATTTTTGATGCGTTTGACGTGCGCGTTTACGGCAATATGTTCAAGCGCTACAAGCCCGCACCGGATATTTTTATCAAGGCTTGCGAGCTGCTAAAGTGCGCACCGGTAGACTGTCTTGTGCTGGAGGATTCGCCCAACGGGCTGAAAGCCGCCCATGCCGCAGGCACAAAGCCAATGATGATCCCCGATTTGAGTGACCCGACCGAGGACCTTTTGCCCATTTTGTATGCACAGGGCGCAACCCTGCTGGATGTGCTGCTGGTGCTGGAAGAGGACCGCGCGGGGAAGGAGAGTTTACATTGAGCCACACCGTGACCCCTGACGGCTACCGGCCGGTACTTTCTCTTTACGAGACCCAGCGGGCGATTGGGCTGATCAAACAGCTGTTTCTTGCCCGGCTTTGCGACGCGCTGCACTTAAAGCGTGTCACCGCACCGTTGTTTGTAGACCCTGCTTCCGGTTTAAATGACAACCTGAACGGCACCGAGCGCCCCGTTGGCTTTGCAATACCCGCCACCGGCGGTGAGGGTGAAGTGGTGCATTCGCTTGCCAAATGGAAACGCTACGCCCTTGCAAAATATGATTTTCATGTGGGCAACGGCTTAGTGACCGATATGAATGCCATTCGCCGGGACGAAGAGCTGGACAACCTGCACTCGATCTACGTGGACCAGTGGGACTGGGAAAAGGTGATCGACCGCCCGCAGCGCACCACCGCATTTTTGGAACATGAAGTGCAGCAGATCGTCGGCGCCATTTGCGGCACATTAGAGGATCTGCGCGGCTATTTCCCCGCGCTGCAAACCCTGCTGTGCCCCTCTGTTACCTTTATCACCAGCCAGCAGCTGGAGGATACTTACCCCGACCTGACGCCAAAACAACGCGAGGACGCCGCGACGCGCCTATACAAAACCGTGTTTATTGAGCAGATTGGCGGCGCACTGCGCTCAGGCCAGCCGCACGACGGCCGCGCGCCAGATTATGACGACTGGGCGCTGAACGGCGATTTGCTTTTTTATGACCCCCTGCTGGACTGCGCGCTGGAAATTTCGTCTATGGGCATCCGTGTTGATGCCGCCTCTCTTGCAAGCCAGCTTGCTGCGGCAGGCTGTACGCAGCGCAGTACCCTGCCTTTCCACCGGGCCCTGTTGCAGGGCGAGCTGCCCCTCACCATTGGCGGCGGCATTGGCCAGTCGCGGCTTTGCATGCTGCTACTGGGCAAAGTACATGTGGGCGAAGTGCAGGTTTCCCTTTGGGATGCGCAAACGCTTGCCGCCTGCCATGCGGCAGAAATACCTCTGCTTTAATTTTATAAAAAGAGACAGCACCCGCCAAGGGTGCTGTCTTTTTATTCCGCCAATGTCAGTGCATAGTCCAGCACTGCCTTGCCCGCAGCTGAAAGATAGTGGCCTTTTTTTGTGGCAACACAAATCTCCCAGGTCAGCTGCGGCTCTTCAAACGGGATATGAACCAGCAGGTTATTGGCCTGTCGAAGCTCTTGCGACAAAAACGAGACGCCGATCCCGACCCCTTTGTTTTTTTCCAGCATGCTGATCCACAAAATCTCATCGGGTGAGCGCAATGCATACTGCAACGCAATGCCGCGCTGTTTTGCAAGGTCGTTCACCAAATGATACGCGCGAAACAAGGTGTTTTTAGTAATAATGGGCTGCCCGGCAAGGTCCTCGATGCAAAGGCTTTTGTGCGAGGCAAGCGGGTGGTCTTTATGCACCACGGCGCACAGGCGGCAGCGTTTGAGTGTCTGGTACCAAAACTCTTGCTGCGGCTGTGGCGGGCCCACTAAAAAGCCAATGTCACTCTCTTCGCTCAGCAGGTTTTGCTCTGCCAAAAGGTCCGGCAATTCCATCAAATCAAAATTGACCTCAGGGTAGTGCTGGGCCAACTCTTCCACCGGGTTCACCGGCAAGGCATTGGGCACACCGTGTGCAAACACAATACTTAAACGCCCGCGCTCTTGCATGCTCAGGCGGCCTAATTGTTCACACAGGTCGTTATAATCGTCAACAAAAGGTTTTACCTCGCGCAGTACCCGGCGGCCAAATGGGGTCAACAAAAGGCGCCCTTTTTCGCGAAAAAACAGCGGTGATTTCAGCTCTTCTTCCAGCGCGTGTATTGCTTTGCTCAATGCCTGCGGCGTGAGGTACAGCCTTTCAGCCGCAGCTGAAAGGCTGGGCCCGTTGCATATTTCTACCAAATAGATCATTTGTCGTATTTCCATTCTGTTCCCTCTTTCGCAGCCTCTGTTGCCGCTCAAACGCAATTAAACTATAGTCAACCACATCGCGCACAAGTTGTCAACTTTTATTTGACGACTTTGGAAAACGGGTTGTTTGATTGATAACTGTTTAACAATTATAATAAAGATTGTCATTTACACAAAGTCGTCACAACTGCATGGGCAGTGCTGGCGGCAAACCCTAAAGGAGGAACTGAGAAATGCACAAAATGCATAAGCTGACCGCACTTGTTCTTTGCTGCGCAATGGCCATCAGCATGGCAGGCTGCGGTGGCAGCAGTGCCAAGGCAGAAAGTTACACCGCAACTGCGGCAGGCTTTGGCGGCGACGTGACCGCTACCCTGCAGGTGGCAGACGGCAAGGTGGAAGCACTGACCGTGACCGGCGACAAAGAGACCAAAGAGGTCGGCGGCGCTGCGATTGAAACGTTCAACAAAGAATTTGAGGGCTTAAAGGGCCAAACCGCGGCCGACGTTGACACCAGCGTCATTGACGCGGTTGCCGGTGCGACCGTCACTTCGACCGCTGTGCGCACTGTGCTGGGCGACGTTTTTGCACAGGCGGCCGGCAACACCACCGCAGAAAAAACACCGGTGACCGATTCTACCGCGACTTACAGCGCAATCGGCCACAGCGAAGTGCAGCCGATGCAGGTGGAAGTCAGCCTGAAAGACAACAAAATCGATGCGATCACCGTTGGTGAAAACGGCGAGACCGCTGAAATTCTGCAAACGGCCATCGACCGTTTGATCCCCCGCATCATCGAGAACCAGACGCTGGGTGTTGACAGCATTTCGGGCGCGACCGTTTCTTCCAACGCCATTAAAGACGCCGTGGCACAGGCCATTGATGCAAACGGCGGTGACTCGACCCAGTGGTATACCCCGGTCGAAAAGAAAACCGACACCGTTAAGCTGGACGGCTACGACGTCGTCGTGGTTGGCCTCGGCGGTTCCGGTATGGCTTCTTACATCAGCGCGGCCCAAAACGGCGCTACGGTGTTTGGCCTTGAGACCGCCGGCAAAGTGGGTGGCAACTCCACCAACACCTCCGGCCCGATGGCCATCAACCCCGAGACAAAAATGGCTGCCGAAAACAACGGCGAAAAGTTTTTGAATGAAGAGGACCTGATTGCCGACTGGCTGGACTATTGCCGCGGCGACGCCAAAGAAGACCTTGTGCGCGAGTTCGTGTACGAATCCGGCAAGACGATGGACTGGTTGATCAACGATTATGATTTCCAGTTTGGTGAAATTAAGGCATTCTTCCACCCGAAACAATGGAAAGTGTGGGCAACTTACACCGGCGACAAAACCGCGATGTATGTGAATGCACTGGAAAAGGCCAAGGCCATGAACGAAAAGAACGATTACATGCTGGAGCTGACCGCGACCGACCTGATTATGGAAGACGGCGTCATCAAGGGTGTCAAAGCTGTGAACTACGATGGCACCATCTATGAGATCTACGGCGATTCGGTCATTCTGGCCACTGGCGGTTTCATTGGCAACAGCGAAATGACTGAAAAATATCTGGGCGGCACCTTTAACACCAAAGCCATGTTGACCGAAGACGGCAGTGGTGTGCAGATGGCACTTTCGGCCGGTGCTGACACTTACAACATCGACATGCCCGCCATGGTACATATCGCACAGACCAAAAAGCTGATCAAAACCGACGAGCTGACCGCAGACCAGAAGGCTGTGCTGACTGCCATGGTGCTGACCCCGGAATCCATGATTGTGGGCACCGACGGCACCCGCTTTATGAGCGAAGCCGGCAACATTGCATTTGACAACTGGAAGGGCGGCGACACCTACTACGCCATTTACAGCGGCGCACAGATGGACAGCTTTAAAACCAGCGGCATGCTTGCACCGGCAGCCCCGATGTTCCTGAATCAGGGTGGCAAAATTGAGGCCAACACCCCGATTGCAGACCTTGATGACATTTTGACCGTGGGCGAAAAGTACGGCATTGTCGTGAAAGCAGACACGCTGGACGAACTGGCTGAAAAACTGGGTGTGCCTGCGGAGAACCTGAACACCGCCGCTACCGAGTACACCAGCTACGCCACCGGCGCAGCGACCGACCCGATGGGCAAGGATGTTGCTATGATGTCCTCGCTAGCAGACGGCCCGTACTATGCAGTGCTGGGCGCCGGTTATTATTACGGCACCTGTGGCGGCCTGAACATCGACGACAGCTGCCGCGTGATCAAAACCGACGGCACCGTGATCGACAACCTGTTTGCTGTTGGGCAGGATTCGATGGGCGTGTTGTTCTCGAACCAGGTACCGTACGTCACTTACGGTGGCGCTGCACAGGGCTGGGTACTGACTTCTGGCCGTCTTGCAGGTGCAAATGCCGCAGAGGCTTTTGCGGGTTAAGTATTAGCAATGCTGCACGCACTTCACTTTTAAACTTCATTAAAAAAACCGGCTTTCGCCGGTTTTTTCTTTTTTATACTCTATTCTGCAAGCCCCGTTACCGCACACCAAAACGGCTGCAAGCAAACCCCAAAAAGCAAAAAACCCCCAAGGCACCGCCAGCGGCGCCTTGGGGACTTTATTTTTCGTCAAACATCAGCATTCGCTTTTCAGGCACGCGACGATCTGCTCTTTCACTTCTTGTATCGTGCTGCCCAGTGGCAGCTCGCCGCCAAGGTAAACCAGTGTATTCGCCAGTTGCTCCTCATTAAAGTCAGCTTCCAGACATTGCCGTACACGCTTTTCCTGCTCCTGATCAATCACAATGTAGCGCAGGTCCGACAAATAGCGACATCCTGTTACCTGTTTCAGTTCTTCCATCAGGTCCACGTCATTCCCGCCTCTTTTCTATTGATGTTACTTTGATTGTAGCATTCTGCGCTTTCAGGGTCAACTCCTATCTGTACTCTATGAATGCTCTTTGTCCATTTTCATCTGGGTTGCCCTATTTGTCAGGGCAAATTGACACTAGCTTTTGCTTTGATTGCCAAACAACTTTTGCCAAAATGGTGGCTGTTTTTTTCTCTGCAAAGTCGCACCAAGGCGCTTTAGTGCCTGCTGTGCCTCTTCACTGCCCTGCCGGGCAGCCTTTTCATACCAAAGCACGGCCTGCACCAGATTTTGTTCGGCCTGACGCCCGGTTTCGTACCACTGTGCCAGCGACAGCATTGCCTCTTTTTTGCCGCTGTTTGCAGCAGCCAGCATCAAATCAACTGCCTTTTGTTTGCCTACGGACCCTGCTTTGCCAGCGGCATAAGTGAGTGCCAACTCATACTGGGCCTCTTTCAGCCCCTGCGCCGCGGCTTTTTTCAGCCAGTCCAATGCGGCGGCCGGGTCTTTTTTCCCGCTCAGGCCGCTGTGGTAGATCCGGCTGCTGTAATACATCGCAACTTTTTCGCCCGCCTGCGCCGCTTGTAATAAAAGGCTTTGCGCTAAGGCAGTGTCTATCTTTGTACCCCAGCCAAAAAGGGAACAAAGCCCCAGCCTTGTTTTCGCTTCAACATTTTGTTCGGCAACGCGCTGGCACAGCTCAACGGCCTTTTCATAATTTTTTTCTACCCCAAGCCCACGCAGGTAAGCATCTGACAGCTGGCTAATTGCTGCAATGTGACCCTGCTGGGCGGCCGCCTGCAAAAATTCATTCGCTTTTTTGAGGTCTAACGCAGGCCCTGCGCTATAATATTGGCCCAGCCGGTATTGGGCATCGGCATCGCCCCCCTGCGCTGCGCGCAGGTACCAGTTAAGCGCGTACTGCCGGTATCGTGTGTCGGCGCTTTTTTCAAGGTAAAAGGCAACTAAATACTGGGCTGCGGCATCCCCCTGCTTTGCGGCCCTTGCAAGCCATTCCCCTGCTTCGCGCATGTTTTTGGGCACACCCACCCCGTCGCGGTACAGCAGTGCCAACGCGTATTGTGCTTTTGCACTTCCCTTTTCCGCCGCAGCTTTAACCAAACTAGTACCCTGCGCGACGTCTTTTTGCCCGTACTCCCCATTCAGGTGAATGATCCCCAGCCGGTACTGTGCAGCAGGGGTTTGCTGCTTTGCTGACAGCCGGTAAAGCTCAAGTGCACGGGGGATATCTTGCGGTGCCCCAAGGCCTTGCTCTAAATGCCGCGCCAGCTCATACTGGGCCTCTTTCAGCCCTTGCGCCGCGGCCAGCTCATAATAATGCACTGACTCTTTTTCATCCTGCTGCACCCCAAGGCCATCATGGTAAAAATTTCCCATTTGGTGTTGTGCAAGCGCATATCCCTGCTCTGCCGCGCGCCGGCAGTATTCCACTGCAAGTGGAATGTTTTTTTCCACACCAAGCCCGCCAACATAACAGCGCCCCAGCTCATGCTGGGCAATTGCATACCCTTGTTCGGCAGCAAATTGGTATAACTTGGCAGCTTTAACAGCATCTTGAGGCACACCCCACCCGTTTAGGCAACATGCACCCAACAAACACTGCGCCTTTGCAAGGCCTTTTTCAGCCGCTTTGGCATACCACCCTGCCGCTTTGGTATCGTCTCTAGGCATACCCCAGGCAAGCCGGTTGCACTCCCCCAGCATGTATTCTGCTTCGGCATACCCCTGCTCGGCGGCGCTAGTAAACCACTCTGCGGCTTTCTCATCGTCTTTTTTTAACACTTCGCCCTGATGATACAAAATGCCCACTTTATATTGTGCCGCTGCCACCCCGCGGGCCGCCGATTTTTGATACAGCATCGCCGCCAAAGGCAGGTCTTGCGTTACAAGATTACCCTCCTGATATAAAACAGCCATCGTATACTGTGCGTTTTCGTCATTCTGGTCCACCGCACGCTGGTACCACTGCACCGCCTGCTGCTCGTCTTTTGGCACGCCAAAGCCATACTGATAACAGTTGCCCAGCACATGCTGGGCAGGGGCAAACCCGGCGTTTGCAGCATTTAAAAACAACGCCGCCGCCTTTTCGTTGTCTTCGTCTACCAGCATGCCATGGTAGTAAAACAAACCCATGCGGTATTCTGCTTCGATGTTGCCCTGCTGCGCCGCGTGCTGGTACAGCGTAAAGGCTTGCTGTAAATCGCGCTCAGTAAGGTACCCTTTTTCGTAACAATACCCCAGCACATACTGTGCAACCGGGTATTCTTGCTCGGCGGCCAGCCGGTAAAAACCGATGGCCTGCGCGGCATCCCGTGTCACACCATACCCATTTTCGTAGCAATAGCCCAAAAAGAACTGCGCCTCAGGGAACTCCTGCTGCGCGGCCTTTTCAAACCACTCTACTGCAAGAGGCTCATTTTTTTTGATGCCCACCCCATGGTAGTGCATCAGCCCCAGCTTATACTGTGCCGGGGAGTACCCCGCCTTTGCCGCAAGCTGGTACAGCCGCAATGCCTTGTGCAGATCTTTTGGCAACCCGTCACCCATCTCGTACAGTTCGCCTAAAATAAGCTGGGCGCGCGGGTAGCGTTGCCGGGCAGAGGCCGCGAGCCATTCTATCGCCGCCTCTGCATCCTTTTCGGTGCCGATCCCGTTGTTGTAAAAATAACCAAGGTTGCACTGGGCCGGCGCGTCCCCCTGCTCTGCCGCTTGCAAATACAGTTCAAATGCGCGCCCGGCACTGGGCTCTACCCCAATGCCATTTTCGTAGCAAAACCCCAACGCACACTGCCCTTGGGCAACCCCTTCGTCTGAAACCTCTTGGTAAAACGCCACGGCTTTTTGCAGGTCTTTTTCTACCCCGATGCCGTATTCATAGCAATAGCCCATGCGCAGGCGGGCCTCTGGCAGCCCTTGTGCCGATGCCTTGCCAAACCAGTATGCCGCAAGCCCGTCATCCTGCCGCGCACCGCGGCTGCCCTCAAAGTAGCGCAGCCCCAGCTCATACTGGGCCATTACCGACCCATCCTCCGCGTGTGCCGCAATCTCCTGCAAATCCTCTTGCTCGCGCCGCAACGTAGTAATTGCGTTGCGCAACAGATGCGAGTTGACATAAACCACCTCATAGGGGTTTTTACCATCTTCACTTTTCCAGCCATGCCCATTTTCTTGTGCCATACTGTTTCACCTTCTGTCTTGCCTGTGTTTTGGCCAGATTAAAACTGCTAGCCATCTTTATTATACCATATCTTAAGTTTTGATACCGCAAAATTTGCAGGCAGATGGCCCTTTGGCCGCCTGCAACCGTCAGCAAAGGCCACGGGGCAAGCCGCCCCATGGCCTCATTTTAAGTGTTATGCCTCTTTTAAAAGGCCTGTGTGGCCTGCAAAGTGTATTAAGCCTGCCCCGGTGCCATCAGGTTGCAAACCGCGTTGGTGTAGGCAATGGGGTCCTCTACCGGCAAGCCCTCGATCAGCAATGCCTGTGTGTACAAAATCATGGCATACTGCTTTGCAGCCTCTTTGTCGGCTGCGTATTTTTGTTGCAAGGCTGCAAATACCGGGTGCTGCGCGTTAATTTCCAGCACACGCTCCGCTTTCACCTTTTGCTGCTCCGGCGTCGGCATCGAGTTCAGCACCTTTTCCATCTCAAGGCTGATCTGCCCTTTGGCGGTCAGGCAGACCGGGTAAGTTTTCAGCCTGCCGGACAAAACCACAGCAGACACCTTGCCGTCCAGCGCCTCTTTTAAGAAGTCCAGCAGTTCTTTGTTGCTTTCTGCCTGCTGCTTGATCTCCTCTTTTTCCGTCTCGTTTTCAATGCCCAAATCATCATCGGAGGTCGAGCGGAACTCTTTGCCGTCGTACTCGCGCATCATTTTCAGTGTAAACTCGTCCACATCGTCGGTGAGGTACAAAATTTCGTAGCCCATCTCGCGCAAGCGCTCATTTTGGGGCATCATTTCCAGCTTTGCCGCACTTTCGCCCGCCGCATAGTAAATGTATTTCTGGTCCTCTTTCATGCGGGTGCGGTACTCGGCCAGTGTGGCAAACTTCTTTTCTGCCGATGTTGTGTACAGCAGCAGGTCGGCAAGCAGCTCTTTCGTGCTGCCGTAGCTGGTGTAAATACCATATTTCAACTGGCGGCCAAACTCTTTGAAAAACGTCTCGTAATTTTCGCGCTCGTTTTTCAGCATGTGCTCCAGTTCTGATTTGATCTTTTTCTCAAGGCTGCCCTCAATACGCTTCAACTGGCGGTCCTGTTGCAGCATTTCGCGGCTGATGTTCAGCGAAAGGTCCTGACTGTCCACCACACCGCGCACAAAGCTGAAATAATCCGGCAGCAGGTCAGCGCATTTTTCCATGATCAACACGCCGCTGGAATACAGTTGCAAGCCCTTTTCAAAATCGCGGCTGTAATAATCGTACGGGGCATGTGCCGGCAAAAACAGCAGCGCATTGTAGGTGGCAAGGCCCTCGGTCGAAGAGGTGATGACCCGCAGCGGATTTTCAAAATCGTAGAACTTGTCTTTATAAAACTGGAAGTATTCTTCTTCCGTCACTTCGCCCTTGCGCTTTTTCCAGATGGGTACCATACTGTTCAGCGTCTCGACCTCGGTATAGCTTTCATACTCCGGGGTTTTGTCTTTGCCGTCGGCGTCCTTATCACTGCCCTCTACCATGCGGGATTTGGTCGCCGGCATACGGATGGGGTAGCGAATATAGTCGGAATATTTTTTGACCAAATTGCGCAGGGTATACTCCTCTAAAAACTCGTCGTAATTATCCTGCTCGGTGTTGTCTTTCAGCGTCAAAATAACCGTCGTGCCACATTCTGCACGCTCTGCTTCTTCCACCGTGTACCCGTCGGACCCATCCGATTTCCAGCTCCACACCTCATCGGTGTCCATGCTGCGGCTGATGACCTCCACATGCTTTGCCACCATAAACGCGGCATAAAAGCCCACGCCAAACTGGCCGATGATGTCGATATCCTCTGCTGCTTCGTTGTTCTTTTTAAAATCCAGCGAACCGCTTTTGGCAATGGTACCAAGGTTTTGCTCAAGCTCTTCTTTGGTCATGCCACAGCCGTGGTCGCTCAACGTCAGGGTGCGTGCCTCTTTGTCGGCGGCAAGTTCGATAAACAGCTCGTCCCTGTTCAGGCCACTGCCGCCCTGTTGCAACGCGTTATAATAGCGCTTGTCGGTGGCGTCACTTGCATTCGAAATCAGTTCTCTTAAAAAAATTTCCCGGTTGGTGTAAATTGAGTTGATCATCAACTCAAGCAGCCGTTTGGACTCTGCCTTAAACTGTTTTTTTGCCATTCCTAACCGCATCCTTTATTGAATTAATCTGTTCAAAATAATTAGCACTCTTATTAGTTGAGTGCCAGTATGATATTATCATAGCCCTTTTGCAGTATAAAATCAAGCGTTCGCAGCGGATTTAACAATTTCTTAAAAAAGATAACCGTTCAGCTACCCTTTTTACCCCATTTACGGGTAGCCCGATACCGTGATATACTAAATAAAATTTGGACTCAAAAAAAGGAGGCGGCAGTGTTGCGTGCATACTTGCGTGTTGGCGGTACGGTGCAGGGGGTGGGGTTTCGTTACTTTGCCTACCACACGGCAAACCGCCTTGGCCTGACGGGCTGGGTGCGCAACCGGGACGACGGCGACGTTGAAATGGAAGTGCAGGGCAATGAAAGCGCTGTCGAGGCGTTTGCCGAGGCGGTAAAACAGGGCCCTACCTGGGCAGAGGTGACCCGGTTTGAACAGCACGAAATAGACCCGGTTATGGAACATTCTTTCCATGTTGCCGGGTGGTAAAAAAATTTTTATTCCGCGCCAAAAAGGGGCTTGCAATCCACCTATAAAAGTGATATAGTAACAAAGTACCTTTCACGACATATTCCTCCTTAGCTCAGCTGGTAGAGCATGCGGCTGTTAACCGCAGGGTCGTTGGTTCGAGCCCAACAGGGGGAGCCAAAGCAAAAAAGAACAACATCTGCTTCGCATTGATCGAGCGAAACAGATGTTGTTCTTTTTTGTTGTTTTTACATTTAATAAGGTGGTTAAAATTGCCCAACTTGTTTAATTTTTGCTTTGTCTCATGCTGCGTCACAGCCGGTACATGTGGTCCATCGGGCCGGGGCCTTTGCCAAGGTCCAGCATGGCTTTCAGTGCACCGGTCAGGTAGTCTTTTGCGTTTTGTATGCTTTCGCCCAGCGGTTTGCCCGCCGCAAGATTGCAGGCAATGGCAGAAGATAACGTGCACCCAGTACCATGCGTATTGGGGTTGTTTACCCGCTCGGCCGCATACCAGTGCGCCTGCCCGGCTTCATACAGCAGGTCGGTTGCATCGCTGACAAGGTGCCCGCCTTTGACTAAGACGGCTCCCTCAAAGCGCCCGGAAAGCAACTGAGCCGCCCGCACCATGTCGCTTTCAGTTTTAATTGCAAACCCGCAAAGCACCTCTGTTTCGGGGATATTGGGGGTCAGCACGGTGCCCAGCGGCAATAACTTTGCCACAAGTGTTTCAATTGCTTCATTCGAAATCAGCTTGCTGCCGCTGGTGGAGACCATCACCGGGTCGATGACAATGTTGCTTGCGTGGTATTGCTTTAGCTTTTCGGCAATCACTTCAATAATGGCACTGCTTGATACCATGCCAATTTTAACTGCATCGGGCGGAATATCGCCAAAAATGCAATTGAGCTGTTCCCCCACAAATTTGGGGGATGCCTCCATGATATCGACCACCCCGGTGGTGTTTTGGGCTGTCAGGGCCGTAATGGCGCTCATCGCATACATTTTGTGTACCGTGATGGTTTTAATATCTGCCTGAATACCGGCCCCACCGCTGCAATCAGACCCCGCAATCGTCAACACCTTTTTCATGTAAAAGCGCCTCCATTTCTTCAAATGAATTGATATAGAAATCCGCGATACTGCGTAGCTGGGCTGCGTTTTGCTCTGCCGGGTCATACACGCCGACAACAGGGTACCCTGCGTTTTTGGCTGTTTGCGCGGCGTGCAGTGCGTCCTCAAACACCCAGGTACTGCTTTGCGGTGTTTGCAGGCAGCGCCGGGCAGCGTGGTAAATATCCGGTTCGTCTTTCCCGTGGCCAATGGCGCCACAAGTTAAAATCTCTTTAAAATAGGATAGTAACCCCATGCGCTGCAGTGCAATTTTTGCAAGCGGCTCATCGGTTGCGGTGGCAACACACAGTTTGACATGGCGCTGTTTTAGCAGCCGAAGCACGGCAACCACCCCCGCTTTGGGCTGCACCTGCTGTTCGTAATAATGCCAGATCATGCGGTTGACACCGTCCATGATCTCCTGTGTACTGCCCGGCAGGTTGTATTCGGTTTGGTAATACTGCGCCGCCTGCTGCAAGCTCATATTTTTAAAAATCTCGTTTAAATTCCCCCGCGGGGCCACACCACGGCTGCGCAAATAGTCTTCGCCGATGGTTGACCAGATAAACATCGAATCCAGCAAGGTGCCGTCCAGATCAAAAATCGCTCCTTCAATTTTCACCCGCTCACCACCTTTTGCGACAATGCGCGAAGTTGCCGGCAGGCCTGTTTGATGTCTTTGCTGCCAAAAATCGCGGAGACCAGCGCAACCCCATCTACCCCGGTACCGGCAAGCTGCAATATGTTTTCGGCATTGATGCCGCCAATCGCGACGACCGGAATAGTCACCGCTTCGCAGATGGCTTTCAACGTCGCATCAGACACGGCGTCGGCATCTGTTTTGGTGGATGTCGGGAACACCGCCCCAACCCCCAAATAATCCGCACCGTTTTTTTGGGCTTCGACAGCCTGCGCCACCGTTTGCGCTGAAACACCAAGCAACATGCCCCCGCCCACGCGCGCGCGCACGTTTTGCGCCTGTAAGTCATGCTGCCCCACATGAACACCGTCTGCGTGGCAGGCAAGTGCCACATCGACATTGTCGTTTACAATAAACGGTACCCCGTAATTGTGGCAAAGGGCTTTCAGCGTCAGCGCTTCTTGTAAAAACGCCGCGTCATCCAGTTGTTTTTCGCGCAGCTGTACACAGGTCACCCCGCCTTGCAGGGCGTCTGCCACCTGCTGTGCCAGTGTCTCTTTGCCCGCCCACATGCGGTCGGTAACGGCATAAAGCAACATCGTTTTTTTATCGCACTTCATACTTCGCCCCGCTTTCCAGCGCATCCCCTGTCAGGTTGTAAATGGCGTCAATGATGTAAGTTCGGTAAGAGGCATTGCCGTCGGCTGCCGACATGCGGGCAAACGCCACCTCGCCACAAAGCCCCATTGCGCAAACTGCGGCGGCCGCGGCCTGCAGCGGTGTGTTGGGGTTTGCGGTCACATACGCTGCCATCAAGGCAGAAAGCTGGCAGCCGGTACCGGTGACCCTGCTCATCATAGGGTGCCCGTTGTAGATGCAATAAGCATGGCTTGCATCTGCAACAAGGTCAATTGCACCGGTGATGGCGACGACCGCGCCGGTTTTTTGTGCAAACTCTTTTGCAAATGCAACGGCACCGGGCAAGGTCCCTTTTGTCACAGTGTCGGCAATATCGGCATCAACCCCATGGGTGGTACCGGCGCCCAACGCAAGCGTTTTGATTTCTGAACTATTACCCCGAATTACAGTAACCTGCACTTCGTTTAGCAGTGCCTGTGCTGTTTGTGTGCGCAAGCGGGAGGCCCCTACCCCTACCGGGTCCAGCACAACGGGGTGGCCCAGAGCATTTGCCTGTTTGCCCGCGGCAAACATCGACGGGACCGTGCGGCGGTTCAGCGTGCCGATGTTGATATTCAGCCCACCGCAAATTGACGTGATCTCCGCTGCCTCCTGCTCATCATCCGCCATAATGGGGGATGCTCCCGAGGCCAGCAGGATATTGGCACAGTCGTTCACCGTGACATAGTTTGTAATGTTGTGCACTAGCGGGGCCCTCTGCCGCACGTTTTCAAGTATTTCTTTCCACATTTTATGGCCTCCTAAACAATTTGTTGGCAGCAAAGCAAAGCAACCCGGTAAGCAGCATCACCGGTGCGGTGTTGCCAATGGGGGTATCAAGATACAAAAAGGCGCGGTATAGCACAAACCCCACCAGCCACAGGGCAAGGTTGCCCCAGTTAAACCTATTTATAGAGCTGTCTTTTTTGAGGATAAAGTAATCCACGATCTGGATAGCGACCATCGGCGCAAACACCGACCCAATAAAGTATAAAAACGATTCGAATTGGGTGATTGGTGTAGTAATTGCAAGCAGAGTGCCAACCGCACATACAAAGATTGCGACCGGCTTCTCTTTCAGCTTTGCTGAGATACTCTGCGCGCTGACCCCCGCCGAATAAGAGTCTAAAAACGTGGTGGTGACAGTGGAAAGCAGAATAATCAGCAGCCCCGCCGTGCCAAGGCCCGCTTGCAGCATCATTTCGGCGATATCGCTTTTGCCGGTAAAAAGGGCCGCCGCCATGCCAATGATGTACATCCAACTGCTGGTAAAAAAATAGGCAAGTGCCCCCACGCCTGCCGCCGCACGGGGCTTTTTTGCCGTGCGCGTGTAGTCAGAGATCAGTGGCAGCCAAGACAGCGGCATTGCCACCGATAGCTCTACCGCCGCGCCAAAGCTGATAGCCCCGCCAAATGCGGCACCGCCACTTGGGCGAAACACCACCACGCTAAGCAGAACCGTCAGCACAAACAACGCCGCCATGATGATGACGTTGAGTTTACCCAAATGCCTGACCCCCACCAAAAGCAAAATTAAAATCAGCAGGCCAATCACAGCAGCCCACACCCAGCCCGTGCCAACGGGTACGACAGCATTTGCTGCAGCGGCTCCGCTGTAGATCATAATTGCCGTCCACCCAACCAGTTGCAACACATTGAGGCACGAAAACAGCAGCGAGCCTTTTTGGCCAAACGATAGTTTTACGGTCTCCATGGCGCTTTTTTGGGTTTTGCCCCCAATCAGCCCCGCCAAAAACAGCAATGTACAGCCAATTATGTGCCCCAGCAGAATGGCCGCCACCCCTTTTGCAAACCCCAGCGGTGCAATCAGGGTGCCGCTTAAAATTTCAGCAATGGATACCGCAGCCCCAAACCAGAGTAGCCCGCTAAAGGCTGTCGATGTCTTTTTTTCGTTCATTCTCTACCTTCTTTCTTGATTTGGGGCATAAAAAAAGAGAATACCCCTTACTGGGTATTCTCCGTGTGCAAGCAAGTATTCCTTACTCCCTACGGTGGCATTACCCACATCAGGTTAAAGGGTCGAAGTTCGATAACTTCCTCTCAGCCTGCTAAAACAAGCTCCCCTGAAAACTATGGTCTTTATTCTAGCGCGTTGGCACGGCAATGTCAACAACGCCGCCAGCGTTTGTGCTGGCCGAAAGCATAAAACCGACTGGCTGCGCACCGTTTGCATGGTCACCACCTTTTTATAAAACCCATACTTTTGTAAGCCGCAAATTACCCTTTAATTTCCGCCGCGGGCACCGCCTGCACCCTGCACCTGGGCTCGGTGTAAAGTGCGGTGACGTCATACGACGCATTGGGCAATTCTAACATTACGGTATAATAATCAATTTTTACGCCCTGCGCGTCCATTGCCTGTTTTAGTTGCAGTAATACCCGTGTCAATTCTTCTTCATCCGGGTTTTCGGTACCAACCGTGACCTCTAATAAGGTGGGCAAGTGGATCCTGTCTTTGTCAAACGGCATATCTGTTGTAAACGAAGTGGAAAATGGAATGGAAGGGAATGTTTCTGCCCCGGTAACATCGTACCCGTAAGTTGCTTCGCATTTTTTGATCATCAGCCCCGCCGCCTCTTGTTGCAAGGCATTTTGGGCAAGCTGGGTCAAGTCATCACTCAGGCGCTGCTGTGTGTTGATGTTTTCCCCTACTGCCCGCTCATAACCATCTGAAATACCTCCGCACAAGGGCACCGTAACGAAAAATTGAACATCCAGTGTCTGTTCATCCCACACATACACGTCATAATCAAAAGCCCCCTTTCTATCCTGCTTTACTTCTTCTACCGTAAAGGTATACTGCGGATAGGTTTCTTTTAAATATTGGCTTGCGCGCATTTTTGCGACAAACTCCATAACCGGGTTACCTGTCACACTGCTGACACCAAGCCACAGCCCGGCCACAATTAACACCGCCAGAACAGCCGCTGCCACCCGCCCGGCTTTTGTTCTTTTTACAATTTTAGTTTCATTTTTCTTTTTCATCTTGTTTCTCCTTTGCAAAGGCATAACGTAATAATGCCGCCACAGCGGTACCCAACAGGGCAAGCGCACCGTAAGAAAACCCGATAAACCCGGCAAGGGCGGCACTTTCAGCAAATGAATCAGCAAACCCTGTGAAGTTCAGCGAAAACAGCTGCCACAAAAACCCGCCTACAAACAGTAACAATGGCATCGTGTACCACTTTTGCTGCCCCCACAAGTACACCGCCGCGCCAAGAAACGGCATGATAATGAGATTATACGCAAACATTTCATTAAACTGTAACGACATCCCGGCTATTACCCCGACTAAAATCAACAATAAAAGCCACCACGAAAATTTTCGTTTTATACGTACCAGTATGCGGCTGCCCTCTTCGTCTGGTTTAACCGGTTGCCCCATCGCCGCACGGCAAGCTGCACAAGTTGCAATATGCTGTTCTACAAGGGCCGTGCTATCCTCACTTGCCACCCCATCCTGCACCAGCGGTATTAAATCCATGCAGACTTCACAGGAGATTTCAGGTAACTTCATTTATATCCCTCCTTTAAAAGCATTTGCCTCAGCCATTGCTTTGTGCGAAAATCGATCACCCTTGCCGTGCCCTCGGCTATTTTGCATTGCTCGGCAATCTCTGCGTAAGATAAACCCTGTATTCTAAGCCCCACAATTCGCTGCGCGCGCGTATCTTTTTGTGCAAGTAATTCGCGGATGCGCGCCAAAATCTGTTGTTGCAGCACCTCATCTTGCAGTGTGTCTTCTGCATAAAGTTGCAACAGCAAATCCCCGGTAACCTCGCGCCCCTGCCGCCGCCGCTGTTGCAGCCACAAGTGACGCGCGATAGAAAAAAGCCATGTTTTCGCCGAAGATTGTTCTTTGAAGCTTGCAAGGCTCTGCAGCGCCCTGCAAAAGGTTTCAGAGGTAAGGTCTTCCGCCTCGGCAGCATTGTGCGTCAATGACAACAGATAATGGTACAAATTTTGATAATACAGCAAAAACAGTTGCTCGATGTCCTGCACGCGTGCCGCCCCCTTTTTTCACCTTTTACCCTTTAGTCACCAAAACGCATACAATGTTACAGAGTTTTTTAAAAACGTCCCCTTTTACCGTTTTAATTGCTATGTCAGACAATATTAAATGGGTCAATGCGCACCCAAATAACGGGGCCCCCTGGCAAAGCCAAGGGGCCCTTAAAGACAGATACAGAACATTTCATTCCTCTGGTATGCCTATCTTACAAAATAAAAACGGCATCGCAATGCCACTCACTTTCAGTCGTGCCGTTAACTCTCTTTTATTTCCCCGTCAATTTTCTGCAACGTTTCTTTGTTTTCTTCTTTAACACTTTCTCTTATCAGGTGGCGCAGTACCCACATCGTCATCACGCAAAAAACCAGCAGTAAAAAAATTAATGCTACTTCAACCACTAATAAATTAGCGGTAAAATTCAGCTCATAAGCAAACCCCTGGTAAAAATTGCGCCGTTGCAAAAAGGCCAACAGGTTTTTTAGATAATACGAAAAATCAAACACGTTTTTGGGGTTGAGCATCCCCCGTGGCAAGGCAGCCAATATCTGTACAAACGAAAAATAAAAGTACGCTAAAAAGGCAAGTTTTCTTGCGACAAGAAGACTTGCCGCTATTTTGGGCTGCCCCGCCAGCCTGGGTTTTAACAGAGCGCGCAAAAGCTCTGCAATAAAATAGAGTGCCACAGCCCCCACAAGCATTTTGGCTATTTGCCCAAAAACGGCGAGCAACTGCCGAATTTGTAAATAGTTTTCTCCGTCCGCAAGCGGCAAACCGGCCACCGATGCCGTCGCTTGCCCACTGACTGTTTTAAACGGCACATCGCCCTGCTGTCGTAGATAAAAGCTGGTGAACTGCGTGTCGTATGTTTGAGCAGGCAAATAGACCTTGGGCGCCCCGTCGTCGGAAGCCTTTTCCAGCAGGCTTCGGCGCTGTTTCACCACCCCGACAATGGTGTACTGCTGTTGATCCAGCGTAATTTGCTGGCCCACCGCATGCTTCGTAAAAAAGAAGTTTACCGCTAAATCCTCGCTGATCACCGCCACCCTGCGCTCATCATCGATTTCGGGGCCATACCATGAGCCGTCAATGAGGCTGGTATAAAACAAATCCCCCATAGTGCTCGCCGTCGTGATTACCTGCACGGGGGCATCCTTGTCATAATAGCTGCAAATTGCAGCATCCTGCCTTTTCGCACACCACTGGATACCATTCTCTGTGAGCTGTTCGTGTTGCCCCTGTGTAATGGCCACCCCCGCGAGAAAGCGGTAACAGGTTGCGGCAGGCAGGTTGTTTTTTGCCGCAACTTCCAGCCGCAACACGCCGTAAAACAGTGTGCCAATGAATAAAAGTAAAATCAGCAGCTGTAATAGCAGCTTTTTTCGAATTACTTTCACGCCTCTTCCCTCACCAGAACAACGTCTCCGTTACTGATTTCTTGCGAAACGTACTGAACGACTTTTTCTCCTTGCAAGGCACCCGGCAAATCATAGGCACGCACCGCCGCTTTGTTGTCGTTTTCGGCCAGTAGTTCCACCTCAACCTTTTCCACATAATTTTCATCGCCAAAAATCCCGCTTCTCGTTTTCACAACAAAAATGGAATATTTGTCGACATCGCTATGGATGCAGCTACGGGGCAAAATTTCAGGATAGTTGCCGAGTGAGGTCCCCATTTCGACCTTATATTCCTTTGCAAAATCCGGCGCCATATCAAATGGCCAATTCGCCGCTACGGCCCAACTGCCGTCTGCATTTTGTTTTTTACTCGCCACCGTAAGCAGTTTTTCCACCTTATCTCCATTTTCATCCACATAGCTTGCACTTGGCTGGTTTTCACTGAGGTACTTGTTCATCGCTGCGCTTGAAACAGTCCATTCCAGTTCATAGGTCACCTGCCCCGCAGTTGGCACAAGGTCAAACATTTTTTCATACTTTGAAAACACCGTACCTACCGTCACACCCAAATTCTTAACAATACCAGCCTGTGGCGCGCAAAACACACCACCCGCCGGATACTGTGCAAGTAACTGTGCATAGTCCAGCTTTGCGGCCTCCATTTGCAGCTCCAGCGCGGCACGGTCGCCGCCCGTCCAATTCGTCCCCCAATAGGTATTGTTAAGGGTTTGTATCTCTTGCTGTTTTTGCAGCTTTTGCAGTTCAAACGCCGCAGTGTCGATTGAGAAAATTTTGTCGCCTTTTTCTACCTGGTCTCCCTCGCTTACAAAAACATTACTAACGGTCCAGCCTCCGCCGGCATAAATGGCATCGGTGTTTTTATAGTTCAGCGTGGCAGTGGTTTTCACCTGCTCTGTAATTGCCCCAAAGTCGGCTTCGGTGACTGTCACTTCTGGCGTTGTTGCGCGGCTGACTGCCTGCGAAACGCCTGTCAACACCGCAAGCACCAAAAAGACATACACTGTTATTTTCAAAACCATTTTTTTCTTGTTCGACATTTTCATCACCTTTTCACAACAACTGCACTGGTAAGGCCCGAAACAAACTCATCACTGAAAAACAAAAACAGCAAAATACCCGGCACCATGGCAAGCACTCCGCTTGAAAACCCTGTTTGCAAATTCCCCGTGCCCGCCTGTGCAAGAAAAATTGAAAGCGGGTATTGCGCAGGGTTATCCAAAAAGAGAAGCGGCTGCTCCACCATGTTCCACGCCGACACATAGGCCATTAATACTGTGGCGCAGATTGCGTTTTTGGCATTCGGCACTGCAATTTGCAGCAACACCATAAAATCACTCGCACCATCTAATTTTGCCGCTTCAATAACAGATTGATCTACATTGCAAAACCCCCGGTACAGCAAAAACAAGCTAAATGGAGAAAAGATATTCGGCAAAATAATAGCAAGATAGCTGCCGATCAAGTTCAACTTGTCCAACACCCAGTAATTTGTGACAAGGCTGATTTGCAACGGCATCATCATTAAAACAATAACAAGGTAGACATAAAAAGTTTTGTGTTTAAGCTGAAATTTAGCCAGTGCATACGCTGCGGGCACACACACCACCAATTGCCCCACAATGATGCAGAACGTCATCAGCAGCGAGTTCCAGAATTTAATTAAATAGTTTGGCTGGGCTAATAAGATTTCATAGTAGGCAGACAAAGACAGCCTGTCCGGCAACAGATGCAGAAATGCACTTGAAGTTCCCTTTGTAATGTTGCCGTAATAATATAAAATTTCCTGTTTGCCCATAAACGAAGAAGTTACCGTATAGAAAACGGGAAACAGCATCAGGCAGGCACACACGCACAGGTAAAGCAGCAGTACCCCTTGCGCAAGTCTGTTTTTTTTCATTGGTCCACCTCATCAATGCTGCCTTTTTTGATGACCGGCGCCAAGAGCAAAATCAACACGAGAAAAAGAAAAAAGACCAGTTGCGACGCACTTGCCAGCCTTGGGTAATTGATATTTGCAAAATTTGCATTAAAAAAATGTTGTAATGTATAAATGCTGTCCTGCGGGGAGTCCCCGCCAATCAAATAAGCCTCTTTAAACGAATTGAGTGAATTGATGACCGACAGCACAAAAACAAAAACGAACATCGGCTTCATCTGCGGCAGTATCACACGGGACACGATTTGCAACGGGTTTGCCCCTTCCACTTTTGCAACCTCAACGCCCTCATAGGGGATGCTGGAAAGGCTTGCAAGGTACAATATAATAACAAACCCAAGGTTTTTCCACAGATACAGCCCGACAAGCAGGTAAAACACCTTGTCGGTTTGCAGCCAGTCTTGTGGCATTGCGCCCACTGCCCCCAGCAGGTAATTGACAATGCCACCCTGCTCAAAAAAGATGTGTAGCGTCATAGTTGTTGACGCAATGGGGATGACCAAAGGGAATAAAAAGATAGTGATGAACACACTGCTGTTTTTGCCCCACCAAAAAATGCCCAGCGCCGTTACAAACGCCAACCCCATCAGCAGTGGTACACTGACCGCAATAAACCGAAACGAATTTTTGACTGCGAGTAAAAACGCCTCGCTTTGTAAAAGTGAAACGTAGTTGCCCAGCCCAAAGCCACCGCCGGCCGTGAGTGAAGTTACCGTCATCACAAAAAAAGGAAGGATATTAAAAACCACCAGCCCGGCAAAAAAAGGGCCCCAGTACAATGCCGCGTTTCTACGCCGCAGGCCATTTTTTGTTCGGGCAGTTCGATTTATTGGAAGCGGTCGCATCATGCAACACCTCACCACCTTTTAGTCCAAAACATCATTCTGAAATATAGAATTTAATTTTTTTGTTCATCCGCTCAATATAATCTGAAAAACTCTCATCTGGCACTAGGTTTGTATCCTCATTCAGCATTGTGTATTGAGTGGGCATAAAAATCGACACAGATAAATCTGCTGGGTTGCGACAGATCTTCTCGTACTCCCCTAACGCCTCTTCACTCGGCATCACATAAGGGCCACCATTTTCACTTGTATTGCTATTATTTACATAACCGTCCTGTATATGCTCTTTTAAAAAGCTTGCATAACTTCCGGTAAAGTCGCGGCGGACGGGCATGGTATTGGCCGCTATTCTGGTCTGTATTTTTTGGCTTAGCAAACTTTTAATTAGTTCAACTGCATTCGCCTGATTAGCAGAATCTTTCATTACATAGACAAAATAAGGTTGCCCTGCTATACTGGCCGGGCCATTGGCATTGTATACTGTAGAAGTAAATACTAATTTTTCACCCAATGCTGCAAGCTGCGCAATGTCGCTTCCATATGCCTGCGCAAATAAAATTGGGTATTCTTTCATCACATTTGCCACGTTATACTGCGGGTTTGTTTCGCCAGATTCATAGGCATCTTTCCCATTAATTTTTGTCTTTGTATACGTAGCCTGTTGCGGGATTGCCTCTGCCTGCGACTGTTTAAAAATTGTCTGCTCAAGGTTGTATGCCCCCTCATGCTCTTTGTCTTTCACTATCGAGCTGTCTTGATCAAGATAGTACCCCGCAGGGAGAGACAATGTATCTGGTTGCAGTTGTGTTAAGTGCACCTTTTTTTCATTGACACACCGAAGTGCCTCCTGCAAAAAGCCCTCGGTTGTTGTAATTGTGTCAAGATCAAACCCATATCGTTTCAAATTCTCTTCTGTGGAAACAAGAATATTGGGCGCTAAATACATAAAGGGGGTTGCAAGTTGCTGGCCCTTGAACCGTACCGATTCGAACAAATTCAAATACATTGTGTCGGCATTGAATTCATCCCACTGTTCTAAATAAGGCGCGACATCCAGCAATTTGCCTGCCTGCATCAGTTTGTAAAAATCAATATTGGCATACCCTGAGTCAAAAATAATATCCGGCCCATTCCCGTTCATTAAGTCATTTTGCAACCGTTTTGTCGCTTGTTCCACCGACATGGTACTGTCGCCACCGGTGGGGTCGTAAAGGGAAACCTCAACTTCCGGGTGCTCATGTTCAAACTGCTTCATCACACTTTTAATGTAAGGGTCCACCATCATATCTCCCGCATAATAATAGACCGAAAGTTGCTTGTTGGTCTGCTCAGTCCCTTTTGCACCTGCACAACCTGAAAGGCCACCCAGCAGAGCAAGCACTAAAACACAGCTTATCATCGCAAGAATTTTTTTCATCGTATTCCCTCTTCTGCTCAATGTTATTTGCACCTAAGCTATGGCTGCCTGCCATGCGCTATCCTAGCTTTTTCAGTGCTGGAAAACGCCAAAAAGGCACTGTGCCAAATGCAATGCAACAAACCAGTTCCTATTATGTTGTTTTTCAGCGTACAAGGAATTCCCCTGTAAACATTACCCAAAACTATTTATTTAGTATACCACAATTTACCAACCGCTTACTCTGATTGTGACTATAAAATGTGACAATTATCACCTGTTTTTGTTGTGCGTTTTGCCAAGTTTTTGCTTGCCTTGCAAAACCTGCTTTCAGCCCGCTGAAATTAAGCCAACAGTTTTGGGGCAATTTGTACGGGCAGGTATGGGCAAAGTACCCACGGTACAAACAAACACCGCCCTTAATGCAGCAAAAAAATAAGCCGGTACCCGAAATCATGGGTACCGGCCTGCTTTTTAAACATTTTTTAAGCGCTATGGTAAAACGTTATTTGTAGTTTTGTGCGGGTTTTGCCTGCTGGCACCTTGCCGCCTTTTTACTGTGGTATGGTGGTAAACTTGGGTAAAAACAGCTCTGGCAGCGGCCAGGTTTCCATTTTGCAATACATGTCGCGCCACTGCAAAAATTCGTAGTTGCAGCTTTCTGCAAAAATTTCAAGCAGCCTTGCACGGTCGCGTGGCGTGGCCCCGCCGCACAGCGCATTCACCATGCGAATTTCGTTGTCGCACTTTGCCCGGTAGGCCGGCAAGGTGTAAAACTCAAGCCACTGGTAGTACAAATTTTCTTTGGGCAGCGTGCACTGTGGCAACAAGTCGTCGCCAAAAAAGCGATACAAAATATTGCAAGGGAAGAGTGCCATCATGCATTCCGGCAGGCCGCCCTCCATGGCACGGGCAAGCTGGTGCGAGGTATATGAGCGTTTGCCCTCGGCCATAATGGTCGCTTCCAGCTCATCCAGGCTGACGCCCAGCTGCTGCGCCCAAAAATCGCGGTTATGCAGCACGGTGCCCTCCATCGTGGAGGATAAAATCTGGTACCAGTCGTACATTTCGTCAAACCCGCGGCATTTTGAAAACCCCACCGCCCAGCAGCGGGTGTACTCCAGCAGGTACTGGTAATTGTGCCGGATTTGAAACCGAAATTTTTCAAGCGACATGGTGCCGTGCAAAATCTCCTGCATCTGTGGCGTCTGCTCAATTTCATCACAGGTTTTGCGGATCATGGGCATCAAATATTCTTCATAAAACGTCATTTTGCCGCCCCCTTGGCTTGCATTCATTCCACGGCAAGGTCACTTTTGCGCGTCTGCTGCAATCAAGCTGCGCAGCGCTTCGCAGGTCACCTGCATCGTGCCGTCTTTCATCGAGTTATAAGCCATCACTGCGCCGCACCGCACCCCACGGGTGGCGGCCACGATAAACAGCGCCCCGGTCTCCATTTCGCTTGCCATCACGCCAAGGCGCTCCCACGCCTGCCAGCGCTCGTGCAGGCGGTCTGCAACCGGCATGCTGTCGGGGTCATGCTGGCCGTAAAACGAATCCTTGCTTTGGGCCACCCCTTCGGCATAATTGCGGCCCAGCTTTTTTGCCGCGTCGGACAGTGCGGCCACAATAGTGCGGTCGGCAATGGCAGGGTACTCTATAGGGGCATAATGCAGCCCGGTGCCCTCGTCGCGCACCGCGCCGGTAATCACAACGCCCTCCAGCGCTTCGTCGTAGCTTTCTTCACACACGCGGCCACAGGTGCCGATGCGGATAAACGTATCCGCCCCGCAGTGGATCAGCTCCTCCATTGCAATGGCAGCACTGGGGCCGCCCATGCCGGTACTGGTGACCGAAACCTTTACCCCATTTAAGGTGCCCGTCCAAGTTTTGTGTTCGCGGTTATGTGCCACCAGCACAGGGTCGTCAAAATACTGCGCAATTAAATCCGTGCGAAACGGGTCGCCCGGCAGCAGCACATACCGGCCCACGTCCCCTTTTTTGCAGCAAATATGGTATTGCTGCCCTTTGTCGTTCGTCACTTCTTTGCTCTGCAATCTCATGTCAATCTCTCCTTTTTTTAAATTGCAGTGATCCTGCCATTTTTAGCATTCGTTCAAACTGCGGGCTTGTTGCCGGTGCGGCACAGCGCACGAAACCCCGCGGCCGCCAGTAGTGCGATTGCCAGCATGGCAATGGCGTACCAATAGGCAGAACCCGGCCCCAGCACCGTGACAAGGCGCCCGGTAATCAGCGGGGTAATGGTGTCGGACCCGCCGCACACCATGCCCACGATGCCCGCGACAAACCCGGCATGCCGGGGCTCTAACCCCGTTGCCAGTGTGATCATGACACTGAACAATACACCGATGAAGAAACCGGTCAAAAACAGTGCCACAAAAAATACCGGCACCGACTGCAACAACACCGCCGCCAGCATTAGCCCTAAAGCGACAGCCACATTGGCCCACAGCACATTTAGCGGTTTCAACCGCCGCAGCAGCACGATAAATAATAGCGAGCCCAGCATGCTGCCCACATTGTAAGCCGTCAGCATTGACACCGCAAGTGCCCCGGGTATGGCAAGGCTTTCTGCAAACGTGGTGGTGTACAGGTTGATGGTGTTGACAACCGCGCAGTAAGAAACTGCAAACACCCCAAGCAGCACCCACCCCGGCACCCGTGCGGTGAGGTATAAAGGATTGGCGGCATGACCACCGCTTTCAGCCAGTTGCTGTGTTTTGGGCATACCTGCAAATGGCAGCAGCGCCAGCATTAGCACTGCCAGCACCGCAAACACAAGATAGGTATACTGAAACGGCAACCCCAGTGACAACACGATACTCATGCACAGCGGTGGCAAAAAGCATCCTGCGCCAAAGCAGGCCTGCCCCGCGCTCATGGCACTGGCGTAACCGGTGGTAAAGATGCCGCTGACCACCACCGGGCCGGTGGCGTCCTGCGTGCCAAAGCCCACACCGCCCAGCGCACTGAATACCAGTGCCGCCGGGTAACTTTGGGTTGCAGGCAAGCCTAAAAAGAACACCAATAGCAGGCTGATGCCCAGCCCCAGCACCGGCTTTGGGCCCAGCTTTTCCACCAGTGCGCCCATCATTGAAACCGTTATCACGCGGCCCAGCGCAAACGCACTGCCCAGTGTGGCAACCGCGGCAAGCGAAACACCGTAGTGCGCGATCAACTGTGCCATGCTGCTGCCAATGGTGATGCATGCCGCCCCGGTCAACAGGTACAGGGCATACACCTCAAACGCGGCCAGCATTTTTGTTTTGGTCATTTTTTGCACCCGGCACAAATTGCCTGCACCGCGTCGTCCATGTGAATGATCCCCTCAAACCCCAGCGTGCGGCACAAACGGCTGACATAGGGCTGCTTAAGCATCGCCGTTTCCAGCGCGTCAAAGTTCCAGAAAATTTCTTCGGGGCTGCCGGTGGTCACCACTTTTTTATTGGCCATCACGATCACACGGGCAAAGTTTTCCACCACAAAATCCATGTCGTGCGAGATGGTGATGACAGTTTTGCCCTCTTCGTGCAGCTTTCGCAGAATTTCGCCCAGCCGCCGGTTGCCCTCCAGGTCCTGCCCGGCAGTCGGCTCGTCAAAAATCAGCACGCTGGTATCCATCGCAATGATGGCCGCAATCGTCACAAATTTGCGCACCGAAAGCGGCAGATTGAACGGGTTCTCATCGCGAAACTGGTCCATGCCGGTCATGAGCAGGGCTTTTTCGACCTGCGCCTCAAACTGTTCCGGCGGCAGCTTTTGGTTTTTGGGGCCAAAGGCCACTTCGTCGTACACAGTCGAATGAAAGATCTGGTCGTCCGGGTTTTGAAACACATACCCCACAACGCGGGATACCTGCGCCGTAGTATATTCCTTTGTGTTCATTTCGCCGATCATCACATCGCCGCCGGTGGGGCGTTGCAGGCCGTTGAGCATTTTTACCGTTGTGGTTTTGCCCGCACCGTTTTGCCCCACAATCGCCACGTTTTCGCCGCGTTCAATCGCGATGTCGATGTGGTCTACCGCTAAAAAACCGCCCGGGTAGGCAAAGCTGACGTCCCGCATTTCAATATAGGCCATGCTTACACCCTCCCTTTTTGCATTGCCTGCCCAATCACCTGTGCGCCCTGCGCTTCGGTGATCGGTACATAGCTCAACGGCAGGCCCTGCTGGATCAGCCGGCTGCCCAAAATGGCCATCTGCGGCAATTGCACGCCTTTTTCCAGTAAGGACATATCACTTAGCACCTGCTGTTTGTCGCCGCTGCGGATTAGTTCCCCTTCGTGCAATACCAGCACTTCATCGGCATATTCTGCAATCAGGTCAATTTTGTGCTCCACCAGAATAATTGTCTTTTTTTGCTCTTTCATCGCCTTGATGATTTTAAATACGCTCTCGGTGCCCTCCGGGTCCAGCTGGCTGGTCGGCTCGTCGATGACCAAAATATCCGGCTCTAACACGATGATGGAAGCAAGCGCAACGCGCTGCTGCTGCCCACCGGAAAGCTCGAACGGGTTTTTCTCCGCAAGGTCGGTGATGTTGGTCAGTTCCATCACGCGGGTGACCCGCTCTTCAATTTCGTCTACCGGCACGCCAAAGTTTTCAAGGCCAAAGGCCACCTCTTCAAACAGGGTGTCTTTTACGCCGCTGATCTGGTTGAACGGGTTTTGAAACACATACCCTATTTTCAGCGATAATTCGCCGGGGGCATACTCACTCGTCGGCTTGCCGTACACCAGCACATCGCCCGAAAGTTCGCCCTTAAAAAAGTCGGGTGCAAACCCCCGTATCAGCGAGCAAAGCGTTGTTTTACCTGCCCCGTTTGACCCAATGACCCCGTAAAACTTGCCCTCTTCAATGGTGCAGCTAAAGTCTTTCAGCGCCGGGGTGTCCGTCAGCGGGTAAGAGTAGGTCACATTTTTCAGTTCGATCACAGCACCCATAACGCAACCCTCCAAACGACCACTGCCAGTGTAATAATAATAGAAATTACGTTCACCACCGGCTCTTTGCCGGTGCGCTCCAGCTCAAACAAATGCGTTTTTTTGCATTTGACGTCAAAGCCCTTGGATTCCAGTGTCAGCACGCGTTCTTCGCTGTTGGTGATGGCCCCCAAAATCAGCGGCACCAGCGACGGAAAAAACGCCTTGGCGCGCACCAGCATGTTGCCCTGGGTCTCCACCCCGCGCGCACGCTGTGCGTTCATGATGGTACGGCTGTTTTTGCCGAGAATATTGATCATTTGCAGCGTGGAGATGAAGACATAGGCCGCTTTATAGTCCATGCCGGAATCTTCCAGCGCACGGGACATCTCTTTATACTCTGTCGTTTGAAACATCCACACAAAAATGCCCGCGATGTTCAAAATGCAAAACGACAGATAGATCGCGCTTTGCAGGCCGGATTGGTAGACTTTTAAAAAGCCGAGCTGCCAGACGACCACTTTGTCCGGGATCAGCAGAGACTGCACGACAAAGATGATGACAACAATGGCCAGCACCTTGGTAAAGGCATGGCAAAAGCGCTTAAAGATGCCGCTTGCTGCGCACAGCACCGGCACCACCAAAAACCAGGGAATCAACCACAGTGGGTAGTGCCCGGCCCCCACTTTGATCGTGCCGATCAACATCGTACAGAAAGAATACAACAACACCACCAGCAGTTTGGATGACGGATACAGCGCCGCAAGCGGGTTGCTTTTGTGCAAGCGCAGCTTTTCTCTCCACGTCATTCGGTTTTACCTCTTTTCCGCGACTGAAAATGCCGTCTCCCAACACCTTTTGTGGGAGACGGCGCTCACCTTTTCAGCGGTTTCGCTTATTTTTTATCACTTTGCGCTGTTGCAGATTTTTTCTTGATATAGTTGGCGCCGCAGCCATACTTGACCAGCGTGCGGTCGGGGATGACGCGGATGACCAGGATGCTGATGGCAAACGAGATGATGCGGTCAAGCACGGTAAACACACCCTCGGTGCCGATCACAGCCGCCCAGATATTGGCGCCTGCCGCCATGGCAGTTGCCGTGATGATGGATGTACCGCTACCGGTAACACCGCCGTACACCAGCACCACGATCGGCGCCGCCGAAGCAATGGAGGTGATTGCCATAATGACCATGGAGATGAGCCACTTCCACCAGTTGCTGAACATATTGCCGCGTGCCAGAAAACCGGTGACAAGACCAGCCAAAACGTTCACGGGGATAAACGCAAAGTTGACAGGGTTTGCGATACCGGTAACGATGTTGGTCAACCCGCCGGCGACCGCGCCCACCCACGGGCCACACAACATACCGGCAAAGATGGTGCCGATGGTGTCGAGATACATTGGCAGTTTGAGCAGCGACGCCATTTGGCCGCCCACAAAGTTCACCGCTACCGCAATGGGGATGATGAGAATTGCCAGCATTGAAAAGTCCTCTTTGATTGAATACTTTTTCTTTTCCATGATAAACCTCCTTATAATTGTGCCTTGTTGAATATCTTCTGCCGGGTATCGTTTCCCGGCGGTTGACCGCATTGTATCATTACGTCCAATTGTTTTCAACGAAAAGGAATATTTTGGTTTATATTTTGTATAATTGCACGGTTGAAGTGGCGAATAGAACTCATATTGCACAAGTTTGTTTCCTATTGTTTCAGGTAATTTTCACCTTTTTTGTGCTTTATGTACATATTTTGCGTTGTTTTTTCGTCATGCGCCTTTTTGTTGTTGTGGACATTTTTTGTGATTTATGATATTTTTAAATGTTACACATTTATGAGGAGGCACAACAATGAAAAAACAACCAATTATTATTGACACCGACTGCGGCTCTGACGACGCGATGGCAATTGCCATGGCACTGCACGACCCGGGGGTAGAAATTCTGTTTTTTACCACTGTTTCCGGCAATGTAGATTGTCACCAGGCGGCGCTGAACACACTGACGACCATTGAATATGCGGGCACCTACGAACCCTCGGTTTATGAGGGCTGCCGCGACATGTTGCTGCGAGAGCTTGTATTTGCGCATGAAACGCACGGCAACGACGGCATGGGCGACCTTGGCTACGCGCCAAAGCGGCTGACCATTGCGCCGGGCAACGGCGTGTTGAAAATGCTGGAAGCGCTAAACGCGCACGAAGCTGGCAGCATTGAAATCGTGACCCTTGGCACCCTGACCAACATTGCCGTTGCGATGCGCCTTGCCCCCGACACGATGCGCAAAGTAAAGCGCATTGTGGCCATGGGTACCGCGGGGCTTGGCTTTGGCAATGTCAGCCCGGTGGCGGAGTTCAATATCTGGCAGGACGCCGAAGCCGCGAAGATCGTGACCGAGTTTGGTGTGCCGCTGACCTATGTGGGCTGGGACGCCTGTATTGACGACGCCATGTTAAACGAACAAGAAATCAACCGGCTGCGTGACAGCGGCCCGCTTGGCCAGTTTGCGGTGGATTGCAACCGCCAGCTGATGTTGCTGAACGAGCAGCGCTTTGGCCGGCCGTGCCTTGATATGGCAGACCCCGCCGCCATGGCGGCGGCACTGCACCCCGCGTGCATTGCGCAGTGTGACGATTACTATTGTGAAGTGGATACCTGCCCCGGCCCCGGCTACGGCGGTGTTTTAGTGGATGTCTACCATTTCAGCGGCAAACAGCCCAATGCCAAAATATGCAGCAAGCTGCACGTGCAGGAATACAAGAATTATATTTTCTCCACCCTTGGCGCCTGACGCGCCGCTAAAACTTACTGGCGCGCGCTGTTTTGCAGCGGGGCAAAGAATTCTTCAAACACCTCGGCCCATGCGCCGCGCACGATCATGTGGTGGTTGCTGATGGGCCGGTGGGCAAAGTAGTCGGTGCCGTCTTTCAGCACAAGTCGCATCTGGGTGCGGCACAAATCGCCGCGGTGCAGGCTTTCCATCAGCTGTGCTTCGCCCGCATAAAAACGGGTCATATCATCGTTGCATTTAAACACGGTCACCGGCCCTGCGGGCAAATCGCCCGAAACGGCAACGCCGATGCCCGACTCAAAGTGGGTGGTAAGGGTATACCGGTCCGGCATGTCCAGCGGCAGGGTGCAGTGTGCAAAAATAATTTCACCCTTTTCCGGGTCCATGCAGCTGGGGTTTGCCATAAAGGACGACTGCCCTGTCAGCAAAAAGCTGACGACCATACTGATGAGGCTTTTGGTATCCCCTTCACACGCTGCCGGGATGCCCTTCGCGTTTAAGATGGCAAGGGCAAGGCAGCCGGTGGTGTGGATGAGGCCCAGCAGGTCAAAGCAGCGCACTGTGACGGCCTGTAAATTGTGCCGCACGACCATGCGCTCTACGGCCCCGTACACATTCAGCGCCTCTTCTACTTCTTTGGCATCATACCGCTGCGCTTTCAGTGCACGCGTGTAGTCGTTCTCTTCGTAGCCACCCTTGTGGTACTCTTCGATCAGCTCTTGCAGCTCCAGATCGACGATCTGCATCCCGCTTGCCTGTTGCAGCTTTTCGGCATTCGCTTCGCTGGAGATGAGGCCCGACGGCTTGCCAATGGCGCCAAGGCGCATCCCCGCCATTCTGCTTTTGGCGGCGGCAACACGCTCCAGCACACGAATGCGGTGCGCAATGTCGGCAAGATCGCCATGCAAAATCTCGCCTTTTTCGCCCTCGGCTTCCAAAAAGCCCATGATCTCCATTGCAGCGGCAAGCGAGTTGTAGGCGGGTACTGTCAACAGCACATAGGGCGGCTTGACTTCATGAAATGCTTTTTTGAAGCCCGGCTCGGCACCGCCCGAGGCAATGAAAAAAATGGGCAACTGCTCTTTTTTCCATTCCTCCTGCGGCACACAGGCCACCTCGCGCCCTAGCTCTTTGCCAAGGTTTTGCAAAAATTCCTGCCCGTAGGCGGGGATGTGGGGGTCGTTGCAATCGGTCGGCCCCATCAAAAAAAGGACGCCTAACTTTTCCATCTTCGCTTTCCTCCATTTTGCTGTGTTATCTTTTCCGCCAGTGGCGGCTTTCCCGTATTTTATTCGGCTGCGCCCCACTAGGCGCGGGCGGAATATTCATTTTAAAAGGGAGTGTTTTACCATGCAAAATATTTTACTGGTCTCACATTGTATACTGAATACCGCTTCTAAAGTAGTACTGTTTACCCCGCAGGACATGGCTGCCGAAGAAGCCCTGCGCGTGCGCTTTTTAAGTGAGGCGATACAAAAAGGCGTACAGTTGATTCAACTGCCCTGCCCCGAATTTACATTGTATGGCGCGCGGCGCTGGGGGCATGTCAGCAACCAGTTTGACAACCCATTTTTCCGCGCCCACTGCCGGGCGGGCTTGCAGCCCATTTTGCAGCAGCTCAGTGAATACCGGGCAAACAGCGACCGTTTTCGCATTTTAGGCATTGTGGGCATTGACGGCAGCCCCAGCTGCGGGGTGGACTACACCTGTTATGGCGACTGGTACGGCAGCTTTGAGGGCCGCACCGACCTTGCAGACACCCTTGCCACCTGCCACCTTGGGCCCGGGCAGGGCGTTTTGATTAGTGAGCTGACCAAGCTGCTGCAAGAATACGGGTTTTCACAAACAATGCCCGTGGTGGGCCTGTTTGCCCCAGAGCCGGAAAAGTGCCTTTCTCTTTTACAGAATTTGACATAATATACAAAATAGTTTTCACATTCGACGTTTTTATATTAATATTGTGCTACGTTTTTAAAAATGACAATTGTCACTTTTTTTGTGAAAGACAGGGTGCAAGATGAACAAAGATTACACCGAAGCTTTGGGCAGCCTGCTTGAGCTTGCCTTTGGGGGCGGCAGTACGGCACGCAATGACGCCGCATTGCAAAGCGCCATGACGCCTTTATTGGCCCTTGGCTGCCGGCAGCACCAGATCGCAGGCGGCAAAACATTTGTACACAGCGGGTTTGCCGTATACAGTGTGTTCGTGCTTTTACGGGGCAGTGCCAGAGTGATCTGTTACAGTGCCGCCGGGGCGGCCAGTGTGCAGGACAGCCTTGCCGCCCCACAGATGTTTGGGCTGATCGAAGTGGTGGAAGAGCGGCTGATGTTTGCCGCTTCCATACAGGCAAATACCGATGTGCTGGTGCTGGAAGTGCCTGCCGCTTTGTTTCGCTCGGTATTGCAAAACAGCCCCCCTGCGGCCCGCGTGATCATACGCAACCTTGCGTTCCTTGCTGTGCGCAACATGGATAATGTGGAGTACTACACGCTTAACCGGCCGCAACAGACACTGGCACTTTACCTGTACCAGGCCTGCAAAGACACAAGTAAGCCCTACACTTTACCGCTTTGCCGCTGCATGCTGGCTGAAATATTACACATCCATCTGCGCAGCCTTTACCGCTACCTTGATGAATTGAAAAGCGAGGGGCTGTGCTGCGTGGTACGGGGCAAAATTACCGTTACCGAGCAGCAGTTTGCCGCCCTACAGCAGTTCTGTGCCGGGTTTGAGCAGCCTTGACCCCGCGGTGCAGGCTGGACAAAACGATTCCGGCGCGGCATAATAAAAGGCACAGGCGGTTTGCCGCCGCCTTTTATTCGCAATGTAAGGGGGGGGATGGTGTGGACGTCATTGTGCAACAAGTAAGCCGCAGCGCACCGCAGCAGGTCGTGATACAGTGTTATGAAGTGACCGACCAGATCAAAAGTATTCTGCGGTTTATCCGCAGCAGCGGCACCACACTGGCCGGCTACCAAAACGAGCGCATAACCCAGCTGCCGCTGCAAGACATTTTTTATGTGGAGGCGGTGGAAGGCCGGGTGTTTGCCTATACCTCGGGGCAAGTGTTTGAGCTAAAATGCAAACTGTATGAGTTTGAAGCCCTTTATCAGGGCGAACAGTTTTTTCGCTGCGGCAAATCGATGGTGGTCAACCTGATGAAAATCGACAGTGTTTCCCCTATTTTGAATGGCCGGTTCAGCGCGCGGCTGTTTAATGGCGAAGAGGTCCTCATCTCGCGCCAGTATGTGCCTGCACTGAAAGAGCTTTTGTCAGGAGGGATGTTATGAACCCGCGCGCTTTTTTAAAAGAATGCCTGATGCAGTTTTTTATTATCACGACCTTTGTCAACGTGGCCTCTGCCGTTGTGGGCCCGGTGTTGATGCCGGGCAAAACCTTTGGCTTTGTTGCATTCTGGTCGCCGCTGTTTGCCGGCTTTCTGGGCACTTTGCCCTCGGTGGTGCTGTACTCTAAAAAAGAACTCACGTTGCGCCAGACGATTTTTCGCAAGGTGCTGCACCTATTATTGCTGGAATTCATTTTATCGCTGGTCGGCTGGCTGAACGGCAACATCAGCACTGCCGGCAGTTTTGTAATTTTTGCGCTGATGGTATTGGCCGTTTATGCCGCCGTGACCCTGTTTTCTTTTTTGCTGGAAAGCCGGGAAGCAAAACAGATCAACGCGGGGCTGCGCGCCCTGCAAAACCGCAAATAATGCAGCTTATGCTGCCAAAACGCAACTTACCCTCCGTTTGATTGACTTGCCGCCCAGCCCGTTTTATGCTGGCAGCAGTAACAAAAACGGAGGTCTTTTTTATGTTTGGTTCTATTGCCCTACTTTTTGGTATTGTGGCCCTTGTGGTACTGACCGGGCTTTCCATCTACAAACAATCCCCGCTGCTGCCCTTGCGGCGCACCGTACGGTTTGCCGCATTGGGTCTACTGGGCATTTTGCTGGCGAGCGGGGTATTACAGTGGGGCATCCGCTGGGCACCCCTATTTGTACTGCTGTGTGTGCTGTGCACCATCAGCCTTGCCGGTTGGTTGCTGCACCGCCCACAAAAAGCGTTTCGCACCGGCAGGGCGCTGCTGCGTACTGCCGGGCTTGCCATTTTGCTGGTGGTGTTCACCTTCCCCGCAATCTTATTCCCGCAGTACAAACCGCTGCCGGTAACGGGCAGTTACACCGTGGCGACTGCGAATTACAGCTATACCGACCCTGACCGGCCGGACCCTTACCACACCGACGGCACACCCCGCACGGTGAACGCCAAGTTCTGGTACCCCGAAAACGCTACCGGCACCTACCCGCTGATCGTTTTTTCGCACGGCTTTTGCGGGGTGCCGGACAGCAATAATTCCATGTTTACCGACCTTGCCAGCCACGGTTATGTTGTATGCTCTGTGGGGCACCCGTCGCAATCCGCCTTTACGGTGAGCGAAAGCGGCAAAGTGACGGTGCTGAACGGTGAGTATATGGCCGAATACGGCAAATTAGGCGATGACCCCGCCGCGAATCTGGCACTGTTTCAAAAATGGATGCAGATCCGCGTGGCGGACATGCAACTTGTACTTGACAGCGTGCTGACTTCTTCCGGCGGGCTATACGACCTTGTGGACCACAGCAAAATAGGGGTGATTGGCCATTCGCTGGGCGGTGCTGCCGCCATGGGCGTGCCACGGGTGCGCAGCGATATTTCTGCGGTGGTGAACTTGGATGCCCCGATGATGTGCGAACTGACCGGCGTTGAAAATGGGCGCTACACCATAAACCCCACGCCTTACCCCGCCCCGCTGCTGAATGTGTATTCTGATTATCTTTATGAAAACGGCATTTTGGCAAATGACGAAGAATATTTTGAAAATCGGCTGGTCTCCGCCACTGCCCCCGCCTCGTTTGAAGTGATATTTCGCGGTGCACAGCACCTCAGCCTGACCGACCTTGCAATGGTATCGCCTTTACTTGCAGATGCATTGGATGGTGGGCGCAAGGCGACGATCAACGAATATGACTGCCTGACCAAACTAAACCATATTGTCTTGCGCTTTTTTGATTGTTATTTAAAAGGCGACGGCCCGTTTACGCTTGCCGGTATTTATTGACCGTTTTGCGGGTGATTGGGCCACCACAAAAGCGAAACTTAATGCCAACCCCCTGCTTTTTAAAAAAATTGCTTGACAAGCGGTCTTTGTTTTTGTTATGTTAAATAGCAATAAAAGCGATGACGAAGAAAACCGACAATGACCGTTTTACAGAGAGCCTGCGCAGATGAGAGTCAGGTAACCGGGTGTTGTCAGGGTGGTCCCTTCCGAGCTGGCAGTTGAACACGAAAGTAAGTAGACGCGCACGTGCAGGCAGCGTTAATGCCATGGGCTTGTTGGAGCCTGTAAGTGGTGCGGCCTCACCGCCGCGCAATTTGAGTGGTACCGCGGAGTTGTAATTCAGCAGCTTCGTCTCAAAGAAACATTCTTTGGGACGAAGCTGTTTTTGTTTTGTCCCGCACAAAACAGGAGGATCATTTATATGAGTTACACCAGCTGCCTGCCCGCCTGGAGCGTCGGCCCCGACTGCT
>Ga0183095_10339_pt1 | contig 183601 bp, 198 predicted proteins | sample BioMet4_FD_130346 | JGI IMG/M metagenome (GOLD analysis project Ga0183095, IMG submission 130346) | Microbial communities from bioreactor (seeded with sewage sludge) at LBNL, California, USA - Biofuel metagenome 4 (v2) (version 3) | ecosystem: Engineered > Bioreactor > Anaerobic > Unclassified ...
TATGTATAAATTGAAAAATGAAAAATATAATGGATTAGAAAAAAAGGTTATTATTAATCAAGGGGATGTTTTATTTTTATTAGATCCAACTTGGGATAGATATAGTGAATTCTTATTAATTATTAATCAAATACATGAAAAAAATGGTAAAGTCATCGCAATTATTCATGATTTATTTCCTATTCAATATCCACAATTATTTGAATCAGCAAGTGGACGCGATGTGTTTAAGTTATGGCATGAAATGATAATACAGAATTGTGATCAAATAGTATGCGATTCTCGAACGACAATAATAGCGGTATTAAAATATCTTTCTAATAATAATCGATCAATAGTTACAGAATTATTCTATTTTCATCTTGGGGCAACAATCTCAAATGAAAATAAAAAAAAAGAAGTAAGAGAATATATCAAAAATATTTTTGACTTTAATGGAAAAATTTTTCTTATGGTTGGCACTGTAGAACCACGAAAAGGTCATGACATCGTTGTTAAAGCTATTGAAAAAATTTTAGCACAGCGTAAAAATGTAAAATTATTGATTATAGGACATGATGGTTGGAAAAATGATACTTTTCTATTACATTTAAAACGCAGTAAATATTATAATGACAAAGTAATCTGGATAAATGATGCAACAGATGATGAAGTAATATATAGTTATATATATTCTGATTGCCTAATAGCTGCTTCTCAGGATGAGGGTTTTGGATTACCTCTTATTGAAGCGGCACATTTTGGATTGCCAATTATTTGTAGTGATATTCCTATTTTCCATGAGGTTGCTGGTGGCAATGTTACTTATTTTCCTGTGATGGATACAGAAGCGTTAGTGCAGACATTAATTTCATGGCTGAAGGAAGAAAAACATCCTGATTCAAATAAGATAAAAATATATACGTGGGCGGAATCTGCTCAAGAAATATTGAATATTATGGATGATAAAGTCAAACCTTATAAAATTTTGCAATAATACTTTAAAGTGAAGTGAATATTTTGAAGGCAGCATTATATACGAGTTTAAATGAATATACTGGTATTGGAAATTATACACGACAGTTATTGTTTGCTATGCATACACTTGGGTATTCTGAGATTGAAGCTATTCATGGTACCGTATGTATGGACAAGCATAATTTTATGACGAAGGTCGTGTCTGGTTTACACCGAATATATGTGGAACAGATGAAGATTCCCTATATCTTGAAAAATAATAAGGTTGCATTATATCACAATACGCAAAATCTGGGAATGCCAATGTGTAAAATATGCCCCTTTATTGTTACTATTCATGATATAGTTCCGCTAATTTATCCAAGGCAGTATTTGCCCTCCGCAATAGAACGGTTTGTTTATGAGTATGCATTGGAGATATCTATTAAACAGGCCGATTATATTATAACAGATTCAAATTTTTCTAAAGATGAGCTTATCAAACATACCAAGGTTAATCCAGAGAAAGTTAAAGTTATCTATTTAGGATATAATAATCATTTGGTAGAATTAAAAAATATTTATGGTAAGGTACAAATTTGTCAAAAATATGGTATTACCAAACCATATATAATGACTATTGGGGGAACTGAATATCGTAAAAATATTCCGCGTTTGATAGAGGTATTCCAATGTCAAAAAATGCAAGATTTTCAACTTGTTATTGTTGGAAGGAAAGATCACAAATATGTTTGTCCTAATATAATTAGTACAGGACAAATTCATGAAAATGATTTAGCTGGATTATATAATTATGCAGATGTATTTGTTTTTCCTTCTTTTTATGAAGGATTTGGCTTGCCAGTGTTAGAAGCAATGTCTATCGGTACACCAGTCCTAACTTCAAGGGCGTCGTCTTTACCAGAAGTAGGAGGGGATGCGGCTGTCTATTTTGATCCGTTTGATATTTATGACATTAGGCAACAATTATGCAGTGTTCTTTTTGATGAAGATTTAAAAAAAGATATGGTACAAAACGGATATGTGCAGATTCAAAAATTTTCTTGGGATAAATGTGCCAGACAGACGATAGATGTATATAAAAAGGTGTTACATAATAAATAGTAGGAGAGATAGCGATGGTAAAATCAGCATTAATTACAGGCATTACAGGACAAGATGGAGCATATTTGGCGAAACTTCTTTTGGAAAAAGAATATAAGGTGTATGGCCTTTTAGCACGGCGTGCCACGAAAACAACTTGGCGGTTACAATATTTAAATATTTTGGACAAGATTACTCTTATTGAAGGGGATCTAACGGATGTTACTTCAATTATTCGTGCCATACAAGAATCACAGCCAGATGAATTTTATAATTTGGGTGCGCAGAGTTTTGTAGCTACTTCCTGGAGACAGCCTCAACTGACGGCACAATCAACTGGTATGGGGGCCTTAAACTGTCTGGAAGCTATTCGTATTACCAATCCTAAAATCAAATACTATCAGGCCTCTACTTCCGAAATGTTCGGTGGTATGGCAGAATATCCTATACAATCTGAAAAAACCCCCTTTCATCCGAGAAGTCCATATGGAGTTTCAAAATTGTTTGGACATTGGATGACCATTAATTATAGTGAAAGTTTCAATATTTTTGGATGTTGTGGAATCTTATTTAATCATGAATCACCGTTGCGTGGCATCGAATTTGTTACCCGTAAGGTTACGGATGCGGTGGCACGTATTAAATTAGGCATACAAAAAGATTTGCATTTAGGGAATATTGATGCCAAACGTGATTGGGGATTTGCCGGTGATTACGTAAAAGCCATGTGGCTTATGTTGCAGCAAGAAACTCCGGATGTATATGTCGTTGCTACAGGAAGGACTACTACTGTTCGGGATATGTGTAAAATTGCTTTTGATTATGTTGAATTGGATTATGAAAAGTATGTTGTTATCGATCCCAAATTTTATCGTCCAGCTGAAGTCAATTTATTATTAGGAGATCCTGCAAAAGCAAAAAAAATATTAGGATGGCAAGCTGAAACTAGTTTGGAACAGTTAATTCACATGATGGTAGATGCTGATATGACACGTGTTGAGGACCAACTAAAGGTGATGAAATAGTCATGAAAATTTTAGTTACAGGTGCTGGAGGATTTGTCGGGAAATATCTTGTTGAACGGATACTTCAACAGGGACATGAAATCGTAACTATAGGAATGGGCAATATGGCATCTTTTCAAAAACTTCCTGTCCGTATATATGAAATTGATATCCTTGATACGAATGCGTTATTGCTGTGTATGAAAAAAGAAATGCCTGACGTGGTTATTCATTTAGCTGCAATCAGCAATGTTCCGCTATCTTGGAAACAGCCTGCTTTAACCATTGATGTGAATGTTTGTGGCACCATCAATGTGTTAGAGACATTATTTAAAACGAACCCTAACGCAAAATTTATAAATATCGGTTCTAGTGATGAGTATGGATTGGCTGCAAAAATGGGGCAGCCATTAACGGAAGATATACTATGCCAGCCACAGAACCCTTACTCTATTAGTAAATATTGTGCAGAACAGATAGTACTGCAATTAGGGAAGCAGCATGATATGAATGTCATCCATACACGGTCTTTTAATCATTTTGGTCCGGGGCAAGCTAAAGGATTTGTTACTACCGATTTTGCTTATCAGATTGCTGCTATTGAGAAAAAACAACAAGAACCTGTATTATGCGTAGGAAATTTGGAAGCGTATAGAGACTTCCTGTTTGTTACTGATGTAGTTGAAGCATATATTGGACTTATTGAAACAGATGTTCCAAGTGGTGTATATAATATTTGTTCCGGAAAAGCACGCAAGGTAAAAGATATACTAGATATGATGGTCTCATATTCTAAAGTAAAGATTAATATTGTAAATGATGCTTTGCGGATGAGACCATCAGAAGTCCCTTTTTTTGTGGGAAATTGTGATAAACTGAAAAGTGTTATCCAATGGAACCCTAAGTATGATTTTGAACAAGGGATGATGGATGTATTGGATTATTGGAGAAAAGAATAGGGATAATATTTTAATTAAACAATGATGAAAAACGGTTTAAAATAAGATATTGGGAGGGAAAATAAGTATAATGTCGTATTTGGATGTTTATCATAATTGGTTAACTTGGGTCGATGATGAAACCAGGGACGAACTAACGTCCCTAAGGAATCTTAAAGAAATAGAAGATAGGTTTTATCGCGATTTAGCATTTGGTACGGGAGGGTTACGCGGCATTATGGGAGCTGGCTCTAACCGCATGAATAAATATACTATTCGTAAGGCTACGAAAGGGTTGGTAGATTTTTTGCATGAGGAATATGCAGACAAAGTCCGGCAGGGTGTGGTTATTGCTTATGATTCGCGTATGAACTCAGCGGAATTTGCTTTGGAGACTGCACATGTGTTGTGTTCATACGGTATTCCTGTCAAATTGTTTCAAGAACTTGAACCAACACCGCTTTTGTCTTTTGCCGTAAAATATTTACATGCGATTGCAGGTATTGTTATTACAGCCAGCCATAACCCGAAAGAATATAATGGATATAAGGTGTATGATCAATATGGAGATCAAATTGTTCCTCGCATTGCTAACGTGTTGATACAATATGTCAATGCTGTTGCGAATATTGCTGATATTCATGTTGATGGTAATGAGGATTTGCTGTCCTATGTGGGAGAAGACATTGTTGAAGCATTTGTTAGTGCAGTACATACTCAATCTGTGCTTCACGGAGATGTTTTTCCATTAAAAATTGTATATACACCCTTACATGGAGCAGGGAATAAACCTATTCGCAGGGTGTTGGATAAAGCCGGTTTTACAGATGTTAGCATAGTTAAAGAGCAGGAATTACCTGATGGGAAATTTAGTACCGTAAAATCACCTAACCCTGAGGAACATAGCGCGTTGGCAATGGGATTGGAACTTGGAAAGCATATTAAGGCAGATATTGTTATAGGAACGGATCCCGACAGTGATCGTATTGGCGTCGGGGTAAATACCGGGAACCAGTTTTCCTTGCTTACCGGGAATCAAATCGGAGCATTGCTTGTCCACTTTGTTTTAACTATGCGGGCAAATATGTTAACCCCGGCATCTACGCTGATTAAGACTGTTGTTACAGGTGAACTTGGAGCGGACATTGCAAGAGCCAATGGTGTTCAAGTTGTTGAGACACTTACTGGATTTAAATATATCGGAGAAAAGATAACACAATATATGCATGATCCTGGCCATGAATTTGTTATGGGATATGAAGAAAGTTATGGGTATTTAGTTGGGACACATGCACAAGATAAGGATGCCGTTGTGACAGCGATGTTGATTTGTGAAATGGCATCGTATTATAAAAAACAAGGGAAAACACTGATCATGGTTTTAAATACTTTATATGCCGAGTATGGGTATTATTGTGATGCACTTTCTTCTTATACATTGAAGGGAAAAGATGGGGCTGAACAAATTCAGTATATGATGCAAACATTAAGAAATGAAAAATCAATTGATTTATTACCGGATATCGGGGAACTGGTTGATTATGATCAAGGTGTGAATGGATTACCTTGTGAAAATATGGTGAAATTTGTTTTGAAAGATAAATCCTGGATTGCTGTTCGTCCGTCAGGAACAGAACCGAAAATTAAAATTTACTATTCTATAAAGGATACAAGTTGTGATCATGCTATTCAAAGGTTAAAAAATTATCAAGTAATTCTTAAAAGTAAATTGAATTTATAATTTCGCGAATAATCATTCGAAGGGAGTTTCGTATGATATGAAAATAATTATTTTAGCAGGTGGTGGCGGGACTCGTCTATTCCCTTTGTCAAGAGCTTGCTTTCCCAAACAGTTTTTGAATATTGCGGGAGAACAATCATTATTAGTGCAAACAGTTTCACGCTTTTTGGATACGGTTGAACAAAATGATATTATTATTGTTACAAATAAAGAGTACATTTTCCATGTGCAGGCAGAGCTTGACACGATCAATGCAGCCAAAGTTCATGTTATTACAGAACCGGTTGGGCGTAATACGGCGCCGGCAATTGCACTTGCCATGGTATATTGTAAAGAGAAGCTTAATTGTACCGATAAGGAAATTATGTTTGTAGGGCCATCTGATCATATTATTAAACCAGCTAATACTTTTTGCGAGTTGGTCAATGATAATGTCCGGGTTGCTCAGCAAGGGTATATTTTAACCTTGGGAGTTACGCCTTCTAAACCAGAAACGGGATATGGTTATATTGAGGCGGAATCAATGAAAATCAATAATGCATTTAAAGTCAATAGCTTTAAAGAAAAACCGGATGCATTGACCGCGGCTGCATATATTGAGGCCGGAAACTATTACTGGAATAGCGGTATGTTTATGTTCAGTATTAAAACAATGGAAGAGGAACTGAAAAAGTATGTATCGGAAATTGCGGATATTACAGATAAAGGATATGATGCGACAGTTGCATGTTTTTCGGATATGCCGGATATTTCAATAGATTATGCTGTAGCGGAGCGGACTGATAAAATTGCAGTAGCACCTATGAAAAATGTTTATTGGAATGATATTGGAAGTTTTGATGCTATAGCAGAAATGCTTGGTGATGACGATGGAAACACATTTTATGGTGACGTATTAGCTAATGGATGTCATAATACGATGATTTTGGGAAATAAACGTCTCATAACAGGTATAGATTTACAGGATTTGATGATCGTAGATACTCCGGATGCCCTGCTGGTTGCAAAAAGGGGGGAATCGCAAAAGGTTAAGCAAATTGTTAGCACATTGAAGGAAGCGAATCGAAAGGAAGCCAGTGAAAATGTTACTATGTATCGACCATGGGGAAGCTATACGATTTTATCTGAAAACGATGGGTATAAAGTAAAAAAAATTATTATTAATCCCGGACAAAAACTTAGCTTACAAATGCATTATCATCGTAGTGAACATTGGACTGTAATTAGTGGAACCGGTAAATTGACATTAGATGACAAGCAAATTATTTTCCGTGAAAACGAAAGTACGTATATTCCTATTGGAGTGCGTCATCGTTTAGCAAATCCGGGCAAGATTCCATTGGCAATTATTGAAGTACAAAATGGTAAGTATCTAGATGAGGATGATATTGTTCGTTTTGATGATGCTTATGGGAGAACAGAAAAATGAAGATAGCTATTGTTTGTGACTGGCTTGTTACATATGCTGGAGCTGAAAAAGTAGTGGAACAAATATTAAATATTTATCCTGAAGCGGATGTTTTTGCGCTCGTTGATTTTTTGCCAAAAGATCAACGAGCTTTTCTCAAGGGAAAGAAAGTTACGACAACATTTATTCAGCGTCTGCCAAAAGCAAAAAAAATATACCGCAGTTATTTGCCATTAATGCCTCTAGCAATTGAACAACTTGATGTAACACATTACGATTTGGTTATTTCCAGTTCGCATTGTGTTGCGAAGGGCGTGTTAACTGGTCCCAATCAATTACATATTTCTTATGTTCATTCGCCCATCAGATATGCTTGGGACTTGCAGTATCAATATTTGCGGGAAACTGGATTGGATCATGGTATTAAAGGAAAAATAGCTAAATTGATTTTGCATTATATGCGTATATGGGATACGCGTACCAGTAATGGAGTTGATTACTTTGTTTCCAACTCTAGATTTATCGCTAAGAGAATATGGAAATGTTATCGACGTGAAGCTGAGGTCATCTATCCGCCAGTCGATACGGATGCTTTTAATTTTTGCGATGATAAGGAAGATTATTATTTGACAGCTTCACGGATGGTACCTTATAAAAAAATGGATATGATTGTAGAGGCTTTTTCTCAAATGCCTGATAAAAAACTTGTTGTAATTGGTACTGGTCCGGATTTTAAAAAAATTCAGAGAAAAGCCTGTAAAAATATTATTATGATGGGTTTTCAACCTTTTGAGGTACTTCGAGATAAAATGCAGAAAGCTAAAGCCTTTATATTTGCAGCAGAAGAAGATTTTGGTATTACACCTGTGGAAGCACAAGCCTGTGGAACACCTGTAATCGCGTTTGGAAAAGGGGGAGTCTTGGAAACGGTAAAAGAATTAGGGAAAAGTGACCATCCAACAGGTGTGCTTTTCTATGATCAAACTGTTGTATCATTAAAAACAGCGATAAATAGATTTGAAAATGAAGGGAAGCATATAACATATAAAGACTGTAGAGAAAATGCAGAGCAATTCAGCATAAATGTATTTAACAAAGATTTTAAGCGGTATGTAGAACAGTGCATGAAATGAATCTTGATTATATCTTGTCAAAAAGTATTGAATTTGAGTAAAAGTTTAAAATGATGTGTTAGATAATATAAATAGTGTAAAACCATTAATCTTTACTATGAAGAATATCTTCTTATAAAATCTATTATATCCGAAATCATCAAATAGATAACTAGGGGAATCATGATTTGAAACTTAAAATAAACGTGAATAGAAAATATAAATATTATTTTTTGTGTGTTTTTCTTATCATTATTCATTATTGGTATCATTTAGCGTATATTCCCATTGATTCTGATATGACAACAATGATTCCAATGTGCTTGGATAGTATTCAACATGGGAATTGGCTGCTTAAAGGATGGGTGTTTGGGACTAATAATTTTTATTTTACAGATATGATTTGGGAAATAATTTTATTAAAATTAGGTGTTTCATATCAAGCTATAATATATGGGTTGGGAAGTCTTTGGTATTCAATATTGCTGGTATTGCTTATATATTATTGTAACGAATGCATTTTTAACAATTATACTAAAAGTTTAGTCATTAGTATTTTGATAATCGTTGTATTACCATTAATGGCTAATGCGATAACGTTTCTTAATCTTCATCATCATACGAGTGCTTATGTTTATTGTGTATTATGTTGGGTATTATATATTAACTATTTGAAATATAATAAGATATCCTATTTGGTTTTTTATACAATAATTGCTACATTAGGTTCCTTTTCTGACGGTATGTTTCAAATGTTGTTATTTGCCCCTATATGTACAACAATACTTATTGAATTGGCAAAGAAAAAAAATGTACGGCAAAATGTAATTGTGCTTTTCTTTACAATATTTTCATATGGCATTAGTTCTTTATTTTTATATTTAGCAAATAGAAGTGTATTTGTTTTTCATACGTTAGGTATTCCTGTTTATATAACACCTGTTAATATTTGGGGACAAAGATTTATAGGATATACCAAAGCGTTATTGGATTTGTATGGACAGCAACCATTTGGTATAACAATTTATGGATTATACGAAAGTATTTTATGTTTATACGTTTTGTTAACATTAGTTGCTTTTTTTTATTATGGAATAAAATTATTTAATAATAGTATACCTATAAATATAATTTGGTTTGCGTGTGTCTTTAATTTGGGAGGATGTATCATAACGGGTGTTGATATAACCAATAGATATATTGGTCCATATTATGTTTTTAGCATGTTTTTATTATTTATACTTATAAGTGATTTTTATCAAAAAGTATGCAGTGAATTTAACAATAGGCGCATAATTGCGAAAGTCGCAATTATTATTGTGAGTTTACTTGTTTGTTTAGTTAAGGGAAATATTATTTTAAGTTTACCGAATGCGCTATATAATGAAAGTGATGAAAAAAAAGTTGCTGATTATTTATTTTCTAAAAATGTTATGGGTGGATATGGCGAATATTGGTCTGCTTCAAGAATATACTATGAAACTGGGTATAAAATTCCTATATATCAAATATCACTTCACAAAGGAAATCATAAAATTCAACCTTTTTCTTTTTTGTGTAAAGATTCATGGTACTCAGAGCAGCATAAAAATTTTATTATAAATAGTCCAAGTGCAGAACATCTTAATGATTCGGATATATTAGCTATATGTGGTGATCCAATTGAATATAAAATAATTGGGAAGTATGAAATATTTATATTTGATCATGACATTTCATTATATTTACAATTATTTGGTTGGGGAGACCAAGAGCCATGGGGACAATGGGGAAGTGGTAACAAACAAGACATAAAAATTGCAATAGATAAAGATAATACAGAAGTAACACTATATCTTCAATCTTTTGCTATACCTACAATTGTTGATATCTATGCCGATGATATACTCATAGACACAGTGCAAGTTCAATCTGGTGAACCGCAGCCATACACGTTTTTGTTACATAAGGGAAATCATGATTATGTCACTATTTCCTTAGTCAATAATGGTGAACTAAAATCACCCAAAGAATTAGGAATCAGTGAGGATACTCGCAAACTAGGTATTGGTTTAAGTAAAGTATTACTTAATGGAGAACCGATACCGTGACGATTTGTTTTATGGAGGAAACACATGTATAAAATTGCCGTTTTAATTCCTTGTTATAATGAAAGCAAAACAATTGCTAAAGTAATAAAAGATTATAAAAATGCTTTGCCTGAAGCAGATATTTTTGTGTATGATAATAATTCGTCAGATGGTACAGATACAATAGCAAGGCAAGTAGGTGCTATTGTACATTATGAATATAGGCAAGGAAAAGGCAATGTTATTCGTTCTATGTTTCGTGATATAGATGCTGATTGCTATTTAATGATTGATGGGGACGATACGTATCCGTCGGAAAATGCCAAGAAAATGTGTAGCTTAGTATTGCAAGGTAAAGCGGATATGGTGATAGGAGATCGATTATCATCTACATATTTTAAGGAAAATAAACGACCGTTTCATAATTTCGGTAATATTATAGTACGAAAATGTATTAATACATTTTGGCATTCCACAAAACCAATTGTTGATGTAATGACTGGATATCGTGCTTTTAGTCCTATATTTGTTAAGAGCTTCCCCATTCTTTCGCAAGGATTTGAGATTGAAACAGAAATGACGATACATGCACTAGATAAGAATTTATTAATAACAAGTGTTCCTGTTCAGTATAGAGATAGACCAATAGGGAGTGAAAGCAAGTTAAACACCTATAGTGATGGTATTAAAGTTCTACTTACTATTTTTAATTTATATCGCAATTATAAGCCATTGAATTTTTTTGGGACAGCCGCATTTATAATGGCTGTATTAGCTGTTATTTTATTTATACCTGTTTTTATAGAATACTTGGAGATTGGATTGGTCCCTCGTATACCCACGTTGATTATTAGTGTTATTCTTATGTTGGCAGCTTTTTTGTCAAGTGTATGTGGTTTGATTCTAGATACAATAGCTAATAATAGTAGAAAAAATTTTGAAATACAAATGAATATTATTAGGATGATGTTGAAACGATGAAAAGTGAACAGAAATATGAGGTTTTTCGATTTTGCATAGTCGGGGGATTATCATTTTTAGTGGATTATGCTTTATTATTTGTTTGTACAGAGTTGATACATATTTTTTATTGGTATTCATCAGCAATTTCATTTACAGTTTCTGTTATTTTTAATTACTGGCTTTGTATAGTGTTTGTGTTTAAAGGGGCAGAGGCGCGAAATACACGGCAAGCTATACTGTTTATTGCTCCAGCATAGTAGGACTTGGGATAAATCAATTTTGTATGTGGATGTTTGTCGAATTCATAGGAATTTATTATATGATAGCCAAAATAGTTGCGACAATTATTGTCACTTTTTGGAATTATGTGATGAAGCGAAAAGCCATTAAAGGATAATAATATGTCATGGATTTGTGACGTTAACGGATGATGTGGAATTTATGTATAAAGCAGATAATTATTATGCTCCACAGGCAGATGGCGGTATCCGCTGGAATGATCCGGATATTGGTGTGGATTGGGGGATAGATGATCCTATATTATCGGATAAGGATACTAAAAATCCATTTTTCCAACAGATTAAAGAACACTTAGATTTTTGATTTCGTATTATTCATATTGTAGCAGGTCATTTTATGCTATAATAAATTATATAATATATTTATTGCAGACTGCTGCCATGCAATCCGACAGAAACGCAGAGTAAGTATTAGCAGATAGAAGGGAATGGCACATGATGGAACAAAAACAGCTGACATTGAAAGAAGCGAGCATGCGATTGTGGAAAAAGAAATTTTGTTTTTCCGGCAGGATATCACGGGATGAGTTTTGGCTGGGGATGGTTTCGTTGCTTATTTTAGAGATGATTTTATCCCATTTGACATACTTATGTGTGGGAACGGTATCGGTTCTTTTTTATCCTGCGTATTTGGCAACTATATCAAAAGGATTGCTGATTCTTGCGGGGATTTTTGGGATTTTGCTGGTATTGGTGGGTATTGTTGGGATTGCATCTATTACACGCCGTCTGCATGATATAGGAAAAAGTGGCTGGTGGCAGCTGATATTGATTATTCCTTGTATCGGCATGTTGATTATCTTTTTCTGGACGTTGTATATATCTGATCAGGATAATCAATACGGAAAAGCTCCCTATATGCAGGACTAAGGCATACGTTTGCGGGTTTCATATTTTACGAAAAAGGATTGATCATAATCATGAAGGAACTTACATATGCAGAATTTATAACAGTACTGACAGATATCGTGTATGATAGAAAGGATGGTATTTGTGACTATATTGTTAAAGATTTGCAGGGAGAACCGGCAGACTATATCTTGATGAATCTGCTAGAATACAGTTTTTATAAATACTGGGCATTATATACGTCTATTCATGCAGAGCTGATAAATAATAAAAAGGTTCCTGTTCATTCTGATTATTATATATTTTTAAAAAAATATATTCATACGGAAAAAGAGTTGAAAAAAATATTTGAGACGGTATTAGGAAAATTAGATAAGCGGTATGCGCAGGATGAAGATATTCCTGAACATATAAAAAATGGGTTCCAAGAAGTGTGTGCTATTCGATTTACAGAATATGATGCTGTTCCCAAGGCATCTGATTCCACGAATCTTATGGCGTATTTTGATGCGATGAAACGTATATTCATGAAGCATGTCCAACAAGATAGTGTACTCGGCAGCGGAACGTTGGATATTTTAACATATGGGAACCGCGTATCGGCTTATCTTAATAATACCTTTTCTATGGTCAGCAGCAGAGTATATTATCATCCGACATTTCTTGATAAACATAGGCCTGTTGTAAAGCTTATATCAACGACTTTTTTCTTTTTTGTGATTCTTTTTCTATTACGTCATTTTTTAACCTCTGAAAAGGGAGATGTAGTGAATACGGCTTTACATAGCATAACCAACGGTGTTGCATATGTGGTTATCGGGATTTTTGTTCTTTTTTTGATTGGATTTGCTGTAAAGATCGTAATGAACAAAGGTAAATAAAATATACTGGCTATTTTGCGATATGCTTTTTTTTCAGCAGTCCTTTCTATAAGAGGACTGCTGTTTTTACGCAGATACAATAAGCATGACGGTTACTTCTTGTTTAGTTTACGCAGTAATGGTATTATAGTATTTGCAAAAGATTACCTATTCAGGAGGATTTTATGTTTAAACATGTATTATTTGATTTAGACGGAACACTTACTGATTCGCAGGAAGGGATCATCAAATCCGTCGAATATGCATTAGTCAAAATGGGAATAGATACAACAGGGAGATTGGATCCGGACGTAGTTGTCGGACCGCCGTTGATGCACACTTTTATGGAAACCTATGGATTTTCCAGGAAGATAGCCGAAAAAATATATGAATATTTTCAGGAACGGTATTCAACAATCGGAAAGTTTGAAAATCGTCCGTATGATGGGATACTTGATTTGTTAAAGTTGTTGCATGAACAGGGAATATATTCGTACTTGGCAACGTCTAAACCACAAATACATGCACAGGCAATTGTTGAGAAATTTGGGATTTTTCCATATTTGTCCATGATTTCCGGCAGTCAATTGGGAGGTACAGAAGACAAGGCGTTAATGATCAAGCGTATACTTGATAGTATTGATTCCCGTGATGAAGGAACTGTTGTCATGGTAGGTGATCGTAAATATGATGCCATCGGTGCGCATAATCAACATATACCGGTCATTCTCGTGGAATATGGCTATGGATCGGAAGAAGAATGCAAAGCAAGCAGACCCGATTATATAGCTCCATCTGTAGCCGCGCTGACGGATATATTACTTATGCATTGATAAAAAGAAAAGGGGTATATATATGAAATTGGAGGTACATTCTGTTTGTAATGGGTTTCACGTGGATCGTTCCATGTATGTTAAGGAAATAAATAGTCAGGCCTATAGCTTGACTCATATAAAGTCCGGAGCTCGGGTTTTATATTTAGCTAATGATGATGATAATAAAGTTTTTTCCATTTCTTTCAGAACTCCGCCCACGGACAGTACCGGAGTTCCGCATATTTGTGAACATTCTGTACTTTGTGGCTCACGTAAATTTCCACTTAAGGAACCTTTTGTCGAACTTGTCAAAGGATCATTGAACACTTTTCTCAACGCTATGACGTTTCCTGATAAGACAATGTATCCCGTAGCCAGCCGTAACGCAGCTGATTTTAAGAATCTTATGGATGTGTATTTGGATGCTGTTTTTTTCCCCAATATGCTAACGGATGAAGAAGTCCTGATGCAGGAAGGCTGGCATTATGATATGGATGCGGCGGATGCTCCGCTGACCTATCGCGGAGTAGTCTATAATGAAATGAAAGGGGCATTTTCTTCTCCGGATGCACTGATGGAACGACATGTCATGGAAAACCTTTTTCCACAAACGGCATATGGCGTAGAGTCCGGCGGGGATCCGGATGATATTCCCCATTTGACACAGGAGGCTTTTGTGGCATTTCATGCCAAGTTTTATCATCCTGCTAACAGTTATATTTTTCTTTATGGGGATATGGATATAGAAAAAACACTGGAGTTCATAGATGGCGAATATCTTAATAAATTTGATTGTATAACGGTAGACTCGGAAATCCACCGGCAAGCTCCCGTGGCTAGCATGGTAAAGTCATACCCGTATGGCATTGCTTCTGATGATAATGAGGAAAGTAAGACATTACATACACTGACATATGTTATTGATGATGCATTGGATCCAACACTGGGACTGGCTTTTAAAGTACTGACCTATGTGTTGCTGCAGTCTCCGGCAGCTCCTCTCAAAAAAGCACTGTTGGATGCGGGTGTTGGTAAAGATGTATCTGGTGATTTTCAAGATGGCATTCTTCAGCCGGTTTGGTCGGTGTCTGTGAACGGTTCTGAAAAAGAAGCGCAAGAAAAAATTATTCCTGTTGTACAAAATGTGTTGACAGATATGATTAAAACAGGGATTGATAAGACCCTGCTTACCGGGGCTTTGAACCGTACGGAGTTTGCACTGCGTGAAGCAGATTTTGCGGGTCGTCCCAAAGGTCTGATTTATGGAATCCGCTGCATGGATACATGGCTTTATGGGGGAGATCCTTTAGATACGCTGGCCTATGAACATGATTTACAGGTGTTGCGTCAAGGCATTGAAACCGGATATTATGAACGCCTTATGGAAAAGTATATTTTAAAGAATCCGTATCATGTTTTGATTACAATGGTTCCGGAAAAAGGTTTTACAGAACGGCATGATCAGGAAATCGCAGATTCATTGGAAGCATATAAAGCAACATTGCCAAAAAGTGAAATTGATCATATTGTAGCCAAATCTCAAGCATTAAAACAACGGCAGGCAACACCGGATTCCGCAGAAGCGTTGTTGTCTATTCCTACATTGCAGCGCAGCGATTTGGAATCGAAAGCAGAAGATGTAGTATTTCATGTCGAAGACATGAATGATGTTCCTGTTTGCTATGTGCCTGATTTTACAAATGGTATTGCCTATATAAATGCCTACTTTGATTTATATGGTTTTTCACGGAAAGAGTTATCTTATATATATCTTTTAAGTGACCTGATCGGTGATCTGGATACGACGTCTCACAGCTATGGCGACTTGGCATCACAGATTGATTTATATACGGGGGGGATGGATTACAGCGTGTCAGCATATTCTGATATTCAGAATAATGAAGCATATACGCCGGTATTCCAGATAAAGACCAAAGTGTTAAGTCAAAATATTTCTAAACTGTTAGACTTGATGAAAGAGATTTCCCTGGGTACGACATTTACCAATGCACAGCGTCTGCGGGAACTTATTGAAGAGACAAAATCCGGATGGGATATGGATGCGTTCCGCCGCGGTCATATTATTGTGATGCATAGGGTGTTGTCTTATCTTTCGGCTGTGGAAGGATTTTGTGATGCCGGGGAATTTTCTTATTATGAATTTATTACGGCAGTGGCTAAACAAGCAGGTCAAGATATAACGAAAATAGCCGACGGCTTGTCCCATGTTATGAAAAAAATATTTACCCAGTCTCGGATGACGTTGGAAATTACGGGCAGTGAAGAAGATAAGAAAATAGTCAAAAAACTTCTGCCTGAATGGCTGGCACAGATGCCTTTGGGAGAGAAAAATACAGCGCTTTGCGATTTTTCTCATAATAAGAAAAATGAAGGAATCATGACTAGCGGCAAGGTGCAGTATGTTGCTAAAGGAGGGAATTTCCGCCAACACGGTTTTTCCTATACAGGTTCCTTACAAGTACTGGAAACCATCTTGCAGTACGGATATTTGTGGACAAAAATTCGTGTACAAGGCGGAGCATATGGGGCTTTCGCTAAATTTTATACGAATGGGGATATGGTGTTATGCTCATATCGCGATCCTAATTTAAAGAACAGTATCCAAGTATACGATGAATTAGCGGAATATTTGTCTGCTTTTGATGTTTCAGAACGAGAAATGACTAAATACGTTATTGGTACATTAAGCCGTATTGATATTCCCTTTACACCATCATTACGGGGAGCGAAAGCGATGAATCGGTATTTTACGGGAAATACACAGGAAATGGTGCAACAACGCCGTGATGAACTTTTGGCGACGACCGTTTCTGATATTCGGGCATTGGCACCTTTAGTTAAAGCCGCTATGACTGATAATTGCTTATGTGTCATGGGGAGTGAAACTGCTATTCGTCAGGATAAAGAACTGTTTGGAGAGCTTATTTCATTACCGGATTAAGAGGTGGGCATATGCGAGGTCGTTTTGCACCGAGTCCGACAGGGTATATGCACTTGGGAAACGTTTGGACTGCCTTTCTTTGCTGGCTGCAGGTACGGCGTCATAGCGGTACTTTAGTGCTGCGCATTGAGAATATTGATGAACAGCGTTCGAAGAAAGAATATATGCAGGCATTGCTTTACGATTTACACTGGCTGGGATTGGATTGGGATGAGGGACCTGATATAGGGGGAAGGCAGGGCCCCTATGTGCAGCAGGAACGATATGATTTGTATAAACGGGTGTTACATCGTTTGCGGCAATTAGGCTTACTTTATCCGTGTTATTGCAGCCGGACTCGGCTGCAATCTGTGGGAAGCGCACCTCATATAGGTGAATTGAGTGTTTATGATGGACATTGTTATGGTATGAGCGAAGAAGAAAAATGTAGAATGACTAAAGCTCCATCCTGGCGAATTCATGTCCCGGCACTGAATATTTCGTTCACTGATGGAATTTTAGGATTACAGAAGGAAAACTTAGCGGATACGTGCGGTGATTTTATTGTACGTCGTGCTGATGGGATGTATGCGTATCAGCTGGCAGTCAGTGTTGATGACGGAGCGATGGGGATTACGCATGTTGTCAGAGGACAAGATCTTTTGTCTTCAACAGCACGACAGATATGGCTGCTGCGACTTTTGGGATATGATGTACCGCAATATACCCATGTTCCCATGCTGGTAGACGAAGAAGGAAATCGGTTGTCAAAACGGCAGCAGGGAATTACAGTGCGTCAGCTTCGAGAGCAAGGTGTAGCGGCTAATGAAATTTTATCGTATTTGGCATATCAGGGCGGACTTATTGAACACTATGAAAACTATGATAAAACGCAGCTGTTGCAATACTGCCGGTTTGATAAACTGACATCTTCTGCAGTTTTGATACATTCCAATTTGCGCCAGCATATTTTTTCATTATCTAAAAAATAGCAGTATATATAAGAAGGTATGGGAAGTCACTATGTGCAGACATGGTGACTTTTTTTGTATACATAAAAATTTTTTTCTATTTTTTCCTATTTATGTTGTCATATAGTGGGAAATTGTGGTAAAATGTGGTAAAAAGTAGTGAAAGGAGATGACAGCATTATGTTTATGGGTGAACATTCGCATACAATTGACGCGAAAGGTAGATTGATATTGCCGGCTAAGTTCCGTGAAGAATTAGGCAGTTCGTTTATTGTTACCCGTGGACTGGAAGGCTGTCTTTCCGTATATACCATGGAATCGTGGACCGATTTTGCGCAGGCCATGCAGAAATTTACTACTTCAAAAGGAAATGTACGGGCTTTTAAGCGCTTTGTTTTTGGCAGTGCCGCCGAAGTGGAATTTGACCGACAGGGACGTATTCTTATACCTGGAAATTTACGCGAATATGCTCATTTGGAAAAAGAAGTCGTTGTATTGGGGACAGGAGACAAAGTCGAAATTTGGAGCAAAGCCGTATTTGATGAATATAATGCGAAAACAGTACCGGAAATGGAAGATATTGCGGAAACACTGGATAATTCTTTTGACATTAACTTTTAGGAGGCTCTATGGAATTTCATCATGTGAGCGTCCTGCTCAATGAAATGATAGATAATATTATAGGTGATCCCAATGGAGTATATGTAGACTGTACTCTTGGCGGCGGCGGCCATTCCAGGGCGCTTGCCGAGCGATTGTCCGATCAGGCAACACTTATTGGTTTAGATCAAGATAGCGATGCCATAACTGCAGCTGTAAATAAGCTGGAAGGCACTGCATGTCGATTTATTCCGGTGCAACGTAATTTTCAGGATATTGGAAATGTTCTTGATATGCTTTGTATTGAAAAAGTTGACGGAATTATGTTTGATTTAGGCGTATCCAGTTATCAGCTGGATACACCGGAACGAGGATTTTCTTATATGCAGGATGGTCCTTTGGATATGCGGATGAATCAATCACAAAAACAGAGTGCGTATGATGTGATTAATACATATAGTGAAGCGGATTTATACCGGATTATTAAAGATTACGGAGAAGAACGGTGGGCTAAGCGGATAGCGTCTTTTATTGTGGCGTCTCGAAATGAAAAGCCGATATGCCGGACAGAGGAACTTGTAAGAATAATTAAGAAAGCCGTACCCGCGGGTGCTCGTAAGGATGGACCGCATCCGGCCAAAAGAACTTTTCAGGCGATTCGAATTGAAGTAAATGATGAATTGGGAATTCTTAAAAATACATTTGAAACAGCGGCAGAGCGTCTTAAAACAGGCGGTCGTATTGCGGTTATTACCTTTCATTCACTGGAAGATCGTATTGCTAAACAGACCTTAAAGCGGATGGCGACTAACTGTATTTGTCCTCCGGGTATGCCTGTATGTACTTGTAATCATCATGCTATTTTGAAGGTATCTCGTCATGCTATTGAACCGGGAGATAAAGAGTTGGAATGCAACCCGCGTGCGCGAAGCGCAAAATTGCGTGTTGGGATTCGGATATAATATACCAGACGTATATAGATATATATTTTATAATTTGATCGGATGTGGTATAATATGCTAGCCAGAAAAGCAGGTTATTATAATTATCAAAACCAAGGCACGCGGACGATTGCTGTTCATTATACCGGAGATGCCGCATACGGTACGAGAGCGGAGGAACGCAAATTTTCCCAGGTTTTGTGGAAAACATTTGCTTTGATTGCTATTATAGGTATCTTGCTTTTGGCACATGTGGCTATTTCAGCAGCCGCAGCGAATAGTGGGTATAATTTGATGCGGGAAAAACAACAGGTACAACAATTTTATCGTGAAAATGTGGATTTACGATTGGATATTGCCAAAATGGAATCGCCGGACCGGATTTATTCTACGGCGACGCAAAAATTGGGAATGGTTGCACCCGGACAGGTGCTGTACGGCCCTTCATATGCAAAGAGCAGCGTGGGAAAACACGCAGGTAAATAGAGCAATATGAGCAGCCTTTTTCCGTAAGGCTGCTATTTGCATTTTTTGAAAATAGCTTGATTCAAACCGAAATCAGTTGTTTAGGAGGAATTTATGATGAAAACAATAGGGGAACTTTGTAAGATAATTAATGGAATATATAATATTAAAGGTAATGTCGAAAAGAAAATTACGGGGATTTCTTCTGACTCCAGAAAAATAGAAGCAGGCGATTTATTTATCTGCCTGCCTGGAGTACATGTTGATGGATCTGTTTTTGCCAAACAAGCAGTGGAAAAAGGTGCTGCTGCTGTGTTGACCACCAAACATCTGGATTTGCCGCCGCAAGTTGTACAAATTACAGTACACAATATTCATGAAGCGATGGAAGATGTTGTTCCGTATTTTTATGATTATCCAGGTAAAAAAATGCGTATGATAGGAGTTACAGGAACAAATGGAAAAACGACAACGACGCATATTATTGCTCATATTTTGCGTAGTGCCGGATATCATGTCGGTGTTATTGGAACGATTCATGCCCTTATTGACGATGAAGAATTGCCTATTCATAATACGACTCCGGATGTTGTAGAATTACAACAATTTTTATCGCTTATGTATGAAAAAGGAATTACCCACGTGGTTATGGAAGTATCGAGTCATGCTTTAGATATGAAACGTGTGGCGGGGTGTGAATACGATACTGCGGTGTTCACGAATTTGACACAAGACCATTTGGATTATCATAAAACCTTTGAAAATTATTTGGCAGCTAAGGAAAAGCTTTTTCAAGGATTAAGTTCTGGTGAACATGTTAAAGATAATAAGACTGCAATTGTTAACATTGACGATCCTTATGGAAAAGATATTCTCGGTGTTTGCAAATGCAAGGTATTGACCTATGGAGTTGAAAAGGAAGCAGATCTTAAGGGGGCTAACTTGAAAGTAGAGTTAAAGAGTTCTTCCTTTGATGTGACGGGACCATTTGGAAGTGTTTCTCTCCATATGCAGATTACAGGATTATTTAATGTATACAACACCTTGGCAGCTATTGGAGCTGCCCATGCAGAAGGGGTTTCTACAGAAATTATTGACAAAGCGATCCAAACCTTTCATTCTGTGCCAGGACGTTTTGAACTTGTAGAAGAAGGACAAGATTTTGCAGTTATTGTTGATTATTCGCACACTCCGGATAGTTTGGAAAAAGCACTTACAACAGCGCGAGCAATGAATCCGAAACGGATTATTGCCGTATTCGGATGTGGGGGGGATCGAGACCGGACAAAACGTCCCATTATGGGCCGCATTGCTGCAGAATATGCAGATGTTCCTATCGTTACATCTGATAATCCTCGGTCAGAAAACCCGGAAGATATTGTTAAAGAAGTAGAAAAGGGTGTACTGGAAGGATTAAAAGAAGGACAACATCATGAAGTTATCGTAGATAGGCGATCAGCCATTTGCCGAGCTGTAGAAATAGCTCAAAGCGGGGATATCATTTTGATTGCCGGAAAAGGTCATGAAACATATCAGATTTTGAACAGCGGGACTATTCATTTTGATGACCGTGAGGTAGCTCGTGACGCGATAAAGGGGAGATGAACATGGCAGCCTTTACGATACAAGAAGTTGAGAAAGCAACAGAAGGAACAGTATCATATCCAATTCAAGATGAAATGTTTTTTTCTAAAGTAGAAACGGATACAAGAAATATAGGTCCCGGATCGTTATTTGTTGCGCTGAAAGGTGAAAAATTTGATGGGCATGACTTTGTATGCCAAGCGCGTGATAATGGGGCGACCGGTGCAGTTGTACAGGAATATAGAGAAGAATATAAGAAAGATAATTTTGCTGTTATTCTTGTTGCCAACACAGTAACCGCATATCAGGGATTAGCAAGGTTCCATCGGCGGCGTTTTGATATTCCCATTGTGGCTGTAACGGGCTCTGTGGGTAAAACGACAACACGTAATATGATTGCGTCTGTTTTGGCACAGAAATATACTGTTTTGCAGACAGAAAAAAATTTTAATAATGAAATTGGGTTGCCGAAGACATTGCTGCAGTTAACGGAAAATCACGGTGCTTGCGTTGTGGAAATGGGAATGCGCGGACTGGGACAAATTGCTGATTTAGCGGCTGTAGCGGAACCGACGGTTGGCGTTGTGACTAATGTGGGAAAAAGTCATATTGAACTGCTGGGATCTCAGGCCAACATTGCCAAAGCGAAAAGTGAACTAGTCAAAGCTCTGACGGAAAATGGGGCGGCAATTTTAAATCAGGATGATCCGTATACTGCGGCCATGGCTGATTTGTGCAAAGGAAAAGTTGTCAGTTTTGGCTTGGGTAATGATGCTGTTATACAGGGAAGCCGCATTTTTATGGATGAGCAGGGTGTACATTTTACGTGCCGCTGTTTTGATGAAATGTTTGACGTATTGATTCCATCTCTGGGAGAACATAATGTTTACAATGCGTTGGCGGCTATTTCTGTAGGTCGGATACTGGGGCTTTCAGATAGAAAAATGCAAAAAGGACTGCTTGAGTATCAAAGCGAAGCAATGCGGCAGGAATTGATACGTATTGGATCGTATACGTTTATTAATGATGCGTATAATGCCAATCCTGCGTCGATGCAAGAAGCGGTCAGAACTCTTGCAAAACTTGGAAAAGGTCGTAAAATTGCTGTTCTTGGTGATATGTTAGAGCTGGGTGATTGGGCGCAGAAGGAGCATGAAAAAATTGGTATTGAAGCCGCTGCATTAGGGATTGATGCGATAATAGCGTTGGGACCTCTTGCTGAGTATATTGCATCGGCAGCTGAAAATGCTGGAATGATCGAAGTGCATACAGTAGAAAATCATGCAGCAGCGGCATCTTGTTTAAAGCATATCCTTCAGCCGGGAGATACCGTTCTTCTTAAAGGATCACGAGGAATGGCGATGGAGAAGATACTGCCTTATTTTGAAAGGAAGTCATGTGAATGTTAAATACGCTGATCTATGGATTTGCAGTCAGCTTGGTCATAGCACTGGCATTAGGTCCATTTGTTATACGGGAATTAAAATCCTTTCACGCTCGTCAATCGGAGCGGGAAGAAGGACCGGCGAGCCATAAAATAAAAGCGGGGACTCCAACTATGGGAGGCGTTTTAATTTTAACGGCTTTAGTGGTATCTTGTTTGATTTTTGATCCGCTGGATCTGCGTAAGGGATTGGCCCTGTTTTTGACATTAGGTCATGGAGCAATTGGTTTTTTAGACGATGGAATCAAATCATTGAAGCATCGGAACTTGGGTCTTACGGCAAAGCAAAAATTGATCGGGCAGTTTATTATGGCAGCAATGTTCTGCGGTATCTTAAAAGTATATTTGGATTTTCCTACGACGTTGTGGATACCATTTACAAACTGGCATATTGAAATTGGTATATTCTATTACTTGTTTGTCTTTGTGATGATAGTCGGAACGAGTAATGCCGTGAATCTTACCGATGGACTAGATGGTTTGGCAGCCGGTTCTTGTGCAATTACTTCTGTGGCGTATGTAGTTATTGCTGTGGCTTTGGGATATATTAATTTTGCCGTATTTTGCGCAGCTATGGCCGGAGCTTGTTTAGGATTTTTATTTTATAACCAGCATCCGGCAAAAATGTTTATGGGTGATACGGGTTCCTTGGCATTAGGGGGAGCATTGGCGGCAATGGCAATTCTTACGAAAACGGAATTGCTTCTTATTATAGCCGGCGGTTTATACGTGATTGAAGCATTATCGGTAATTATACAGGTTACTTCCTTTAAGACTCGGGGGGTACGTGTGTTTAAGATGAGTCCGATCCACCATCATTTTGAATTATCAGGGTGGAGTGAAGTGAAAGTTGTTACGGTTTTTTGGAGTTTTTCAGCAATAATGGCAATTATTGCCATTATTATTGTATTGTCCACGACTAATTAATAATTAAAAGAGGCGTTTTCAATGAGTATAATGGATTTTTCTGGTAAGACTGTACTGGTTATTGGTGCTGGAATCAGTGGCAAAGCTGCAACACGTGTATTGGCTGGACATGGTGCATCAGTTATTTTAAATGATATGAAGAAAATTGATGTATCGGAAGAACCGTGGACGATTCTTGCCGCATCGGGTGTGAAGCTTGTTTTTGGCAGCCAGGAAACGTCTCTTCTTGATACAACGGATATTGTTGTACCTTCTCCTGTTATTTCTCCGGAAATTCCTATTATGCGGGAAGCGGTAAAAAGAGGGATCCCTATTTGGAGTGAAGTAGAAGTAGCGAGCCGTGTTACGGATGCAGATATCCTCGGAGTGACGGGTACTAATGGTAAAACGACTACGACTACGTTGCTTGGAAAAATTATGGAAGCAACTGGACGACATACTGTAGTAGGCGGCAATATTGGTATTGGACTTTCGGAACAAGCAGCGGATTTACCTGCAGGAGATGTGGTTGTTGCAGAACTTTCCAGTTTTCAACTTGAAAATACCCAGACACTTAGACCTAAAGCTGCTTGTGTACTGAACATTACGCCAGATCATATGGATCGGCATCATACAATGGAAGCGTATGCTGCTGCAAAAGAACGTATTTTTCGTAATCAGACTAAACAGGAAACCGCTGTTTTGAATTATGATGATCCACTGGTCAGACAAATGGAGAAGAATATACAAAGTAGGATTTTATATTTTTCAACAAATACAGAAGTTCCTGCGGGTGCTTTCTTGCGAAATGAAGAATTGATTCTGAGAATCAATGGCAGCGATACATGTATATGCCGGACGAATGAACTGAAATTATTCGGCAAGCATAATATTCAAAATTGTTTAGCTGCTTTTTTGATTGCATATGCTGCGGGAGCACCGCTTGCGGTTATTCGTAAAGTTCTTAAAGAATTCAGCGGAGTGGAACATCGCATTGAATTTGTACGTACGATTCAAGGAGTTCCATATTATAACGATAGTAAAGGAACCAATACGGATGCATCTATTAAGGCATTGGAAGCGTTTTCCGGACATGTTATTCTTATTGCCGGGGGACATGATAAAATGACTCCTCTTGATACATTCATGCAGCTGGCAGCAAAAAAAGTGGATATACTGATTTTAGTCGGTGAAGCGGGCGACCGATTTGAAAAAGAGGCTCGCAAGGCTGGGGTGAAAACTATTTACCGCGCCGGGTTTGATATGGAAAAGGCCGTAGGAATGGCTCGAAACATGGCAGCGGCACCACAAGTAATATTGTTGTCACCTGCGTGTTCCAGCTACGATATGTATGACAATTTTGAACAGCGCGGCGACAATTTTAAACGAATTGTCTGGTCGCTATAGTATGTAGTATAAGCTGAAGTGAAAATAGGGAGGAAGAGGCATGCGTCGTGTCATTATATCCGGTGGAGGAACAGGTGGTCATATCTATCCCGCGATTACCATTGCCAGATCTATTGCAGATATTGAACCGACAGAGTTTTTATATGTGGGTTCTAAAGTTGGCTTGGAAAATACGCTGATACCTAAAGAAGGGCTGCCTTTTGTCACGCTGGATGTACGAGGATTGGAACGAAAAATATCCATTCGCAATATGGTTACATTGAAAAAAACTGTTGGCAGTATGGTACAAGCCCGATGGTTATTACATAAATTTAAGCCACAAGTCGTTATTGGAACCGGAGGATTTGTTTGCGGTCCGGTACTTTTAGCGGCTAGTTTAAGCGGGATACCCACACTTATTCAGGAACAAAATGTTATTCCGGGTATTACCAATACAATTTTAAGTAAATTTGTCGATGTTGTGGCACTCGGTTATGAAGAAGCTTCTGGCCGTTTTAATCAAAAAACAAAATTGGTAGTTACCGGAAATCCTGTCCGTAAAGATATTTTAACTGTATCTAAAAAGACCGGACGAGCTTTTTTGGGATTAGATCCGGAAAAATTTACAATTTTGGTTGCTGGTGGCAGCCGTGGTGCTCGTACAATTAATACAGCCATGGTAGAAGCGCATCAGTACTTTAAAGATGATCCGGATATACAGATTTTACATGTGACGGGAAATGCTGAATATGAACAGGTTGTGGAACAACTTCCGGGAATTAGTGAAAAAGGGAAGTATGGTTCCGGGAGTTATATTATTCCATATCTTCACCATATGCCGGAAGCACTGGCAGCGGCGGATCTAGCGGTATATCGTGCGGGAGCAGTGGGATTGGCGGAATTGACTGTACGAGGACTGCCTTCAATATTGATACCCTATCCCTATGCAGCCGAAGATCATCAGCGATATAATGCGCAGGCTTTGGTCATGTGCGGTGCTGCAAAAATGATTTTAGATAAGATGCTTACAGGACGGGAACTTATTGAAGAAATCGTTCATTTAAAAAACGATCCTGTGGCTTTGAAACGAATGGCTGAAGCCAGTAAGTCTTTGGGAAAACCTAAGGCTGCATATGATATCGCAAAGTTGGCATTGTCCATCGCACGCGACTCAAAATAAAGGGAGTGCATACACATGTTGAATACTGTGAAAAAAGTACATTTTATAGGAATAGCCGGCGCCGGTATGAGAGCGATTGCGAATGTTTTGCTGCAAAAGGGATATTATATTTCCGGGTCTGATGTAAAGCAATCCGCTATTACAGAACGATTCGCCCAGCAGGGCGCACGTATTTGTATTGGACAGAAACCGGAAAATCTGCAAGATGCAGAACTGGTTGTTGTTTCTTCGGCAATTCACGAAGATAACGTAGAACTGCAGGAAGCACATAGGCGTAATATACCCGTTATCCATCGATCCGATGCATTGTTGGATATTATGAGCTGGGGAAAGGGAATTGCCATAGCTGGAGCACACGGAAAAACAACTACATCCTCTATGCTGGGACAGATTTTTGTAGAAGGGGGAACAGATCCGACTGTTGTCATTGGAGGAGAAGTAGATTACCTTCACGCTAATTCTGTATTAGGAAAAGGCGAATATGTCATTGCAGAAGCTGATGAAAGTGATGGATCCTTTGTAAAATTTAACCCTTATATTGCAGTGGTTACTAATATTGATGCCGACCATATGGATCATTACGGCTCTTTGGATAATGTCATCAATGCGTTTAAGGTTTTTATACAGAAACTTGACCCAAAGGAAGGAATGGCAGTTCTTTGTTTTGACAATGAACATATCCGCAATCTGGCCCCTGCCTTAAACCGCCGTTATATATCCTACGGAATAGAAAATCAGGCGGACTACACAGCAGATCATATCCATTATGAAAAAGGCCGACTTTGTTTTGATGTGTATCATCATAATAAAAAAATGGGAACAATGAATCTTTTTGTGCCGGGACGCCACAACGTGCTGAATACATTGGCTGCTGTTGCAGTAGCGGATGCTTGTGGTATTCCTTTTGAAAAGATCTCAGAAGCCATGTCGCATTTTCATGGAGCAAAACGCCGTTTTCAGACGAAAGGGTATGTTGGCGATGTTTGGGTCGTTGATGATTACGGACATCATCCTGCTGAAATTAATGCCACGTTAACGGCCGCTAAAGATATAGGAACCCATCGTATTGTCTGTGTATTTCAACCGCACCGGTATACGCGAACGCAATTACTGGTGGATCGTTTTGGCGGAGCATTTAAAAATGCAGATTTGCTTATTGTTACAGATATATACAGCGCTGGCGAAACACCAATTCCGAATGTAACTGGAGAAATTATTGCCAATAAGGTTGTTGAAACAACAGGACAAGAGGTTTTGTATATTCCTAATAAAGAAGACGTAGTAGAATATTTGAAAAAATTTGCTCAACCGAAAGAAATGATTATTACTATGGGGGCTGGCGATATTTACCGTGTGGGAGAACAATATATTGCTGAATCAAGCGGTGAAGATACGAGCAATGTTGATGTAAAAACTAAAAAAATTGCCGTTGTTGTCGGCGGACCTTCGACGGAAGCTGCTGTCTCTCGTAATACAGGCGGGGCGATTGCCAAAGCTCTCATTTCTAAAGGATATCAAGTTACCGTAATGGAATTGAATCCACATATGCTGGCCCAACAGCTGATAGATGAAAAAATTGATATTGTATTTAATGCACTGCATGGCCGGTATGGGGAAGATGGTCTGATACAGGGATTATGTGAAATGATGGGAATTCCTTATACTGGCTCCGGAGTTATGGCCAGTGCTGTAGGCATGAATAAAGTGATGAGCAAATGTGCTTTTCAAGGTGCAGGAATTGCTACCGCACCTTTCTCGTATTACTTTGAAAATCAAGGGTTAGATACTATCGCTGAAGATATTACGAAACGATTTGGTTTTCCTGTGGTTATAAAATCCGCAGGGCAGGGGTCGAGTATCGGTACTGTTATTGTCGATGCACAAACTAAAGTTAAATCGGCATTAGTGGAAGCGTTTAAATATGGAAAATCACTGATTGCAGAGTCTTTTATTGATGGGGATGAATTTACTGTCGCGGTTATGGATAATATGGTATTCCCTGTTATTCAAATTGTATCGAGTACTGGTAAATACGATTATTATTCAAAATATACACCTGGGGTGACAAAACATCTCTGTCCAGCGCCGATTTCGGAAAATTTGACAAAAAAAATGCAGGATTTAGCAATGCAAGTCTTTCATTTATGCCATTGCAATGGTGTAGCACGTGTCGATTTTATGACGGATGCAGGGGAAAATCCTTTTGTTTTGGAAATTAATACCGTTCCAGGAATGACCAGTACAAGTTTGGTTCCCGATGCAGCAAGAGCCATGGGAATATCCTTTGAAGAATTATGTGAAAATATATTGCTGGAAGCAGCAGTTGGTAAATTTTAATTATAATGTTGGTGAGATTTTGTGATGAAAAATGATGAGAAAGATATCTTTTCTATTCCAATACTGAATACGGATGATGTACAGTCTCATCAGGATGTGTCGGAGACGTTGCTGCCTCAGGATAAATTTATTCCTCCGGAAGTACCGGACGACCCGTTGAGAAAAACTGTTTCTGATGGAGCAGAAACAGAACAGCCGCATAAGGAGCAGATCGAGGCTAAGAGCGTACTGCATTCCGGCAAATACAAAAAAAAACGGCGGACAGGAGACTTGCAGCACCGGTATCGGTTATTTGTTATACTGGCGGTCATATTGGTTTTTTTACTGTGGCTTCTTTTGCGTTTTTCTCCGGTATCCTTTGGCCGTGTGATTGTAGATGGCAACAGTACTATGTCAAATGAGGCTGTTTACCGCAGCTGCGGCATTGTCGGTCCCGTTAATGTAGTTCAATTGTCACCAGATACAATGAAGGATAATCTGAGCAATGATCTGCGTGTTGCACGAGTTGAAGTAGTACGCGAGTTTCCTGCGACGATTCACGTTACCATAGAAGAACGCAAGCCTATAGCTGTTATGACGACGATGTATGGTTTTGCGTATTTGGATGCTAATGGTGTAGTTATTCAGCTGGGACAGAGAATTAAGGGCATATCTGTGCCTCTTTTTACAGGTAAAAAAATGGACACACTCCTTTTGGGAGATGTTATAAAAAATGGTTCGGTTCGGGATTCTTTGACATATTTACAGAATCTATCTCCTGAATATTTAAATCAAGTAGCGGAAGTAAATGTGGGAAATCCGGATAAGATTACGGTATATACATCGGATTCTATTCCTATCTACTTAGGAAATGGCGATCATCCGGAACAACGAGCTCATATTACAGAGGAACTGCTGCAGGAGGTCAAAAATAACCGTTTATCTGTTGCGTATATTGACAGTGATGTTCAAGCACCTCTGGTGAAGAGTAAATAGAAAGGAAAGACTGTGAGAGTACAAGAAGGAAAAATTGCGATTACGTTTGCCTGCGTATTATTGGGAATCATGCTGGTTACACAATATAAAGCGGCACAGAGCGTACTGCCTGTCACTTCGCAGCGTGCGGACGAACTTATTTCCAAGGTCAGGGACTTGGAGGCTGACAATAAGTCTCTGAAGAAACAAATCAGCGAACTTGGTGGGGATAAAGACACGCAATTACAGGAGCTTCGCTATGATGCGGGAGTTTTGCCTGTAGAAGGGCCTGGTATTATAGTGACGCTGGATGATAGTACGCAGCCTAAAATGCAGGGGACTAATCCTAATTTATATATTATTCATGATGAAGATTTACTGCGTATTGTCAATGAACTCCGGGCTGCAGGGGCAGAGGCATTATCAATCAATGGGCAGCGATTGATTGGTACATCGGAAATTCGATGTGTAGGGCCTAACATCAATATTAATGGTAAAATATTATCACCGCCCTTTGAAATCAAAGCTATCGGTGATATGCATTCGTTATCAGGAGCACTTAATCTGCGTGGCGGAGTCAAAGAAAGCTTAAAATATTGGGGAATTGAATTGCAAATCCGAAAATTGGAAATGATCGTTGTTCCTGCATATGAAGGCGCATTCCGTCACGAATATGCTCGTATTTCCAAAAAGGAGGCAGATAATTCATGATATATCCGATAATCGGTATGGCTATGGGGATATGCATAGGCATTATAATGCCTGATTTGTCTGTTTCTCCTGATATGGCAAAACTGCTGGCGACGGCTTTGCTGGCCTGTCTTGATTCCGTATTTGGCGGAATACGGGCGACCTTGAATAAAAATTTTAATAACAGGATGTTTTTAGTTGGATTTTTTTCAAATGCATTTATGGCCGCAATTTTTGTATTCGTCGGATTACGGTTGGGTATAGATTTATATTTTGTTGTGCTTATTACCTTTGGTATGCGTATTTTTCAAAATATGGCCCGGATTCGCAGAAAACTCCTAGTTTATAAGCCTGAGAAATGAAATTAATTTAAAAATAATGTGGATTAATTCCTTTAGATAGTGTAAAATAATAAGGAAATCCTATCTAAAAGTACAAGTATGCATATTCGAAGGAGGAAACAATATGGCAGAGTTTGCAAATATAAAGGTTATTGGTGTCGGCGGTGGCGGAAATAACGCTGTCAATCGTATGATAGAAAGCGGTTTACAGGGTGTTCAGTTTATTTCCGTCAATACAGAGGATCAGGTATTGGAAGTATCCAAAGCTGATGTGAAAATTCAGATTGGTGAAAAGCTGACTCGCGGTCTCGGTGCTGGTGCTAATCCCCAAATCGGCGAACAGGCTGCTCTTGAAAGCAAGGAAGAAATTATAAAAGCTCTTCAGGGAGCTGATATGGTGTTTGTAACGGCCGGCATGGGCGGCGGTACGGGTACGGGCGCAGCGCCTATTGTTGCTGAATGTGCTAAAGAAATGGGAGCTCTTACTGTTGCAGTAGTAACTAAGCCGTTTGCTTTTGAAGGCAAACGTCGTAAGGAACAGGCTGAAAAAGGTGCGGCGTATTTAAAAGAAAAAGTAGATACGATTATTACGATTCCCAACGATAAATTACTTCAGATTATTGACAAAAAGACACCTCTTAAAGATGCGTTTTTGGTGGCTGATGATGTATTACGTCAAGGTGTACAGGGCATTTCCGATTTGATTACAACAACTGGTTTGATTAATCTTGATTTTGCTGATGTGAAAACGATTATGCTTGATCAGGGAGAAGCCATTATGGGTATCGGTATCGGATCGGGTGAAAACCGTGCTACGGAAGCTGTTGATGGCGCTATTCACAGTGCTCTTCTGGAAACCAGTATTGATGGAGCGCAAAGTATATTGCTCAATGTTACGGGCGGTCCGGATATCAGCTTGTATGAAATTAATGAAGCAGCTGAAAAGGTTGCAGAAGCAGTTGATCCCGACGCTAATATCATTTTTGGTTCTGTTATCGATCCGGATATGGAAGATTCTATTCGCATTACCGTTGTGGCTACCGGTTTTGGCAAGGAACCATCGACGATTCCTTCCTTTGGGCAATCTGGTACAGTGAACGATAAAAAGGAAGCAAGTGGTGTGGAAATTCCTACGTGGATGAGATAATCAATGAATGTAAGCGGGTCCCGTCGGGCCCGCTTTTTTGCTAGAATAGCAGGAGTTTTAAAGAAGCGTGTAGAATTGTAACTTAAGATTGTTGAAAAATAATTTTTTAAATGTCTGTAGGAGGCAAATTATGAGATGTCCATTTTGCAAGAGCGACGATACGAAGGTTACGGATTCGCGGGCGACTGATGACGGCAATGCTATTCGCCGCCGCCGTGAATGTCAAAAATGCGGACGTCGATTTACGACGTATGAGATGGTAGAAGAGGTACCTCTAGTAGTCATAAAAAAAGACGGCAGTCGAGAATTGTTCGATCGCAATAAAATTCTGAATGGCTTATTGCGCGCTTGCAATAAACGCATGGTTACGATGCAGCAATTAGATGGTATCGTTTCTCGTGTAGAACATAAGATTCGAAACTCTTTAGTTCAGGAAGTAACGAGTGTAAAAATCGGGGAAATGGTTCTTGATGAGCTGCAGAGTATGGATTTAGTGGCATATATCCGGTTTGCTTCCGTGTATCGTCAATTTGCTGATTTGGATAGTTTTATGGCAGAATTGAAACGCCTCACGGATAACAGGCATAAAAAAGTCTGAGATCGTAAAAGGAGTTTTTTATGACAGAGAGTTATATTGATAATTTTTTAAACAAATTATTGCCGAATTTACGTATTGCTGTTATTGGTGACGTTATGGTAGACCGTTACGTATTTGGTAAAGTGGAACGGATTTCTCCAGAAGCTCCGGTTCCGGTCAATAAAGTATCCCATATTACTTCAGCCTTAGGAGGTGCTGCAAACGTAGCGTCTAATCTAGCTAATTTGGAATGCCGGGTTTTTTTGGCGGGTCTTATGGGGACAGACGAATATGGAACTGTTTTGCAGAAATTATTGACAGACGCGCATATTGATGGATCGGGGGTAATTTCCCGGACAGGGCATGCTACAACGACAAAGCTTCGTGTTCTCGGTTCACGCCAGCAAATGCTGCGGCTTGATTTTGAAGAAATTACAACACTTGAATCAGATGAGGAACAGATGCTGCTTCAATGGTTAAAAGAACGGATACAGGATGGACTGGACGGTATTATTATTTCAGACTATGGAAAGGGAGTTCTTACGGATACCGTATCCAGCGGGGTTATTTCTATTGCCCGAAAAGCTGGTATACCGGTACTTGTAGATCCTAAGGGAACGGATTGGAGTAAATATAACGGAGCCGATTTTGTTACGCCTAATATGAAGGAAATTAGTGACTGTATTGGCTATACGGTTGCCAATGCAGGCGGAGATGTGATTGAAGCTGCTATGAAACTTCATGAGAGGTACGATTTTGCACATCTCATGGTGACTAGATCAGAAAAAGGAATAACGGTTATAGGCAAGGACGGAAAAGTCTGGAGCAACCCTGCAACAGCACAGGAAGTATTCGATGTATCCGGGGCAGGAGATACAGTCGCGGCTGCTTTTTTAACTTCTATTGCGGCAAAGCTTTCTATTCGCACAAGTTTACAGATTGCTAATTCTGCAGCGGGAGTTGTCGTTGCAAAGGTAGGAACCTATCCCATTCATCGCAGCGAACTTTTACAATTGTGGCACCAATGGCGTCCCAACCGTCGATGGGCTCCGTATGAATCATTGAGCTGTAGAGAAATGGCCGGTAAGATACGACAATGGCAGCAAAATGGTGAAATTGTTGTTTTTACAAATGGTTGTTTTGATATACTGCATCGTGGACATATACTTTATTTACAGCAGGCAGCTATGCTGGGGCAGCATTTAGTTATCGGCTTAAATTCCGATGAATCTGTTCGCCGGTTAAAGGGAGAAGCAAGACCTCTAGTACAGCAGAATGATCGTGCGGTGCTGTTAAGCGCACTGGCTTGTGTTGATGATGTGGTTATCTTCAATGAAGATACACCGAAAGAATTGTTGGCGATTTTGCGCCCGGATATCCTTGTTAAGGGCGGCGATTATAAAGCTGACGAAGTGATTGGACGAGAATACGTAAAACGGGTGGAAATAATCTCTTTTGAAGAAGGGTATTCTACAACGAATATAATAGATAAAATCACAAATATGGTGAGGAAGGGAATCTTATGAAAATAGTAACAGGTGGTGCAGGTTTTATCGGCAGCAATATTATAAAAAAATTAAATGATCGAGGTATTAATGATATCTTGGTGGTGGATGATTTAACGGATGGACGTAAGTGCCGAAACTTACAAGGATTATCATTTTATGATTATATGGATTATGAAGATTTTGCAAATCAAATGGCTGACGAATCTTTTGACGGCGGGTATATTGATGTTGTCTTTCATGAAGGTGCCTGCTCAGATACGATGAATTATGACGGGCGTTATATGATGAAAAATAATTATGAAGGCAGCAAAAATCTTCTGCGTTATTGCATGCACCGTAAAATACCTTTTTTGTATGCATCTTCTGCGTCTACCTATGGCAGCGGTAAACATGGATTTCGTGAAGAACCAGCTTGTGAACAAGCGTTGAATCCATATGCATATTCAAAACTGCAGTTTGATCGTTTTGTACGGCGTATGCTGCCGCTTGCTAACAATCAGATTGTTGGTTTTCGATATTTCAATGTGTTTGGGCCGCAGGAAAATCATAAGGATCGGATGGCTTCCCTTATTTATCAAAAATATTATGAACTGCAGAAAAATGGAAAAATCACTCTTTTTGAAGGAACTGCAGGATATGAAAATGGGGGTCAGATTCGTGATTTTATTTATGTGAATGATGTTGTGAATGTTATATTTTATTTTTGGGAACATCCGGAATTATCCGGGATTTATAATTGCGGTACTGGCGAAGGGCATTCATTTAATGATTTTGTTCAAGGGATTATTGAATATTGTGGAAAAGGTATCGTGGAATATGTTCCATTCCCCAATATTTTGAAGGGAAAATACCAGAGTTTTACGCAGGCTGATACAACAAAATTAATGGATGCTGGGTATGACCGCGGTTTTACTCTCTTAAAGGAAGCAGTACAGGAATATTGCCGTATTTTGGAAAAGAGTGATGGATACTTCGAATGAGAAAAGCGGCTTTTTTTGATAGAGATGGAGTTTTGAACAAAGATATACATTATTTACATCGTCCGGGGGATGTCATATGGGTAAAAGGTGCTAAGGAAGGTTTGGCACATCTTAACCAGCTGGGATACTTGGTTATTGTAGTGACGAATCAAAGCGGTGTGGCCCGCGGGTATTATACTGAAGAGGATGTGAAAAAGCTTCATTGCTGGATGTCGCAGGAAATAGCAGCAGCGGGTGGCTGTATTACGGAATTTTACTATTGCCCGTTTTTGGAGGGAGCTGCGGATCCTTCCTATAATAAGAAAAGCGATTGGCGGAAACCAGCGCCTGGTATGGTGCTGCAGGCAGTAAAAGAGTATGATTTGGATATCTCTCAATCCTTTTTAATTGGTGATAGTACAAGCGATATGGAATGTGCCAAGGCTGCAGGTTTGCCGGGGTATTTGTTTACAGGCGGACGCCTTGATGAATTTATTGATAGTGTATTGGAGAAGAGGAATGCACATGAAAGCCTATAAGAGCATACTTATTGTTAAAATGAGCTCTCTGGGCGATGTATTGCATGCATTGCCCACGCTTCATGCATTACGGCAGAATTGTCCAGATGCACATATTGTATGGGCTGTTCATCAAAATTTTGCAGCAGTTCTTCCAGGAAAACCTTACATAGATGATGTTGTTTATATTGATAAATCAAAGCTTACATCAATAACATATTGGCGGGAACTTTGGCATACACTGCATGCCTATCATTTTGATGTATGTTTTGACTTGCAGGGATTAGCCAAAAGTGCTATTGTCGCTTTATTGAGCGGTGCTAAGGAAAAATACGGATATTGGGAAATGCGTGAAGGTAGTTTCTTGGTCAGTAAAGGACTGACTGGAATACATAAGAATGATCATGTCATTGAACGATACTTGGATACAGTGCGTGTTCTTGGCGGTACGGTCAGTTCTGTAGAATTTCCTCTTCCCAATATTGATATGGAAAAGCAAATAATGCGGAAACGATTTACAGAGGCGGGTATGATAGGACCATATATCGCGGTTGTACCGGGAGCCCGGTGGAAGGTAAAGGAATGGCCGCTGACGTATTGGTCTGATTTTGTTAATCGAGTGGCTGCTGCCGGAATGAATGTGATTCTCCTTGGCAGTGGGGAGGATATCGTAAAGGGGCAAGCTATTATGGCGGGAACGAAATTTCCCAATGTTTTTGATTATACGGGAAAGACTAGCCTGCATGAACTAATGGCGGCTATTTCCATGGCGAGTGTATACATAAGTGCTGATACAGGACCGCTGCATATTGCCAATGCGCTTAAGAAAGAGCTGATCGCCTTATTTGGTCCTACATGCCCGGATCGTACGGGCCCATATGGAGGAGAAACAGATACGTATATTCATATAATACTATCTTCGACCTCCAAAGCTACGCAGCAACATCCTTTGATAAATGATCCCGATTGCATGGCACAAATATCTGTATTGGATGTATGGGATACGTATACTGCCGTGATAAAGAAGGTGAAAGCATGATAAATTTAAAAAACAAAAGAATTATTGTAACCTTCCTTATGCACTTAGGAGATTTGATTTTAATAACTCCTTTTTTGCAGATTTTGCGGCGTCATGCAGTGGGTTCTGACATTACGCTGGTCGTAGATGAAAAATTAGCTGATGTGGTACGTTACAATCCCAATATAGATCATCTTGTAACTGTCGATAAAAAAGGGAAGGATAATTCCCTGACAGCGCTGTGGCATATAGGAAGAAGACTTCATAGCCAGCATCCCGATTTGCTGATGAATCTGCATCCGAATGAACGAACCTCATTTTTAGCGACGGCTGTCGGAGCAAAAAAATTTGTTGGTATGAGCCATTTTTTGGCACGCCCTTTTATGGATACCTATACGAGATTAGATCGGACCCATTTGCATGCAGCAGACATGTATATCGATGTGCTTAAACAACTCGGAATTGAGGATTATAAAAATGCAGGATTGCAGATCTTTACATGTCCGGTGTGGGAAAAACGAGTTGAAGACTTTTACATGGCATCCGATTTGCGGGAAAAACAGCCGCTTGTGGGCTTTAATATTGGTAGTGCTGTTCCGCAAAAACGCTGGCCTGTCGAACGATTTGCCGCGGTGGCCGATTATTTTTCCGACAAGGGATTTCGGTGTGCTTTTTATGGCGGTCCTATGGATAAGGAGATGGTTAGAGAAGCTGTCTTTCTTATGAAAAGTACCCCCATTATTTGTACAGGAAAATTTTCCGTAGGTGAACTTGCCGCTGCGGTAAGGCGCTGTTCCTTATTTATTACTAATGATAGCGGTCCTATGCATGTAGCTGTTAGTCAAGATGTTCCTTTAATAGCACTTTATGGACCGAGTAATCCGAAATTCTATGGTCCGTATACAAAAAAAGCTATTATTTTGGAATCAACAAACAAATACGAAATAGGGAAAAGTATGAAGAAAATTATTCGTGAAGGAAATTACAAAGGGATTTCTGTTATCACTACGGAACAGGTCATCGAAGCGGGAAACGAGCTTATTGCCCAATATGGAACTAAAAATTGACAATTGTATTCAATTCCAGTATAATGTCACCTGATATGTGTCTGTGGTTGTAAGTCGATGCCAGTCGCAGGCTAAGCGATCCACGTAAGGGATCCAAAGCGGTCCTGATCATAGTGCGGCTTAGAAGTAAGTCCTGCCGCGAAAAGCGAGAGAAGCAGTAGTGGGAGACTTAGTGTCTATGAGCGAACCTTCCAGCAGGCGAGTGTGGGGTTAAAAACCAGGTCAGGCATATCAAGGAGCTGAATTAATTCAGCTCCTTTTATGTAACGTGTGATGAATAGATAGTATTTAAATTTTACATTAATTACTAAGTTTGACGTATCAATTTTGATATAGTAAAATATAATAGTATCTATTTTGAAGGGAGTTGACCAGATAATAGATGAAGGTTGACATAGATATAGTTGAAAAAGATCTCCAAAAAAATCCATTTGACTCCTTTATGGGATTTCATGTTGAAAAAGCTGAGGATACTGAATCAGTACTCATATTTGAAAATAAAGGAAGTGCATGGGAAAATCCGAATGGTACTATGTACGGTGGAGTGCTCTACGCTATGGCCGATTCAGCAATGGAAGTGGCTTGTGCTCTTAAAGGAAAAGCTGTTTTGACACTGGACTTGGCTATGAACTATTTTTCCCCGACATATCCTGATACGACGGTTCGTGCAGTGGCTAAAGTGGTTCATAATGGTCGTACGACAATGGTGGCGCTTTGCGATTTTTATGATAATAATGAACGATATTTAGCTCATGGAAAGGGAACTTTTTTTGTAACAGGAGAATATCATTTTCCAAAGGAGGGGGATGATATTAATGGCTGATGAAGAGAATTTTCTGAAACGAGTTCATAGTGAAGAATTAAAAGAACGATTTCGTAATATTTACATCGGCGTATATAAATCGACTCCTTATTTCAATAACCTTCCATGCACAATAGAGGACATTGATGAAGGGTTTGCGCGTGTTCGGTTTGATATAACAGAGAATCTTTGCAACTACCGAGGAATTGCTTCAGGCGGTATTTTAGCTGCTTTTTGTGATACTCTTATGGGTATGGCAAGCAGAAGCCTGGGATATCAGGTGACAACTCTTGAAATTAATATGAATTATATCCGGCGTGTTGCTGGAGGAAAGTACATTACAGGAATCGGTCAAGTCGTACATCATGGCGGCAAAACCATAGTTGCTGAATGCGAATGTTTTGACAGTGAAGGTCATATTGTTGTAAAAGGACGTTCGTCTTTTTACGTGTTAGGGAAGTTTGAAAAATAATTAAATGGAAGGTTGGTTATCAACATGGATTTCAGTTACAATGAGGAACAACAGGATATTATCAAAGTCGTTCGCGATCTTGTAGAAAAGGAAATCGTTCCCTATGCAGGGGAAATGGATGAACAAGCAAAAATCCGTGACGGATTGCTTGATAAATTAGCAGCTCAAGGATTATTGGGTGTTGCTATTCCAGAAGAATTCGGAGGTGCCGGTTTAGATGCGGTTACGATTGCAGGCATTTATGAAGAATTAGGAAAAGGTTGTGCTGGAATAGCTACAACGGTTGCTGCTAATGCGTTGGCATCTTATCCTGTTATTATAGCCGGAAATGATGATCAGAAGAAACAATATTTTGATATTATCTGCCAAGATAAATTAGCGGCGTTTGCTCTTACTGAACCCGGTGTCGGTTCGGATGCCGGTGCTGTTGCTACATCTGCTAAAAAAACAGAGGATGGCAAAGGTTATATTTTGAATGGTACAAAGTGTTTCATTACGAATGGTGCATTGGCCGAAGTTTTTGTTATTTTTGCCAACACACGGAAAAGTGCTGGAATTCGTGGATTGACTGCTTTCATTGTAAGAAAAGGAACTCCCGGTTTTACTGTAGGCAAGGAAGAAAACAAAATGGGAATTCGGGCTTCCAATACGACGGAGTTGATTTTCCAGGATTGTTTTATTCCTATTGAAAATCGTCTTGGCCGGGAAGGTCATGGTTTCCGTATTGCCATGAACACATTAGATGCTGCCAGACCGTTTGTGGGATCTATTTCTGTCGGTATAGCAGAAGCTGCATTTCGTGCCTGCGGAGAGTATGCAAAAGTTCGTCAGCAATTTGGTAAACCCATTGCTTCTTTTGAAATGGTTCAAGGAATGATTGCTGATATGGCAATGAAGGTTGAAGGTGCCCGCCTTCTAGTACAGCGTGCCTGCTGGATGAAAGATCAGGGAATGGAATTTAGCAGGGAAGCTGCTATTGCGAAGTGCAATGCTTCGGATGTTGCGATGGAGGTTACTGTTAATGCCGTGCAGGTTATGGGCGGATATGGCTATATGAAAGAATATCCTGTGGAAAAATATATGCGTGATGCCAAAATCATGCAAATTTATGAAGGTACAAACCAAATCCAAAGATTGGTTATTGCCAACAAGACATTATACTGATAAAATATAAATCATATGAAATAGTGCTATGAAAAAGAGAACATGAGAGAATCTATCGGGTACAGGGAATCAGAATCATAGATTGAGAGTTCTGATGCCGATGCTTTCATGTGTTCACTTTGGAGCTTTCCGTTGAATGAAGTAGACGGAACGGATATCTCCGTTAACGGATGAAAGAGTAATAATTAGGGTGGTACCGCGAAATGTGACTTTCGCCCCTTAGGGGGTGGAGGTCTATTTTTTTTATGATAGAGGAGGAACTGTGATGAAGGAAAAAATTGAGGCTATCAAAGCTGCTGTACGAGACCAGATTAATAAAACAGAAGCGTTGCAGGATGTACAGGATATTCGCGTCAAGTATTTAGGTAAAAAAGGGGAACTAACAGCGGTAATGAAAGAACTCGGCAAACTGTCGAAAGAAGAACGTCCTGCTGTTGGTCAGTTAGTTAATACGGCACGTGCCAAAATTGAAGTGGCGCTTGCTGATAGAATGGAAGAATTGAAGCAACACGAAATGGAACAAAAAATTCAATCAGAAAAAATAGATATTACGTTACCTGGACGTAAACCGGTGCTAGGTCATATGCATCCGCTCCATTTGACACGGCGCTGCATGGAAAATGCTTTTTTGAAGATGGGATTTTCCATTGCAGAAGGACCGGAGATTGAAGATGATTATTATAATTTCCAGTGCTTAAATTTTCCGGATGATCATCCGGCACGTGACATGCAGGATTCCATGTATATTACGGATAAAATTTTGCTGCGTACCCATACGTCACCCATGCAGGCGCGGACATTGCAGGCACATAATCCGAATGAACCGGTCAAGGTTATTGTTCCGGGTAAAGTGTATCGCTGGGATTATGACGCTACACATTCTCCGGTATTTCATCAAATGGAAGGGCTTATTGTCGATAAAGGAATCCGGTTTTCTGACCTAAAAGGGATGTTGGAAGATTTTTTAAGAGAAATTTTTGGACCGGAAACAAAAGTACGTTTTCGGGCTAGTTTCTTTCCTTTTACAGAACCGAGTGCTGAAGTAGATATTTCTTGTGTGATGTGCGGCGGCAAAGGCTGTCGTGTATGCTCACATACAGGCTGGCTGGAAATTCTCGGCTGTGGGATGGTACATCCCAATGTATTGCGCTTAAATGGGTATGATCCGGATAAGGTCAGCGGATTTGCTTTTGGAATGGGTGTGGAACGTATCGCTATGTTAAAATACGGTATTGATGATTTGCGGTTGTTCTATGAAGATGATATGAGATTCTTGAATCAGTTTTAGGAGGTAGGAAAATTATGAAAAGTTCATTAAGCTGGATGAAGGATTATGTGGATGTCGACACAACCAAGGATCCGCAAATCTTTGCTGATATTATGACTGTTGCCGGTGTACCTGTAGAACAAGTAGAATATTGGGGAACCGATATCAAAAATATATACACAGGAAAAATTTTAAAAATCACAAAACATCCTGACGCTGATCATCTTGTTATTTGTCAGATGGATATGGGAGATAACGAGCTTACTATTGTCACAGGAGCACCGAATGTCCGTGAGGGACAAGTTGTTCCCGTTGCCGTACATGGAGCGATACTTCCGGGTGGAGTAAAAATAAAAAAATCTAAGCTTCGCGGCCAAGTTTCAGAAGGAATGCTTTGCTCTGCACGCGAATTAGGTTTTGATGATAGTTTGCTGCTGCCGGAAGAACGCAACGGCATTTGGATATTACCGGATGATACGCCTGTCGGAGTTGATGCGATTGATTTTCTAGGGCTTAAAGACACGGTTTATGAGTATGAATTAACTCCGAATCGTGCAGACTGTTTCAGCATGGTTGGGTTAAGTCGTGAATTTGCTGTTTTAGGTCATACGGCAGCACGATATCCTGAAATTGAAGTTGATGAATGCGAGCAATCCATTAGTGGCAATGTAACAATTACGAATGAAGCCCCTGAATTATGTAATCGTTTTGCATCTCGTTTGCTCTTAAATGTAAAAATAGAAAAATCTCCGTTATGGATGCAGCAGCGTCTTCGCAAATCCGGAGTTCGTCCCATTAATAACGTCGTTGATGCAACAAACTATGTCATGCTGGAATTGGGTATTCCAATGCATGCTTATGATTATGATAAAGTTTCCGGTCATCATCTCATTCCGCGGCGTGCGCGTGATGGTGAAGTATTAAAAACATTGGATGGTGTAGAACGTACACTTACTTCCGAAATGCTGGTTATCGCTGATCCTGATAAAGCTTGCGGTGTTGCAGGTGTTATGGGTGGATTTGAAACAGAAGTAACGGATACAACTGCGGCCGTTATACTTGAAGCAGCCTCTTTTAAAGGATCGAGTATCCGTAAAACCGGACGTGCACTTGGATTGCGCTCAGAAGCTTCAGCACGGTTTGAACGGGGAATAGACGCGGAAGGTTGTATTGCTTCACTAGACCGCTGTGCACAGCTTTTGCAGAAAATGGGAGCCTGTGATGTAGCACAGGGGATTATTGACCTATATCCGGAACCACAGTCTGTTACGCGGATATCATTTACGGTTCAGCAAATTAATGCCTATTTGGGTACAGATATTCCTGGGGAAGAAATGATTTCGATTTTGAAAACACTGGAATTTGGCATTGAACAGGAAAATGATGATAGCATTACGGCGATAGTTCCTTCATGGCGTGGTGATTGTACAGAAATGGCGGATATTAGTGAAGAAGTAGCACGCATTTATGGATATGAAAATATTCAATCTACAAGACCGTGGAGTAATATTTCTGAAGGTGAAGAAGGGTATCATCATGAAGTAACGGAAAAAGTTTCCGAAATTCTCAGTGCTTGCGGTTTGAATGAAACAGTGACATTCAGTTTTATGAATCATGAATCACTAAAAAAGCTATTGTTCCCGGCCGAAAGTCCATTATATACGGCAGTACCTATTCTTAATCCCATTACAGAAGAATTTCCGCTTATGCGTACGACCTTGCTTCCGTCTTTAATGGATATGCTTGTTAGAAATCAAGCGGTGAAAAATAATTCGGTTGCCGCTTATGAAATTGCTTCTGTATATATCCCGAAACAATTGCCGATTACCGAACTTCCGTATGAAAAGAAACAGGTTGCCGGCGTTCTTTACGGATTGCGTGATACCGGAATATGGCCTGGTAAAATTGCTAAATATGATTTTTATGATGCCAAGGGCATTGTAGAAACAGTACTTGAAGGATTGGGTATTACCGCTGATTTGGAAAGTGCTGAATTTGCACCGTTTCATCCGGGAAAAGCAGCAAAATTTGTAAAGGATGGCAAAATACTGGCTCAATTTGGTGAACTACATCCTGCTGTTATTGATAATTATGATATTGCAGGTCCGGTGTATGCTTTCGAAATGTATTTAGATGTAATTACCCCCTATATAGATTTTATTGGAGATTACAAAAAAGTTGCTAAATTCCCAGCCATTAGTCGTGATTTAGCCTTTTTGGCTCCTGTAGGAACGGCCAATTCGGATATTCAAGAGATTCTTATTAAGGATGGCGGAGAATATCTGGAATCTGTGCATCTTTTTGATATGTACCAAGGAAAACAAGTTCCTAAAAATTATAAGAGCATGGCCTATTCTTTAACGTTCCGTTCAGCGGAAACTACGTTGACTGATGAAAATATTCAAATATATATTGATTCAATGCTTGAAGATTTAAAGAACAATCTGAACTGCACCTTGCGTTAATATGTTTTATTCTTTAAGCACTATCCTCCATCTGGTAAAATAAGATGGGGGATATGTTTGTTTCGTTTTTATTGTCAATCGTGGAATTTTATGATATGATGAAGAGCGTAGTATGGAGTTTTATAGATAACGGACTGGGTATAGTGCCCATAAGGAGGACATTTTAGAATGAAAGTAACAGTCAATGAAGTAGACCAGCATAAAGTAACTCTGCACATCGAAGTGCCTGTAGAAGAAGCGGAAAAAGGCGCAAAAGCAGCTTGCAAAAATTTAGCCAATAAGGTAAATATACCGGGTTTCCGTAAAGGAAAAGCGCCGCGTAAGGTGTTGGAAAGCTTTTTGGGTAAAGATGCTGTAAAAGAAGAAATTTTTGAAGCTATTGCTTCAAAATCTTATAATGATGCTTTGAAAGAACAGGACATTATACCTGTTACGGATCCTGATATTAATGTTGTAACCAACGAAATTGGACAGGATTTAGTATTTGAAGCGACACTTACGAAAAAACCAGCAGTTAAGCTTGGCGAATATAAAAGTATTAAAGCGGCTAAACCAGCTTCCGAAGTAACGGAAGAACAAATTTCTGATGAATTGATCAATTTACAGAAGGCACATTCTAAACTCGTTGTAGCTCCGGAAGGTACCGAAATTGCCAATGATGACTTTGCTATTATTGATTTTAAAGGGAGCATAGATGGCGTTCCTTTTGAAGGCGGAGAAGGAAAAGCATATCCGTTGCAGATTGGTTCTGGCAGTTTCATTCCTGGCTTTGAAGAACAACTTATCGGTTGTAAATCAGGAGATCAGAAGGATGTAAAGATATCCTTCCCAGAAGATTATTTCCAAAAAGACCTTGCAGGTAAGGAAGCTATATTTGCGGTAACCATAAATGATGTAAAACGTCGTGAACTGCCAGCTCTTAATGATGAATTTGCTAAAGAATATTTTAAAAATGAAACATTGGATGAGCTGAAAAATGATACTCGGAAAAAATTAGAAACACAGGCTTCTTTTAAAGCACTGGAAACTTTTAACGGAGAAGTATTGAAAACAGCGATAGGCAATGCTGAAGTGGATATCCCGGAAGTAATGATTGATGATAAAGTTACACAGATGCTTGAAGAACTCACCATGAAAATCGAAACACAGGGCATGAAAATTGATGATTATTTGAAATATACAAATCAAGATATGGATAAGCTTAAGGAAAGCTATAAAGAACCGGCTAAAGATAATGTAAAAATGGATCTTGTTCTGGAAGCTATCTGCAAAGCTGAAAATATTGAAGTAAGTAATAACGATCTCAATGCTGAAATTTTCACAATGGCTCAGAATTTTGGGGCCGATCCCAAGGAAGTTTATAAAATTATTATGAAGGAAAAACGTATTCCGATGCTTGTTCAGTCGGTAGGCCGTAAAAAAGCTGCATCCTTTATTCTTTCCAATGCTATCGATACGAATGCCAAGGAAGAAGAACCGAAAGTGGAAAAGGTAGAAGCCGAAGATAAAGAATAAGACATCCGGAACGTATGATGACGAGGTGTTAGTTATGAATATGCAATATGTACCGATGGTTGTTGAACAGTCATCCCAGGGAGAACGGAGTTATGATATTTATTCGCGTCTTCTGAAGGATCGCATCGTTTTTTTGGGTGGCGCTATTGAAGATGTAACGGCCAATACGATTATTGCGCAGTTATTATTCTTGGAAGCGGAAAATCCCGATAAGGATATTCATTTATATATCAACAGCCCCGGCGGTGTTGTTACAGCCGGGATGGCGATTTATGATACAATGCAGTATATTAAACCAGATGTTTCTACGATTTGCGTGGGATCGGCAGCTAGTATGGCTTCCGTTTTATTAACGGCAGGGGCAAAAGGGAAACGCTTTGCCCTGCCTCATTCACAAATTATGATTCATCAGCCTTTGGGCGGCGTTCAGGGACAGGCTACGGAGATTGAGATCCATGCCCGTGAAATCCTGCGTATGCGCAAAGAATTGAATACGTTATTGTCTCAACATACGGGACAGTCGTTAGATGTTATCATGAAAGATACAGAACGTGATAATTTCATGACTGCGGAAGATGCCAAGAAATATGGATTGATCGATGAAATTCTTCTTCGTCCTCATGACATGGCATCCGTAAAGTAGTCACTACCAGGAGGAACTATTGGTGAAAGATAGGACAGAAGAACCAAAATGCAGCTTTTGCGGACGTTTGCAAAGTGAGGTCCAGAAGTTGATAGCCGGTCCCGGTGTATATATTTGTGATGAATGCGTAACAGTCGCTCAGCATATTCTGGAAGAAGAAATGAAGGAAGAAGCACCTTCTTTTCAATTAAAAGAATTGCCGACACCGCATCAAATCAAGGAAACGCTGGATCAGTATGTCATTGGACAGGAAAGTGCAAAAAAAACATTGTCTGTAGCCGTGTATAATCATTACAAAAGATTACAGACCGGCAGTATAGTGGAAGATGTAGAATTACAGAAATCTAATATTGTTATGGTAGGACCGACAGGATGTGGTAAAACTCTTTTGGCGCAAACGCTGGCACGTCTTTTGGATGTACCATTTGCTATAGCTGATGCGACAAGTTTGACTGAAGCCGGCTATGTTGGAGAAGATGTAGAAAATTGTCTTCTTAAATTGATTCAGGCAGCTGATTATGATATTGCTAAGGCTGAACGGGGCATTATTTATATTGATGAAATCGATAAAATTGCTCGTAAGTCGGAAAACCCATCTATTACTCGTGATGTATCTGGTGAAGGAGTACAGCAGGCTCTGCTTAAAATTTTGGAGGGAACCGTTGCGGGTGTGCCGCCTCAGGGAGGCCGCAAGCATCCGCATCAGGAAATGCTGCAGATTGATACGACGAATATTTTATTTATTTGTGGCGGTGCTTTCGATGGTATTGATAAGACCATATTAAATCGTACCTCTGATAAAAACATGGGATTTGGCGCTGATATTCATTCGAAAGATGAACAGTCTATGGAAACTATCTTGCAAGAAATCATTCCTGCCGATTTACAGAAATTTGGTCTTATTCCGGAATTGGTTGGCCGTCTTCCTGTTTTGGTAACGTTGAATCCTTTAGATGAAGATGCAATGATGCATATTTTGACGGAACCAAAAAATGCATTGGTCAAGCAATATGAAAAAATGCTTGATATGGATCACGTTAAACTTACGTTTGAAGAAGACGCCTTGCGGGCCATTGCAAAAGAAGCTCTGCGCCGGAATACAGGGGCCCGGGGGTTGCGTTCTATTATTGAACGCATTATGTTGGATGTCATGTTTGACGTTCCTTCCCGGACAGATGTTAAGGAATGTATCGTAACGAAAGATTGCGTTACAAAAAAAGCGGAACCTACCATTATTATGGAATAGGTATACACGTATTAGACATGCTTACAACAGCAAAACTCATTTCTTCATCGTGAGAAATGAGTTTTGTTTTAACTTATAGAATTTTATTTAAGAAAAGGAAATGTAGGTGAATCAAATGGATGATAAATCAATATTGGCTTTACCTTTTGTTCCTTTGCGCGGCATCGTTGTATATCCTAAACTGCTGAGTCATTTGGATATAGGGCGTGAAAAGTCTTTGGCTGCTGTAGAATATGCAATGGCTCATGACCGTATGCTGATCGTATCGGCACAAATAGATGAAAATGAAGACAATCCTGATTTTGATGATATATATCATACAGGAACATTAGTAAAAGTTCAGCAGATGCTGCGTCTTCCAGGCGGTATTGCCAGGGTACTTGTTGATGGTATTTCCCGTGTAAGTATACATGGTTTTTCCCGTAAAAAAAATTATTTTGAAGTTGCTGGAGTTGAAATAAACGAATATGGCACTTCCTCTGTAGAAGATGAAGCATATCGGCGGGTCATGCTTGGCCGCTTCACGGAGTGGCTGGAAACGATTAAAAACAGAGATGATATTTTGCAAAAAGCGCAGACTCTTACTACCCCCGGGATTCTTGCTGATTTTATTGCTTCACAGTTACCGCTGCAAATGATAGTTCGGCAAGAATTGCTGGAAATATCGGATGTATCTGAACGGATGCGCCGGATTTGCTCATTGCTTGATACAGAAGTAGAGATTGCCGATTTGGAATCGCAGCTGAATGTAGAAGTACGTGGAAAAATGGATCAAGCTCAAAAGGAATATTATTTGCGTGAAAAGATCAAAGCTATTCATAAAGAATTGGGTGATAAAATTGATCCCGATGAAGAAGTAGAAGAGCTGCGTAAAAAAATTCATGATATGAAACTTGAAAAATCAGTGGAGCAACGTCTGCTGAAAGAAGTAGACCGACTCGATTCAATGCCGCCTATGATGGCGGAATCTGCAATTATCCGCACCTATTTAGATTGGGCATTGTCCTTGCCGTGGACTAAAGAAACCAAGGATCGGCTGGATTTGGCAGAGGCTCAGAAAATTCTGGATGAAGATCATTACGGACTAACAAAAATAAAGGAACGTATTATTGAATTTTTGGCTGTTCGGCAGCTGACACACGATTCGAAGGGACCTATTTTGTGTTTGGTAGGGCCTCCGGGGACCGGAAAAACAAGTTTAGCCCGTTCTATTGCAAGAGCTATGAATCGTAAATATGTGCGCATCTCTTTAGGTGGCGTGCGTGATGAAGCGGAAATTCGCGGTCATCGCCGTACTTATATCGGATCTATGCCAGGCCGGATCATATCGGGAATGAAACAAGCCGGTACGAAAAATCCGGTATTCTTGCTTGATGAAATTGATAAAATGACATCGGATATGCGAGGGGATCCTTCTTCTGCACTTCTTGAAGTACTGGATCCAGAACAAAATAATATGTTTAGCGATCATTTTATTGAAATACCGTTTGATTTATCTAAAGTATTTTGGATTATGACTGCCAACGTGATGAATGATATTCCTAAGCCGCTTCAAGACAGGATGGAAATCGTTGAACTTTCCGGATACACCGATGAGGAAAAGCTGCAAATTGCAAAACGTTATCTTGTTCCAAAACAGATTGCTGCTAATGGAGTTACGATGGTAAAAGCTAAATTTTCAGATACAGTACTGCGCCATATTATTCGTGATTATACACGTGAAGCCGGTGTGAGATCGCTGGAACGAAAAATTGGGGCGGTCTGCCGTAAAGTTGGCAAATCACTGCTGCTGGGAGACAAGACTCCTCTTACTGTGAGTGTTAAAAATTTGGAAAAATTATTGGGGCCTGCACGTTTTTTTGATACAAAACTCAGTAAAAATGATGAGATCGGTATCGTAACAGGATTGGCATGGACTCAAGTAGGTGGTGAAGTGCTGGAAACAGAAGCTGTTGCCGTAAAGGGAAAAGGACAGCTTACCTTGACGGGTCAATTGGGGGATGTCATGAAGGAATCTGCTGAAGCCGGAGTGACTTATATCCGCCGCCGTGCAGACGATTTAGGATTAGCAGAAGATTTTTATACAAAGACAGACCTGCATATTCATCTTCCCGAGGGTGCTATTCCCAAGGATGGTCCGTCGGCAGGAATCACGATGGCAACTGCGATAGCCTCCGCTTTGACTGGTAAGGCTGTACATCATGATATTGCCATGACTGGCGAAATTACGCTGCGGGGCACGATATTGCCGGTAGGAGGAATTAAGGAAAAAGTGTTAGCGGCTCATCGTGCAGGTATAAAAAAAATACTTCTACCCGTAGATAATAAACGGGATATGGTAGATGTTCCCCGGTCTGTGCAGGAAGATGTACAATTTGTATTCGTCCAATCAATGGATGAAGTATTAAGTCAAGCATTGGTGAATCATGATGACAGAATCTAAAGATTTACAAATTATAAAAGCTGAATATACGGCTTCTGCCGTGCGCAGGGACCAATACCCGGAAAGTGAATTAATGGAAATCGCTTTTTTGGGTAGATCCAATGTGGGAAAATCAAGTCTTATCAACTCTCTTTGCAATTATCGCGGATTAGCACGAGTTAGCGGTGAACCGGGAAAAACACAAACTGTAAACTTTTATACCGTGCTTCTGAGAGAGAAACAAGGAGAAGAATCAGAACGCTTCCCGTTGTTTTTTGTTGACCTTCCTGGATATGGTTTTGCTAAAACGGGAGGGGCAAATCGAAATATGTGGAGTACTTTCATTGGAGAATATGTTGAACAGTCTCCGCGATTAACTTTATTGTGCTTGCTCATGGATTTGCGACATCCCGGTCTTGCAATCGACCAAAAGGCGTATGAGTGGATGCGCAGTCATGGCGTACCGTTGCAGATTATTGGCACGAAAGCAGATAAGCTGAAAACAGCAGAAAGAAAACGAAATTTGGCAAAACTGGATCAATTGTTTCCAGGAACTTTTCCGGCAGTTGCCTATTCCTCTTTGAAAAATGACGGTCGTGACATACTGTTAAACCGGTTTCGCAGTATGATTTAAATAGTGAAAAGGTACTTGTTAGTTATTTTGAGCTGACAGGTACCTTTTTGCGTATGAGAAATATATTTTGATTTTTGTGATTGTGAAGTGTCGGATTAACTACCTCTATATATTTTATATAAAATTTGTTATAATAAACGTGATTGCCGAATATTTTGCAGTATATAACGATTTTGACAGAATTATTACGATTACTGTAGTTTCTAGGAGGGATAAGAAAATATGTCTATTATGGCAATTGAAGATGAGGGTGATTTTCGGTTGCGTGTCATTGATCAGCCGGGAATCGTGATTGCTGATTTTTGGGCATCATGGTGCGAACCGTGTAAACTGATCCGTTCGGAAATCAAGCGAGTGGCAGAAACGTTTGAAAATAAAATTAAAGTTGTTAAAATCGATGTGGATGCATTCCATGGACTTGCTGAAAAATATGAAGTTATGGCAGTTCCTACCTTGGTGTTTTTTAAAGATGGCAGACCTGTTAAACGTCTTATTGGGTATGCATCACAGCAAGAAATTGAAAAATTACTGCATACACTCGAATAATATGTATAAAAAGGGTAAATTTTGACAGTTAAAACCGAAGAATGGTATAATACTCATAATGAATTCAATTAAGTTGGTGAAAAAGATGTTATTGTCTATTGTAGTTCCTGTGTATAATGAAGAAGATAATGTAGAGAAATTTTATGAAGAAGTAATCAAAGCGATACAGACAATAGACATGGACTACGAAATTATATTTGTTGACGATGGTTCGAAAGATGCGACCCCATTAATGTTAAGCCGTTTGACACAATTAGATGAACATGTCCGTGCGTTGATTTTAGCTCGAAATTTTGGACATCAATTGGCTATTACTTGTGGCATGGATCATGCACAAGGTGATGCAGTCATTACGATGGATGGTGACTTACAGCATCCGCCGATGATGATTCCGGATTTAGTAAAAAAATGGCAGGAAGGATATGAAGTGGTTCAGACGATTCGCTTGGCAACAGATGATGCGAATCTTCTTAAACGGATGACTTCGAAATGGTATTATAAGATTATTAATGCGATCTCTCAAGTCGATATCGTTCCGGGCGGATCCGATTTCAGACTGATAGATCGCAAAGTACTGGAAACCTTTATGTTGTTTCGGGAACACGATAGATTTATTCGCGGTATGATGGGGGATATTGGTTATAAAAGAACGATGATTCAGTTTGTGGCACCGCCGCGTTATGCTGGTAAATCAAAGTTTTCCCCGCGTAAGATGCTGCGGTTTGCGTTGGACGGTATAACTGCCTATTCGACTATGCCGTTAAGAGCTTCACTGTATGTTGGATTGTTGAGCGGACTACTCAGTGTTCTTTTGATTATTCACGTGTTATATTGCAAGCTGGTTGGAACGGCGGCTCCTGGATGGGCGACAACTATGATTGTTGTATCGCTGGTAGGAGGACTGCAATTAATATTTCTGGGAATTATCGGTGAGTACATCGGACGTATTTTTGAAGAGGTAAAACGGCGGCCCTTGTATTGGATACGGGCAGAACTAGGCCATCATCGCAAATAGAAGACATACATAAAAGAGTATTGAATCCTGACGAGATACGGGATATAAGACAGTCCCGGAGATAGAAAGGAGCCTCTATGTGGAAAAATGGTAGCAGAATTTTTTTGATAACTGTTTTATTGATGGTGGCGGCTTTTCCAGCTGGCGCCTATTATTCAATTGGTGATAAGGGAAATGATGTAATGCTGATTCAGCAGCAGCTGACGAGAAGAGGGTATCGCGTAAGAACAAACGGTATATATACAGAAGATACTGCCAAAGCTGTAGCTAAATTTCAGGCAGACCGGCATATTCAAATCAGTGGCAAAGTCGGCGATTGGACGTTTTATCAAATTACTGGAAAACGAATGAAAATGATTAATGAAGATAAAATCAGTTATCAACGATTTTCTTCTGATGATATGGGGAGTCGTCTTGTTTCTATTGCCAATAAATATGTAGGAGTTCCCTATGTATGGGGGGGGAATACACCGAAAGGCTTTGATTGTTCGGGATTTACAAAATATGTATTTTCCAATGCGGGGATTAATTTGCCGCGTATGGCCGATCAACAGTATATGGTGGGTGCTCCTGTTTCAAGATCTGATTTGATTCCCGGGGATCTTGTGTTTTTTACAACTTATTGTCCCGGTGTGTCACATTCAGGAATCTACGTAGGCAACGATAAATTTATTAGTGCCACATCAAGTGGCGGTATTCGTGTAGATAGTATGTCGAGCGGGTATTGGTCTTCTCGTTATGTGGGTGCTAAACGTGTACGTTAACAAGTAATTTGCGCAGACAAGGGGGCGGATCGCCTCCTTGTTTTGTAATTTTATAAAAAAATACATAAATCAGAGGGAGTATTATATGGTAATAGTTGCCTTACAGGGGGTAACTAGAGTATAATCGTTCCCATAAAGGAAGATAACAGAGGAGTGTTTACAGCATGAAGTATATGACGGGAAATGAAATTCGCAGTGCGTATTTGAATTTTTTTAAAAGTAAGGAACATATGATTTTGCACAGTTTTCCATTGATACCAGAAAATGATCCGAGCTTGTTGCTTATAGGTGCCGGAATGGCTCCATTGAAACCGTATTTTACAGGTAAACTTGTTCCGCCGTCTTATCGCGTGACTACCAGTCAGAAATGCATCCGTACAGGTGATATTGATAATGTGGGACGTACAGCTCGTCATCATACATTTTTTGAAATGCTGGGAAATTTCTCGTTTGGTGATTATTTTAAAAAAGAAGCTATTTCATGGGCTTGGGAATTTCTTACGGAAGTATTGGCTCTCGATAAGGATAAACTTTATGTTACTATCTATCCAGATGACACGGAAGCCTATGACTATTGGCATAATATGATCGGACTTGCAGATGAACGAATTTTTAAAATGGAAGACAACTTCTGGGAAATTGGAGAAGGTCCGTGTGGTCCGGATAGTGAAATTTTTTATGATCTCGGCCCCGAACGTGGTTGTGGACAACCTACATGTACGGTTGGATGTGATTGCGATCGTTATCTTGAAATCTGGAATCTTGTTTTTACGCAGTTTGATCGTGATGCCAAGGGAGAATATCATCCGCTGGAAAAAAAGAATATTGATACTGGGGCAGGATTGGAACGATTAGCTTCTGTGATTCAGCAAAAAGAATCAAATTTTGAAACGGATTTGATTTATCCCATTATTGAACAAGTACTTTCGATTTGTCATAAAGAGTATTCTAATCCTGATGACAAAGTGGCGCTTAAGGTTATTGCAGATCATATTCGGGCAATTACGATAATGATTAGTGATGGTATCTTGCCATCCAACGAAGGCCGCGGGTATGTACTGCGCCGTATACTGCGCAGAGCGGTGCGGTTTGGCCGTATATTGGGAATCAATGATATTTTCTTGGCAGGATTAGTTGACACGGTTATAGATATTCTTGGTGGAGAATATCCGGAACTGATAGAACATAAGGAATTCATCAAGAGAGTTATCGAAACGGAAGAAAAACAATTTAGCGCTACATTAGCACAAGGCTTGATGCTTTTGAAGGAAACCATGGAAGCTTCGGACGGTGCGAAAATGCTGGCTGGAGCAGAAGTATTTAAATTATACGATACCTTTGGATTTCCTGTGGAACTGACGGAGGAAATTGCTCAGGAACATGGAATTGCCATTGACAAAGAAGGGTTTGAAAAGGCAATGAAGGAACAGCAGGAACGTGCCAGAGCTGCCCGCCATGATGCATCTGCCAAAGTGGCAACACCTGATACGACACATCTGGACCAAGTGAAATTGACTAATGATAAATACGCGGTTACTGCGAAAGTTGTCATGGTAGGCAAAGAGGGTGTTGAAATAGGTGAAGCTCATGATGGGCAGGAAGTTACCATAATTCTTGATACGAATCCGTTCCATGCGGAAGGTGGAGGGCAGCTTGGCGATACCGGTGTACTTACCAGTGCATTTGGCAAAGTCGTTGTCGAAGATGCCAAAGCATTGCCTAATGGGTTGGTATATCTGATAGCTGTTGTAGAAGAAGGTGTAGTTCATTGCGGTGATGTTATGGATATTGCCGTTGATACGGCTCGCAATTTAGCTATGGCTCGCAATCATACAGCGACACATTTGCTGCAGGCTGCGCTGCGCAGTGTACTGGGAGATCACGTTAATCAGGCTGGTTCTCTAGTTACCCCGGAACATCTGCGATTTGATTTTACGCATTTTTCTCCTATTACAGCGCAGGAATTGGATAAAATTTCAACGCTGGTCAATAAAGAAATTCTTAAAGCACTTCCTGTTACGATTGAAGAAATGCCTATTGCGGCAGCTAAAGAAAAAGGAGCTATGGCACTTTTCGGTGAAAAATACGGAGATATTGTTCGGGTTGTTACTGTAGATGATTTCAGCTGTGAACTTTGTGGAGGGTCTCATGTAACGAATACTGCTGTAATCGGTTCTCTGTGCATTTTGAGCGAATCAGGCATTGGTACGGGCCTGCGCCGTATCGAAGCTGTTACAGGGGCTGCTGCGCTTGAAAAATCGCAAGCTGATGCTAAAGAGCTGGAAATAATAGCCGGTCTTCTTAAAGTGAAAACCGAGGCGATTCCGGAAAAATTAGAAAATCTATTGAGCCAAATGAGAGAAACCGAAAGAGAATTGCAAGATTTGAAAAAGAAAGAGGCTCTTTCTGGAGTAGATTCCATTATTGCACATAAAGAAACCATTGCTGCTGTACCTGTTGTTACAGCACAAGCTAATGTTGATTCTATAGATGAATTGCGTGATTTGGCCGATACCATATTGGACCGACTCAGCGGCGGTGTTGTTTTACTGGGAGCCATTCATGACGATAAGATTAATTTTGTCTGTAAAGTGGCCAAAACAGATACAGCCAAAGGTCTTCATGCTGGGAAAATCATTAAAGCGGCAGCTCAAGCTGCCGGAGGTAATGGCGGAGGCCGTCCTGATATGGCGCAGGCCGGCGGTAAAGAACCGCAGCATATGGATGAAGCTTTAAAAGCTGGCTATATGGCCATTTACGATGTATTAGAAAAATAGTCCAATGAGGATAAGGAAGTGTTGACAATGGCTATTAATGATGAAACGATGATTGTTAAATCCAGAGATGAAGAACAAACGGTAGCATCGATGATCTTTGAAGATGTGTATCATTCTTTGGAAGAGAAAGGGTATAATCCAATCAATCAGATTGTGGGCTATTTGTTATCCGGAGATCCTACATATATTACGAGTCACAATAACGCTCGCAGTAATATACGCAGGATTGAACGTGATGAACTGATAGAAGAATTGGTGCGTTCTTATGTAAAACAGCATAAGTTATAGGTGAATATGCGTATATTGGGATTGGATGTAGGTTCTCGTACGATTGGGGTTGCGTGCAGTGATGCACTGCTGATCACAGCACAAGGGATAGAAACCATTCGGCGGGAATCGAAGGCCAAAGATTTTGGCCGTCTGCAGGAAATTGTAAAAGAAAAAGAAGTTCATCGTATTGTTGTGGGAAAGCCACGTCATATGAATGGCGATAACAGTGTAAACATTGATAAGATAGAACATTTTGTCGCAGAATTAAAGAAAGTGATGCCCTCTATGGAATTTGTATATTGGGATGAACGCCTTACGACGGTTATGGCACAGCGTCAATTGATAGAGGCCCATGTACGTCGTGAAAAACGAAAACAAGTTGTAGATAAAATGGCAGCTGTTTTCATCTTACAGAATTATTTAGACGCTCAAGGAGGATAACATGGCAGAAGAAATGATGGAAGAAGTTCCAGTAATCGTTATTGAAGACGAAGAAGGAAATGAAGTGTACTACCATGAAGAAACATCGTTAGAATACGATGGCAAGAAATTCAGTATCCTCGTCCGGTATACAGAGGACGAAAATGGCGAAGAAGCTATTCCTGAAGATGCGGAAACCATTATTGCCCGTGTTGAAATGGAAGATGGTGAACCTTTGTATGTAGCTCCTACAGACGAAGAATTCGAAGCTGTTTTGCAGGAATATGAAAAAATGTTTAATGAAGAATAGACGGTATTCTCTATTTTGTTTGTAACCGCCTATAAAAAAATCCCGTTGAAAACTCAACATGTTTTCAACGGGATTTTTTATAGGCGGTTATTTTCTTTTCAATACATTTACTGCGGCATCAACAACATTCTGTATTCCTAATCCGTAATTTTCCATCAATTCACAAGGATTTCCGGATTCTCCAAACGTGTCATGTATACCGACAAGACAAACCGGAACATTGTTATGCTGGGATAATAATTCACAAATTGCACCTCCCAAACCGCCGGCTTGCTGATGTTCTTCGGCTACAACGACGGCCCCTGTTTCTGCGGCACAAGAAAGTATCGTTTCTGCATCTAATGGTTTAACTGTATGTACATTCACGACGCGGGCGGAAATTCCTTTTTTTTGTAATTGGTTGCTGGCATTCATGCTTTGGTGGACCATTGTCCCGTTTGCAAATATTGTGACATCGCTGCCAGGACGGAACACGCATGCCTTGCCTAAAACAAAAGGAGTAGCATCGGTAGTAATGACAGGAACCGCTTCTCGGCCAAAGCGAATGTAACAGGGACCTGCGGTGTGATAGATTGCCATGGTGGCCTTGTAAGTCTCGATGGAATCACAAGGTACAACAACTGTCATGTTAGGCAGGACACGCATGATAGCGACATCTTCTAATGCCTGATGGGTAGCGCCGTCAGGTCCTACAGAAATGCCTGCATGGGCGCCGCCGAGCTTGACGTTCAGATTGTTGTAACATACTGTATTGCGGATTTGATCCCAGGCACGTCCAGATAAAAATACTCCATATGTAGATACAAAAGGAATCATGCCTGCAAGAGCCATGCCTGCAGCTGTTCCTACCATATCTTGTTCAGATATTCCCATATCTATAAAATGATTGGGAAATTGCTGTTTGATCCAATCGGCTCGCGTTGATTTTGCAACATCCGCATCGAGAACCAATACATTCTTATCGATTTTGCATAATTCCAATAGCGCTTTGCCATATCCATCCCGCATGGGTATTTGTTCCATTTATTGCACCTCCAGGGATAATTCTGCTATGGCTGCGGCATATTGTTCAGCATTAGGTGCTGTACCGTGCCATTTTGCTTGATTTTCCATATATGATATACCTTTGCCCTTCGTAGTAGCGGCTAAAATAACGGTAGGAGTTCCTAAATGCGCTTCTGACTGCTTATATGCTTCATGGAGGGCAGTTATATCGTGTCCATTCACTTTGATAACATTCCAGCCAAAACTATGCCATTTTTCATCTAAGGGTTCCATGTTTTTGATATCTTTTACAGAACCGTCAAGTTGGATGCCGTTGCAGTCAATAATGGCACATACGTTATCAAGTTTATTCTGAGCAGCAAATAAGGCAGCTTCCCAAACCTGACCTTCCTGCTGTTCACCATCACCCATAAGGCAATATACACGTGGTGTACAATGGGTATGCTTGAAGGAAAACGCAATGCCATTGGCAATAGAAAGTCCTTGCCCGAGAGAACCGGCTGAACAGTCAAGACAAGAAAGCTTTTTCATGTTGGGATGTCCTTGGAGCGGACTGCCAAAAGTACGAAGAGATTTAAGTTCTTTTACCGGGAAATAACCCTTTCTGGCCAATATACTATATTGCAGCGGAGCGGCGTGTCCTTTTGATAAAATGAAACGATCTCGTGTGGGATTATCGGGATTTTCTGGAAAACATCGAAAAATATCCGTGAAATATAAGGAAACCATAATTTCTACGGAGGATAAAGAACCACCAGGGTGTCCTGAACCGGCGGTATAAATCATCCGCACGATATCTTTTCTTACGGTATTGCATAACTGCTGTAAATCTTTTAGTCCTGACATATACAGACTCCTCTCATTTTGCCAAAAGATAAATCATTAGTACCATGCAGGTCAACACAAAAACGCACCATATCGAAGCTCTATGCCCGATACGGCTGCGTTTTTATTGGGAGCTTGTCTTTGAGCGACCTTATAGTACTACTTACGCCTTGCCCATTTACAATACAGCATGTAAATCACGAAGGTAACAAGGGCGGAAATAATAATTGAAAAAATTGCATTCATATTATCACTTCCTTTGTATCTTTATGGTATCATGCTTATATAGTCAAGTCAAATCTGATATTCTTAAAAGTTCTCATAATTTAAAAGACTCAGCAGTGCAATGGGAAAAATTTTTACAGGATATATGTATAAGATACAATAAAAAAAGTTTCTAATAAATAATATTAGAAACTTCAAGACAATATATGGTGGGAATAAGTGGATTCGAACCACTGACCTCTACGATGTCAACGTAGCGCTCTAACCAACTGAGCTATACCCCCTTAGAATAAGATAAAATCTAGTGTTTCGAGATTATCGATACCTTATTTTTTGTAAGATTGTATATAAAATTGTACCATAATTGACAATATAGTGCAACCCCTATTTTCCTATATATGGTATATTCTATACTACGATATTTTTACAACAGTATCCAGCTTCTTTTTGTATTTATGAATTCCGGTCTTCATAGTTGACATCCTTGGCGATTTTGTTAATGATATCGCACAGAAAAGAGGTTCCAATCGGCCTCTTTCTTTTGTCATTTCCCATAATCAATGGTTGCATCGACTTCAGCGCCGCTGTTGATGAAAAAGGTGTATTTGACATCACTCTTGACGGGCGCGATGGTATTGTTTTTTTCAGTCAGTTTAACATATCCTTCATACGTCACGATATAGAAATAATTACAGTCTCTGCGTATTCAAACAGGGGGCCCTCGCTGTGTCGTACCGACAAACCGGTCGTTTTGCTGGCCGAGTACGGATGATGCTAGGTGCGGTGTCTCATAACAGATCAAATCTTTCCTGTGCAAAAAAAAAGACATGCAAAACGAAATAATCAGGAACGTCTTTGTGGGTCATATTTGATTTGTCTTTTATTATATTCATTATATGGTATTTTCGCAAAGGTTTGCGAATCCAATAATAGAAATCGTTTTTGTACTGTCAGCATAAAAACAATATGCAGATAAAGTTTGCCGTGTTTTTCTGCATTTACCAATTTATTACATATTTCTGACATTACATTTAATTACGTTTTGTATACTAAATTCAGATGTGGAAAGGGGTATATATATGAAAAGACAAATTGTTCCGGGTAAGATGAAAAAATATGCAGTCAGTGTGCTGTGTGCACTGACCATTTTTTCGGTTGTGCAGACATTTCCTGCCATGGCTGCGCCTGCTGGTAAAACGGTGACAGTAGTGAATCGACAGATGATTTCCCCCTTGTATTTACAGAGTACAGGTTGGGAACCGGAGGTAAAACAGTCTATCAATGATTTTTTAAAACTTTATGGCAAGAAGTCGGCCAATTATAAAGCTGCGAATCGTCCGTATGCTGTGTTTGACTTTGACAATACGACGTCTGTTATGGATGTGGAGGAACAGCTCATGATCTGGCAGCTCGATCATTTGGCCTTTGCTATCGCGCCGAATCAGATGATGAAAGTGCTCCAGACGGGCATTCCGGCAGAAAAACTAAGTTTGACCTATGGCGCCGATGACGGCGAAGGTCGCCAGGTGCGGATTCAGGATGGAATCCGAGATGCGTCGGCTGCATACCGTGTTTTATATAAGCAGGGGCTAGTGACCCCGCAGGGAAAAGAATTTTCCGCAGCAGTAAAAAATAGTCTGGAATTCAAGGAATTTACGGCTAAAATGCGCTGGCTCTATGATGCGATAGGTGAAACCATGGACGCATCAGTGTCGTATCCGTGGGTAACCTACTGGTATACGGGCATGACGCCTAATCAAGTATATCAGTTGGCGTACCGCTGCGACAGCTGGTATGGCGATCCTGCCAAGGGACAGACGTGGAGCAAAGGATCCTATCAGAGCCCGGTGGAATTGAAATCGCAGGCCGGCAGTGTCAGCGTATCCTATAAATTGGGGATTACCGTAACACCGGAAATAAAAGAACTGTATAATGTCTTAAATGAAAATGGTATTGATACATGGATTGATTCCGCATCCCCTCTGGATGTTGTTCGAGCCGCGGTAGATTATTTCCAGATCCCCGGTGTCGATGGAATTGTCGGTATGACGAATCAAAAGGATCAGCAGGGACGATATATCAATGCTTATGACTATCAACTTCATGCTCAGACTCAGGGCGTTGGCAAATCGCAGACGATTGATTCGGTTATTGCTCCAAGATATAAAAGGCAGGGACCAGTTTTTGCCGCCATGGACTCGCAGGGTGATTTCAATTTCTGCACAGAATATAAAAATACCAAAGCCGTTCTGGTGCTGAATCGCAAGCGGACAGATGACGCCGCATTATGCGCCGGTATTGCCGTATGGCAGAAAAAGAAAGGTATTTCTTTAGCGGAGGCTAATAAAAACGGCGATACGCTATATCTCCTGCAGGGCAGAAATGAAAATACCGGAACCTTGTGGCCCGACGATAAGACCTTGTTGCTGGGAAAAAAAGACAAAGTATATCTATCTGATAAAGCACAGAAAGCTATTCAGGAACTGGATACAGGAAAATCGATTGCAGAAGTGCTCAAAGAAAATACAAAATTGAAAGACTATCAGGGTTATAAAACCCGGTAACCAGCTTGGCATAAAAACTGCATATCAAAAAAATGCTGTCAATAAATGAAAAAGACACACGAAATATGATTTATGATTCTATGTCAAATGTTGAGATGACTCAATAGTGAACTACAAAAAAAGGAACATTCAAGGGGATGTTCCTTTTTTTGTGTGTGAAGGAGCATGGATTCTAACTATAGTTGTACTATTTTTCATGTTTTTTCCAGAAATAGGTACAACTTTATTTTGAGATTATGAATCGCCGTTTTCTGGATTAGTATTGTATTTATAAGTATATCAAGAAAAGCTGTTTAAGACACTATGTCAACGTATAATTTGTCAAAAATAGTATTATGCGCTACACTACTATATATGTCATTTTATAAGTTATTTCATATACAGGAGAATATAAGGGCTATGCTATTACCTTGTTTTACATCCGTCTATGGTCATGCTGAAACGGAATTTACAATTAAAAAGTCACGGTTTATTACGGTTGTGGCAGAAATTTCTACAGAAGAAGAAGCACGCAGCGTTATTGGAAAAATTCGTAAGCAATACTGGGATGCTAGACATAATTGTTTTGCCTACCGTATAGGGAATACCGGCTGTATACAAAAATATGATGATGATGGGGAGCCGGCAGGAACAGCGGGACGGCCCATACTAGACGTATTAATGAAAAGCGGCATTACCAATACGGTAATTGTTGTAACACGTTATTTTGGCGGCATTAAGCTGGGAGGCGGAGGACTTATTCGTGCATATAGTCATGCTGCTGCGTTAGGAATTGAAGCAGCGCAGATTGCAGATTATTTTTCTTTTGTTATTGCTGAAATTGAATTTGGTTATGCGTTTATTAGTTCTCTTGAACGGATACTGCCGTCTTTGAAAGTTCGTATTGTAGACAGAATATTTTCTGATACTGTCCGTTTCCGTCTGGAGATTCCACAAGAAAAGAGTGCGCAGGTACAGTCTGATATTGCTGATTTGACAAATGGTGCTGCTATTTTTAAGAAAGATGGAAAAGCATGGGTACCTATTATGCGAGAAAGATAGCGTATTGCCGTAGAAGCATACTTTTTCATCACCGACGGATTGATTACACTCACAAATAATCCGGTCTCTCGAATATTTACGATATGGGATGGCTGGCAGTTTTTATGTCGGAGGCTTCGCTCCCAAAAAACACGCCAGACCAATTACTTTTCTTACTGTAAAAGAACAAGCGTAAGTGTGAAACACCCGTCGGTGTCTTACACTTACGCTTGTTATAGCACCGAAACTGCCCCCCATGAGCTAAATTTCTAGGTCATGGGGGGCAGTTTCTTTTTTAGTTGGAAAAAGATAGGACTAGTGCATTGCAGGTGCTTCGATACCTTCTTTTTCGTTTTTAGCTTTTGTTTCTGCTTCGATTTCTTCACGAGAACGCATATCCTGTGGAACGGTCTTAGAATATCTGATCCAACTCTTAACCGCTTCTATCATAACGATAGCATCAAGAATCAGCATAATAACACTGATGGTAACTAAGAGCCATTTACCGGCGGGAATATAATTATAAAATATATTTTCATAATCTGCATCGACGGTAATCAAACTCATAATGATACAGGGTATCATGGTAACCCATGCATAGCGTCCACGGCCATGACGATAAATAAAGGAAGTGCCAATAGCCAATGTAACGGCAGCAAGTAACTGATTGGATACGCCGAACAGCGGCCAAATGACGCCGATGTTACCTTGGAGAACTAAATATCCCCAGCAAATACTGATAGCAGCGGAACAAATAATAATGCCGGGCCACCATTCCGTATCACCGAATTTCGGAGAGAATTTGCCGATAAGTTCTTGAAGTAAATACCGGCCTACACGAGAGCCGGCATCAATCAAAGTTAAAATGAACAGTGCTTCAAACATAATACAGAAATGATACCAGAATCCCATGAACTGTTCCATACCTGGAATTTTGTTAAAGATATCAGCCATGCCGACAGCCAAGGATACAGCACCGCCTGGACGATGCATAAGATTTTCACCAACTTGTTCAGCTAAGCTGGGTAAGTCTTGAACTTGGATGCCAAGAGCAGCAAATGCGCTTTGAGTGGAGTTAATAGCAAAATAATCGCTCGGGTGAAGGCTGGTAGCAGCAATAAGTGCCATCATGGAAATAAATGATTCGGTAAGCATAGCACCGTAGCCAATTGGCAAAATTTGACGTTCGTTAGTCAGCATTTTTGGTGTTGTGCCTGTAGAAATCAAGCTATGGAATCCAGAAATAGCACCGCAAGCGATGGTAATAAAGACGAAAGGAATAACAGATCCTTTGATTACCGGACCGCCGCCTGCACAGAATTCTGTTAAAGCCGGCATGCGGATAGTAGGAGCTACAATCAAGATGCCAATCGCTAATGCAGCAATTGTGCCGATTTTCATGTACGTGGAGAGATAATCACGTGGTGCCAGTAACAACCATACAGGCAGAACGGAGGCAATAAATCCGTAAACAGCAAGCATGATTTCCAGTTGTGTCAGATTAAAAGTAAAATAGGGAGCTAATACGGAACCGGGAATTTCCGAGCCATAAAATACAGCCAGTAACACGAGAACAACGCCGATAATAGTAGCTTCTTGGATTTTACCGGGACGAAGGTACTTTAAATATAATCCAACAAAAATTGCGATAGGAATAGTAGAAGCTACCGTGAATGTTCCCCAAGGGCTATTAAACAAAGAATTTGCAACTACAACAGCCATACCTGCTTCTGTGATGATCAAGAGAAATAAGGTAGCAAGCAGTGCACTCATGCCGGCGGTATTGCTGATTTCGTCTTTTGCAATTTCTGCAATAGATTTGCCGTCGTGACGGACAGAAGCCAATAAAATGACCATGTCATGGACGGCTCCGGCAAATACAGAGCCAAACAAAATCCAAAGCATACCCGGCAAATAACCGAATTGTGCTGCAATAACAGGACCAACAAGAGGGCCTGCACCGGCTATAGCAGCAAAATGATGACCAAATACGACCCATTTATTAGTCGGTACATAGTCATGTCCATCATCTAAACGGATGGATGGTACTACCTTATACTGGTTTAATGTTAATACTTTGGCAGCAATAAATGAGCCGTAAAAACGATATCCCAATACAAGGAAGCATGCGGTGATTATAACCATATAAACACCATTCATTACCATTACTAAAACCTCCTTTTTATTACGTTCTAAATATAACATTCCTCTAAAGAAGAAGAAAGAAAATTCGTTTGAATGGAACAAAAAAGGAGGTTAATGGAAATATATGGCTGTGAATGGAAATAAATATTTTATATAAATTAATTAATTATTAATAAAATAAAAATATTATTTAAAATGAAGTCCCTGCCAGACAATACGACTGGGAACTTGAGCGGCAAAAATTCCGGCTGCCATAAGAAAACAGCCAAATAATTCTCGTACAGTCAGTGTTTCTCCTAATATTAAGAATGCGGCTAAAGCACTGAAAATCATTTCAAAACTCAATAATAAGGAAGCTTCCGTTGCAACAACGCGAGCTTGTCCCAAAATTTGTAATGTATAAGCAATGCCGCCGGAAAAAACGCCGCCATATACTAAAGGAAGCCAGGTGAGTAAAACCATAGACCAAGATAAAGATTCTCCCGTAATTGCTATTGCCAGAAAATTAAAACAAGAACAAACGGCAAATTGTCCAGAAGCAAGTAAAATTCCCGGATAATATCGAACCAGCCGGGAAACAAGCAAAATATGCAGAGACCAAAAAATAACTCCGCATAATTCCAGGACATCTCCAAAATTCAATACCTGTCCGGTTGTGTGATACGAAAGAAAATAAAGGCCAATGACAGCGACAATACAGCCGGCTATATGAGAAAAGCGTAAAGGATTATGTAAAAATAAGCCAAAAATAGGCACAACAATAATGTATAAAGATGTAATAAAACCAGCCTTTGCAACTGTAGTGTAAAAGATGCCGATTTGCTGTAAAGAAGCTCCGGCAAATAAGACGAAGCCCAGCATCGTACAAGCTATCGGCAGTGACAGATGGGACGGAATCTTTCGAGGATGAACAAGCAGGCTGTTTTTTTGCCAGATAATTAATGGCAGAAGCGATATAGCAGCTAATGCAAAACGAATTCCGTTATAGGAAAACGGACCGATTGTTTCGGTACTTATTCTTTGTGCAACAAACGCGGTACCCCAAATAAATGCAGCTAACAATAATAATAACCTATATTTCATGAAATATCCTTTCGTAAACAAAAATTAATACGTATCGTATTATACTATACTATAAAAGTGTTTTCTACTAAAAAGAATATATAAAATAAAACTAAAAATAATATACAAATCAATATATGTGAAAATTTTCACTGTATTTACAGATATAAATATTAAAAATCATTGGTCATATATAAATGAATGATGTATAATGTACCTAATCATAATTTGGAGGCGAGTCTATTGTATACGAACGCTTTGTTAACTGATCTGTATCAATTGACGATGATGCAAGGCTTATTTTTTGAAGGCAAGCATAACCAGCCATGCGTTTTCGACAGATATTACAGAACGAATCCTTTTAAAGGCGGTTATACCGTCGTAGCTGGGCTGGAGCATTTGATTGATTATGTGCAGAATATGCATTTCAGTGATGATGACATATATTATCTGAAAAGTACAAACTTGTTTAAAGAAAGCTTTTTGGACTATTTAAAAGGTATGCATTTTACAGGTGATATTTATGCGATGCCGGAAGGAACCGTTGCCTTCCCTCAGGAAGTGCTGCTTCGGATACACACCACTAAGGATGAGTCATTATTGCTGGAAACCGCAATGTCTATGATTATGAACCATGAAAGCTTGATAGCTACTAAAGCACGCCGTGTTCGTACAGTTGCAGGCAATGATACGCTTATGGAATTCGGATTGCGTCGGGCACAGGGAATGTCAGCAGGTGTTTATGGGGCTCGTTCTGCTATGATTGGCGGTTTTAATGGTACGAGTAATGTATTGTCTGGAGCTAAGTTTGGCATGCCTATTTTAGGAACCATGGCACATAGCTGGATCATGAGTTTTCCGTCGGAACTTGAAGCATTTCATGCATACATCCGCCAATATCCCAATAATTTAATACTTTTGGCAGATACGTACAATACATTGAAGCAGGGAGTACCTGATGCAATTACCGTATTTCAGGAAATGAAGGATGCAGGGACATTGCCTAAGAAATTTGGTATTCGTCTCGATAGCGGTGATTTAGCGTACTTATCAAAAGAAGCTAAAAAAATGTTTGATGCAGCTGGATTTCCTGATGTCATTATATCGGCCTCAAATGACTTGGACGAGTTTCTTATTTCTGAACTAAAACTGCAGGGATGTGCTATCAATTCGTGGGGAGTAGGGACGCATTTGATAACTGCTGAAGACAGTCCGTCTTTGGGAGGCGTATTTAAACTTGTGGGACAGTATGATGGTGATGTGTTTGTACCGAAAATTAAGATGAGTGATAATGCGGAAAAAATTTCTAATCCGGGTATCAAGAATGTCTATCGTATTTATGACAGAGAGAGTAAGAAAATGAAAGCAGACATCATTGCCCTTGAAGGAGAAAAATTTCCGACAATAAAAAACCTTCAACTCGTCAGTGATAAAACACCTTGGCGCTCTCGCGTTATTTATGCTAATAGTTTTGATGTTTGCCCGATGCTGCAGCCTATTTTTCAAAAAGGGAAGCTGGTATATCATAAACCTACGTTGGCGGCAATTTGTGATTATGCAGATGAACAAATACAGACACTTTGGCCGGAATACCTTCGTCTCGTTAATCCAGAGGAAATGTGGGTACAACGAAGTTCTAAACTTTCTAAGCTGCGTAATAAGATTTTGCAGGAGGAATCAGCAAAATTTATGTAATTTTATGATATCAAGGCAGAACGAGATATTCTCGTCTCTGCCTTTTTTATAGAAAAAATACCCTTGTACTGTAAGATGTGTTTATCTATCTTTACTTGTGATATAATACCTAATACGGAGAATAATAATCGATAGGAGTGAGTATATGCGTGGTGCAATTCTAGGTGATATCGCCGGTTCATTATACGAAGCAAGGCCGTATCGCATTAAAACGAAAGAGTTTCCTTTGTTTTCAAAGAATTCGCGTTTTACAGACGATACAGTTACCACGGTGGCTGTGGCGGATGCATTGATAGAAGCATATAGAGAGAAAAAAGGTCTCAGTATACCACTACGCAAAAAAATGCAGTATTGGTGTCGAAAATATCCGGATGCGGGCTACGGTCCTTATTTTAAGAAATGGTTTCAGACCGAGGCAGCAAAACCGTATGGCAGTTATGGCAATGGGGCGGCTATGCGTGTATCACCAGTCGCATGGGTCGGAAAATCTTTGCCTGAAGTTCAGTATCTGGCAGAACTTACAGCGGTTGTGACACATGACACACAGGAGGCCATAACCGGAGCAGTTGCTGTCGCTTCGGCTATTTATCTAGCTCGTACAAAAAAGAATAAAGATAGTATACGCTCGTATATACAGCAATATTATTATCCGATGGAACAGTCCTTGGATACAATTCGGCTCAACTATCAGTTTACTTCCAGAACGCAGGAAAGTGTTCCGCAGGGTATTGAGGCTTTTTTGGAAAGTGAAAATGTGGAAGATTCTATCCGCAATGCGATTTCCTTGGGAGGCGATAGCGATACACAAGCTGCTATTGCTGCCAGTATAGCGGAAGCTTACTATGGGGGCGTACCGCATACAGTATGGCAGGATGCATTGCAGCGGCTGACACCGGAATTAAAAGAGGTACTTAGTATTTTTGAACATATTTTCAAATCGCAATATTCCTTTTAATAGGAGAAGGGAGCTCACAGTGTGATCAAGGAGAAAAGTTTTTCTGTTCTTTACCGAATTACAGCAAACAGTAAGGAAGAGGCTCAAAATTTAGCTCAGAAAATTGCGGTAGAACAGACTATCGAATTTCCGCCTGACTTAGTAGAGAGACAGTCTATTTTCGATAATATAGTTGGAAATATTGAGTTTGCAGAATACGGTGATGGACAATATCGGTATTGGATAACATATAATGATGGGGCTGCAGGAACCGAAATTACGCAGTTATTCAACGTTGTTTTTGGGAATAGCAGTATGCAGCCGGGCATATGGGTAGAAGATGTTACATTCTCTTCTGCTTTTTTATCGGAGTATCATGGACCTCATTTTGGCATTGCCGGTATTCGTAAACTTTTAGGTGTGTTTCACCGGCCTTTACTGCATTGTGTAATTAAACCATTGGGGTCAACTACGGCAGAGCTGGCTCGTATGGCGTATGAGTTTGCAGCAGGGGGAGCAGATCTTATTAAAGATGATCATGGCATTACCAATCAGGCCAGTGCTCCTTTTGCTGAACGGGTAGCTGCGTGTGCCGATGCGGTACAGAAAGCAAATGAGGACACTGGCGGGCATGCTGTTTATGTTGCTAATTGCACGGCGGATGGAACGAAAAGCCATGAAAGAGCGTTGCAAGCTAAAAAATTAGGGGCCGGGGGTATTTTGCTGGCACCTGTGCTTACGGGGTTTGGCATGATTCGTGAAATCGCGGATGATCCTTTGGTGGGATTGCCGATAATTTCTCATCCATCGTTATCAGGAGGATTTATTATGCCAGGTCCTTCCGGTGTTGTTATGTCCGTCTTGTATGGCATATTTTCACGTCTTGCCGGTGCGGATGCTGTTGTATTTCCCAGTTATGGCGGCAGATTTACTTTCACGGCAGAGGATTGCAGAAAAATTGCTGAATCAGCTAGAAAGCATTTGGGAGAATTAGCGGCGATTTTTCCCAGTCCCGGCGGGGGTATAACAGAAGAGACGATTCCTAAACTGGCACAATTATATGGCCGGGATGTTATATATTTGGTGGGCGGCGGTATTTTTCGTCATGGACCGGATTTGCTTGAAAATACGAAATTTTATAAAATGATGATACAGGAGATATACTCGTGAATACAGAACAAAAATATGAAAAACTAAAAGAAATCTTAAAAGATATGGGCAGTGTTGTTATTGGCTTTTCCGGCGGGGTAGACAGCACGCTGCTCTCTTATACGGCATATACCGTATTAGGAGAGCAGGCACTGGCTGTTACGGCAGTATCCCCAACGCTTCCTGCAAGTGAACGGTCCGATGCGGAGAGTTTGGCTAAGGTAATAGGAATACCCCATCGGGAAGTATTGTCGACAGAATTTGATAATCCGGATTTTGTGCGTAATCCGAAAGAACGCTGCTATATTTGTAAAAAAATCAGATTTGAAGCACTGGTGAAACTAGCACAAAGCGAAGGATATCATTGGGTAATTGATGGCGGTAACATAGATGATCTCGATGATTACCGTCCGGGAATGAAAGCACTGCAGGAATTATCCGACCATGTGCGCAGTCCGATGATCGAAGCAGGATTGGGAAAAGCTGATATCAGAATCATTTCTCGTACATTAGGGCTTCGCACGTGGGATAAACAAAGTGCAGCTTGTCTTGCCAGCCGAATTCCGTATGGAATGGAACTAACACCGGAACGATTGGAGCAGATTGATAAAGCAGAAACTTATATTGCACCTTTTATTCATGGATCCCTGCGGGTTAGGTATCATGGCGATATTGCACGTATTGAAGTGGGGATGGAGGAATTAAATGTTATATTGAAACATCGGCAAAGTATCGTAAAAGCTTTAAAGAAATGTGGATTTACATATGTAACACTTGACTTGGGTGGATATGAAATGGGAAGCTTGAATGAAGGAATCAGTGTGAAAGAGGAATAGGATAATATGGCAATCACAAAAAAAATAAAGCAAGAAATGTTAGAACGATTCCAACAACAGTATGGTATATTGAAACCGGCCTTGCATTATCATTCCCCTTTTGAACTTTTGGTAGCCGTCGTTTTATCGGCACAATGTACTGATGAACGAGTGAATATTGTAACAGAAGATTTATTTCCTCTATATAATACGCCAAAAAAAATGCTTGAACTGGGTTTGTTGGGATTGGAAAGTAAAATACGTACGTGTGGTCTCTATCATAGCAAAGCGCAGCATTTACTGGAAACCAGTGTAATTCTTTGTGAAAAATATGATGGGGAAGTGCCGCAGTCTTTTGAAGAACTTGTTAAACTTCCTGGTGTTGGCCGAAAAACAGCCAATGTTCTTGTGAGCATTCTTTTTAATATACCGGCAATTGCGGTAGATACGCATGTATTTCGTGTTGCAAATCGCACAGAATTGGCTGTAGGAAAAACTCCGTTAGACGTAGAACTGGGGTTACAGAAAGCTATTCCAAAAAAATGGTGGAGTCGGGCACATCACTGGCTCATTTGGCATGGCAGAAGAATTTGCAAAGCTCGGACACCGTTGTGTGATGACTGTATATTGAATGATCTATGCCCGGCAGCGGCATTGAAAGATTCATGATATTAAAATATAGGTAGTGTAGTAATAACGGACAATATATTCTTGTCATATATATGATGAGAATATACTGTCCGTTATTTTTTTGGAAAAATCATGAAATAGACACATTGCCGGATTTTTGGCTGCCTATCCGAGAATGTGTCTATTTCATGATTACATGGTAACAGAACAAATTATATACTTGCCGAATTTTGTCTGCTGATAATTATTTTTCTGTCATATCTGGAGTCATTGGTTGAGAAGCACATAGCGTAGTATCTTTAATAGGGGTCTTAAATTTGGGTATTCCCAATACGATAGCTAGTATAGAAGATATGCCTAAAAGATAGGGATAACATAGATACCCCATTATTGAAAAAGGTGAAATGGCAGCAAGACTGGAAGCGACTAAAAGTTGAGCTCCATAAGGAATGCAGCCTTGTATAAAACAGGCAAAAGTATCTAAAAGGCTCGCTGTTTTTCTCCTATCTACACCATATTTTTCAGATAAATCTTTGGCTAGTGAACCTACTATGATAATAGAAACAGTATTGTTTGCTGTACATAAATCGACTAAACTGACTAATATACCAATACCCAATTCTGCACCTTTTTCGGAATGAATCTTTTTTTGTATAGTGTGTAATAAAAAATCAATACCGCCATTGATTTTTGTTAACTCACCCATTCCACCAATTAATATTGATATGATAGAGATATCTTCCATACCGGAAATACCTTTTAAACAAAGCTGAAATACTGTAAATATATCAAAGGAACCATATATCATGCCAATTACAGCTGATAATATAATTCCCCCGACTAATACCAGCACAACGTTTAAACCGGTTAGGGCAACTGTAAGTACTGCTATATAAGGTAATATTTTGAAGAATTGATAATCATACGTTTCCGTAGCATTGACATCCATGCCCAACGTTAGACAAGCATATATAATTAGCGTTATGATAGCTGCCGGCAATACGATTTTAAAATTAGCTTTGAATTTGTCTACCATTTCAACATCCTGTGTTTTAGTGGCAGCTACAGTGGAATTTGATATCATGGATAACCCGTCGCCAAACATAGCACCGCTTACGACAGCGGCAATTAGGAAACCGACAGGCAACCCTGTTTTTTCTGCTATTCCAACGGCAATAGGAGCCAGTGTTACTATGGTCCCGACAGAAGTGCCGAGGGACATAGATAAAAAGGAACCAATTACGAACATGCCGGCGACCATAAGACTAGGTGGAAAAATAGTTAATCCTAAGTTTACCGTAGCATCTACAGCTCCCATTGCTTTACTGACTTCAGCAAAAGCACCTGCTAAAATAAAAATTAGGCACATCAATATAATACTGGAATCACCGGCACCCTTACAAAATCGTTCAACTTTCAAATCTATTGGTATGGTTTTATTTTGCAGTATAGCTATGGTGGATGCAATGAGTAAAGCTACAACAACAGGCATTTTATAAAAATCTTTCATAATCAGTGAAACCCCAAGAAATAGCGCCATAAATACAACTAGCGGCAGCAGGGCAATAGCATTGCCTTTTTTTTCATTCATTATGGTAGTACCTCCTTGAATGATAAGATAAAATGTTCAATTATTATTTCTCGATAGTATGGTAGTACCTCCTAATTTGTAGTATTCCCCTCAGATTCATATGGCTATAGCGTATGAATTCCTGTTTCTGCTATAATATAGAATATCATTTTAAAACCGGTTTCGTGAAATATCATTTTTTGTTAAAGTTACATAGTTTAAAGTTATGCAAGGAAAGGAGACTCTATCATGACGTTTCAGCAATTAAAATATATTATTGAAATTTCTAAGAGCCGCTCTATTACGGCGGCTGCTCAAAATTTGTTTATTTCTCAGCCTAGTCTCAGCAAATCGGTGAAAGAATTGGAAACGGAATTAGGAATTACTATATTGGAACGAACAAGACATGGAATATCTTTTACCTCAAGCGGCATGGAATTTTTAAGTTATGCCTATCGTATTGCCGAACAAATTGAAGGAATGCAATCATATTTTCGGCAGGATGAAACGAATGAAAGAAAAATCAACCTTTCTATATCAGCACAGCATTATATGTTTCCTACCGATGCCTTGGTCCAGTTTATACAAAAAGCTGAAAAATATCATAGCTATACAGTCACGATGCAGGAAGGAAGGACAACCCAAGTCATTCATGATGTACTTGTACAGCAGAGCCAAATTGGAATTATATATGTATCCAAAGCTACGGAAAAATTTATGCACCGGCTGTTTCAGCATAAAGGATTAGAATTTATTCCATTCCGCCAATATCCACCGTATGTATATCTCAGAGCGCAGCATCCACTGGCATCCAGAAAACAGATCAACGTACGAGAATTGGAACCCTATCCGTATGTACGATACGGACAAGGACAGGACCCGTATCTTTTTTCTGAAGAAGTCATTATTCCGGATATGTCGAATAAAAAGCTGATTTATGTAACAGATCGTTCCAGTCTGTTGAGTATGCTGCGCAATACCAATTCTTTTAATATTGGGACAGGCTGCCTGCTGCCGGATATAGTGGGAGATGCTATTATTTCTATTCCTGTAGAAGACTGCATTGATATGATGGAAATCGGCTGGCTGAAGTTAAAGAATATGAAAATGACTCAAGAAATGACCTTATATGTACAGTTATTGGAGGATTCATTGAATCGATGCACATGTGGCAGTATAGCAACTGAACAGTCATAGTTTAAAACTATGCAAGAATGATAGTAATGGGTATTTTTCAGAAGTAAATTTCTATGATATGCTCTTCTCAAATAAATAATTCAGGAGGAGATAATCATGGAACAAAAACAATTGCAGGCAATGGGTTTTGCAACCAAAGCAATTCATGGCGGCACTTCTAAAAATACTTTTGGTGCATTAACTTGCCCTATCTATCAAACTTCGACGTTTGTATTTGATTCGGCAGAACAAGGCGGCAGACGATTTGCTTTAGAAGAAGGCGGATATATTTATTCGCGTCTGGGCAATCCGACGAATACAGTTATTGAAGAAAAATTAGCGTTGTTGGAAGAAGCAGAAGGCTGTGTGGCTACGGCATCCGGAATGGGGGCTATTTCGGCGGCACTTTGGACAGCTCTCCATGCAGGTGACCACGTTGTTGCCAGCGATACTCTCTATGGATGTACGTTTGCTCTGCTCAATCATGGCATGACGAGATATGGTGTGGAAGTAACTTTCGTAGATATGGCGGATTTAGATGCTGTTAAAAAGGCAATGAAGCCTAATACAAGAGTCGTTTATTTAGAAACTCCGGCTAATCCAACATTGAAAATTACGGATATTCATGCTGTCAGTGAAATTGCGCATTCTGTTGAAGAATGTATAGTTATTGTGGATAATACGTTCTGTACGCCGTATATTCAGCGTCCACTCCTATTAGGAGCCGATGTTGTCGTCCATTCGGCTACAAAATATTTAAATGGCCATGGTGATGTTATTGCTGGGTTTGTATGCGGGAAACAGGAGTATATTAATAACGTCAGGTTTTTCGGTTTAAAAGATATGACTGGGGCCGTACTAAGTCCGTTTGATGCATTTTTGATTGCCCGCGGTATGAAAACATTAGCGATCCGAATGGATCGGCATTGCAGCAACGCAATGAAGGTGGCACAGTTTCTAGAAACCCATCCGGCAGTTGCTTCGGTGTCCTACCCTGGGTTAAAAAGCTTTCCCTATTATGAATTGGCACAAAAACAGATGCGTCTGCCCGGCGGCATGCTTTCTTTTGAACTCAAGGGTGGTGTCAAAGAAGGAGCAGTTGTTATGAACAACGTAAAGTTATGCAAATTGGCGGTTTCTCTCGGCGATGCAGAAACGTTGATTGAACATGCAGCATCCATGACACATTCTACTTATACAAAAGAGGAATTGGCGAGTGCGGGGATTAGTGAAGGATTGGTGCGTCTGTCTGTTGGATTAGAAGATCCTGAAGATATTATTTTCGATCTTAAGCAAGCCTTGGATTTAATTATTTAACATGATAAGTTTCTTTATTATGTAAGTAAGGACTACTGTCTTTATCAAGGGAGTAGTCCTTTTTTTGTGTATTATTGTCTATACTGTACAAAGCAAATGGAATTGCTGGTTATTATATATAGTTATGCATGTCCGCTAAAATATATGAATATTTCATTTGACAAATTGTACAACTCTGCTAAGATGAAATAAGGCATTCCTATATATATTATTTAGGGGAGGTTTTCTCTATATGAATTTGCAATATGTTAAGGGCAGTTATATGGATGAAATCATGTTTGAAAACAGACCGGTCTTGTTTACGTTGGAAGGGCTTCCGGAGGGAAATGATGAAGAAGCTGTCCGCTATAGCAAGCAGATATGGGAATGGATATTGGAATATCGCGTCCGTGTCATTGCCCATGCGCCGCTGATCGCTAATTTTAAGAATAAAAAATGGCGTGAGGATGGAGAACCTGAAGTTACATCAGAGGAGATACGAGGTTATTTGGAACGGATTAATTCTGTGTATGTCCAGTATCAAGGTGGGTTTGATATTTTCTTTGATACGAATGACGTATTTCACGAACACTCCATTGTTGTCAGCATGGGAAAGAACTTTATGTTTAAAGGGTTTAAGCTTCTTTGATATGTTGTAGAAAGGCATATCATGTGGTAAAATAGTAATGATCATAAATGCGAGGTGAATTCCAATGGAAAAACATATTATCACAATTAATACGGAATCTATCCAAAAGACAGCACAATATGCAGGCTGCAGCGAATGTCAGACATCCTGTCAGTCCGCTTGCAAAACGTCTTGTACGGTAGGTAACCAGGTTTGCAACAAATAAGTTATTCTTGAGCAGCCCTTTACCACAATGGTAAAGGGCTATTCTTATGCATGGAGGAATTATGACGGAAAAAATTAGACCGATGATTCACAAATACTACCAAAATGGAACATATATGTTACTTGATGTAAACAGCGGCATTATGAATGTTATTGATAAAATAACGTACGATATACTTGACGTATATAACGGCAGCAATCGAGAAAAGGTTCTGAAAAAATTCGTTTCAATATATGCTCAAAAAGATATAGAACAAGTATTGGATGAATTAGACGAACTTATTAAAAAAGAAATGCTTTTTGCACCTATGTGTGAGTCTTTTGAAGTGGTAGCAGATGAAGAACCTGTTATTAAGTCCTTATGTCTTAATATTGCACATGATTGTAATCTGCGCTGTAAATATTGTTTTGCTTCTACAGGAGACTATGATACGCACAAACGGGAATTGATGAGCTTTGACATAGCTAAGCATGCCGTGGATTTACTTATTGAAAGCACGAAGAATAAAAGACAACATTGCGAAATTGACTTTTTCGGCGGCGAACCGCTTATGAATTTTGATGTTGTAAAACAGACCATTGCTTATATACGGGAACAGGAAAAGATACACGATAAGATTTTTAAATTATCGCTGACCACCAACGGCATGCTTCTGGATGATGAAAAAATAAGCTATTTAACAGAGAATCATATTAGCTTGATTCTCAGTTTAGATGGCAGACCGGAAGTGCATGACCGCATGCGTCCTGATGCCGGCGGACATGATTCCTATAAGCGCTGTGCAGAAAATCAGGTTAAAGCAGCAGAACGCCGTAATGGAGAAGAATACTATGTACGCGGTACCTACACGAAATACAATCTTGATTTTACGGAAGACGTTCGGCATATGGTTGATCTCGGCTTCGAAGGCCTTTCTATGGAACCTGTTGTGGGAGATGATCTTTCGTATGCGATCACGGAAGAAGATTTGCCGGAAATTTATTCTGAATATGATCGTTTGACGAATTTTTATTTAAAGCGATATAATGAAGGACGTCCGTTTATATATTATCATTTTATTATGGATTTATACCGGGGGCCTTGTATTGCAAAACGGCTGCGTGGCTGTGGAGCCGGTCATGAGTATATGTGTGTCGTTCCTAATGGAGATATTTATCCCTGTCATCAGTTTGTAGGGCAAGATGGGTATGTTATTGGCAATGTCTATGCAGGCGTTACGGATAAAAAACTGCCAAAGATTTTCAGGGATACTCATGTTCTGAATAAACCAAACTGTGTAAAATGCTGGGCAAAGTTTTTCTGCAGCGGCGGCTGTCATGCTAATAATATTAAATATGGCGGGGCTATTGAAAATCCGTATGAATTGAGCTGCCATATTCAAAAGAAACGCATTGAGTGTGCTATGTATATTCAAGCTGTTCTGGCTATGCAGAAAGCTAAATCCAGTAACTAGAAAAATCTGTAAGAGGCGTTGGCTATGAACAAATTAAAAAATGTCTTATTGGCAGTTGTCTTTTTTTATGCTTTATATGCTATTATCCATGAAGGTCCTTCAAAGATAATGATAAGTATTCTTCTGCTGGATGTATTTATATATATCATGGGGTGTTGGATGAAAAGCAATATACGTAAAAAATTACATGAGAAAAATCGTAAATAAAAGAACCGCTGTATTAGTTTGCTCTCCGAATGTTGGACACATTGGGAGAGCTTTTTTGTGCTTCAGTTTTATTTGTAATTAGAGAATAATTAAACTTCATTTAAACTTGCATTAAAATAGCAGGATTGATTCTGTCTGTAGGAGAAATGAGGAGATAAACCGTTTATTTATTCGACATCAAGTAGATAAGGAGACACTAATATGAGAAAAGTTGCAATAATTGCTGTACTGGTTTTTGTAAGCAGTATCGTATGGTTTGGCAGTGATTATATTGAGGTACCGTCGCAGCATGCAGAGGTTGTAATCGCAGAAAAACCTAAAAAAAATGATATTTACGTATATATTACAGGTGCGGTTCGAAAACCTGGACTGTACTCCTTTTCTGAAACCGTAAGAGTAGGGGATGCTGTTCATGGTGCAGGAGACATGGTACTGTATGCAGATCCTGACAGTGTAAATATGGCCGAATTAATACATGATGGGATGCATATCCATATTCCGTATCATTTAGAAGGGATACCAACACAGGCTGGAGGGGATGTGATCAATATAAATCAGGCAACGGAGGCTGAATTGTGTACATTGCCAGGGGTAGGTCCCTCTATGGCAAAAAAAATTATTGATTATAGAAATGAACATGGAGCATTCCAAAGCGGCGATGATTTAAAAAAGGTTAAAGGAATCGGAACTGCAAAATTTGATAAGATCAAAGATAAGGTAACTGCATGATATACTTTAGTTTAGTATTAGCGACAGCTTGCTGCGGAGGTATTGCAACTGCGGAAATACTGCATCTGCAGCATGAATATTACATTGCAGGATTGGTTATCAGCCTTATCGCGATGGGGGCAATGCATTATAGGAAAAAAATGTTTTTTTTATTTCTTATACCGCTTTTTTTCTTCTTAGGGGCATCACGACTGCAATATGTATCTGAGGAATATCATAAACTTCCGGCATATTTGATTGGGCATGCTATTTACATGGAAGGTGTTATTGAAGAACAGAAAAATACATATGAATCGGATAAAGGAAAGGTGACCCGCTATGTTTTTTCTTTGACTCAATTTTCCTATAAAGGAGAAAACGTACGGCATGCTGCTTCAGGGCGGGTCTATATTACGCTGCCCGCATTACCGTCATGTCTTCCTTCTTCTCATATTGGAGTAACAGGAAGTATACATGCTGTAAAATATTATAAAAATACAGGAATGTATGATGCACTCCATCGGGATCGGGAACAATATATCATAGGAACCGTATATGTGGATACGCCCCAAGATATACGGTATTTAAAAGAAGCATCGGGATGGCCGCTTTTTGCATGGAACATACGTGAAAATATGACACGTAATTTTATGACGATTCTCAGCAAAGAAAATTCATATCTTCTCAGTAGTTTACTTTTCGGAGGGCATTATGAAGACTTGCCTAAAATACTTATTAATAGTTTTAGTACGACAGGTCTTATACACATACTTTCTGTATCAGGTTCACATGTTTCTTTATTATTGAGCATTGTACAACTTATAGGAGGATTTTTCGGATTAAGAGAACGCAGATTATTTATTTTATCTGCCGTGCTGGTTGTTTTTTATGGTGCTTTGTCAAATTTTACAGCGCCTGTTATTCGTTCTGTTATTATGGGGCTTATTAGTGCGTATAGCTTGGTGGCCAGACGAGATTATACAAGTTGTCATGCTCTGGCAGCAGCCGTCATTGTGATGGTTCTTTACAGCCCATATCTTTTATATGATTTAAGTTTTCAATTGTCGTGCGGTGCTTCAGCGGGTATTGTTTTGCTCCAGCAGCCAGTTAGAAAAAAACTAACCAGCTTACCGAATTTTTTACAAGAAAGCCTGACGGTCTGCATAAGTGCTCAAATATTGCTGGTTCCTTTCTTGTTTGCCAATTTTTTTTCGTTCCCTTTGTATTCGTTCCTTGCGAATCTTATCATTGGACCTGTTTTAGACAGCACTATTGTTTTAGGACTTATTGCAGCTTTTTTGGGGATTTTTTTCACACCGGGAATGACCGTGTTATTATGGATAATAAATCCGCTCCTTACTTTGGCGGTAAATGGAAATTACTTCATTGCGGCTCTGCCGTATAGCAGAATATGGAGTGGAGCACTATCGCTATCTTCAATTGTTGCCTATTATATTTTTGTTGGAACATTATTTTTTCCGTTGCCGAAGAAAAAGAAATTAATACTATTTTCTGTGTTTTTAGTCAGCATCAATTTTTTATGGCGGCAATGGAACAGACCCGAAGCAGTTATCTATGTTTTCGACATGGGAAATGATAGAGCGACATGTAGTATACATAGTGATAGTTCTGTCCATGTGTGGTATAATAAAAGCCAATGGTCCAATCCGGAACAAATAGCCTGCGTCCTCACTCCGGCTTTGCGCCATAAAGGTATTTTTTCCCTTGATACAGCTTATATCAGCGGCTACGAGGCGAAACAAACGGCACAGCAATTAACAGAACAGTTTTCGATAGGACATCTTACCACGGTCCCTGCCGGTAAGGAATATAAGCAGTCGTACTATGAAGCTGTAGCAGGTAGGGTTCCTTATTATATTTACGATACGATTTCTCATGGTATTATACTTCCTACGGCTTGTATTGAAATACGATCATTGCGGCATGGAACAGAAAAGATACCCTTCCCTAAAGAAGCGGCTGCGTTAATATTATTTCGCAGCGGTAAAGGTGACATGGGCTGGGAAACTTGGCAGGAAGAGGCTGCCTATTATGGAATACCTTGTTTTTCTCCTTTTCGAACAGGTGAAATCATTGCCGTCTTTCGTAAAGGGAAGTGGAGATTTTCTTCTTATGGTGGTGATTCAGAATGAATTCTATAAAAATTATATATGGAACAGAAGAATATCTAATGGAAGAAGCGCGCAGAAAGTTTATTCTTTCTTGTCGAAAAACGTTCGGCAGCGATATAGACATTCAAACGTTTTCCAAAGAAACACCGCCTGCTCGGGTGGTGGAGTCTTTTGAAGGAACCTCTCTGTTTGGCAGTGGGGGTATCTGTATATGGAATGAATCTCCCTATTTGCCTGTAAAACATGGCGGGCGGTCACGGAGCAAACTTTCTAAAGATGAAGAATGGTTTCTTGATAAGATCAGCCGTTTGCCGGATCAACAGGCCGTTCTTTTTTATACAAAAGGTATGGTGGATACGGGGAGCGTTTTTTATAAAAAACTGAAACCCTTAGCAGATACAGTACAATGTGAACCTGTTACAGATCGTAATGCTATGATGTATGTAACAGAATATTTAAAAGGAAAACAGAAAACGCTTACCGGTAAAGCGGAACAGTACCTTCATGCTTTATTTCAAACGTGGGAATCTATCTCACTCATGTATGTGTTTTCAGAACTGGAAAAACTTTGCATTATGCTTGATGAACATCAAACATGTATTGATGTTGCTGAACTAACGCATCTGTTTTCAGGTACTATGGAAAAAAATCTGTTTACTTTTATGGAGGCTTTTCTTCACCGAGATGGCCGTCATGCCATACCACTGTTGACGGGACTTTTTTCTCGTCAGGATGTGTTTCTTAAAAATACGGGGTATATGATGTCACGGCTGCGCCTGTTAAAAGCATACAAAGAACTAAAGCATAGTCAGGCCGGAGCTGTGCAATGTGAGTCCGTTTTAGCGCAAATCAATAAGGGGAGGAGCGTAAAATATGTTTTATTCAGTTTGAAAAAGGTAGAAACATATTGGACGGCGGCAGAATTAGATGAATTAATTAGTAATATATTTAAATTACAGCTCAATATTCGCAGGGGAATGGGGTCACACGAGGATATGGTACCTCTTGTCTGCTTGTATTGCTGCAGTGCAAAAGGAAGGCACCTATAGTGACAGAAGAAGAACAAGAACGAAAAGAACGGATGAGAGAATATCGTCGCAGATATCAGGAAAAACACGGTATTCGTCATCATCATATTCCATGGAAAAAAGGATTCATTGCATTTGGTATTATATGTGCTCTCAGTACCGGGGGATTTCTTTTTGCACAGAGTAAAACTATTGGTTCCGTTACACTAGATGGACAACCTGTTGCAAATATGACCGAAGATGATATTCAACAATATCTTGATGAAAGAGAAAACGATTTACATAAGAAAACTATTTCGCTTACGGCACAAGGAGTAGATGAAACGCTTTCTTTAAAAAAAATGAATGGTCATTACGATCGCCAGCGTATCAATGATGATATATTTCTTGTTGGACGCATCGGTACGCCTATACAACGTATCGCAGATGTATATACGACGCTGCGATATGGAAAGAATGTGCCGCTGGCCATCGAAGTAAATGATGATATGCTTACCGATTTTACGAATCACATTCACGATAAATATGATGTGGAAGAGAAAAATGCATATGCTGTTCCCAATGGCAGTTCTGTCGTTTTGCATAACGGGACGGATCGCATCGTGATTGATGCAGGGCAGCTGAAGAATCAGATTCTTGATGAACTGCATAAAGGAAATACAGGGGATATTGCAATAACGGTACAGGATCGCAAAGAACCAGCCATCAAGGAGAAGGACTTAAAAGGGATTGATACGGTGCTATCCTATTATACGACTCATTTTGATGCGTCAGCGGCAGATCGCGATGAAAATATAAAGATTTGCCAGAATCTTCTGACGCACGCATTGGTACCGGCAGGAAAAGCGTTTTCTTTTAATGATACCGTTGGTACGCGCACGCGTGATAAAGGATACAAGGATGCACCTGTTTACTTTGATAATAAGGTGGTCATGGATGCTGGCGGTGGTGTTTGTCAGGTAAGCACAACTCTTTTTAATGCGGCGCTGAGAGCCGGACTTATTATTGATCATCGGTCGCCTCACTTCGCTCCTGCCGAATATGTTCCGGTAGGGATGGATGCTACTGTGGCTGATGGGTCTTTGGATTTTGGCTTTACAAATCCGTTTAAACATCCTATATATATTTATACTGCAATGACAGGGAGTGCGCTGACTGTATATATTTTGGGAAATTCCGCAGATACGTGTGAGGTATCCTTTACGACGCTGTCTCAAAAGACGCTCCCGCATAAAGTCGTTTATAAGCACGATGATTCTGTCACGGACGATGTACGCGAACAAGAAGGATATGATGGACATGATGTAACTATCCGGCGTGATGTATCATACAAAGATGGAGATAAATATACGGATAAAATTGTATCCCATTATGATCCGAATACATTAATTATTCGTACGTCGGGTCCGTCGTCGGAACAAACGGTTCAAGACACAAATTTAGATGGGGAAACACCACAGGATGTTATTATTAACAAATTACATGACATGACAGATTAACAATGTTATAGTATTTTTTTGAGAGGAAAGAAGTTATGAAGGTCTATCATATTGTCCCTAAGGACGCAATGACAATACAATTAGACGATGTAAATCGCATAACTGTTGAAAAAGTATGTATGGCAGATGCCGGCAAGAAGTGGCATATATATACCCAGGGACAAGAATGCCGGAATCTAGAGGATTTGAAAAAAGCTGTTTGCCGACAATTATCTATCAACGGAGATGTCATACTTGATCATACTGTAAAAACGAATGTACCCAATATCGTTTCAACTCAGGCAGCGGTGGTGGATGCTGACGCTGATTTTGATTCCCTTTGTGAGACTGCCAATGGAGTCGATCTTTCTTGTGATGGCCGCCCTATGCCGGAAGAAGATACGGAGGAAATTATTGATACAGCAGATCGAGATGAGGAAAGCTATGCGATTCCGCATGAGGATATGTACGAAAATTTATATGAAGAATCTGATGATCTTTGTGATGATGCGTATATCAAAGCTTGTAAAGCTGTTGTCGAGGGGCCTAAAAAGACAACGCCGGGCGGCAATTCTGCCGGCAGCGCTCAGTCGACTTCTGGTGTCGACAGCCGCATATGGATGGGAAAAAGCTTTACTGGTGAAACAATAGCCATTAATGATGTTTCTGGAGAAGAAAGAAATGGAGTTATTTTTAAAGGAAAGATTGTTAAAGCGGAATTTCGTGAATTGAAATCAGGCAGGACGTTGTTGTCGTTTCAAATAGCAGATAAAACAAATGGTATATCAGCGAAAAAATTTATTGATGTATCAAAAGGGGCAGGGAATCCTAATGCGAAATATCGCCGTAAAGATTCCATGACGCCCGAAGGATTTGACGCCTTGCAGAAAAACCTCAAAGAAGGGGTTTTTGTTCGCGTGCATGGCGACGTAAAGTATGATAATTATCAAAATGATTATGTACTCAATGTATATGATATTATGCCGGCTGAAAGCAGTGCAGTCGAACGAGAAGATACAAATCCAACTCCGAGAGTGGAATTGCATCTGCATACTATCATGAGTGATATGGATGCCCTTATTACTGTTAAAGAACTTATTAAAACCATAAAAAAATGGAAGCATCCGGCGGTGGCTGTCACCGATCACGGAGTGGTCCAATCCTTTCCGCTTTTACAGGAAATTGCAACAAATCCTGTAAATAACGTCAAAATTATTTATGGCATGGAAGGGTATTTGTTTGATGAACATATTGATGAATCATATCATATTGTCATTTTGGCAAAAAATATAGTGGGGCTGCGCAATCTATACAAGCTTATCAGCATTTCCCATTTAAAATATATCTATCGCAGTCGTCCGCGGATTCCTCGGGCGGTACTCAATGAATATAGAGAAGGCCTTTTGTTGGGATCAGCTTGTGAAGCAGGCGAACTTGTGCGTTCTATGGTGCAGAAAAATTTGCCATACGAAAAACTGAAAGAAATTGCCTCCTATTATGATTATCTTGAAATTCAGCCGCTTACGAATAACCAATTTTTGGTACGTGAAGGATTGGTGGAAAACGAAGAAGGATTGCGTAATATTAATCGTACGATAGTTAAATTGGGTGATGAACTGGGCAAGATGACGGTGGCTACTTGTGATGCTCATTTTTTAAACCCCGAAGACAAAATATATCGTGAGATTTTAATGACTGGCAAGGGATTCAAGGATGCCGCTTTTCAACCTGATTTGTATTTGCGTACGACCGATGAAATGTTGGAGGAATTTTCTTATTTAGGAGAAGAACGAGCCAGAGAAGTTGTAATTACGAATCCAAATAAAATTAATGACATGATTGAAAAAGTACGACCTGTACCGAAGGAGACGTTGTATTTTCCGAAAATCGAAGGGTCATCAGAGGCATTGAAACAAATGTGTTATGATAAGGCACATGAAATTTATGGAGATCCTTTGCCGAAAATTGTGGAAGATCGATTGACAGAAGAATTTACATCTATTTTAGGTCATGGATTTGGTGTATTGTATTATATCGCACATAAACTTGTAAAGCACTCTAACGATGACGGATATCTAGTAGGTTCACGGGGGTCCGTTGGTTCTTCTTTTGTTGCGACGATGTCAGGAATTACAGAAGTAAACCCGTTGCCGCCTCATTATGTTTGTCCGTCCTGTAAGCACAGTGAATTTTTTGAAGATGGTTCTGTTGGCGGGGGATTTGATTTGCCTGATAAAAAATGTCCTGTATGCGGCGCACAATTGCAAAAAAATGGACATAATATTCCATTTGCTATTTTCTTGGGTTTCGATGGAGATAAAGTACCGGATATTGATTTGAATTTTTCCGGTGAATACCATCCAAAAGCCCATAAATATACAGAAGAATTGTTTGGCAAGGATAATGTTTTCCGTGCGGGTACTATTGGCGCGGTCAAGGATAAAACTGCATACGGTTATGTTATGAAATGGGCTGATTCCAAAGGCATTACGGTTAATGATGCTTTTGTCAATAGCCTTGTTTCCGGCTGTACCGGCGTTAAAAATACGACAGGACAGCATCCCGGCGGGGTTATGGTAATTCCACGTGATATGGATGTTCATCATTTTACACCGGTTCAATATCCCGCCAATAAAAAAGATTCAGGTATTATTACGACTCATTTTGACTATCATTCTATCGAAGGACGTCTGGTCAAGCTGGATATTCTGGGACATGATGATCCGACATTCATACGTATGCTCGAAGATTTGACAGGACTTGATGCGACGAAGGTACCTTTTGATGACCCGGCAACCATGAGTTTGTTCAGCTCTACCAAGGCACTGGATCTGGATCCACAGGAACTGGGAAGTGAAGTGGGCAGCCTGGGGATTCCTGAATTCGGGACTTCGTTTGTCCGGCAGATGTTGGTGGATACCAAACCTAAGACGTTTTCTGAATTGGTTCGAATTTCCGGCTTTTCTCATGGGACGGATGTCTGGCTCAATAATGCCAAGGATTTAATTACTTCTCATACTGTTCCTTTAAAAGAGGCCATTTCTACGCGTGATGATATTATGAACTATTTAATTGAGCATGGAGTAAAACCAAAGACCGGGTTTAAGGTCATGGAAAATGTCCGAAAAGGGAAAGGCATTGATAAGAAAAATAAACTCGGTCAAAAGACTACAGATTATGAAACAGAGCTTAAAGCAGCTCATATCCCCAATTGGTTTCTCGAATCATGTCACAAAATTGGGTATTTATTTCCGCGAGCCCATGCAGTGGCGTATGTAATGATGGCTTTTCGTATTGCTTGGTTTAAAATTAATCAGCCATTAGCTTATTATGCTGCTTTTTTTACCATCCGGGCAAAGGCCTTTAAACTATCGTGCATGGTCCCCGGATTAGAAGCACAACGGCGTGCTATGAAAGAAATTGCAGCGCAGGGGAAGGCGGCGTCTCCGCGGGATCAGGATCTTTATTCAGCACTGGAAATAGCGGTGGAGATGAGCTTGCGCGGATATTCTTTTTTAAATGTCGACATTAATTTATCGGCAGCAACGAAATTTACTATTTATGAAGGAAAATTACTACCCCCGTTTACGGCGGTGGAAGGACTGGGAGAAAATGTTGCTGAACAGATCGTTACATCTCGTGAGCAGCAGCGGTTCAGTTCTAAAGCGGATCTTAAAATGCGGGGCAAAGTTTCGCAGTCACTCATTGATCTAATGTCGGAACAAGGATGTTTGGGGGATTTGCCGGAGGACGAACAGATAGACTTGTTTGCCATGTAAATTACCTATCGACATTTATGCATTTCTGCTTTATAATAAATAAATGAATTTAATAGGATAAAGCGTAAAAGCAAAAGGCGAGAGAGGTGTCATTATGAGTGCCAATGAAAAATTGAAGGATCATCTTCATGATCAATTATTTGAATCTATTTTAGAATTAAAAGATTTGGATGAGTGCTACGAGTTTTTTGAAGATTTGTGTACGGTTCAAGAGATGAAAGCCATTTCTGCAAGACTTGAAGTTGCACGAATGCTCAAGGCCGGTGACATATATGAAGACATCGTCAAAAAAACCGGGGCTAGTACGGCAACGATCAGCCGCATTAAACGTTGTCTTATGTATGGCAGCGGCGGTTACGATAAAATTCTTGACCGTATGGCCCAAAAACATCCGGAAATGATTAAGTTGGGAAAAAAGAAATAGAGTTGTATGAAAAAAGACCTGCTTTTTAGCAGGCCTTTTTTAGACTTGAAGTGAATGGTGTTTTTAATAGCGGCTATTTAATTTTATTTTTTAATGTCCCGATACCTGAAATTGAGATTTCTACGCAGTCTCCCGAATGGAGATAGCGGGGAGGGTTAAAGCCTGCACCGACGCCTGAAGGTGTCCCGGTGGCAATGATATCACCGGCTTGTAAGGTCGTACCTTGTGAAATAGTTGTGATCAACTGAGAGATTGTAAATATGAATTCTCCGGTTGAACCGTCTTGACGAACTTCGTTATTTACTTTGGTTATCACATCAAAGGTATCTGGGGCCGCATCACGAAGCAATATATAAGGACCCATGGGACAAAATGTATCCAGACTTTTGCCATGGAACCATTGACTATGATTACGTTGCAAGTCACGAGCGGTAACGTCATTGAGAATAGTAAAACCATATACATAATCCATTGCCTCACTTATGGGGATGTCACAATCGCTTTTGCCGATGATAACAGCCAATTCTCCTTCATAATCAAGTTCTGCCGTTACATTTTTATGTGGATTGATCAAGTCTTCCGGACCAATGACACTGGAGGTCGCTTTTGTAAAAATAATGGGGTATTTTGGAATGGTAGGGTTGGTTGTTTTATCGAATTCTACGATATGTTCGGTGTAATTTTTACCAATGCAGAAAATGTTGCGTTCTACATGAGGAATGGGAGCAAGAATACGAATCGTATCAAGGGGTTTTGCTTCTATGGCACCTTCTTTTTCATTTTGCTCTAAGGCATCTGCAAGAGCTAATAATCCGTCATTCCCTTGCCGGATGAATTCCAGAAGTGTTTCTGGAAGCGGCGTAAAAAAAGCTTCTTCCAAAGCAATTGCACTATATACGCCTGTTTCCTCTTCATTAAGAACTCCCCACTGGACGAGTCCCATATCTTCAAAGGTTAATAGTTTTTTCATATTCATAGATTGGCCTCCTTTTGTTGCTTTGTATTTAATTATATAATTTTTATTATACCATATATGATATAGCAAATCATGGTGTCGCAATAAAGGAGATTGTGGTACAATACTTTCGTATGAACGAAAGGAGAGATTGGACATGAAAAAATATAAAATTGTAATAGCTGCAAATTATATACATCCTCGTTTTTTAGAAATAATTGCGCCGTACTGCGAGATTATCCGGCAATGGAAGTATCCCGAACAGATATCAGAAAATCTCTTAGCACAATGGATCAGCGAAGCGGATGGACTTGTAGCCGGCGAAGGATCACCGGTAACGGCGAAAGTACTGGCACAAGCAAAAAAATTGAAAGTGATAACACTTCCGCAAACCGGATATAATGAAGTAGATATTGCGGCGGCAACGTCATATGGTATTCCAGTGGGACATACTCCCGGAGTTCTTACGGAAACGGTGGCCGAACTGGCAATGGCAATTACTTTATGCGCTGCTCGTGACCTTATTCCAGCGCATCAATTTGTGCTGGATGGGAAGTGGATGGAGGGTAAGTACCCTGTTTTTGGTATGGACTTATCACGGCGTACTATGGGGATTTTGGGAATGGGGGCTATCGGGATATCGTTATCTCGACGGGCACGTGCCTGCGGGATGACGATTATTTATCATAATCGTCATCCTAGAACGGATGATCCCATACGGTGTACGGAATATGTTACGATTGATGAACTTTTGCGTCGTTCTGATGTGTTGGTTGCCGCCGTGCCTCTTACCGATGAAACACGGCATGTAATTGATATGAATTGGTTTAAGAAAATGAAAAAAACAGCTATTTTTGTTAATATTGCACGAGGGGGCGTTGTTAACACCTCGGATTTAATAACTGCGTTGCAAACAGGACAAATCGCAAAAGCGGCTCTTGATGTATCTGAACCGGAACCCTTGCCAGCGGAGCATCCACTGCTGGCGTTGCCTAATGCATTAGTATTTCCGCATATTGGCAGTCTTACGGAACGGACACGAATTGATATGGCCGAATTGGCAGCACGCAATTTATTGAAAGGCCTTGCAGGAAAATCATTGGAGGCGTGTGTGAACGAGAAAGTAAATTATAGTTCTAATTCTTAAGTAGTTACTAGTTTGACCGGCATATTTATGCTACAATAAAGTATCATAGCAAGAAAGAGGAGAGGGCGTTCCATGGACAACGAAATCACAAAAAACTTTATCGAAAATTTCATTGACGAAGATAATGAGGCGAATACGTATGAGAAAAGGGTACATACGCGTTTTCCGCCGGAACCGAACGGATATCTGCATATAGGGCATGCAAAGTCAATATGCCTTAATTTTGGGATAGCCAAAAAATACGGTGGTTTGACAAATCTTCGTTTTGATGATACTAATCCGGCTAAGGAAGACATAGAATACGTCGATTCTATTAAAGAAGATGTAAAATGGCTGGGGTTTACTTGGGATGATCGCATGTTTTATGCCTCCGATTATTTTGATAAGTTGTATGCATATGCTGTAAAACTTATTAAGCTGGGAAAAGCGTATGTGGATGATTTGACAGGGGAACAAATCCATGAATACCGCGGTACTTTTTCTAAGCCTGGCAAGGAAAGTCCGTATCGGGACCGCAGTGTAGAAGAAAATATAAAATTATTTGAAGAAATGAAGGCTGGAAAATACGCTGATGGGGAAAAAGTACTGCGTGCAAAAATTGATATGGCCAGTCCTAATATTAATCTTCGTGATCCGGTTATTTACCGGATTGTGCATGCCGAACATCACCGTACCGGCAATGCTTGGTGCATTTATCCTATGTATGATTTTGCTCATCCCGTATCTGACGCGATAGAACGTATTACACATTCTATCTGTACACTTGAATTCGAAGATCATCGCCCCTTATATAACTGGGTGTTGGAAGATTGGGACGATCCAGAAGGACAAAAACCTCGCCAAATCGAGTTTGCCAGACTCAATGTAACAAAGATGATTACAAGCAAACGCAAATTGCGCACGCTCGTGGAAAAAGGAATCGTCAGCGGTTGGGATGACCCTCGCATGCCGACCATTTCGGGTATACGCCGTCGTGGTTATACGCCGGAATCTATTCGTGATTTTTGTGAACGCATTGGGGTAGCTAAAGCGGACAGTATGGTAGATATTTCTCTTTTGGAATATTGTATTCGTGAAGATTTAAAACTTAAGGCGCCTCGCATTATGACAGTTATAGATCCGATTAAAGTGGTTATTACAAATTATCCCGATGATTTGGTAGAAGATCTGACGGCCGAAAATAATCAGGAAAATGAAGAAATGGGGCTGCGTACGATCCATTTCAGTAAAGAACTGTATATTGACCGGCAAGATTTTATGGAGGAACCGGTAAGAAAATTTTTCCGTCTTGCCCCTGGCAGAGAAGTTCGTTTAAAATATGCGTATATCATTCAATGTGAGGAAGTTATTAAAGACGCGGAGGGAAATATACTGGAACTCCACTGTACGTATGACCCGGAAAGTAAGAGCGGCAGCGGGGTGCATGCAAATCGCAAGGTAAAAGGAACGCTGCATTGGGTATCGACTGCTGATGCAGTTGATGTGGAAACACGATTGTATGACTATCTCTTGACTGATGAAACACCGGAAGAAGAGGAAGACAGCATATCAGATAACAAGGATTTTCTTTCTAAAATTAATCCGCACAGTTTGGATGTATATCATAGTAAAGCGGAAGCATGCATCAAAGATGCTGAAATCGGTGATCATTTTCAATTTCTGCGGCAGGGATATTTTGTCATTGATTCAGATACAACAGCAACGCATATTGTTGTTAATCGTATTGTAGGTTTGCGGGATACTTGGGCGAAAATGCAGAAAAAAAGATAGATGATAACTATATAAAAATTTGATTAAACTGGTATAAAAAAAATGGACCGGCTAAGAAAATTCTTAGAATTTTCTTAGAAAACCGGTTCTTTTTCGTCTTTCAGTTGCGGCCAGTATGACTAAACTGTATAATGATATAGTACACAAAGTACCTGTAAGAGGGGATGATTTTTTTGAAAATGATTGGAGCTCATGGCGTAGGAATGTTTATTTTGTTTCTGGTCATTGGAGGTATCCTGGGAGGTATTCTGGGGGAATTATTATCTCAGATCAGCTTTGGCAGCCTTATGCCCATGTTATCACAACACTATGAAATTTTTAATATTCAAAATGTAGACTTGAATCTCTATGTATTGGAACTCAAATTCGGCATTCGTTTTGCACCTAATATACTAAGCCTATTGGGCATACTGCTTGCCGTATTTATCTTTCGACGTCTTTGATGGGAGTGATTGACGTGTTGATTTTAGCATCTGGTTCACCTAGACGCCGTGAATTATTGGCACAGATCGGAATAGCCTATATGGTGAATCCCAGCTCATATAATGAGCAGTCCCCTAAAAAGAAAAATCCTGAAAAATATGTATTGGCACAAGCTGCTGGCAAGGCACGAGATGTTGTTGGAAAATTTCCCGGACAGTGGGTGCTAGGCGCAGATACGGTAGTGGCTGTTAACGGAACTATATTAGGAAAACCGCGGAATGATAAGGAAGCTATCCGTATGCTGCATGAATTGTCCGGGAAAAAACATTCTGTATATACGGGAGTAACATTGGCTTGCAGTGATAAGGAATATATGCAGGTTGTAGAAACAAAGGTTTGGTTCCGTAAGTTAGGAGACAGAGAAATAGAGCGGTACGTTGCGACGGGAGAACCGATGGATAAGGCTGGAGCCTACGGTATACAAGGAAAAGCTGCTGCTTTTGTTGATAAAATAAATGGCTCCTATACGAATGTTGTGGGTCTCCCCTTGTCACAAGTCTACAAAATGCTTAAGAAGGCAAAGGTGACTTAATGACCGTAGATGTAAGACATATGGTTCTATGTGAAAAACCACGGGAAAAATTTATGAGACAAGGTCCGAGGGCCGTAACCGATCAGGATTTATTAGCAATCTTATTGCGGACGGGTATAAAGGGACATTCTGTGTTAGATATTTCACGTGATGTTTTGCGTTTACTTCCCAATGAAAATTTGTATTATTTGGGAGAGACGAGTATTAGTGATTTATGTACTGTTCGTGGATTAGGTGTTGATAAAGCGGTTACTGTTTGTGCGGCTATTGAATTAGGGAAACGAATTTCCCGGCAGCGGGCCAAACAAAGTTCGCCTGATTTCAGTTCTCCGCAAGCTATTGCTGATTATGTCATGGAGGATATGAGAGTTTTGCCGCAGGAACAATTTGCAGCGGCATATTTATCTACGAAAAACCAGCTTATATCGTTTCAAACACTGACGGTTGGTACGATTAACGCATCTCTGGCTAAATCAAGGGATGTGTTTCGATATGCAATACGATATAATGCAGCGGCTGTTATTCTGCTGCATAATCATCCATCAGGGCATAAGAAGTTAGCATAAATTTATTTAAAAAATATAATCGGTTTTTTATCATCAAAATCAATATGGTCTAACAGCTGATGCCAGAAATCCCGCTTACTCGCTCTATTTAATTCTTCATAAATAGCGGCAGATCCTTTCTGGCTTACACTTCGCAGAAGGGGACTTACTTTTTTTACAGGTTTTGGCATTCTGGGAATCAATTGTTGGTTTAAAGATTCGTAATCATGTTTATATGTATCCATGTCAATTAATTCGTTAACATACAATTCTTTTAATCGGGATAGTTTTTTCTTAATAGCGGAAGCGTTTGAACGTTGCTTTGTTGGCTGTTGAGACTCCTGCTGGATGGTTATGATATAAGATTGCAGGGAATCGTCCAACGTATTCAGTAAGGCCTCTTCTACGCGTTTTTCAGGATAGTTTTTATTGTTAGTGCAGCAGTGTGACTGATGGTATGCGGGGCAGCGGTAATAGATGTACCGGGAGCCGTTTTTATTAAGTTGGCTGGATACGACGGCTAACTTTCGCCCGCACTCGGGGCATAGCAGTAGACCGGAGAATAAATATATTCTTCCGGACGGGGAACATTTGATATTCCCGTTGGATTTAATGATTTTCTGTACGGCGTTCCACGTATCATCATCAATAATACGTTCGGCATAAGTATCATTGCCATGGCCGCGCCCTGTGAATAATTCTGTCGTGAGCAGCCGTTTTACTGATTCCGGATGCATATCAATGCTGTGCTCACGTTGTAAATATCTGAGCGCCTCTCCGAGTGACTGATGCTGCAGATAATGTTGATATAGATCCACAATTACGTATGCCTTATCGGATTTTACAATATGTTTATTTTCAATGCGGTATCCCAACGGGACGGCCCCAGAGCATACTTCACCCCGCGCCATTTTTTGACTGAACACAAATTTGATACGATCGCTTGTCATGTCGCTTTCATTTTGTGCCACGGCAAGTTTGATATTCAGCATCAAACGCCCGTTAGTTGTAGTAGTATTATATTGTTCTTGCGTGGTTTCCCATTCGGCGTGGTACTTATCTAGTATTTCTTGTGCCTTGTAATAATCTGCCACAGAGCGAAACCAACGATCCAATTTGATAAATACGATGACATCAATCAAATTTTGTTTTACATCTTCCATTAGACGCTGGAATTCTTTACGCTTAAATGGCCGTTTCCGGGCGCTTGCGCCTTCATCAGCATAAATACCTATCACGGTATAATGATGGCGTTGTGCATAGAATTTTAAATCTTCTAGTTGCGCTCCGAGAGAATACCCATGCCGCGCCTGCTCTTCTGTAGACACTCGAATATATAATGCAACTCGTTTCATAATAAAAAAAATCAGCTCCTTTAGATATGTGAAATAAAGGGCTGATTATGATATAATAATAGGGTAATCAGCCCATTAGCTGTGTGCGATTGCATTTTCCCGTTACCGGTTGCAGCCGACGACGGGAGTTTTTTTATTTAGAAGGGAATTTATTTATTGCCTGTTTGATATCTTCCTTCGTTGGTTTTACATTAATTACGTGGAATGTGTTTTTCCCAATAATTTCCGTTTCATCTGTGACAACAGCTTCAAATAATTGTTCTTCCGTTAAATCTGATAATTTCATATTATCCCATCCTTTTTTACAATACATAAAAATATTATTTTTAGATATATGCATATAAAACGGTATCTAAAAATACAGAATTATTATGATGATATATAGAAAAATGATATCCTAAATTCAAATTGTTTATCCACAAAATAATATTAAATAGATCTGCAGCTCCGTGATAAATAGAAATGGCCATTTTAGGAATATCTCTGCATATAATATGCTGCGCTCCTTGGAGCATATCTAATTCATAACTTTCAATATCTGCTTTTAAAAAAGTTACTTTTTGATTACTAAAAAAATTATCTAATGAATAACAATTTATAGGCTGGCCAAGGCCTTCTTCATTTAATTTAGTACTAATACTGCCGGCTTTAATATCCTGGTCAAGATAAGATTGTTGCGTGAATTTACCTACACCGCCTAATATAGTAATAATTTTTGAAGAATCATAAATAGCCCATTCTTTAGATAATCTTTCAATTCGTATTGTCAAAGCTTCATAGTTTTTAACATCTGGTTCAAATGCATATATTTTCTTAAACACACCTTGATTGGCAAATAAATAAGATTCAATTGTATCGCCGACATAAGCACCCATATCTACAAATATTTCATTATTATTCATTTCGCAAAAATTTGATAGTATAAAATATTGATTTCGCGAAAAAAAATTATTGTTAAGTTTTTGATTATTTAATCGTTTAGTCAAGATTTCTACATAAACAGCTAATGATTCTTCATTCTCTAGTAATTCAGCACATGTAAGTATTTCCTCTATATGTTTAGAAAAAATATATTCATCAATTCTAACATGTTCTATAGATAAGTCTTCAAGTTGCTTGTCAATTTCGATATTATTTTTTATATTTGCAGAACATATTAAAACTATTTGTTTGTTATTTTTTTTTAAATACGCAGGAGAATAAACTGTTTTTCCATGAAAAATTGTTCCCCATTTTTTTTTGTTATTATCAATATAACAAATCGGATTTAACAATTCTAAAGCAAAGTTTTTTTGATAAAGATTAGTTGTGTTTCCGGCCCCAAAAATAATGATATCTTTATTTTCAATATCGTGTTTTTTTATTTTAATTTTATTTTCAAGCAATTGCTGTTTTAAATAAATTAATAGAGATTCTTTTTTCGCTATAGTCAATTTTGATCACCCCTTTTAATTTTTATGAAAAGATAAATAATAAAATTTTTAAAAATTTAAAATTTTTTTAAATTTATCATATTTAATGGGACACCTTTTAACGTAGCCAGCTGAAATATATCACATTCTTTATTAATAAAAATATAGCTATCATTAAGTAGTAATTCAACTGCAAATTGATTAGCCACACATTCAATTTTATCCGCATTTGTTTCCAACGTATAAGCCTTAATCCATTCGATATTATCGTCTGGTGTGCAAATTGCATGTCCTAGTTCATGAGCACATATAAAAGAAATCATATTTGTTGGTGTGCGAAGAGTATCTATAATAATAAATTTTGAACGGCGATATTTTAAATAATTACCTAATTTACCACCTAAATCAGCGTATATTACAGTAATGTTTTTAAATTTTGCCAGCATGAATGGATCTGCGGTTTTATATTGCTTTATGAGTTGATTAACTTTTTGTTTAACATCCATATATAATCAACCCTTTCTATATTTTTTGGGTGTATATTTCTTTTTTGCGATTTTTTTAGCTTGAATCATAGCAGACTTGATTGTTGCTTTAAAAGCTTCAATGTCTTCAAAATCGCTGGTACCTTCATATGCAGCAGAGGACATGGAATGTAGCATGTCCTCTAAATCGGATTCAATTTGCCGTTCTTCTTTATCAGTTAAATCATTATTTTTATTGTCCCAAGAAGAAAGCATATCCTTTGTTTCCCTAAAATTAGATTTTCCAATAATCCACATCGGATTAACCTGCAAGATGCGAGCAATGGATTCTATAATAGGCATTTTTATTTTAACTATTTCACCCTTTTCATATCTAGTGATTGTTGATGCAGCAACTTTTATTTGATCCGCCAATTCCTTTCTCATTAATCCCTTGGCTTCCCTAGCTTCTTCTATTCGTTTACCAACAGATTGAATATCCACAATCATTTTACCTCCTATCCCTAAAATTGGCTTTATTATATCATAATTATTTGCATAGAGCAAATAATATACGCAAATAATATAATATTATTTGCGTAATGCTATTGACATAATAAAAGTAGCGTTGTATTATTAAACATAAGAAATTGCGCTACGCAATTAATTGTGACGGGGAGGTGATGAAATGATAAATAAGAAAAAAATAAAAGCACGAATGTGTGAACTTGGACTTGTGCAAAAGGATTTGACAAAAAAAGAAATTTGGGGTTGCAGTGAACCAACAGTGAGTCAAAAACTAAATCGCATAAGACCTATTACACTAGACGAAGCAGATGCTTTGGGTAAAGCCTTGTGTTTAACAAATGAAGAGTATTATCAATTTTTTTTCGCCAATTAATTGCGTAGCGCAATAAATTGTATAAAGAGAGGTGAGAAAAGTGGAAAGTAAAGAATTTGAAAAAGCAGAATTAGTAAATTTTAACCCAGAGAAAGCATTAACGCTATTAGCTAAAATACTGGCTGCGCAAGAAGGTGTAAAGATAAGCGTTAAAGTTGAGGAGAAACAACTGGCATAGCGCGAAAGGAGAAAAAAACAATTGAGTATAATACCTGATTGCATAACAGAATCCGCCCTTGCGGCGGACAGGGCGACGGAGCAGGAATGGCAAAAGCATAAAGAAGATATCCGCCGCTTCGAAAACAAGATTATCGGCGTATGTGTCGTGGCGTTGATTATAATTTGGGTTCTTGAAATAGGAGTGAAGCATATATGAAATATCGTTTAGTAGAACCAGCGGACGATATCCGCACAAGATCCGGAAAGCGATATGTAGCGCCTACATATCGCACGGTTGGAGAAGTATTAAAAAACAAGAAGGAGATCCGAAGTACAAATGATTTTTTTGGACGGCCGTCGTATAAACCACATATTCAAATGAAATGAGGCGATTAAATGGAAATAGAAATGGACGGCGAGGGAATTATAAAAGATGAATACGGAGAAATAATAGCTGTGGCTAATACTATCGTTGTTAATATTTCCAATCGGTTTCAAAAAGTTGCGGAATTATTTCAAGAGTTAGACGTTCCCGGGGAGCATAAAGAGGCCATAGGGAATCCCTACGACTGGTGGTGTTCACACCACAAACACCCAAAAGAACGATTCCGCATTCATAAAATAATCAACATCGTTTCTAGAATGCGCCAGAAAATTATCAATAGTTGGCATTATATTTTGGAAGAAATCACTAAAGAAGGAGACGAACTAGATGCAGTGGGTAAACGTTATAGACGAATTGCCGCCAGCGGTACATGTAGAAGAAAATAATTTCGGGTTAAGCAACGCTGATCGAGAAATTCTGTTTAAAAATTCCAAAGGGGAAAAATTCATCGGGTATTTCATCGAAGCTAATACCATTCTTAATAGTAATGATGAATTTTTACAGGAAGGATTCTGGGCTAAAAGTCCGTGCGATGATGAAATTTACTGCAAGGCAGACATAACGCATTGGACGCCAATCGCTCAATCATAAGAGGAGATGAAAGAAATGTATGAAGACCGGCAAACGATAATAGATCGGGAAAGTATACGTAATGCAACTATGATTGGATTATCCCGCGGTTGCGGGATAAAGCCACCGAAATGGACAAATGATAATTATATAGCAGCGCAGATGAAAATTACGCCCCGCAAAAAAAGAAAGAAACCAATCATGGTGAGAATAGACAGAGCAATGCTGATAGGTGGTGCAACGGCATTAGGAATTTTGGCATTAGAAAGCATCCTAGGAATTTTGTTTTGGTAAAAGGGGACAATAACATGAAAATAAAAGAATTTACGATTAAAGATATGACATTATTACCGGCGAAAAAAGGAACGTGTCCGATCTGCGCAACGAAGCACGAACCCAATGAACCGCATAATCAGCAATCCTTATTTTACCAAGTAAAATTTTTCAAAGAAAATGGACGGTATCCCACATGGGAAGATGCGATGGCTCATTGTTCAGAAGAAATGAAAAATTTCTGGATCGAGGCACTAAGAAAGCACGGAATTACAATAAAAAAGCAGGGGGATACAGCTGAATGAGAATGATTTATGTAAGTCATCCGTACGGAGGATTGAAAGAAAACGAAGAATCAGCAGACGCAATAACAGGGAAATTAGCAAAAATATTTCCGGATATGGTATTTGTTTCACCGATCCACGCAGTGAGAAGTGATTACAAGATGACGCCATACAAGCAAGGACTGCTGCAGACAATTGAAATCCTAAAGCGAAGCGATGCAATATTCATGTCTCCGGGGTGGCGAAAAAGCACGGGCTGTATAACGGAAGAAAAATATGCTCGGCATAGAAAAATAGCAATATTACACAATGGAGCAGAAGTAATGGACTGGTACTGGCATAGAATAAAAAACTTTCAAGAAAAAATAATACGGAGGTTTTGAAATGATGGAGAAAAACGGACTAAAACAAACAAACGTCATAGAAATGACAGAAAAAATGATAAGCACGGGAGCAGCAGATGTATTGTGTGAACGATATATTCAAACCGTGAAATACAGCAAGGAACATGATGCGCAGTGGGTAGAAGCAGCTCAATTAGTAGAAGCGGCTATGTGCTATGCAATGGCAGCGCTGGAAAATGAACCAGAAAAAAAGCCAACTCCATTGTCATGGCCATGGACAGAAAAAGATTGGAAGCCGGAGGAACGTCGACGGGATCTAGTGAAAGCCGCAGCATTATTAATTGCGGAAATAGATCGGATAGATGAAGCTGAAAAAAGAAGTAATGAGCGGAGATGATGATATGCTGACATGCCATATTTGTAAAAAAGAAACGAATAGTTTTATCCACTGCCCAAAATATCCAGGGCAGATGATCTGCCAGAATCATTGCCAGACATGTGCCTATTGGGCCGGAAAACAAACATGGACATGTCTATATTATGTAAAAACAAACCCACGCACAAAAGCGGAAAAGACAGTAGAAAAATTCCGCAGCGGATTAGAAAAAGTGGACAAAAAAATAGCCCTGTCAAAAATGACAAGGCCTGAGGAGAAAAAAGCCAAATTCTAAATTATTGGAAGTAATTTAGAATTGTATAATGCTGTTTTTCTATATTTTTATTATATCAAAAAACATAGAAAAAATAAAGGGCCGATGCCCTTTTTACCTTGATTTAAATGTATTAATTATACGACATTTCGGGAGAATTATTATGTCAAATTATATATGTGAAACAGTCATCGCAGGAGACGTGATTGAAAAGAAAAAATACTTTGCTCCGCGGTGTCCAGGAATGAAATTGCAGCGAAGAAAGAACGAAAAAAAAACTTCCGATGAGCAATGGGTGATAAACGAGAAGAGAAGCATTAAAAATTTGTATTATTTAATCTTAACAAATTTTAAAAGAGAGGACATTCGGCTGGATTTGACGTATCGAGAGCCGGAGCCGACACCGGAAGAAGCAAAAGAACATTTTAACAAATTTCTCCGAAAAGTAAGAGGAATATATAAAAAGTTGGGACATGCGCTGAAATGGATCGCTACCACAGAACATGACGGGCATCGCATACATCATCATATTCTGCTGAATAACGTAGGGCTGACCAGAGCCGATTATGACAAATTGTGGCCATATTCTAAATTAAGCTATAAATCCTTCCGATATTATGACGGCGAAGCGGAAGATGCCGATAGAGTATCTAAATATCTGGTAAAAGAAACGCGGGAAACATTCTGCAAAGCAGACGCGATTCAAAAAAGGCGATGGACATCCAGCAGAAATTTAAAGAAGCCGATCATAAAAAAAGAAATTATCCAAAGCAAGAAATGGACAGACAGGCCGAAAGCCATTAAGGGATATTATGTACAGCAGCCGATAAAATCAGGATATACACCATACGGATACCCGTATCAATGGTATCGCATGATTCGAATACGAGAGGGTGAGGAGAGTGAGACCCATAAGAAGAAAAGACGAGCAGTATCAAGTAAAAAAAAATCCGCTTAAATTTCAAGATGTCTTAACGGGACGGGAAAACACACTATTTGTGAACGGAGAATGCTTTCGGAAAGATGAATTGATCAGATTCATCGAATTAGATCAGAAGAAAAAACGGACAGGCCGAGAATGCTTCTGCCGCGTAGAGCATGTTTACGGAAATCGAATAGTGAAATACAGGAGAGTGAGAACAACAGATGTATATACCGAAAAATAAACGGGTACGGCTGAAGGGAAAAAAGTTAAAAGCATTAAATCACGAAATTCACGTACGAGATCATTACAGATGTGGAATATGTGGACAGGAAATTGAAGAAGGAGAAAAATTTCATCATGAGCCATGCGGTATATACAAAAGTGATGAAATAAACAAAGGGATGCTGCTATGCGGGAAATGCCATTATAAACGACATTTTACCGGGTTAGCGGAAATAATAAAAGAAAAATGCATTCAATATCTCCGAGGAATATACGGAGACGAAGGAGCAAAAAAAGAATAGAAAGGAAGAAAAATATGGAAAATTTATCATTGGATGCGCAGTTATTTGTAAAAACGTTTATTCAGACAAAACGGATTCGGGAAGTAGTTAATGAAATAGCGTTAATTTCGCATATCAAAGAATACGGCTGCGAACGATTTTACATTATTCCGTTCCGAAAGAAATGGGGAAAAACAATTTTATCACTAAGCTGCAGATCTGTAAGCGATGAGATATGGGAGCTGGCAAAAGTAGTAGATGGGAAAGTAGAAACAGAAACAATACGCAGGGATTTATTAAAAGAGCAGGCCATAAACGGTGTATGGAAATTTTTAGAAACCGGGGAATGGGAGGAATTGTAATGGAAGAAATTATTGCAAGACTGGAAGCGGAAATGGAAGAATCGACAACAGAATACGTGGCAACTATTGGGAAAATTGCAATTAGTCACATAAAAACATGCCAATCTGATGCATTCCGAGTTACGCCGGACAAAACATTGCAGGGATGTTTTGAATTTATGATGGAACGTGCGCGAAAAAATCAGAATAGTGGATGCGGCGTAACGAGTGATGCAGACGTATTTGATTATTTTGGATTTGCTGGAGCAATCCAGAAACCGCAAGCAGATGCGGATATCAAACCGGCAAACATTAATATAGCAGATTTATTTGATTAGGGGTGTGAGCATGGAAAATATACCGACCGCAAAAGAGGTTATTTCGCATTTTCATTCGCTGGATCCAACGGCGGACCAAAAAAAGAAAATAAATAAAGAATTGCTGAAGGATCAATACATTTTCGTGACGCACGGAAAAGAAGCAATCGCGGATCATATTAAATTCAATCAGAAACACGGACGACCGGTGGAGTCACATATCACAACAAAAGATAGAATTGGCCATTGCACGCATTGTCATCACGAATTTGTTTTGCCGAAAGATTGGAGATTATCAATATTTTGGGACAGCAAAAAAATGAGCGTACGAAAAATGAAAGAAGAAAAGAAAAAATGCCCAATATGCGGCGGAATGATGTGGGTGGATTCTGCATACAGAAGTTTGCAGCATAAGGCGATAAAAATGTATGTCATTACGTTTAGGGGATCCATAAAAGACCCAGATGTGATCGTAGGAATCGGACATCTGGTTGTCCGAAATATTGATGGCGGATATAAAACATGCGAAACATTATATTATCCTGTCACACTGTATTATTTCAAAAAAGGTCAGCAAGCAATAATGTACCGCAGAGATGCATATTATGACCACAATATACATCGGTTTGGCAAATGGATGAATTGGTGGAGAATGGAAGGGGACACAGGAGAAGATGGCGTTGGGTCTCCGTGGGGACAGCAAAAATCAATAAGCACATTAACGACGAAATGGTGGAATAGAGGGTATGTTGCAAAATGGGACGCGAGAACCTTTGCAGCTGTCATGAAGAAAAAATCATTTAAGTATTCCGGGATTGAAAAAATAATAAAGGCACAGAATGATGAATGGCTGGATTTAAATGAATCACTGGCATTTTTAAAAACATATTGCCGTTACCCACACATTGAATTATTGATTAAAAACGGAATGATAAATATCGCAATGGATAAAATATTTCATCAGACGATGTGTTCTACAGAACCATGTGTTTGTTGGAGAACAAAAAACAAGAAAAAATTCCTACGCTTCACGCTGACGAAGCAAGACAAACTATATATGAAAGAACACGGGCCGGTAGGAACACCAGCATTTAATGCACTGGCAATTGCACAGCAGGAGCATCAATGTTTAACGTTACAGGAAGCGGATGAATTCCAGAAAAAGAAATATTTCTATGGAACAGATATAAAAAAGAAAAGCATCCCGAACATACACAAGTTATTGCTGTATGAAAAAAAACAAAACAAGAAAGGAAAAAATGTAGTTAGTGATTATTTTGATTATATCGAAGAATGCAGGGATCTAAATTACGATTTGACAGATAAGGGAATTGCATGGCCGAAGGATTTTTACAAAGCGCATGCTGCCACATCTAAATTGATCAGAGAAAAAGCAGAAGAAATAGAACGGGAAAAACAGCGGATATGGGATATGGAAGAAAAGGAAAGAAAACAGACGTATGCAGAAAAAATGAAAAAACACTGCAAAAAATTTAAATACCTGTGTTTTGAAACGAATAAGTTCTTTATCCGGCTGGCAGAGTCGCCGGATGAACTGATTGCGGAAGGAGCCGCGAATCACAGTTGCGTAGGGGGATATGTAGAAAGATACGCAATGGGAAGAACTTTAATTTTATTTATCCGCGAAAAAGAACAACCGAATCAACCGTTTTATACAATGGAAGTAGATCCAAAAAGATTTGAAATTGTTCAATGTAGAAAAAAATTCAACGATATAGCACCGAAAGATTCAGATGTGGAAAAGTTTATCGAATTATACCAGCGGGTCGTTTTAAACCCAGCTAAAACAAAAGGAGCGAAAACAGCATGAATGATGTCATAGATATTCAATCAACAGCAACAGAAATACGGACAGCGGAAGTAGTGGCTACAGAAATCAATTGTATTAAGCGGCAGACACAAAAAATAATGTTATCCTCATCTATCGAAATCGGCCGGAGATTAGCCGAAGCAAAAAGTCTGGTAGATCATGGACATTGGGGAGAATGGTTGCAGCAGAACGTAAACTATTCCGACCGGACGGCACAAAATCTAATTAAGATATTCGAACAATACGGAGATAAAGGAATGGATCCGTTGTTTGGGGAAAGTCCAGAAGAATTTCAAGAACTGTCATATACGCAAGCGATTGCGTTGTTATCTATACCGACACTGGACGAACGCGAAGCCTTCGTAAAAGAACATGACGTACAGGAAATGAGTACGCGGGAATTGCAGGAAGCCATAAAAGCCCGGAAGGAAGCGGAAGACGAAGCAGAAAAGTTAAAAATATCATTAGATTGCCAAAAAGACAATTTAGAAAATATGCAAAATGAAGCAAAAGAAAAGCTGAAGAAAGAAAAAGAAAAAATAAAACAGTTGAATCATGAAATCGAGACATGGAAAGAAAAGTCAGAAAATAAAGAATCCGAAGCCGCAGTCAAAGAAGCACAGGAGAAAATAGAACAATTGCAGCAGCAGTTGCAGGAAGAAAGAAAAAAGGAAGCAGAACGGATGGAAAAAATGCAGCTGGAAATAGAAACTGCAAAGAAAGCGGCGTCGGATACTGACTTACAAGTGTTTACAGCGGACCTGGATGCGGTGCAGCATTCATTCAACCGCATGATAGAACATATACAAGTCATCCACGATCCGGAAAAACGGGATAAATTCAAAGGCGCTGCCAAAAAATTATTAGATAAATTAAGACAGTCGCTATAAAGGAGAATAAACATGGATAAAATAACGGATCAGCAAGCAAAAGAAGCATACGAAACAGCAGAGCAATATTGCAAAGAACATCCGGATTGCACCGGATGCGTATTAAGCATTCAAAACAGCTCCGATCCAGACGATAATGATTGCCTACTGGACCGAATCGGATAGCCAGGAGGAGAAAATGGGAAAATCAATCAACGAACTGAATGATATATTATTCGATCAATTGCAGCGGTTAAACAGCAAAGGAATGAAAGAAGAAGAATTAGAAAAAGAAATAAAACGCAGCAAAGCCATTACAGATGTAGCAAAAAATATTATTGAAAATGCAGATCTGGCGCTACGGGCATCTATTGCCCAGGACAACAAATTATCATGGCAATCTAGCCAAAGCCTACCACCCATGCTGACGGGAGGAACAGAAAAGGATGAAAAAAAGATTGCTAAATAAAGAACAGGGAAAATTCTTAAAAAGCATTTCAGCAGGAAAATCAGTAACAGAAATTGCAGAAAAAATAAATAAAAAATTTGGACTACGCTTAACGTCTATCCAAGTAAGGAACTATAAAGCACGTAACAAAATAAAAAGCGGAAGGATAAAGTATCAAAAAGCAAAGTTGGTAACGAAAAAGGAAGAAAATTATATTAAAAAAATAGTCGCTGGAAAATCCAACGAAGAGGTAGCGAAGCTAGTTAATTTAAAATTCGGAAAGGATCTAACGACAGAGCAAATAAAAGGAATAAAAGGAAGAAACCGATGGAGCAGCGGATTGACAGGACGATTCGAAAAAGGATCAGTTCCAGCAAACAAAGGGAAGAAGTTTCCCGGAACCGGAAATAGGACAACATTTAGAAAAGGACATATATCATCAAAACACAGAGAAGTAGGAGAGGAAAGAATAAATAAAGACGGTTATGTTGAAATAAAAATAGCCGAACCCAATAGATGGGAGCCAAAACACCGGATAATATGGGAAAAAGAAAACGGGCCAATACCAAGAGGAAATTTGCTTATTTTCTTAGATCAGAATAAGCAAAACATACGATTAGACAATTTGATGTTAATAACAAAAGAAGAAAATGCAAGAATAAATCAAAACCATTTACGCGCAACAGATAAAGAAATGACAAAGGCAGGAGTAAACATAGCTAAAATATTTGTAGCAATCGGCAGGAGGAAAAATAAAAGATGACATGTGTGATAGGATTTAGAACAAATAATAATATTATCATGAGTTGCGATACGCAAGGATCAAATGGGTACACAAAAGAAAATATTACCTACGAGAATTGTAAAATAATTAAACGGCAAGGGCTGCTATTTGGGATCGCCGGAAGTTTTGTATTATCTGATTTAATCAGATATCATCTTCACATTCCGGCGTGGGATGATCAAAAATACGGGCAATTAGCCTACGTTCATAAAATGTTAATGCCTTCCATTAAAAGTTGTTTTAGAGAGAATAATTTTTTAGAAATTTCTGATAACGTTTGCGATATGGAAGGAAGCATAATATTAGGAATGCCAGGAAGGTCCAAAGAAGAACGACCCAAATTATTAAAAATTCAATCCGACTTTAGCTGTCTAGAAATAGAGAATGATTATTGCGCAATAGGGATAGGAGAATTGGCGGCTCTAGGATCAATATTTGGATACGCTCCTGATCGGCAAGACGAAACAGAAATTCAAAAATGTTTAATGACCGCACAAAATGCAGCTAATTTTTTCAACGTAGGAGTAAGCGAAGAAATTGTAATAAAAACGTTAAAAAATAGCGATGATTATTTGGGATACAAAGAGGAGGAATAAAAAATGAAACAGGAAAATCAATCACAATATCGGAACCAAGCAAGACATCATGATGATATAAACACAGATAACTATGCCCCGGGAGAAGTAAAAATAACAAAGGTACCGCCGGAAAAATTAGACGAATATCTAGGGGAAACAGAAAAGAAGCACAAAGGCAGACCAAAGAGACAGCAACCTTTAATTAATCCTCAGGAAGATGGAACAATTGCAGGGCCGGCTGATAAAAAAGAAAACCCGGCTATAACGGTTTTAGAAATTGCAGAAAAAGTATTCGGAAATCCGGAAGGGAAGAAAGAAGAAAGCGTGTTAGATCATTATAATTTTGATTTTTGTTATGCAGGAGAGGATGAGCATCGAAGCATACCGAGATTTACGATAAATAATAAAGGGACTACGGCATACATCAATATGGCCGCATTTTCTGAAATAAAGAAATTATGCTCTATATCCCACAGGGCAAAAATAGGAATTGATTTTAAGAACAAAGCAATAATTATTATTCCGGTATCAGATTTCGAAGAAGCGGAAAATTGCATACCATTAAACGGAAATTCAAAATCAAGAAGAATAACAATAAAATTAAAAATAACGGCAAAGAAAAAAATGCATAAACTGGGAATGATTAGAGCCGATGGAGAAATAGTTGAAGGAAAGATGTTGTTTAAATTTTAAAAAGGAGAAAAGTGATGATTAATTACAACGATCCAATTTATATACTGGTAAAGATATTTGAAAATATACATCCGGACGATTCGCCGCTTTGGATTGATTTAATCACATTTGCGGCGTTTCAGTCCAAGGAACTCGCAGAGATGCTGCAGTATTTACGCGGCACTGGTTGTGTATTAGTCCCGCATCCATCGTTTGGTTACATCATTAAACCGGTGATTGGTGATAACGGCTGGCATTCGCAGGAAGAATATGACCGGGAAAAAATTTGTTTAAACCAATATAGTGAGGTATTGATGATTTTGTTGAAACGGTTAAAACCAGCGGGGAATAATGCGGTGGGGAATAATAAACCGGCAATAAATAATATACCGCCGCCAATGCCGACGTTTAAACAAGGGAATTTAAGTTATTGAATGTATTCAAATTAAGGATGGTGATTGATATGTGGATAAAGGCGCAAGACGGAAGTCTAATTAACAGCGATAATGTGTCAGTAATTAATGTATATCAAAATAAAGTATTTGCCACTATAGGTTATGACCCATTGGAGCATGATTACTTAGTGATAGAATTAGGGTATTATGAGAAATCAGATGCAGAAAAAGTTAAGACTGTATTATATTGTGCATTGGCTGAACAGTATAAACCATTTACAATGCCACCAGATGGATTGAAAGAATGGAACTCTATCCCAATCAGCAAAGGCGGTGAATAGGATGCACTATCTAAATTACACCTTTTGTAATCGTAAAGACTGCCGTAAATACCGGATATGTGGAGTATCCGTAGCGGCAGTGGGGATGTGGAAAAAAGACAGCAAAAGGACGGCTGATGATTCACCGATCGAGGCTGAGCCGATTAATTGTGAAAGATATGAAAAGGGGCCGTGGATATGAAAGAATTAAAAAATATTACTGATGAAGTTTTAAATATGTTTGACATATCTGATATATCGAAATTAAGTAATGAATTAATGGAATGCGTATTATGTTTAAAGAAAGATAAATATATAAAATATTGTGAAATTGTTGAAAATGACTTATCGATAGATTATTTAAAAAAAATATATCAATATTATCAAGCTGATCGTAAAAATTTAAAACAAGATTATACACCTATATCATTATCTACTTTAATATCAAAATTTTCAGAACAAAATAATGTATCTGAAGTATATGATATGTGTGCAGGTACCGGAGAACTGACAATTCAGCAGTGGGTGGAAAATCATTCAATTATTGTTGATTGTCAAGAAATAGATGAAAATGTTATCCCTTATCTTTTATTTAATTTATCCGTGCGGAATATACAAGGAGTTGTAAGACATATGGATATTTTATCTAATGATATTTTTAATGTTTATATTTTAAAGAAAGGTGATCAATTTGCGACTGTGCATAAGCAACCCTCCCTATAATCTAAAATGGAAGCATCCTACTTTTAGTGAATTAGACCCTAGATTTACAGTATTACCCAAAGAAAATAATGCTAATCATGCTTTTATCCAGCTGGCTATTAACCAAGCAGATATGGCAGTTTTAATTCTTCCGAACTGCATTTTACATCCTAGCGATAAAAATGATTTACAATGTATAAAAAATTTGGTCAATAAAAATTTAATAGATGCTATTGTGATGTGCCCCGATTCAATGTTTACTTCTACAAGTATTCCAGTTTGCTTACTTTTTCTGAATAGGCATAAAAAGAATGAAACCATTGAAATGGTGGATATGAGACATTATTATGCATTAGAAACACGGGAACAAAAAGGACAGTACGGGGGTAAATCCCATGAGGGAAGAATATATAAAAAACAATTCAAAATATTTAATCAAGAGCATATAGATTTTATACTTGACTGCATAAAAAACAGGAAAAAAAATATTAATCAAAGTACTCCTGTTAATTTAAATCAAATAGTTGACAATCAGTATGATTTATCACCATCACGGTATTTGATTATAGATGAACATAAAAATAATCATAGACCATACGAGGATATAGTGAATGATCTAAATTATATTATTGGAAGGAGAAATTTATGTAAATTAACCATCAACGAAACACTTGCTAAAAATATTGGATTGTATTTTGTAGAAAATATTGATATGTCGGAAATAAATACTCTTCTGGAAAAAATTTGTAATAAAAAAATAGAAAAAGATAATCATATTATATTTACAAAAAGCGCTATTTTAAAATTTGAAAACCAAGGAACAAAAGAGGTAAGTCCAATATTAATGATGATTATTTCCGGATACAAACAATATTTATATGAAAAAAACATAGAAAAAAACAGGTTGTTAATAGAATTACGAGATGCAATGTTACCAGAATTAATGAATGGAAATATTAAAATATAAATTACCGATATGGAAGGAGATGCGTAATATGGAAAAATTATCGATAAAAGGACAGCTGCGGCTAATAAGAGATGAATGTCCGGATATATGGGAGAGAATAATAAACGATGAATGCGTAATTGATCTTGGATTGTTAAACGGAACTTGCAATGGCAAAAGCTGCCGCGAGTGTTGGAAACAAAGATTGGATGGTGATAAAAATGATACAGTTTATAACAAAGGAACAGCATGAACAAATTCATAAACGTGGAGAAATAAAAATTGACTATGGGCCGCTAGCTCCGTCAATTAAAATGCAACTTGAACAATATGGATTTACATTAGACTGGATAGGGGATAAATGTTTTATCAGAATAAAAGAGGCCATTGAAATATTAGATACGCAAAAGCTAATAACAAATGATCAAAAAATGGAGATTTGTGAAAAGCGAATAGCCTTTTACAAAACATAGTCAGGAGATAAACAATATGGATAAAAACGGATGGAAAGATTTATTGGGGAATAACGCAACACGGATGATTAGAAACCATTGCATAAAAAAGTTTGGGAAAGAAGCCAAGGAATGTCCCATGAAAATAGGAAAACGCTGCAGACCAAAAAAATGCAAACAAGCATGGGAAGATCATGAATTTTGTTGTGAGGAATTAGCCTTAAGTGCACACGACTTAGCCTATATGTCGCTAACATATGATTTTGCGGATAAAGGATATAGCAAAAAATACAAACGCAAGCAATCAGGGAAATTAAGGATAAGACAGACGATTAAAGCGTATGAAATGATGCATATCTGGTGGAGTGGATTTTGTTTGAAATGCAAAATAAAAGAAAACGAGTGGTGCAGTCAAACAACAAACAAGGGAACTACATATAATCCAATATGTAGACATCCGAAACGAATTGCATTAGTACAGGAGCGGCAGAATGGATAAAGTAAAGACGGAAGACATACGCATTGCGTTAAGAAAAAGGTATTGCCAGCCGGAATATTCACTGTGCGAAGAAGTAGAAACAGATCATGGACGACGCGCGGACGCAATGGCCATTAATATGTGGCCAAGCCGGAAAAATGCGGTAATTGGCTTCGAGATTAAAATCTCTCGAAGTGATTTAAAACGGGAGCTGCAATCAGGAGCGAAAGCTGAAGCATCAGCGAAATATTGCAACTACTGGATGTTGGTGGTACCAAAGGGGCTCATAAACGAAAGTATTATAATTCCCGAAAATTGGGGAATAATGGAATACGCGAACAAAGTATTACGCATTATTCATCAGCCGGAGCACAAAGAGGCAATAATGACCGCAGAGATAGCGGCATCGTTGATGCGGGCGAAAGAACGCGATATTCCCAACATAGCAGGAGATATGGCACGATCGGAAATAGAAAGAATAGAAAAAAGATTTGAAGCACATAAAGAAAGGATAAGAGATGAGCTATTAGAAGAGATGGATGGAAAAGAAGAAGAATATTTATTGTTCAAACAAGCAATAAAAGAATCCAGATCAGAATGGCGCGTAGGCTGTATGAAAAAAGAAGAGATTATTTCTATGATCAAGCTGTACATAAACAAAGAAAAATTAATAGGAAGTAATTATTATGGGCTAAAAAGTATACAAAACGATTTGAACAAAGATGTGGAAAAGATTAATGAACATATTGACGCTATTACAAAAATTGTAGGAGAAGGGAAGGAAGGAGACTGCAATGGGTAAATTAAAAGAAAAACCCTGCAAAGGTTGCCCGTGCAATACATGCGGTGACGAGAATTGTAAAAAGAAATCATGTTCATTTTGTAATAAGAATGGACGCGGACAATATTTCCCAGCCACAGATTGTTATCCACGACCTGGATGCGGAAGTAAAAAAGACAAATAAACGCTAAGGAAATTGAGGTGACTATATGAGTGTAGATATTGTAATTCCTACTTTTAACACAAGACAATTAACTGAAAAGTGTATAACATCAATTATGAAATATGAACCAAAAGCAAATATATATATTATAGATAACGATTCTAATGATGATAGTGAAAGCCGGCTTCCCAGGTATCCCATTCAGTATTTGCGACAAAATAAAAATTTTGGATATGGAAAAGCTTGTAATATCGGCATTCGAAAAGGAAAAGGAGAGTATATTTTAATTTTGAATTCTGATACAGAATTAATATCTCCGTGTTTAGAAAAAATGATTCAAGTATTTAAATCCGATAAAAACATAGGAATCGTGGGACCAAAATTAATTAATTCTACGAATCGAATTGTCGGATGCGGTGTAGTAGGAACGAATGCTAAACCAAAAATTAGAGGATGGTTGGAACCCAATACAACTATGAAATACAATACACAAATGGAATGCGTTTCGGTATGTGGTGCAGCAATGATGCTAAAACGAGATAATATTTCAAAACTGGGATTGTTTGATGAACGATATTTTTTCTACTTCGAAGAAACTGATTTATGTTATCATGCACGTGAATTAGGCTATAAAGTCATATATACGCCTGCGGTGACAATCATGCATCGTCACAAGGGGAGTTGTAATAACAATAAATTGCTTAAAAAATATTTTTCAGAGAGCAAGGAAATATTTGATACTAAATTTAAACATATGATGACAGATAGGAGAATATATCAATGAGCAAATTAACGTTAATGATTATTGCAAAAAACGAAGAAAAACGATATCTAAAAGAAATGCTAGAGCATGCCTCATCTTATGTGGATGAGATTGTAGCGATGGACGATAATTCAAATGATGGCACATATGATATCTTGGCAGATAATCCAAAAACCATTCGAATAATTAGAAACACAACAGATCAGTTTACAACCAATGAATCCGTTCCGCGATATCATTTATTTTTAGAGACAAGTAAGACAAATCCGGATTGGATTATTGCGTTAGACTCTGACGAAATCATGGAAGATAAATTTGGAGAAAATATACATGATATATTAGATCATGCGGGTAATAATCAATGGTTTAGTATCGAATTTTATCACTTTTGGAATTCTCGTGTAAAATATCGAGTGGATAAATTATGGAAACCGTCAAGAGGCATTCGAATATTTAAATACAATCCAATTCGGGAATATATATGGCTGGATCAATCTCTGCATTGCGGATCCATACCTCGAAATATTATTCATGATATCGGAACGTATAGCGGATATCGTGTCAAACATTTGGGCTACGCAGGAAATAGTAAAGAAATTGAGCGGAAATACAATTTTTATATTCAGCAGGATCCAAAAGGAAAAATGTGTCCATTATCACATTATCAATCTATGTTAGATCCTAATCCTGTTTTACAAATGTGGAAGGAGTAAACCATGAATCCTAAAATACTTATTGGTTGCCCAGTACGAAATCGCTCATGGGTGCTGCCAACTTTTTTAGAACGATTAGCCGCTATTAAATATGAAAATAAACAATTTATGTTTATGGAAAATAATAGCAAAGATAATACCTATGATATATTACATGATTTTTTTAGTCATGTAGATGGAGTTACGCTGTGTCGTTTTACTAGTCATCAAGAAGAAAATATTCCATCGGAAGATAGGATTGGGTATAAAACAAATCAATATGCATATCTTGCTGACATACGAAATAAATTTATGCAACATGTTTTGCGTTTAAATTGGGGAGAATATCTGTTAAGCATAGATTCAGATATTTTAGTGCCATCTGATAGTATTAGTCAGTTGCTCGATATTTACCAGTCATTTCCGAGGAATAAACGAAAATGGATTATATCCGGAGCTGTTATATCTAATGATCCTAAAATAACAGAAATAACGGGGAAATCACGAACTAATTTCATGAACAAACGAAACAATTTATACGTGCATCCAATTCAATATCCACTGGAAGGATGGCATCAGGTAGATATGGTGGGAGCTGTTCATCTTATTCCCATTCCATTAATTCAATATATGTTTGATATGTATGGAGGTTTTTATTTTCCGGATAAGCAAGGTGAAGATCTCGGGTTTGCACATCGAGCACCAAAAGAAACAGGATGGTATGTAAATATGGATTGTCGATGTCAGCATATAATGACCAAAGCGATGCTTAAAAAGTGAGGTGATCTATATTGCATTACAACGATTTTGTAGAAACAATTAAAAATTATTTACGTCACTATAACGAATGGAAAACGTATATAGAAAATCTAAGACAACAAATAATAGATACAGAAAATCTTATTCGAGAACCGGCAGCACCACAAATACCGCATCTATCGCATACACCCATTTCTAATAGTAACAATGATACACAGCAGGACCGTGAAATTAAAAAAAAATATAGAGAGATAGAAGATTTGGCACTATTGCAGGATGACCTGCATAGAATTGAAAGTCTCATCAATGCGCTGGATAAGTCGTTAAAAAATCTTTCAGAAAATGAAAAAAAATTAATTATGTGGCGGTGGGCAGATCATCATCCGTGGAAAGAAATTGCGCCGCTCATGAATATGTCTATTCGAAATTGCATATATAAAAATAACGAAGCAATGGATAAAATAGCAAATGCAATGTTCGGACCAGAATCCACACCGATAGGGAAAGAATTGGTGTTTTATAAAATGGTGAAATAAATTGTTTGCACATTCTTTGCACACAATTCGGTAAAAACCATGATATACTAATAGTGTGAAAATATGGTTGAATCTGTATTTTCTAGCAAACACAAACAGCGCATATCTCGAAGAAGGGAATGCGACTGCGCGGGTATGCGATAGTTATTAAAAAAGCACTCAGTAATGGGTGCTTTTTAATGTTGAAAAGCAGGTGATAGGTATGATCGAATGTGATAATATGCGTTGCCGATTTAATAAAAATGGGATGTGCACTATTACGCATCTTATTATAGAAGAAGAGCATTGTGTGTGCTTTAAACTTAAGCATCATCGACAGAAAAAGACAAACCAGACCGATATAAATCATGAACCAGTACGGTATGGATCAAGGAATAGAGTATTAAAATGAGGTGATGATATGCCGAGACCACGAAGCCCGAACCGTAAGAAGGCACATGAGTTATGGCTGTCGTCTGGCGGCAAAATGAGCAATATAGAAATAGGAAAGTTGCTAGGAGTTTCAGCTGATTTGATTAGTAAATGGAAACGTCAGGACAACTGGGATCAAAAACGACCAAAAAAAACGACCAAAGAAAAATGCAAAAAAAAGAACTCAAAGGAAGAAAAAGAGAAAAAGGAAAAAGATGACTTTGCGGAAGAAGACGCACAAAAACAAGCACAATCTTTTCACGTGCTATATGAAGATTTATTAAATAATAAACAACGACTTTTTTGCATTTATTACATTCATTCATTTAATGCAACGCTCTCGTACAAAAGAGCATATAAATGTGAATATCAAACGGCGGCAAGCGAAGGGTCTAGATTGTTAAATAATCCCAGAATACGACAATATATCGAACAACTGAAAGAAACGAAGTATCAAACAATGATGGTTACTGGGTTAGATGTAGTTGAATTATACATGCGGATCGCATTTGCGAATATTAATCAGCATATTATCGTAAAGGACAATCATGTAGTTATTGCCAACAGCGATGATATAGATGGACAAATCGTGCAGGAAATTAAAGAAACACAAAATGGATTGAGTATAAAATTAAACGATAGGATGAGAGCATTACAATGGTTATCCGACTATTTCGAACTCAATCCAAAAGACCGTCATAAAAAAGATTATGATAATAAAATGGCAGATTTAAAAGAACAAACGATTAAAGCAAAGGAGTGGGACTAATGGCGGCACCATGGGCAATTGCATTTTATAATTCAAAAGCATGGAAACGATTACGGATGGCATTAATACTAGAACGCGGTGCAGTCTGTTCCCATTGCCATGCAGATATGTCGACAATGCCTAATCTATTAATTGCACATCATACAAAAGAATTAACAGAAGAAAATATTTTAGATCCGACCATTGCGTTAAATCCAGAACTAATTGATTTGATTTGTCTGGATTGTCACAATAAAGAACATAATCGGTTTAGTCGTGATGGCATTGAAAAGAAGGTATATATCGTTTGGGGTCCACCGTGTAGCGGTAAAACATCGATGGTGTTGCAGTCTATGGAACGTGGAGATCTTATCATTGATATAGATCGAATATGGTGGGCATTAAGCGCATTATCTATGTATGATAAACCAAATCGCATTAAACAAAATGTGTTTGGTGTTCACCGAGAATTAATAAATCAAGTAAAGCAGCGCGTGGGACATTGGGAAACAGCATGGATAATTGGCGGGTTTCCATATCAGTCGGAACGGGAAAGACTGGTTACAGAACTAGGAGCTGTATTGCTATACTGCGAACGTGACAAAGAAGAATGTAAATCGATCGCACGGATGGAACGGGGAGTGCAAAGTGCGGCGTGGGTAAAATATATTGATGATTGGTTCGCTATTACCGGGTCGAAGGCCCCCCCAGGGTAAAATAGTGAATTTCAAATCGCTAAGACTGTTATGGGGACATCTTTGTTTTAAAATTGTGATTTTCGACTTTTTTAAAAATTCAATTGAATGGGCGTTCGTTCAGAACGAGAATTGAAAAAGGAATCAAAAGAACGTACAGAATAGCATAATCGAGGGAAGGAGTGTATAAGATGACGGAAGATACACAGGAAAAAATAAAAAAAGAATATGATAGGCTACTTTCTTTATTTGGAGATTGTCAAGATACACAAATAGAACTTGTTACCGGTCTTATTACCGAAGCAGCCAGAATAAAAATTGAATTAGATGATATGCATCTGCTTATTGCACAATGTGGAACTATTCAATATGATAAAAAAAATCCACTGCATCAACGAGAATTACCCATTTCCAAGACACTGGTAAAAGTACGTGCAAGCTATTCAAATATTATTTATAGATTATCTCAAATCATGAATAAGAATATAGATGACGATGCAGAAGAATTGAGTAAAGAATATGAATGAAAATAGCTTTATTCGTCAGTATTGGTCACTCATTTGCTCCGGAGCAATTGTGGTAGGAGAATATATCAAAATGCAAATGCTTATTTTGCTTGATATGTTAGAAGATGAAACGATCAAAAAAGATTTTACAGAAGTTAGTAAGAGGATCAAGTTTATTGAAACAGAATGTCGACACAGCGAAGCACCGTTCGCCGGAAAACCGTTCAAATTAATGTTATGGGAAAAAGTTGTCATTGAAGCCTTATTTGTTTTTTATCGTTACGATGAGAAAAATGCAACATGGACAAGATGGTTTCAAGAACTATTGCTTGTTATTGGCCGTAAAAATGGAAAAACGCCATTTGTTGCGGCCATTGCGTTATCCGAATTTGTTTGCGGTGAAATGGGAACGAAAATATTAATTGGCTCCAATGATTATAAGCAGGCAGATCTAACCTTTGAACAAATTGATGCCATGCGGGAACAATCTGAAAAAATTTCTCGATGCACACGAAAATCAATGGGCATTATCCGTTGGGGAGGTCGTAAACAAAAAAAGAAGAAAGGAAAATTCAGCATCCAAAATAAAGGGACGATTAATAAGATATCTAAGAAAGTTGGCGGCAAAGAAGGACGTAATATCCGAGTTGGAATTACCGATGAAATACATGAAATGATAGATAATTCCCTGATAATGCCTATTCGACAGGCATTATCTACACAAGACAATCCGTTATATATCGAAACAACAACGGAAGGATTTGTAGATGACGGTTATTTAGATCAACGATTAGAACTGGCAACCGCCGTTTTAAAAAAAGAATCCAGCGAACGAAGATTTTTAATATTTTGGTACGCACAGGACAGCGAAAAAGAAGTATGGCAGAATAGACAATCTTGGTATAAATCGAACCCAAGTCTAGGTGTTGTTAAAAAAACATCTTTTTTAGAGCAAATGGTAGAAGAATCAAAATTTTCTTCCGCAACTAAATCATTTGTATTGGCCAAAGATTTTAATATTAAACAATCCAGTTCTGAACAATGGCTGGATGAATCGCTTATTAATTCAGATACATTCGATATAACAATGCTGCAGAATTGGGTATATATCGGAGCATTGGATTATGCTGAAACAACAGATTTATGTAACGCAAAAGCACTTTTCATCAATCCATATACAAATAAAAAATACACATTGACACACTATTTTATTCCGGAAACAAAAGCAGATGCGATGGCAGACACGGAAACAGCCAATACACTGAATCCTGAAAAAATTAATTACAAAGAATTGGCTAAAAAAGGATTGGTTACTATTTGTCCAGGCACAGAAGTAGATGCAATGGCAGTCGCTAAATGGTTCTGGTCCTTATGGGAAAATATAAAAGCATTGCCATTTAAAATTGGATATGATAATTGGCACGCACAGGATTTCAAAAAAATTATTGATAAAATGTATGGAAAAAATGAAAAAAATCCGATATTAGAACGAATACAAATGGATTTTCTTAGTTTGTCTGGACCGATGAATAGCATTGAAAATGATTTACGAATGCATCGATTAAATTATAATAATAATCCGTTGGATAAATGGTGTCTGCGGAATACGTCTATCAAAACGAATAATCTGGGGCTGATTATGCCGATTAAAAAATACAATCAGCATAAAAATCGCATTGACGGCGCGTTGGGGACTATGATTGCGTATGCTGCTTTCAGCAGATTTAAATCCGAATATATTTTAATCCAAAAGCAACGAGTGAAAGAAGATGATAATAGTGGTTTATGATTTCTTGTCGTATATTGCCCGATTGTTTAAGCCGAATAATGACACAATTGAAAATAATCCAACCAATCCGATGCGAACGATGCTGGTAGATGTCATGAATGGCGGACAGGCAATGTTTCAATCGTTCGGAACGGATATCTATATGTCGGATTATATCAATAACTGCATCGATCGCATCGCAAGTGAGATAAGTAAGATTCAGGTATGTTCTATTGTTAATAATGGGCTGACAGAAAATGTACAAAACGATGAAATTACAGCATTATTCCGAAATAAACCCAATCCTCTGCAGACAACAAAAGATTTTTTGTCCAGCATCGAATGGTTACGCCGCAAAGATATGAACGCATTTATCTATCCGGTATACGATTGGATACCCAATGGAAAAGGAGGCACACAGAAATATTTCACGGCATTTTATCCATTAGCTCCAACGCGTGTTGAAATTGGCCCCTGTGCAGACGGAACAGTGGCGATTCGTTTCTATTTTGTAGACGGTACGATTACGACATTACCCTATGAAGAAATCATTCATTTACGATGGCGCAGAGGCAAGAATCTATTGATCGGTGGCGGCAATGATTTAGCTATGAAAGATGATGGAAATGTAGTACGGACATTGAATATTTTAAATGATGTATTAGAGGCATACCCAAAGGCATTTAACGCGGCCTTAAAAATTAGAGCAGTACAAACCATTGATTCGATGCTAGATACCGAGGGATTAAAAAACGAATCAACTAAATTAGAAGAAAAAATAGAAGCCGATCCAAACGGGATTGTTTCTATTAATCGGACAGGGACTATTACACCACTGGATTTATCTGTTCCGGTTATTCCAAACGAAATATTGAGATTCCTGAAAGATATTATTCATCAACGATATGGTATTTCAGAAGCAATTCTAAATGGTGATTATACCGCAGAACAACATGAAGCATTTTATCAAAACTGCGTACAGGATTTTATTGTTGAATTTGAACAGGCGTTTAGCTATCCGCTATTTACAAGCAGAGAAACGGCATTAGGTCATACGATTAAATGTTATTATGATCAGACCCAGTATATGAGCACAGCAGATAAATTATTAATGGCGCAACTTGCTCGCGATACAGGGTTTATGACACTCAATCAAGTAGCGGGAATGCTAGGCATACCACCCTATGAAGGCGGCGATATACGGTTGCAATCATTAAATTATGTCAATCAGAAAATCATTGATACCGTGCAATTAAAAAATGCATCGGAGAAAGGAACGGGAAAATGAATACAAAAATAAAAGAATTAATGCAGCATAAAGAAAAACTTGCTAGAAGATTATTCATGAATCCGGAACTTCGGGCAACTAAAACAGAGGATGGTGGAATGATAATCGAAGGCCATCCGGCCGTATTTAATCAAATGACAAATGTAGGGGGATGGTTCCAGGAAATTATTAAACCAGGAGCATTTGACGGATGCGATATGACAGATGTGGCATTTTTTGTAAATCATGATGACGGTCAAATACCGCTGGCACGAAGCCGCAATAATACACCGAATTCTACAATGCAATTAGGTATTGATACATTGGGACTTAATATGCGGGCAATGTTGGGCGAAGATAATCCGCAAGCTTTACAGTTATTTTCGGCTGTAAAACGAGAAGATATGAACGGGATGTCTTTTTCATTTTGGGTAGCCGATGAAGAATGGACAGGACTAGATACTGATTTACCAACTCGTTCTATTTTATCTATTGCAAAAATCCAAGAAGTTTCTGCGGTAAACTATCCACAATATGAAGGAACAGATATAAACGCCAGAGATAAATTAGCGTTGGATAACGCTAAGGCGGTATTGGAAAATGCCAAAAAATCTACCTTGCCGGATGGCAAGAGAGCGCTGGACAGCGGCTTAGGCGATATATATAAATTAAGATTAGCTATTTTAAATTTGAGATAAGAAAAGGAGTTAATTATTATGACAATTAAAGAAATGCTGGATGCCAAAATAAAACAGAAAAATGAGTTAATTGAACGCTCGAAACAAATAACAGAAACGGTTGAACTTCGCTCGCTTTATGATACGGTCAATAGATTGGATACAGATATTACTGCATTGCAAAATTTATATAAGGACGAAGAAGCACGGATGAAAGCACAAGCAGATGCGGATGCACAGCAACAAGCAGAATTAGAAAAAAAGGCCAAGGAAGACGAAGAGGCAAGGACCAAAGCAGCAAAAGCGCAAACGGATGCGGAAAAAAGAAAAGCATTTGATCCGGAAGGATTTAATCCGTTTTTCGGTGTGAATATCGATAAAGATGAAAAACAAAAACGGATGACGGATTGGGAAAATCATGGTAAAGATTTAAAAGAAAAACGAGCGATTACGCTGGGAAGCGCGAATATTGTAGTTCCAACGACATTCAGCCCGAATATTAATCCTACATTCAACCAGGTATCTAGTTTGATTGATTCCGTGAATTTTATTGCATTGAGTGGCGGAGAAGGATATTCGCAGCCATATGAAAAAGGATTTCCCGAAGGTGCTTATGGTTCGGAAAATACAGATTATACAGATACGGATCCGGAATTTGATTTTGCCAGTATTGCGAAAAGTAAAGTTACGGCATATACAGAATATTCAGAAGAATTACTGAAATTGCCAAATGCTCCTTATGCACAGAATATTGAAGCTGCCATCACGAAGATGCTTCGCAAAAAGATTACACGTGAAATCTTAGTCGGCGATGGCTCGACCGGACATTTAGTCGGTATTTTTTCCAGCAAAGCCACAGCGATTGATGCTGAAACGGATCTTCCAATTACCGAAATCGGCAGGACGACATTAGATGAAATTATCTTTTCCTATGGCGGAGATGAAAATGTAGAAGGGCCGGCCGCTATATTAATTATGAATAAATCTGATTTAAAAGCATTTTCGGAAGTTCGGTCGTTGCAGGGCGATCGCTTCTATCATATTGTAACAAATGGAAATACGGGAACAATCGATGGTATTCCATTTGTTATCAATGGCATTTGTCCGGCATTTACGAATAGTTCTGTTAGGGAGGGATCTTATTGTATGGCATACGGCAATCCGAAAAACTATTCATTAACGCAGTTTTCGCCGATTGAAGTAGTGCGATCTACGGATTTTAAATTCAAGGATGGGATGATTGCAGACAGAGGGTCTATGTTTGCAGGTGGCAACGTGACGGCTTATAATGGTTTCCTGCGCGTTAAAAAAGCTGCTAGCGCAACGTAATAATTAAAAAGGAAGGGATATCATGGCTACAGATACGACAGATATGACGCAAGAAGAATTGATTCGTTTTGTTCATGTAGACAATGGGGACGAAGCGACGAACGCAATGGCATATAAAGAATCGGCAGAAGAAGCCCTCTTAATTGCCGGAGTGTATAAGAATTATAGTAATCCGTTGTACAAACGATTAATTGTGGCATTTGTTGCCCGATCTATTACAAGCCCGGATATCCCTTTTTCTTTTGCACAATCTGAAATACTATCCAGCTATATCATCCAATTGCGCAACTTACAGGAGATGAGTAGCAAATGAAAATCAACTATAATGAATTTTCGAATTTAAACATTGGCCAATTGACCAATCAATTAACTATCTTGCATTTTACACCAACAAAAACAAAATCTGGTGGGATTACAGGGCCATATACACCGACTAAAACATTCTGGTGTTTAATTGTTCCATATATCAGTAATTTGACGAATGAAAAAATGCAGCGGGTAGCAGAAATACAATATAACATATATTGTCGATATCGTGATGATATTTCAATTAAAGATCGTTTTTTGTTTGAAGAAAAAACATTGTATCTCATGATACCTCCCGTAGATCCAGATGGCCGTAAATATTGGATGTTTTTGCAGGCGAAGGAATACTTAGGGGTTGATGCCGGTGGCTAGGCATAGAGAGTTTAAAACAGTTAGTTCTAAGGAAATGTATCAACGGTTCGGTAATCATGCCATGGAAGCTGCAAAAAAAGCAGTAGCGCAGGTAGCTGTGAATATTATACAAGATGCCAAATCCAGGGCCTTTGTCCGAACGGGGAGACTGCGGAATTCTTTAAAAATGTACCCAAACAGAGATGGCACAAAAATAAAGATTGTGGATGAAGCAAAAGCATATAATAAAAAGAAACCAAACGGGATATATTATGCTAGTATTATTGAATTTGCTAAAAAAAGAAAGTCACATCCATTTTTATATCCAGCTAGAAAAGCCCACAGCCAAGAAATACGGGATGCATTGATAGATGCGTTGCGGAGTGCTATTGCGGAAAGTAAGTAGGGAGATGAGAATATGACAGTCGAAGAATCTGTATATAATATTCTGCAACAGGATACAGAGCTCTTAGTGCTTTTAGCACATGCAACAGACAGCATTGGAGATACCATATTATTATTTAAAGGTCCCTATCCCGCACTCGTTATTCAAAATGCAAGATGTGTTCCGTGCGAGTGGGCTGATGATAAGCCAATCGCGCAATATACAACAATAGCTATTACTATTATTACGCAAGATGGGGTATATCAGGACATCGCATCTAAGATATATACAGATTTAGAAAATAATGATTTTATTTTTGAAGATGAAAGTAGTTTTTTCGATGAAGATGCCTATTATAAAGAAATTAGTTTTTCTAAATATGAGATTTTAAATTAAAAGGAGTGGTAATCATGCCAAAGATTGGATTACGAAATTTTCATTATGCTGAATTAACGTCTGATACAGAAAGCGGCGTGATCTATGATGAACCGGTATCTGTACCGGGTATTCAAAAAGCAGATTTAAATCCGAACATGAGCGTAGATACTTGTTTTGCCGATGATGCACCGTCAGACGTAGCAACGACATTGGGAAAAATAACATTAGGATTGACGATGGCAGACTTTCCGACTAAAGATAAAGCGTTTTTGTTGGGTCATACCGTTAATACTAATGGGGAAATGGTATCTAAAAGTACCGATACCCCGCCGTATGTTGCGATTATGTTTGAATGCGCGAGGTCGGATGGAGGAATTGAATATATCAAATTATTGAAAGGTAAATTTTCAGAAGGACAGCTGCAGGCGCAGACAAAAGAAGATAAAATTAATTTTGTGTCGGATACAATGACAGGAAATTTCATGAAACGGTTACATGATGATCAGTGGAAGCGGACGATAATTTCGACGGACAGCGGAGTGAATGCAATCGTTATTCAAGATTGGTACACAAGCGTTGAAGTAGAAAGTGCCACATAAGAAGTAAAGACGTAGGAATGGGAATATCCCGTTCCTACATTTTTTTATAAGGAGAAGATATGGATAATACGGATGAAAAAGTGATAAATGAAGTTATGCTGGTCAACCCTCCATATATTAGGATACATAATACACTTCAATACCCGGCAGGTGAACCTACACTGGGGATGTATCGAAAATATCTGCAGTTTGATCGCGATTTAGTTGAAAAAAATAAAATTACGGAAGAAAATTTCAACGAAATCAATTTTAGCCAGCGTTGGCTGGAATTGATTGATTCTAAAATTGATATGATTCTATATTGTTTTCAAAACAAAGCGGTTACGAGGGAAGCCTTACTCGAAATTAAGCTAGAAGACCTCAACAAACAGTATGCACAATTAGGGATCTGGCTCAACGCGCATATGAATCACAATGCTAAAAAACTGCCAAAAAACCAGGAAGCGCCAACGGAATAAAATATAAATATGATTCGTTGGCGCATGAACAGTTTCATACCATTATTATGTGGTATCAATATTGTTTCTATAAATTTAAATGGACATTAAAGGAAGCAGACACATGCCCCATTTCTTTATTGTTTGAATTGTATGCGGAACAATACTATGCTGAAAATCCCGACGAACGAGAAGTATATGTGGATAACCTGTTGTAGAGGAAGTGAAGATAAATGCCGAAAAGTTCAGTAAATAGTGCAAAAGTTGGCGAATTATATACCTCTATTGGTGTTGATTTAAGTACCCTGGATGCGGATCTGGTCTATGCAGATAAAACGGTGGCAGATGCCATTAAAGACATGAATGCCAAAAAGCGGCAGATCAAAATACAAGCAGAAATAGATCAAAATAAATTAGCCGGGGCAGCTACAGAAATTGAAAAATTATCAGCGAAGGAAAAAAGTTTAAACGACCAGCTCGGACTCCAGGAAAAAAAGCTTAAACTGACACAGGCAGCATATCAAGGAGTTCTAAAAGATGGAAATGCGACAGCGCAAGCACAGAGTTCATGGAAAACGCGAGTATTGGAAGAAGAACGAGCGTATTCGTCCTTGGAAGCTGAAATACGAAAAGTACAGCAAGCTAAGGAACAAGAATCTCATGCCGTAGAAAAAAGTAAATCTTTGGCAGTCATTACACCAATATCACAGCAAGAAAAAGTGTTAAATGAATCTGTTATGAAAGAAAAACCGGCGCAAGAACGAACGATTAAAGATCGGTTGGCCGATATTGGTACCGGGAAAACTACGTTTAAGCAGGAAGCTATTGATATGGCGGTATCCAGTACATTTTTAAATGAAGCACTGGGCTTACCGCTGAAAACCATAGCAAAGTTTGGAGTTGCGGGCATTGCCTTGGAGCAAGTCACAAAACGGATATCCGAGATGACATTAGCTGCCATTGAATCTGGAGCAAGATTGGAAGACCTTGCACAACGGATGAACATAACAACAGATGAAGCCAAAGATTTTATGCTTACAATGGAAATGGGCGGCGTTGATGTTAATGATGCTTCAAAATTTTTAGCGAAATTAGACAAGCAATTATTAACCGTAGGTTCAAGCGGCAATTCTACAACAGAAGCAATGCGTACGTGGGGATTTTCTTTAACGGATTCGGCGGGTAAATTATTACCATTGAATGAACAAATAGAACAATTAGCACAAGGATATACAAATGCTACAAAAGCGGGAGAACAAGAAGAGTTTATTGATACCGTGCTTGGATCTAAAGGACAAGCGTTAATTCCGGTATTGCGAGACATGAATGATTTAAAAAGTCATGCTAAAGAAATTGAAAAAGATAAGATAACGGATCCCATGCAGGCGAAGGAAACGGAAGAAAATTTACGACAAATGAATTCCCAATGGGGGGAATTAAAAAAGGCCGCAGGTGGAGCGCTTATTCCACTAGCAAATGAAATTATCCCGACGGTTACGAGAGGATTAAAAGAAGCACAAGAAATATTAAAAGGTATTTATGATATTATGGCATCTATTGGATCAATCGCTCAATTTAAAGCAATTGATTCAATGGTAGAAGGAATGAAAAGAATAGGTGCAGCAGAAGCAGAAGGAATAAAAAGATTAGTTGATAAAACTGGAATACCTGCCGCTATGGATAATATGAAGAACGCCGGAAAACAAAGTTTAATATCAGAAGGAATAAAAGAAACAGATGTAGATTGGTTATCGGAAAATCATGGCATTGCGACAACGGCATATAATTATGGAAAATGGGCAGAAAATTTAGTGGGTATTACGGGGGCTCAAGGAGGAAGTTCATTTGTAAAAAACAATTTTTTACAACCTGCCTTAGAGGAACATCAGCAAGAGTCAGATAAAGCAGCGGAGGCGCAAGCCAACGAAAAAGCAGCTATTCTAAAAAAGCAGCATGAAGAAACAATGGTACAAATCGAGGAAGAACAGTATCATCGGGAACACAATGCACTTGAAAATGAGATTCATGATATTGAAACTAAAACAAACGCTTCGATTAAAGCCGGTATGAATGAAGCGGATGCATGGCAACTAGCCAGTGAAAAAATTGCAACGGCTATCAAGAAAGTAGATGACACGGTAAATCAAGGAATTCGAGATAGCATTTATAATTTGACGCACAATCAATTAGAAAACGCGGTATATGCAATTGAGCAAAAAGCTAAAAATGAAGAAAAGGAAGGAGCGGACCCGTGGCTCATATCGGATGAAGAGGTAGCAAAAAAAGCGAAAGTTTTGAAAGATTTTAATAATAATGTTGTTTTTTCGATGAATGAAGTATATAAGTCAACGCTGCAAAATCAGTTAGACAGCATAGAAAAACAAAAGCAAGCATATATGGATCAGGGAGCCAGCGAAGCAAATGCTACGGAATGGGCTGAAGAGAAAAAATCAAAAACGATTCAACAGTTTGAGGATTCGACGGTTGCACAAATCAATAATGCTTGGAAAAATAGTTTTGAACAGCGATTAGATGCGATAGACCGAGAAAAGAAAGCATTTATTCAGGCAGGTGTGGACGAAGTAAAAGCAGCCGAATGGGCAGAACGGCAAAAAACACAAACAATGCAGCAAGGGGCTTTGCAGATGATCCAGTCCCAAAAAGATTTCCTGCAAGTCATGAAAGCTGCATATGCGGGGCAGACTTCCGGATTCTTCGGGGAAGGCATGAAGGTTTATGATTTTAAAATACCCGTGCAACAACGGTTAAATATGGCAGCCTTGGAATTTTATAGACATAAATATGGAATCACAGAAGAAGACCGTATGACGCCGGATATGTATCGGGCTTTTATGGCTGCGCAATATTATGGGCAGAATAATGCTGTATATGGAATGGAAACGGATCAGTCTGCTGTACAGGGAACGGAAGTGCCTAGATATAGTGGCTCTATGGATGGATCTACGATAACTATGCCGGAATCTGTACGAAATATAGGAACAAACCGGAGTGCTGTAAGCGCACCCATCTCAATTGCCCCACAAATTACGGTTAAGATAGATCAACCGTTTGTAGAAAATGAAGAAAACATGAGCAAATTAGCGGATCGGACGGCGGGGAAAATAAGCGAAACATTGGTACCTGACCTGCAGCGTCTGTTAGGAGGTGCTGGATATGGCTAATGTGCATATGAAGATCGGAGATGTTACAGTTGTAAAACGTATGACAGATTTTAAGCTTACCCCAGATGACCGGCAGACTATGATTCAGACGATGAATAGTAATATCGTCGAAGATTATGGCCATGTGGATTCTGGCGATCGTGTGAGTGCGGAATTCACATTGACCGATGCGGGATGGGCGACAATAAAAAATTATTGGATCAATCGTACAAAAATAGATATTGTAGATGAAGGCGGCAGGATATATACATCCCGCCGTATTTTAGTAAAAGGATATCAGCCGATTATCCATTTTGCTGGATATTGGCGCGTCGAACTCGAATTTTGGAATATTTAAAAAGGGAGGAATATATTATGAGCAGTTATCTGAAATTATACAAAGGAAGTCCGACAGCGGGGGGAACGGATGGAACAGAAGTTTCACAGGATAGGACATTGACAAGTCCTGTTAGTGCAACACTAGATAAAACCATTGCAGAAACTAAAACGGTAAAGCTTGCTTTACGTTGTGATAGCGGGTATCAAACAACTGGAGACAGTGTTGTTATTGCACGATATTGGGATGGTACGGCATGGCAGACAACAGGCGGTAATATTGATAAATGGAAATTCGCTGTTGATAATAGTTATGGTGAAACCGCAGTTGCGGGATCGATTACGTATACGCCCGTGGGTGTTGTTAGCGGCGATGTGGTTGCCGCGGATAGTGTAAGTCTTACTGCGGGAACCGGTTTTATTGTAGGCGCAGACAACGCGGCTACAGCAGCCAATATCGCGGCTGCGCTGAATGCTAATTCGACCTTTAGCACGCTGTATACCGCGGTTGCAGCAAGTGGGGTAATCACAGTAACTGAAAGTACAGCCGGAGGCGGAAATACACCGGGCAATATGACTATTACAGGAACTGGAACCGTTACGAATGGTACAGCTGTGACCAGTGTTTTAGATGCTTTAAGTCATGCAACATGGGTTAGCGGTTTAACTATTTCAGATGTTATTGGTACTGCTAATCATATTATTTGGGCAAAAATCAGCAGTACAACAGATGAAAATCCACAACGTGATGATACAACGGGAATTTATGTTACATCAGCAGTTGAAGCGGCGGTATAATAGTCACCGCTTCACCTTTTGGTGAAGAAGAAAGGGTGATTATTAATGTCAGGTATTGACCAATACACAAAGTCACTTTTGCATTTTAATGGTAATTTAAAAGATGAGGCTGATCAGCATTATTGGTCTGAGAATGGTGTTGGTTTTGATTCCTCCATTAAAAAATTTGGGGACTATTCTTTATGTTTTGATGGTTCATCACATGCTTATATACAGGCTTTAATTAACAGTAATTTTAATTTTGGTACCTCCGACTTTACTATTGAATGGTGGGAATATAGACTTGATACCAATGATGGCAGACCAATAATATGTATGGAGTCATCTCCCACCGATGGATCTTCCTATGACGCTACATTTGCTACATGGCATGATGGATCTGCCCCAAGGTTATATATGTCTAGTAATAGTAGTAGTTGGGATATTGCTAATGATGCTAATTTAGGTAATAATTTAAGTGGTCAATGGGTACATAGAGCTATTGTTCGTTCCGGTAATACTTTTTATTTATTTGAAAATGGGATAATTATTACTACTTTTACAAGTTCTTCTAGCTTATATTATAATTCTGCTTATTATCTTGTTTTAGGGGGTAGAAATAGCACCTACTTTAAAGGGTTTATTGATGAAGTCCGTATTTCAAATATTGCTAGATGGACAGCAACATTTACCCCATCTACAGAGGCTTATAGTTTAGATTCTAATACGTTAGCTTTATTGCATTTTAATAATGATTTAACGGATGAAGCAGGATTATTAACATGGGAAAAACCAACATCCATTATTCAGTATAGTGATACAATTACTAAATTTGGTAACAAAAGTTTATATTTGGCAAATAATGGAAGCTATATTTATAAATTTGTTAATAGTAATTTTAATTTTGGAACACAGGATATAACGATTGACTGGTGGGAATATTTACTTGATACCAATCATAATCCAATATTATGTATTCAATCAGATAATATTAGTGCAGGAAATAGAAATGCATCTATTTTAGCAGGGTGGAACCAAAACAGTAATAGATGGGATCTAATGGCATCGGGTACATCAGAATGGGATATATCTGGTGAAGGTGATAATGCCCATATGGGTGATATCTTAAGCGGACAATGGGTACATAGAGCTATAACTAGAAAAAATGGTACATTTTACTATTTTCAAAATGGTCAATTATATAGATCATTTAGTTCAAGTAGTTCTTTCTATTGGAACTCTAATTATTTTATTACCTTAGGGTGCAGGTCTGGTAATTACTTAAATGGCTATGTTGCTGAATTTCGTATATCTGTAGGTACTGCACGATGGACTGAAGCTTTTACGCCGCCTACAGAGGCTTATAGCCCGGACAATATTACGCAAGAACTAAGTTTTGATACGCATCAAGAGATTAAAGCAAGTGAAGATTTGAATTTTGATACCATAAGGATCAATTGTAAACAATCTATTAATTTTGATGCCCATAGATCTATAATTGCAACAGAAACACATAATTATGACACCAGCCGTAAATTGATTGCATTGGTGTTCCGGACACTTGACACCGAACGAAAAATAGAAGCCAGTGACCATCTTAATTGTGATAGTTTAATCTCTATTATAGCTAGTCAACATCAATCTTTTGACACTAACATTAATAGTATCGTTGATCAGTCTTTGAATTTTGATACTTCAAGAACTTTAACCAAAGAACACATTTCTATTGCTTTTAATTGTGATACAGAACGGAATATAAAAGCTAGTTTAAATATAAAAAATGATACAGAACGAAATATAAAAGCAAGTTTAAAACAGGATTATGATACTAAACGTCTTATCAATGCATCAGGATTACAAAATTTTGATGCTCAAATTAACGTAAAAGCGTCTCAATTACTAACCTTTGATACTTCTAGGTCTGTTACATCAACCGTTGCCACCTCCTATGAATTTGACACGGTTAGAAATATAATTGCATCAGAACAAGGTAATTTTGATACTGATAGATCCGTGGCCATAAAAGAATACAGCAGTTTTACTACAGAAAGAAATATAAAAGAAAGTTTAAATTTGAATTTTGACACTTTACGGAGATTATCAATTGATATTAAGGAAAGTTTTGATACATCACGTAAAATAATTGCTAGTCAAGGCCTTAACTTTGATACTTTAAGATCCATGATAATTGTTGATATTGCATATTTTGATACGTTTAGAACGATTCCCACTATTGTGGATGATATATATGCAAAGATTATATCATTATCTTTGTTTTTAAATGAAAAAATTCTTGCAGACAGTTTTCAAATGGTGATTGAAGATACCGATATTAAACCAAATGATATTTTAAAAGGCTCACTATTGGACTTTAATTTTAATCTATATAAAGTGGGATCAACAAAAAAAAGAACGTCACAGGTTCAAGTAACTGGGACATATGATAAAGATAATATTCAATATCTACAGGTCTATGCTAATAGTATTGAGAATATGAAAGTAACAGGTTTATTTAGTATTGAACGATTATTTGATTTACCCGTGAAATGCTATTTTGATTCATTTACTTATGCCCCAAGTATTACAGGGATGGTGACATTTTCTGATATGATAAATCAGTTGTTTGGATGGTCAACCCGTGTACCCACTTTGCAGATCAATGCATTTATCCGGTCTGATGGAATTTATATTTTACAACGGGGATATGAATTACAGACAATTGACATTACAAATGTTGCCCATGACAGGCCAGAAATTGAACAGGATCTAGTAAAAACAATCTGGAGTTATGACAGCAATAACAAAAATGCAGGTGCTCAGAGTACTGATACTTCTGTGGACGGTTTCACCGGTACAATTTCTTTTGATGATTGCAGCAGATCTTATATTGATGGTTTACTTCAATCAGAGGTTAAAGGAACAGAAACAACGGAGTACCAATATACCTCTTATGATGGTGTAAATATGTATATTGATACTAAGGTCATGACAGATACTAAAACCAAAAAGACCGTAACCACAGAATATTCATATCTCCCAACTCTTGATGGAAGTGATGTTTATCTATATAAGGAAGAAGAAACAACAGTTGATAAAAGCGGAAGTTCATCAACAACTAGTGTAAAAGATACCCTACACTACCCTTTGGGAAATGGTAAATATGGGCAGCGTGTGTATGTTGATGATGTTTATCAAGGATCTGAACAGACAGATGGAAGGCCGGGAAATAAAGTTTCTAAGTTTGTGGCAGACCAGATGAACTCGTCACTTGGACGAACAGAAAGTGTGAGTAAAAAAGATACAAATAGGCCAAATTACTATTTTATTGGTACAAATGGATTCCCATTCCCAAAATGGGATTATTCAGATTTAAACAGAATAAATCAAGCGTATGCATGGTTAAATAATTCGATCAAAGAAACAGTTACTATGTCAATTTGGCAGTATAGCCATGTAATTGATTTTGCCGATAAGATTATTTATGATGGTAATTCATATTATTTATCATCTAATAGGATAACTAGAACACCAAAAGAGATTAGACAAGACCTAGTACTTATTCGTTGGTTTAAATAGATTAGGGGAAGCAGATCATGAATAATATTGACGAATTAGCCCAAAATATCTCCTCAATTATTATAGGACAAAGAAAAAAATTATTATATGATGGATCGATTCATGTTGGGATAGTTTCTGGTACTATGATTACAATTGATTCTGTCTCCTATAATTATAAAATTGGCTTAGATTTGATTGTTAATGATGGTGATCAAGTCTGCTGTCAATTAATGGATGACGGATACAGTGCCTTAATAGTAGGGAAGTGTTAGTATGCATATGACTTCAATAAGTCAAGATCTTGGAGACGGTAAGTATCTTGATTCAGAAGGAAGAATTGTATATACAATAGGTGATTTTACCCCAAAGATGGGACAAATGGTATATAGAAATGGTCGGTATATTTATGGCCATATCACACAAACTCAAGAACCAATGATCCAAACTGGTACTCCCGGTATACCATATGTTCAGGCTACGGGTTGTAAATACGGATATATTGACAGTGACCTAGAATATAAAGAGCTGGGTAAATATTCATCAGTTGGCCTAAGTGTGGTACAATTTGTAAATGATTACCGTCATGCCTATATATATACAAATGGTAAATACTACAATGTGAATAATGGTGATTCTTTTGTGTTACCTAGTGGTGAGTATGCCGTTGATATGGATATAGATGATGACGGTAATTGCCTGATTATAAGTGGTAATGCATCATATCATAAGACAGTAACAAAAGCTTACACAGATCCAAAGGGTAGGTTTGTTGGTGGGTATATTGCTTCAGCAGGTGCCATGCCTAATACAATAAGCTATGCAGATGCTCAAAGACAGTGGGGTAATTTAGTTAAGCAAGGTGTTATTGATGGAACAAGACACAATAAAATTTATGTAAGTTATTATAATTGGTATACCGGACAAACTACTATCTATTGGAATACCTCAGAAGATGGTGAGGATCATTGTTCTTATAATCCATATGTGGTAGAAACAGAAAACTCCAATAGTGAAACAAATAATAAAGTAAAGGTATTCAAAAATGGGAAATTAATTAATACTATAGACTTAAAAACTCTTATTGGTGATCAATCAGAACAACAGGCATTGGATTTATCCGCAGAGTATGATTATAGTTGTGAAGGTATTGCAATTGGAACTAAGCCCAGTAATTATGTAAAAAGTATGGATATTGATATTAATAATATGCAAATTGATTCATCTGGTGATATTTATTTTTGGGGTTCAGTGAATATTGTTATACAAATGTTTTCATGGATTCCAGAATGGGTTTTTAAGAAAGCTGATCTTAGTTTTGATTATGTAACCTATTCCAAGGCACAAGGATTGGGGACTTATTTTGACTCATTAGTTCAAAAGCAAAATTCTACAAGAGAATTTGCAATAATTAAACAATATTTTAAAAGCCAATTAACCGTAAGTGAGATGTTTTATTATAAAAATGGCAATATACAAATAGTTCAAAAATCACAATCATTTAATTTTATGGATTTACCATCTCTTTATTATGATGAGGATCTAAAGGAGAATACACTTGCTATTGCTTGTACCTTAGATCTAAGTGATATTATACCTAAGAAAGTTGTTGAATTTGATAAGATACTACTACATAATGATCAAGATTTTATAGTTTCAGCTCAACAGGACTATGAAAAATTTGGTTTTTACGATGATAGTCTATACCCAAAAACACCAGATGCCGAAACAAAGACAGAAAATAAAATTATTAACCGTGTTCAAGATTTTCATTATAATCCAACTAATGAATTTTCTGGGCCAGTTATTATACCCGTTCATGGTGATGGTAATGATGCAGAGATTCAGGATAGTTTATCAGGGGGTAATCCATCATTTATATCGGATACTAGTGATTTTTCACATAACAATTTATTTAGATATATGGGAAGTAATAACTGCTATTACTTAGAAAATAGTAATGGCGGTTTTATCCATGGTATATATGATGGGGATACTAATATTATAATTTCATCAGGAGAACAGGAAAAAGATGATAAATATGATATTGTAAATTATCGTTTAAGACCGTATTGGGACTTAGATGATCTTTGGACAAAAATTCATAATTTAATTAGTTCCATTACGGGTGAATAGAATGGGAGGTATGTATAATGCCTGACAAAGATTTTCAAAATGAAGTATTGCAACAACTGGGAATTATATCCGGAAAACAAGACATGATGCATGAAGAATTACGATCGCAGCAAGGAGACATTAAAGAATTAAAAACAGAGGCGACAAAAGCATTGGAATCAGCAAAGTCAGCACATCATAGAATAGATGATTTTAAGTCAGATATAAAAAAAGACGCAGTAATAATCGGGGGAATAGTGGCATTTTTCGTGTCTTTAATGATGAAGTACTTTATAAGATGAAAGGCGGTGATTCATAAAAATATGTATCTAAACTGGAGGCGATGAATTGCTGCAAAGAATACAAAAAGAATTATTAATAGCATTGTCAAAAACGGGCAAGCTAAAAATAAGAGGTATGCCAAGGATTATGGTATATCTCTTTTTGATTACTTTAGTTTTTAGCATGTGGCTTTTTTTATACGCCTGGTGCGAAAACTGGAAATCAACAGGAAAACCGGATTTAGTTACATTGATTTCGTTCATTGCATGTATTACGTCACTGTCGTTCATGGGGGCTGTGGGGTTCTTCGGAAAAGCGCTCATAGACAAAGATAATGATGGGATACCGGATGAATGGGAAGACAAAATGGGAGGAAATAATAATGAAACAAGGAATTGACATAAGTTTCTGCCAGCCAAATTTTGATTTTCAGCAAGCCATACAAGAAGGTAAAGAGTTTTGCGTAGTAAAACTCGGGGAACATGATTATTTAGATGATTATTTTGCGCAACACCTGAATGGAGCTATTAATGCAGGAATGGATGTTGGCGTGTATTTTGTTTCCAGGGGGCTTACTCCGAACGATGTAGAAATAGAAGCTCAATTCTTCGCGGATTCTATCAAGCAAAATATTTCTGCAGAAATGAAATGTGGGATATGGCTAGACATTGAAGAAGAATACTACGAAAAAAAAGTATCTGTTCAAGAGCTAACGGATATCGTATCTAAATTTATCACCGTAATGAATCAGAACGGCTATGATTGCGGAATTTACGCATCTTATAACATGTTGAATCAGATGGACGTTTCTCAGTTCGCTGATTATGTAAAATTTTATGAAGCAAATTATGGTTCATATTGTGCATTTAAATCTGAACATCCGGAAAAAACAGTAAAATTATGGCAATATGATACAACTAACGGAACTTTAGATGTTGACGTTATGTACGAGGAAGGAGAGTAATTATCATGACAGAAGAAGTAAAAGACATGACAGCACAGGAAGTAGACACAACACAACAAGCAACACAAGAAACGACTGCGGAAAAACCGGTAGTAGCAAGCATCCCAATGGTGGCAGAAACAATGGTGCAGGAAATTGCAAAAAATACAGTAAAACAAGACTTGGAAATTGTCCGGGCTAAAAAAGAAGAATTAATTGTAGCCGGAGAAACGCTGTTCAAAGATGAAATTGCATCTTTAGAGGAAAAAGAAAAAGCGTTGACCGTAAAAATCGAAGCCGCGGCAAAAGAAACGCAAACAGAAGCGAAGACAATGACGGCAGGAATTATGACCATAGAAAAGACTTTTTGGGAAAAATATGGGAATATTATCTTGCATACGATTGAATATGTCGGGATGGTAGTAATTATATGTGTTTTGAAAGGATGGCTGTGATATGTTTAAATATTTTTTAGAATGGATCGCACAACCGCTGATAATCGTTTTACTATGCGTTCCGATCGTAGCCACAGGCGTATTGCTATATGGAATACATATTGACTCTTTTGCACTAAAAGCCATCGGCGGGTTCTTTGATATTGTATTTGTAGGAATTGTGATATATATTATGAAAAATTCCTGTATCGGGTGAGGAGGAAAAAATGTATAAACCTGACATTAAATTGGGAGTAGCTGATGGACCTTTAAAAGATTATGATGAGATACAAGCTGAAGCCGCTAAACATATAGATAACAAGCTTCCTCTTACTATTGGAACAAGAGTTAAAGTTACGAATGATAAGGGCCTCAACAATGAAGTTGGCACGATTGTGGACAAAGATCATGTCTTCGGCGCAGGGTATGAGTATCTTGTAAAATTTGACAAAGACAATACGGGATGGAGCAAAAATTTATGGACCGATATAACATCGGATAAAAATAATCTGTTGTGGTGTAGCCCATATTGCATCAAAGAAATCATATAATATGGATGTCAGGTAGGGAGGGTACAATGATTGATACATTAAAAACGATATGGAACAACAAACGAACTATAGCAGAAATTCTAATAACCATCGTGCTGATTGTTTTATGCGCGTTTCTGTATTTTCGATATCAAGCCAGCAACTCAGAGGCCGTGCAGTTGCAATATGAACTGACGACAAAATCTGATGCGCTGGAAAAATTTCTTAATATCGACAAAAAGTCAGCAAATGAAGTAGCTGACAAAATCAAAGATGCGCAATCGGGAAAAACAGAGCCAACAGCGAAATATGAAGTCCCCGCACTCGACTTAAGCAGCGCGGCTAGTAAAACAACAAAAGACATTAATAATTATATGAGTGGCAACATTACGCCCGTAAATTCATATTTGCCGAAGCAGGCAGTTGAAAAAACGGATCGCACGGTGGTAACGGCTAATACAGATCAGCAGAAAGTTGATGTATACAAAATAAATCTCAGAAACAACCATAAACTCAAGGGCGGAGTTTTGTATCACGACAATGGTTTATCTGTGGGAGCTGGATATCAGGCAGGAAAATGGGAAGGCATGGTGTATGCGGGGCATGGAAAGCCGGATTATGCGATAAATTATACACTATGGGAAAAATAAAATATATTAACAAAAAATAAGCTCTTGCGCCGTGCAAGGGCTTATTTTTTTGCGTAAAAATAAATTAAAATGTCAATATTTTATACGTATAAAATATTGACATTTATACGTATAAGTAGTATTATATACTTAAGGAAGGGGAAATAAAGAACTTCCAAAAAAAACTTGAGATTGGTACCCGGAAGGGAAGCCGACAAAGGAGAGATTACAATGAAAAAAATGACAGGAATTAAAGAAGCAGCAGGGGATACGAAAATGTTAAACGGTTATAACGGACATGTTCAAGTAAATCTAGACACCAAAACCGGAAAAGTTTGGACTAGCTACGAAACAGATGATAGCTGGAGAACAGAGTATCACGAACGGACAATCGTTTCTATCTTCTACCGCAGACCTGCAACAATGGAAGAAATTAAAAAAGATCTGGAAGTCGAAATAGTTTCTCAGAATAAAAGATACGAAAATTTATTATAATATCAGGTATCCGGAGCGCGAAGACCTGGAGATTTATCAAAAGGAGTGATAAAAATGGAACGAACATTTAAAGGGATTGATTATTGGGACAATTCCGCGTATGAATTTACGATTAAAAACGTGGAATTTGAAAAAGATTATGAAGACACCGGAACAGATGCTATATTATGCGACATAGCAACCGCCAAGGGAGAAACAAATATTCTGGAATGGGTTAATAACGGAAAAGTAGAACGAACGGACAGACAGTAATATTTTGATTAACGATAAAGAAAAGATAGAAAATTTGTTTGACTGGCAGGATCGCCCCTATGGCCCAGAGGATACAAATATCCCAGTGCAGGCGATATTCGATGCATTAGATAGCATTCTTCTAGAAACTAGACAATGAAAAAATATGATATTCGTCCAGGAATGACATTTCATTCCTGGACGGCAATTGATATTCCAGATTATAATTTGAAATATCCTAAAATTCGTTGCCGATGTGTATGTGGAAAAGAGAAGATGATTGATGTCTATTCCTTGGTGAAAGGAACATCTAAGTCCTGCGGCTGTCAAATTACCCGCCGTCCCCCAAAAGATTACGGGATCCACCCGGGAGACAAAATGGGATACTGGACAATTTTAACACAGCGGAAAAGCTTTTTTCTATGTAGATGTGAATGCGGAACAGAGCGAATTGTAAGTGCTGCAATGTTATTGTCCGGGCGTTCTCGTTCTTGCGGATGCCATCGAGCAGATAATCAAACAAAAGAACAACGGCAGGGAAAACAAAAAGGGCAGAAAATAATGCGTAAAATTCATGCCGCGGGATTAGCGGCAGCATATGCAGAAAATAGAAAAACAAATAAGAATTCAAGCACCGGAGTTCCGGGGGGGGGTATCGTGGCTACCAAAAATAAAAAAATATCGGGCATATATCACGATAGATCACAAACAAATACACCTAGGCTGTTACACAAACATGGAGGACGCAAAAACCACCCGCAAAGAAGCAGAAGAAAAATATTTTTGCGATCGTGAAAATAATTTAAAGGAGATAAAAAATGAAGAAAACAATTTATATGAATGAACCATTGGAACAACTATCTGAATCTATACCCGCCGGGACCGGACGCAATGGTGGATTTTCCCGACGCCTGGGAGAAGTCGTAGATAGATATGCTATTATCATGTCTATGACAAAGCTACCAACATTCACGGACGCAGAAACGGAAATATTGTCCGAGGTTATTTGCGGCAGCGTAATAGATGCCCGGAAGATACGGGGATTACATCTTGATATTATGGATGCGGAAACCGGGACGAAGGAGCAGCGGGCAAAGTTGTTGCGGAAAGTCGAAATATTGACAGCCGCGCAACGGATTAAATTAATTGAAAACATGGGACAGTAAAAAACGCCCGCGATGCATGCGGGCGTTTTTATTTATAAACAAAAGTATAAAATATTATTTAAAATAGAACGAATGTTTGCCTTACAATTGCCACAGTGGTACAATAATAGTAGACTAGTCAAAATCTATTATTACGAGGTGGTTATAAACGAACGAGCAATTTTTAAATCAAATTATATGCGGGGATTCCATTGAATTGTTGCAGCAACTTGCAGATAATTCCGTGGATGCAGTTATTACAGATCCGCCATATTGCAGCGGTGGCCAAACCGCAAATGCACGGGCGCAAACCCCGTCCAGTAAATATGAACAATCAGATAATAAAATTGTTCATCGACCGGATTTTGCTGGAGACACGATGGATCAACGATCATGGTTACATTGGTGTGCGATGTGGATCAATGATTGCCAACGCATTCTTAAGCCGGAAGGATATTTTCTTATGTTTACGGATTGGCGGCAAATGCCAACAGCTTCAGATGCTTTGCAAATGGGTGGCTTGATATGGCGCGGCATTATTTCATGGAATAAAGGACTGGGAGCAAGGGCACCCCATAAAGGCTATTTTCGACATCAATGTGAATACATTGTATGGGGCACGAATGGGAAGTGTCCGCATGCCAAGCATGCAGGGCCATATCCTGGCTGTTTTAATTTTCCGGTACGGCAGAAAGACAAATTCCATTTGACCGGAAAGCCAACACCACTCATGGAAGAACTAGTACAAATTATTCCGGAAGAAGCGGTTATATTAGATCCATTCGCAGGAAGCGGGACGACATGTGTAGCTGCCAAGAAGCATAATCGGCAGTATATTGGATTTGAGAAGACAAAAGTGTATTATAATATTGCTGAAAAAAGAATGAAAAATATTGGATGATAATAGCCCTCACGTTTGTGGGGGGCTATTATATATTATGCTAACTTATTATTTCCATCCGGTGATCCAGAGCCAAGCCGCGAGGATATTACTGTGACACAGCGCATATCAGAAGCTGGAAGGGTCATGGAAATTCCCGTTCTTGATCATATCATTATTGGTGATGGCACATTTGTTAGTCTTTGCGAACGGGGATACATATAAATAGTTAGACAGCACTCAGCTTTTTGGGTGCTGTTTTTGATGCAGGACAGCCTCCGTTTTTTATAAAACTTCTATTTTGCATTTTTTCTGTATCTATTGCTATAATAAGAAATAATATATTTGTTCGAGGAGGCGTTAAACATGATGAAAAAAAAATTTTTACTATCTGTCTGTGTGTGCCTTATGACGTTTGGTTTTGCTGCAGCCCGAGTAACTCCGGCTGATATAATCACGGTGAATCAAAAGACAACGATGGAAAACTCTGATGGCATGAGTGTGTATACTTTACAATATCCCATTGTAAAAACGAGGGATAATGTTTTTGCAGGACAAAAAATTTCGTATTATTTTTCTCATAATGTAGATCGATATGTCAAAGTATTTACAACCGGTAAAGACAGCCAAGTGAAACGTACCATGGATAGAAAATTTGCAGTTAAGCTAAATGATGGAAAATATTTATCTATTCTGGAACAAACATATGTGTATGTTGATCATGCAGCGCATCCTTCCAGCGGATGTGTTGGTGCGACTTTTGATTTGCAGACAGGAAAAAGATTAAGTTGGCAGCAAATAGTTCGCCCGGAGGACGAAAAATATTTTACGTTGGAAGCAGTTAACGCTAAACTTTTATCTAGCGAGTATGGTCAGAAACATTATTTTTACAATGATTTTAAAGGATTAAAAAATCTTCCCAATAATTATTATTTAGATGCTGAAAGTCATATTCATTTTCTTTTTGGACAATATGAAATAGCACCGTATGTTGTGGGTATTATCGATATTGACATGGAAAAAACAGCAAAATAGGGATAAAAGCGTAAAAAAATATATATTTTAATAAATAATAATTACTATTAGTTGATAAATGGGCTGATATGTGGCATAATAGATATATGAGTTAAATAAGCTATAACGGAAAGATGCAAAGGAGGTTTGAAATATGAATATTGTTGTATTAGTAAAACAGGTACCGGCTATTTCTGATATCAAAATTGATGCGAAGGATAAAAATTTGGTCCGTGTCGGAGCACCGTCTATGTTAAATCCGGTGGATGTTCATGCTATTGAAGCAGCTTTAGCTGTCAGAGAGTCTGTCGGTGGGACCATTACACTTATTACGATGGGAACTGCCTTGGCAGGCGAAGGCATGCGGGATGGAATTGCCATGGGAGCAAACGCAGGTGTTCTTGTATCAGATGAACGCATGGCCGGTTCAGATACATTGGCAACTGGAAAAATATTGGCAAAGGCTGTTGAAAAAATTGGTAACGTAGATTTGGTTTTAACAGGCAAGCATTCTACCGATGGCGATACGGGACAAATACCCCCGGCAGTTGCACAACGTTTGGGAATGTCCCTTATTACGTATGCTGAATCCGTTACTGTGGAAGGTAATGTTCTTAAAGCAACACGGAAAAATAATGATGGACTTGAAACTGTGGAAGCACAGTTGCCGGCAGTTTGTTCTGTTACGGAAACTGCAAACACACCTCGCTCGGCTAACATCCGAGGGAAAATGATGGCTAAAAAAGCCGTTTTTGAAGTATGGAGATTGGAAGATCTGGGGCTAAGTCCCGAAGAAGCTGGTACTGCCGGTTCGGCTACAGAGGTTACCGAGTTGTTTGCACCAGAACCGCATGCGGCGGGAATCATCATCAACGGTGATGATGAAGCGCAGGCAATACATAAGCTTATAGAAATACTGGCTTCGGAAAAGGCAATATAAGGAGGTGTGTTCTATGGAAATGAAAAATAGCGTATGGGTATATATTGAACTTAGTAATGGTAAACCAAGTCAGGTAAGTCAGGAATTACTTGGAAAAGGAAGAGAACTTGCCGATAGCCGGAAAGTTCCTCTAACAGCAGTTCTTATTGGAGACGACATTGAAAGCGCTTCAAAATGTGTTATTGGGTATGGTGCTGATGTTGCTGTTGTTGTAGAAAATCCGTCATTGAAGGATTTTAATGCTGATTTTTATGCTGAAGCTATGACCGGCATGATACAAAAATATGAACCCAATGTAATTCTTATAGGAGCTTCGCATAATGGGCGTGATATAGGCGGACGGTTGTCCGCTATGCTAAATTTAGGCCTTGTGGCTGATTGCATTGATGCCCGTTATGAAGGAGAGGGAGACGCTGTTACTTGGATTCGTCCGGCTTATACAGGTAAGCTTTTTGTTAAGATTCTTACAACAACGCGACCCCAGCTGGCTACTATCAGCGATAAAATTTTTCACGGCAATTCATTTGATGGACAACGTACAGGTAAAATTATAAAAGAAACTGTTGATTTGTCAGGCCGGCAGGTCATGCAAAAAGTAACAGATTTTGTGTCTACACCTCCGGAAGAAAAAGAATTCAGTCTTGAAACAGCAGATATTGTGGTGGGGCTGGCCGGGGGGTAGGGGAGATGAAGCAGGTTTGAAAAAAGTGACAGAATTTGCTGCTTCTATCGGGGCTGCATTAGGTGTATCCAAACCGCTTGTTGATAACGGCTGGGCACCTTACGAATTGCAGGTTGGTATTACGGGCAAGAAAATTGCTCCTAAAATATACATCGCACTTGGTATTTCAGGTGCTATTCAACATCAGCTGGGTATTAAAGAGGCAGGTCTTATCATTGCCGTTAATAAGGATCCGGATGCACCCATTTTTAAATTTGCTCATTACGGGATTGTAGGAGATTTATTCAATGCGATGCCGATTATTAAAGAAGAGTTGGAAAAATTAAAATAAAAATGGAAAAAAGATGTCTCAGATAGTATTCTGAGACATCTTTTTTTGTTGCCTGCATCAATATCTTTATTAAAGCATAATTAGAAAATGCTTAAGACAAGCTTATAACTGCGGAGTTTGAGATTAAAGTATAATTATATTACTCACAGTAAGGCGCTTCATATGCTATGATTTGTCTTGTAGTACTGGAATATGCTTGGAGGTGACGAGATGGAGGAAGTTCATTGGCAGCTGCCCCTTTCTTCGAAAACGAATGCACAAGATATAGTGGATTCTATATTAAGTCATGCTGTTCAGGCTGGTGTAAGCGATATTCATATTGAACCTATGGATCATTGTGTACGTATTCGGTTTCGGTTTGATGGAGTATTATTTCAAGCAGGAGAACTGCCGATACATATGCTTGAAAAAATAACTGCCCGTGTAAAAATTATGAGTTCCTTGGATATCGCTAATAAACGGCTTCCGCAGGATGGCAGGATGATTTGGCAGACTAATGGCCGATCCATTGACCTGCGTGTCAGTACGATGCCTACTGTCCGCGGCGAAAAAACGGTGATCCGTCTGCTGGATGCCAATCGTGTCCATTTGGACTTGGATGCATTGGGATTAGGAGAAAGAGTAGTGCCTATGCTGCGGCAATTATCTCGTAACAGTAAAGGATTGCTGTTGATTAGTGGACCAACCAATAGTGGGAAAACAACGACTTTGTATGCTATGCTGAGAGAATTATTAAGTCCGGCAGTCAGTATTGCAACCATGGAAGATCCTGTCGAATATCAATTACAGGGAGTGAGTCAAAGTCAAATTAATCCGAAAGGAGGTCTTTTGTTTCACAATGGATTGCGTGCACTTTTGCGCCAAGATCCGGATATTCTCGTTATTGGTGAGATACGGGACCGGGAAACTGCAGAAATTGCAGTTCGGGCAGCACTGACCGGTCATCTTGTGTTTTCCACTCTGCATACTTCCAGTGCCGTAGAAGCACCGATACGCCTGGCCGATATGGGTATTGAAAAATACTTATTAAGTGAAGCCTTGGTGGGTATCATTTCACAGCGGTTGGTGCGTAAGCTTTGCCGTTACTGCCGTGTGCCTGCCGCTGAAGAACAGATGCAAGGGCGATATCGATATGTGGGATGTACCAAGTGTCTTCATACCGGGTATATTGGACGTATTTGTCTTTGTGAAGTTGTACCGGTGGGCAGGCATATGCGAAAGCAGATCCGTAATTCTGATAATGCAGATGTTCTGCGGGATGCGGCGAAGGCCGATGGTGCTTGGTTTATGAAACAGTCTATCGAAGAAGCGCTTGCAAAAGGAATGACCGATTGGGCAGAAATTCAACGTATGTATGACAAATGAGGATTTTTAATGGATATCACGGCCATTATTTCAACAGCGATTGAAAGAAAAGCTACAGATATACACTTACAAGAGCATAGATTGCCTTTATTACGTACAGGCATGGAACTTTTCCCGCTGGAAGGTGCCGTTGTAAAATCATGTGATATTTCTTCCTGGCTGCATGTATATGACTGTAAATTACCAAGGTGTGGTGAACTCTCTCTGGCCGTTGATTTGCAGGAGGGTATTCGGTGTCGTATCAATATTTTTCCTGAATATGCAGGGTATCATGCTGCACTTCGTTTGCTGTACCCTTTGCATTGGCTGCCGACTGATGAAGATGCAGTTATTCTGGAACGTCTCAGTCAGATGAAACATGGGTTGGTTCTTATTACGGGACCTACAGCGAGTGGGAAGACTACTACGTTATGGCGTATCATGGAATATTTGAACAATAGCAGACGATGTCATCTTATTACGCTGGAAGATCCTATAGAATATATTCTGCCGGGGAAGAAAGCGTTGATTTCACAGCGTGAATTGGGAAAACACTTTTCAACCTTTCAAGACGGTGTTCGGCAAGCCTTAAGGCAAGACCCGGATGTGATTCTTGTTGGAGAAATGCGAGACGGATTTACGATGGAAGCAGCTCTTACAGCGGCAGAAACAGGGCATCTTGTGTTTTCTACTCTTCATACAACCTCGGCAGCACAAACGATATCCAGAGTGGTAGGTGCGGTTCCTGCTGTCAGACAGGAAGAACTGCGATGTCGGTTGTCAATGGTGCTGCAGGCGGTATTGGCACAACAACGTTTTTGTGATGATGCGGGAACTCATGTAGCGCGGGAAGTGTTATTTCGGACAACGGCAGTTGCTCAACTTATTCGAACAGGACGTGAATACCAATTAGAATCTATTCTTCAGACAGGCGCTGCTTATGGCATGCGTACAATGGAACAAGCACTGGCCTTTTACGGTAAAAAACTATGAAAAAGTTTATTGTTAGTGTTATTGATTCATCGGGACGGCAATTAGAGAGAACTCTATATGCTGTTTCAGAACAGGAAGCACGCAGAATCGCAGCTCGTCAATCCTTGTACATTTTGGAATTTAAAGCAAAAAGCTCTGTTTTTACCCTCTTACAGAAACAAGAGCGGCTTTCGTCATCTAAATTGGCAGTATTGTTTCAACAATTATCTGTCATGACAGCAACTGGGATTACTTTTGTACAAGGATGGCGACTGATTCAGCGTGATATGCCGAAAAAACATGCAGCAAAGATGGAAATGGCTGCACAGTTAATGGAAACGGGAATGAATCCTTCCGCTGCGATGGAAAAGTCTGGATTGTTTCCTGTACTCGCATGCAATATCGTCAAAGCAGGGGAGAATTCCGGCAATTTGGATAAAATGCTGAGTCTCCTGGGGGAATATTATGAGAAGGCAGGAAAACAAAAACAAGGGTTGATCAATATTTTGGTATATCCGGTATTTCTCATTAGTTGTACAGTACTCATGCTGTTTTGTGCGATGTTTTATATTTTTCCTGTATTTGAAATGATGTTTCGGCAAATGAATGTTCCCTTGCCGGTACCGGCTCAAATCATGCTGTCATTGCAGCATCAGCTGCGCGATTATCCGGAACGATCTTTCTTAACCGTGATTGTTTTTGTGGTGGGTAGTATTGTTGGGGTACGGCAGCAGCGGTATCGTGTAATTTTAGAAGAATATATGATGCAGATCGGTATCCTTCGCCGAATTTGCATTGTGGGATGCTGGGCGCGGTTTAGCCGTATTTTAGCAATACAGCTTGCCGGAGGAATGCCGCTGTTGTCGGCACTTTATGACGCGGCTGCGGTCATACCTGTAATATGGTTTAAGAAAAAGATAAGCAGTATCATACGGTATTTGGAAAGCGGAATGTCATTCAGTCGAGCTGTACAGAACAGCAAATCAGGCACGGCATATATTGAAACGATGCTGCTTGTGGGAGAGTCGACAGGTAACTATGAAGAAGTTCTGCAAACGATTTCCGGGTATTATGAATGGCGGCTGAATATTATTTTAAAGCGTGGTAAAAAACTTTTGGAGCCCACTATTCTTTTAATTACAGGCATTGTTGTCGGTGGAATTATACTATGTCTTTTACTGCCGCTTTTGGATGCAGTTACTTTTATGGTAAAGTGAGCAACGTTTGAAGGGAGATACGCGTATGCTGGTATTAATTTCAACAAAATTCAGGCAGAAAAAACCTTTGAAAAATGGGTTTTCACTCTTAGAGCTTTTGATTTGCATATCTATTATGCTAGTGTTGGCAACCGTGGCTGTACCGAAATTTACCTCTGCAGGAAAAACAGCTAAAATTGCAAAAATTCAGACAGATATTCGTACTATCAGTAATGCAGCGGCCTTATATGAAGCGGAAAACGGAAAATTTCCTGAAACAGTGGAAATACTTGCTGTCAAAACAAATGGCAAAACATATCTGCAATTTTTGCCCAAGGTTCCGGATGGTACGGCCTATTTAATAGATGAAGAAGGAGTAGTATCAGCTGTATATGAAGGAACTTCCTATGATTCAAAATCCAATGCGGAAGCTGTTAAAAGCTGATAGGTGATATGAAGTTATGTGGAGCTGCAGCATTGCTGGAATAATAGGCTGTCTGATATATATTCCTATTTATTACGTACTTATTCATTATCTGCCGGAGGAATGCCGGCAGAGCAAAATTTTTTACGGAATATTGGCGGGTATGGTTATCCTTTTTTTTATGACCACACCGCTGTGGTGTTATTCTTGGCCGTCTTTTTTAGCGGCTGCCGGTTTTTCTATCAGTGCTTCTGTTATTATTGCAACAGATTGGAGCTGTTGCTGGATTCCTGATGAACCGATTATACTGCTGCTCATTATTGATGGATTCATGCTGGCAGGGCAATATATAATCATAGACAGTATGGTTTGTACTGTCAGCTTGTTTTTCTACGTAGGGCTATATTTGCTTTTTCCGAAAGGAATAGGAAGCGGTGATATAAAATTGGCGGCCGCACTTTGCTTGGGCTGTCCAGGTCAATCGGCTTATATTATGACTGCAGCGGCTTTTTTTTCGGCTGCAGCAGGTGCCTTTATTTATCAGCGGTTTCATCGAACCAGCAAGATTCCATTTGGACCGTATCTGCTGTTGGGATGGTGGTGTGCTGCTGTGATAGGCGGAGAATGTATAGAATGGCTTCTTTTCATATAAAAAATAATGGATACCTGCTTTTAGAATTGCTTATTGCCATAAGTATTCTTATGACGTTGCTGTTTATGGGAACACCCGGTTTATCCTGGCATCGGCAATATTATGCTGTAGATGCTATGACGCGGGAAATAATTATGGATTTGCACCAACTTCGACAACAGGCGGTAGGAAATGGTTTGGGAGGAATGGATGATTGGTGCTTATCAGTACGCAATCAAGAGTATCGCATTGTGCAAAATGGATATATTGTTTATAAAAAGCGATCTTTTTCGAATATAGTAGATATTCCTATCGAAGAGTCAAGAAAGGATTTTCGATTTGATGAACAGGGGAAACCTAAAGGGAAAAATATGCGGCTCACAGTTCGGTCAACAGATGGTCGATATGAAAGACGGATTATTATTGCTGCTCAGACCGGACGAATACGTGTTGAATAAAAAAAACGGGTATATTCTTTCTGATTGTCTTATTGCGGCAGTACTGGGCATGATTTTGTTTTTACCTGCGTTGTCACTTCTTTCTGAAACGCTTACTACATACCGAACCGCACGAGGCATACAGACAATGGCTATGTATGGTCGTCTTGGCATGGAAGAAACTCGAAGTCTGAAAGACGGTGGGCACTTTTTCGAAAAAAGTTTTAAACAAAGTGGGAATATCTACGATGTAAAAGGGGACTGCCGTATTATTGATAATAATTACTGTCTGCATGAAATATGGGTGAGATGTCCGAATGAACAAGAATATTGTTTCAAGAGACTGGAACGCAGGAAAAATACAAACTAATGGATTCATTATGCTGGAATTAATGATTGCTGTTCTTTTGACTTCGATCATATTGACCGTTTTTTTAACTGCGTCAGCGCAAATGTTTCGCAGCTACTATCTGCAAGCTGTTTATGAGGAATTATATCACCAAGGCAGCAGCATTGACGAAACACTCTATGTGGGACTTCGGTTTGCCAGAGATGTTACCGTTACGAATAACACTGTGCGCTTTACAAGTCCTACGGGCTTGGCGACAGGATTTACCGTACAGAACGGAATACTATTTCGTATTCTTGAAGATAATACACGACAGCCTCTTACCGGAAATAGTGGGATGGGGCAATGGCAGGATGTTTATATAGTTTCGTCACAGCAAACCCCCTTTTTTTCTTTACAGGGACAAACAGTACAAGTAGCATTGCTTTTGCGTCATCGCAAAAGTAATCAGGAATGGCCTTGTTTTATATCTGTTGTTCCTTTGACAGCACAGTATGAGAAAGGTGCAAAGAACGATGCAGAATAAAAATGGTTTTATTACATTTTTTATCCTGTGGTTAGGACTGATTGCTGTATTTCTTGCTATCACTACTTCTTATCTGTCTCATTTATATTTGCAGCAAGCTTGCCGATATCGAGATATGGTGACTGCAGCGTATTTGGCAGAGTCGGCACTTGTACAGAGCTGGGAGAAATTACAATTGATGGATTGGCAAGATATTCCTAACAGACGGGAACAAACCTGGGAGGATTCATATCATCTTACCGATGAAGGACAAGTGATCAAAGTCCGTTATGTAACAGAGAAAAGGCAAAAACCATATCGGGGAACCATTATAGCTATTGGTACGATAAAAAAAACAATGGTAAGCAGAACTTGTTCTTTAACGTATGATGTTGAAGTAATGGAAAACGATCGCCCCGTATTAACTATACGCAATATATCATATTAAGGAAGTGAGAAAATTGTGATATTGTCTCATAGAAGAAAAATTATTATTATGCCAGCTGAAAATTCGATTTATATGATATCGTATTATAAAAATTGGTATAGACGATGCAGTATGACAGAAGTACACATGTTTTCGTGCAATAATCCGGACTGGTTTAAAAGCAGTGAAAAAATTATGGTAGTAATTTCTCAATTATGTAAATCATATAAAGTACAACACTGCTGTGTTACGATTATTCTGGGAGGAGAAAAATTATTGCTGAAACGTATGCAGCTTCCTTCGAAGAAATATGCGGCAGCTTTCTCTGCCATGGAGTGGGATGAAATTGTCAATGATAATGGGAAAAAGCTATTTGATGTTGCTTATATCGGGCCTGCAGCAGATGGAATGAATCATGATTGGATGGCAGCCGTTTATCCGTATGATTTAATAATGGCTTTTTGCACGGCATTTAGACAGGAAGAAAATATAGTTGATATAATAGATACACTGCCAAGTCTTTTAAGCCGATTTTATAATGATTTGTCGGGTACCCTGTATTGTCAAACTGAAACGGGTACTCATATTTGTGTATATGATCAAGGAATACTTAATGCGTATCAGTGGTGTGATGGTATTCCTAAAGAGTTTTTGCGATGGATTGAAAATAATGAAAAAAAAGATATGCTGTACCGACCTTTGATGAAAATGAAAGAAAAATGGATCTTGCCTTGTATACAAAAAGACTGTCAAAAAAAGCTATCTAATTATCATTGGCAGTATCCAGCGGCGTTTTTCTTACCGTTGCTGTAGGAGAAGAGTGATATGCATTTTAATTTACTTCCGCAAGAAGAACGCTGCTGTCGCTGGAAACAGATAAAATATAATGCGGGTTTTTTAATAATTAGTATGATGGCTATGTCAGCCTTTTGCTTTGCTATTGTCGGTACTATATTTTCGGCACAAGTGGATAGACAGAAAATGTATTATACAGATCAGCTGCAGCCTGTTCAAACTTGGATTATACAGAATAATCAGGTTTGTGAGCAAATTACACGGGAGGCTTCCGGCATACAAAAAAATAACGCTGCCATATCTTCTTGGCCAGCTGTACTGGTTTGCCTGGCGGATACTAAACCGAACGATGTAGAGGTCCGGTCCTTACAAATTCGCCAAAAAAAGGTTTGTGTTAATGCTGTTACGTTGCAGGTGCCGCAAGTACAAGGGTGGCAGAAAAAACTTCAGAAGACAGCATTATTTACGACTGTTTCTGTTACCAGAATAAATCATCAAGAACCTAAGTCCATTGCTTTTGATTTGGAAATGGAGATAGCTGATGCTGCACTTAAGTCTGAAAATAACAAAACCTAAATATATAACGGCCTTCTGTTTTGTTTTATTTTTAACGAATATAGTATTTATGTGGCGTTGTTTTTATTGGTATAACACAAGCTGCTTATGGAAAAAAACGATACAAAGTTTGGAGGATTCAGCCAGCATGATGTCCTATGCGGAGGTAAAAGATGCAGCGTGGACAAGTAATTATACTGTCCCAAAAGAGATGCCGCTGACCATTTTACAGAGAGAAGCCGAAAAAAATGGTCTTTATCTGGAAACTATTCATATAAAAGAAGACCGTTCATATTTTTATGATATAGTATTAGAGGGAACTTATTATAGCCTTATATATTTTTTAAATGCAGTAGAAAAAGAGGCTCCTTGTATTAGAATAGAACTTCAATCCGTAGAAACAGGACAGGAAAATTTAAAAATAAAAATGACCGCATATATTTTAAGCGGGTTATAAAGAGATAAATACATGACGCTTTTTTCTGCTTTCGTTTAACCTTATTATAGGGAAGCAGAAAAAAGCGTTTTAATGATGTAATTATAAGAGAAAATTTGCTATAATTATAATATTAAGTATAAAAGCAAGTATAGAGACAAAAGTAAATTCAAGAAAGTAACGTTAGATGTGAAGGAGGGACGGCAGTGAAACGGAATATAGTCCTTGTGGGAATGATGGGGAGCGGCAAGAGCCATATAGGCCGCAAGCTTGCAGCGCGTCTCCAGTGGCAGTTTGTAGATACGGATCGCCGTATTGAACGATTTGTCGGAAAAAGCATTGCCGAATTTTATGCAGAACAAGGTGAGGCGGCTTTTCGTGAACGCGAATTAAATGTATTGCAGCAAGTAAGCCGTTATCATGAAGCAATTATATCTTTTGGCGGTAATTTTCCTATGAGTTTGGAATTGTACCGTGTTTTGCATCGTTTTGGATATATAGTGGCTTTACAGTCCGAACCATTTCGTGTGGAAGAGCGAGTGGGGCGTCATGTTGGCAAACGCCCGACAGTAGATTATGATAATCTGCATGAATTTGTCATGAAGATGATGGGAGAATGGCGGGAAATTTATCCGTATTGCGATTTTGTAGTGGATACAACGACTTTCAGTGCAGGACAGATTGTCGATAAAATTATTGAAAAAATAGAAGCGGATGAAATTGTGTTTGCATCCCGTGCACCGAAGGAGGAATGAAGTGATGATTACTAAATTAGGAATATTGACAAGCGGTGGTGATGCCCCCGGCATGAATCCGGCGATTCGCGGGGTCACTCGGTATGCATTAGATAAAGGCATTGCTGTCGAAGGTATTCTGCGCGGGTATGAAGGGCTGCTTCGCCAAGAAAGTATTTTATTGGACCAGCGTTCTGTTGGAGAAATCATTCATCGGGGAGGTACTATGCTGCGGACTGCACGCTGTGAAGCTTTTATTCATGAAGATGCTCAGCGTCAGGCAGTTGATTTTCTCCGCTCAAAAGAAATAGAAGCCCTTATTGTCGTTGGCGGCGACGGATCTATGAAAGGTGCACAATGTTTGAGCCGGCTGGGTATGCCTACTATTACGATTCCCGGCACAATTGATAACGACATGCCTGGCACAGAATATACATTGGGATTTGATACAGCTGTAAATACGGTACTGCAGTCTGTTAATAAAATCAGAGACACTGCTTATTCTCACGAACGCGTGGCAGTCGTGGAGGTCATGGGACGTCATGCCGGATTTATTGCCCTTCATGCCGGCATGGCTTCTGGGGCAGAAGCCGTTCTTGTACCGGAACATGATGTATCGTTAGAGGAACTTTGCAATCGGCTGTATGAATCGCATCAGCATAGAAAACTCAGCAGCATTGTTATTGTTGCGGAAGGTGCTATGAGTGGTTCCGATGTGGTATCTTATATCAAGGAACACACGTATTTAGAACCGAGCTTAACCGTTCTTGGATATGTGCAGCGCGGCGGGGCTCCGACGGCATTAGATGCCATATTGGCAGGCCTTTTTGCACAAAAAGCCGTAGACTGTTTGTGCCAAGGTACAGTCAATGTAGTTATCGGACTTTTACAGAATCGGCTGGTAGCGACACCTTACACGGAAACAGACAGAATGCATTTTTCAATTGATGATAATATGTATAACTTACTGCATCAACTGGGAAAATAACTATATAAATGTGTATATCCGGCAGCGTGGACTAGTAATGTAAATATATTAATTGACATTGTATAATAATGTATTTATAATAGAAATGTTGTTTGTTGGACTTTTTCATTTATATGAGGAGTGTTGTTCATGAGCTTTGATTTTAATCTAATTGTGCAATCTCTGCCGCTTTTGCTGGAAGGTGCTCTTGTCACAATTGAGATTACGGCTATTGCCGTAAGTATCGGCTTTCTGCTTGGTTTGTTTGTTAGTATCTGCAGGTTATCAGGGGTGAAAATTGTTCAATTTATCGCTGTATCCTACGTCAATATTATTCGCGGCACACCTATGCTGGTTCAGATTTTTCTGATTTACTTTGCACTTCCTATGATTGTCGGGCAGCGTATTGATCCTTTCGTTGCTGCCGTTGCTGCTTGTTCTATCAACAGCGGGGCTTACGTTTCAGAAATTTTTCGTGCAGGTATTCAATCGGTTGATAAAGGACAAATGGAAGCTGGACGGTCTCTGGGATTATCTTGGGGACAGACGATGCAGTATGTTATTCTGCCGCAGGCTTTCAAGCACGTTATTCCACCGTTGGGAAATGAATTTATTTCTATGACGAAGGAAACCTCGCTGGTATCGGTAATTGGTTTCGAAGAATTGACGCGCCGCGGGCAGCTTATTATTGCCAAAACATACGGGTCCTTTGAAATATGGATCACTGTTGCTGCAATATATCTTGTTATGACCTTTGGTATTGCCCGTTTAGTGAGTTATTTGGAACGGAGGTTTGCAACCGATGATAGAAATTAAGGATTTGAGAAAAAACTTTGGTTCTCTCCAGGTTCTCAAGGGCATCAATCTGACGATTCACGATAAAGAAGTAGTTGTTATTATTGGTCCTTCCGGGTCGGGGAAAAGTACGATACTTCGCTGTATAAATTATTTGGAACCACCGACTTCCGGAGAGATTTCTGTTGATGGTCTCAGTATGAATGATACAAAGAGTATTAATGCCATACGTATGGAAGTGGGAATGGTGTTCCAGCGGTTTAATTTGTTCCCGCATATGACGGTTCTTAATAATATTACACTGTCTCCTATCAAGACTCGCCATATTTCGCGGAAAGAAGCGGAAGAATCAGCGATTCAGCTGTTGCAGAAAGTAGGTCTTGAAGATAAAAAGGATGCATATCCTGAAATGTTGTCCGGTGGACAGCAGCAGCGTGTGGCGATTGCCAGAGCGCTGGCCATGAAACCTAAATTTATGTTGTTTGATGAACCGACATCTGCCTTGGATCCGGAAATGGTCCGTGAAGTTCTTGATGTTATTAAAGATCTGGCTAAAGAAGGCATGGCGATGGCTATTGTGACACATGAAATGGGATTTGCCAGAGAAGTGGCAGATCGTGTTTTATTTATTGATGAAGGCGTTATTATGGAAGAAGGAAAACCGGACGATTTATTCTTTCATCCACAGGAAGAACGGACAAAATTATTTTTGTCAAAAATATTGTGAGTCTATTGGCACCCTTTTGGGTGCCTTTTACATTGACACTGCTTATTGTTTTTGATACAATTTATATGTATTCAATGAATTAATACATCAACGGGGAGATGCAGGCATGAATATATGTTTATGGACTGGAGATATGCGGTTTATAAATTCATGCACTGGCAGTCTATCTAGATGAATACGTTCCCAAGGGTGATTTGTGTCACTTTTGGGTTTTTTATTTTCTAAGGAGGGATTGTTTTGAAAGTCGGATTGGTTATGGGAAGCGATTCAGATTTTCCTATTATGAAAAAAGCCTTGGATGTATTCAAGGAATTTGATGTTGCATGTGAAGTACTGTTAGCTTCGGCGCATCGTACACCGGCGGTAGTTAAAGACTTTGCAGCAGATGCAAGAGACCGCGGGCTCAGCTGTATTATAGCCGGAGCAGGTGCTGCTGCGCATTTGCCGGGAGTAATTGCCAGTTTTACGACCTTACCTGTTATTGGAGTACCTATTGATGCGACGAGTTTGAAAGGAATGGACGCATTGCTGGCTATTGTGCAAATGCCATCTGGTATGCCTGTGGCTACTATGGCTATTAACGGTGCAAAAAACGCAGCATTATTCGCTATTCAGATTGGAGCTGCCAATGATCCGGCCTTAGCTGCAAAATATAAGACATATCGTGAAGATATGGCGGCACAGGTTATTGCTAAAAATAAAAAATTACAAGAATCTTTAGAAAATAATTAATAACAGGAGGGGCACATGTTATACGATCCGATTTGGGACAAACGGCATGAAGAATGTGGTGTATTGGGGATTTTAGATAAAAGCATGGATATTCCTCGGTATGTATACTGGGGTTTATTTGCTTTACAGCATCGCGGACAGGAAAGCGGTGGTATTGCTGTTTCCACGGATGACGGCATCAAAACATTTCGCGGTATGGGATTGGTAAGTAATATTTTTGCTGATGGAGTACCCGAGGTTGAAGGACATATCGGTATCGGACATGTCCGCTATTCGACAACGGGATCTAATAATCCGGCAAATATCCAGCCGCTCACGGTCTATACCTCTAAGGGGCAGGTTGCGCTGGCGCATAATGGGAATTTGACGAATACGCGTACCTTGCGTACGGAATTAGATGATGGGGGCGCTACTTTTCAAACGACAATGGATAGTGAAATTATTGTTAATTTGATTAGCCGCAGCCGTAAGGATACAGTAGAAGAACAAATCATGGAAAGCATGAACCGTATTCAAGGTGCATATGCACTTGTTATTATGACAAAGAATAAATTATTTGGCGTTCGTGACCCTTATGGATTTCGTCCACTCTGCATAGGCCGGACAACTAACGGAGGCTGGGTGCTTTCGTCGGAAACTTGTGGTCTTGATGCCATTGGTGCTTCTTTTGTACGGGATGTGCAGCCGGGAGAAATGGTATCCATTACAGAAAGTGGTATTACCTCTACGTTTTTTGCCAAAGCGGATCGCAAACAAATTTGTTCTTTTGAATACATTTACTTTGCTCGTCCCGACAGTGTTATTGATGGACAAGATGTATATCAAGCACGTCTTGCTATGGGACGTGAAATGGCTAAAGAAACACAGTATGATGCGGATCTTGTCATTTCTGTTCCGGACAGCGGCAATACAGCAGCCATTGGATATGCCATGGAATCGGGCATTCCTTTTAATCACGGACTTATCAAAAATCGATATATGGGGCGTACCTTTATAAAACCGAATCAAAAGCAGCGGGAACTCGCGGTACGGATGAAATTAAATGTCGTTAAATCGGTTGTAAAGGGAAAACGCATCGTAATGGTGGATGATTCTATTGTTCGCGGTACGACCAGCGGCATTATCTGTAAATTGCTGCGTGAAGCAGGTGCGAAAGAAGTAAATATGTGCGTATCTGCACCGCCTATCATGTATCCCTGTTTCTATGGCATCGATACATCGGTACGCAAAGAACTTATTGCGGCGACACTTAGTGTGGAAGAAATACGTAAGTTTATAGGTGTTGACCAACTCCATTTTATTTCTATAGATGGGCTTTGCCGCGCAATTCCTAATATTCCGCGGGAGGATATGTGTCTGGCTTGCTTTAATAATGACTATCCGACGGATATTCCGGCGGCGAACGAGAAAGGAGAAAAATATGCTCTCGAAGTCAACAAATGATAAAGGTTTGACCTATGCTGATGCTGGTGTAGATATTGATGCCGGAAATAAGGCTGTAGAATTGATGAAGGACTCAGTAAAAGCAACATATCGCCCGGAGGTTCTGGGTGATCTTGGTGGATTTGGCGGACTTTTTTCTCTATGTGAATCCGGACTGCAGCATCCTATTCTCGTAAGCGGCACAGATGGTGTAGGAACTAAGCTTCGTCTGGCCATTATGATGAATAAGCATGATACGGTAGGACAGGACTGTGTAGCCATGTCTATTAACGACGTGCTTGTACAAGGTGCGGAACCTCTATTCTTTCTTGACTACATTGCTGTCGGTAAGCTTGATCCTATTCAGGTAGCGACTATTGTCAAGGGAGTTGCACATGCATGTGAGGAATCGGGCTGTGCACTTTTGGGCGGTGAAACTGCTGAAATGGCTGGCTTTTATGCCAAAGATGACTATGATTTAGCTGGGTTTGGCGTCGGTATTGTCGATCGCAGCAAACTTATTACCGGTGAAAAGCTGACAGCAGGTGATGTTCTTATCGGACTTCCTTCGACGGGTATTCATTCCAATGGATTCTCCCTGGTTCGTAAAATTGTTTTTGAACGCCAAAAATTAGATTTGCAGGAATATATAGAGGAACTTCATATGTCTCTTGGAGAATGCCTGCTTACACCTACCCGGTTATATCCGAAACCGTGTTTGCCGATTATTCGCAATTTCGATGTAAAAGGTATGGTGCATATTACTGGCGGCGGTTTTTATGAAAATATTCCCCGCGTTTTCCCTAAGGGGAAAAAATTAGGGGTGGAAATTGATGTGACCGCTTGGCCTCAGCTTCCTATTTTTGAACTGCTGCAAAAGTGGGGCGGTGTTGATGACCGTGAAATGTATCGCACCTTTAACATGGGTATTGGCATGATCATGATGGTTGCCAAGGAAGAGGCAGATGCGGTAATGGCCGATTTGGCAAAACGTAATGAAAAGGCGTATTATATCGGCACTGTTGTGGAATCCGACGTGCCGGTTACTTTGCGGGGAGGCGCTTTCGATGACTAAGCGTATGGCTATTTTTGCTTCCGGCCGCGGGTCAAATGCTGAAGCGCTTTACGATGCGATCAAAGCTGGTAAAATTAATGCTGAAATTGTTGTTCTTGTCAGTGATATTCCTGATGCACCTGTGTTGGAAAAAGCTGAAAAATGGAATATTCCTGCAATTATTGCCGATCGCAAACAATTTTCATCTAAAGAGAAATTTGAAGATTTTATACTAGACCAAATAAAGCCGTATCAGCCTGATTTGATAGCACTGGCTGGTTTTATGCGTCTTTTGAGCGGACGTTTTATTTCTCATTATGAAAGTCGCATTATTAATATTCATCCGGCACTGCTTCCGTCTTTCAAAGGACTTCATGCACAACGTCAAGCTGTAGAAGCCGGGGTGAAAGTGGCAGGATGCACGGTGCACTTTGTAGAGGCGGATATGGATGCTGGTCCCATCATTGCGCAGACCGTTGTTCCTGTTATGGAGGATGATACGGAAGATACATTGGCGGCGCGTATACTTACAGTGGAACATCCTACTTTTGTGAAGGCCGTAGCGCTGTTTTGTGAAGACAAGCTCGAAATTAACGGGCGGGTAGTACGTGGAGCATAGATAAAGGAGAGATAGGGCAATGAAGGTAAAACGCGCGCTTGTAAGCGTATCAGATAAAACAGGAGTTGTTGCATTAGGCAAAGCTTTGACCGATATGGGAATTGAAATCATTTCTACAGGGGGGACCATGCATGCTCTTAAAGAAGCAGGTATCCCAGTTATGGCGGTTCAGGACGTTACGGGGTTTCCGGAAATGATGGGTGGCCGTGTTAAAACGCTGCATCCTAAAATTCATGGCGGTATTTTGGCAATCCGTGATAATCCGGACCACGTACAGGCTATGAAGGAACATGGCATTGTTGGTATTGATCTTGTTGTTGTCAATTTATATCCCTTTCAGCAGACGATTGCTAAGCCAGGAGTTACGCTTCCTGAAGCGATTGAAAATATTGATATAGGTGGCCCCTGCATGGTTCGGGCTTCAGCCAAAAATAATAAATATGTAGCTATTGTTACGAATCCGGCAAAATATGATGAAATTATTGCCATCCTTAAAAAAGATGGAGAATTTACAGATGAATATCGGCTGGAACTGGCACAAGAAGCATTTCATCATACGGCGGTTTATGACACCGCAATCGCTGCATATCTTGCCAAGCAGATTGGCAAGAAGGAGGTCTAATATGAAGGTAGCGGTTATTGGCAGCGGGGGGCGTGAACATACACTGGTATGGAAATTGGCACAAAGTCCTAAGGTAGAAGAATTATATGTTATTCCCGGCAGTGCTGCCATGGAGGATATGGCTATTTGCGTACCTATTCAAGTATCAGATTTGAATGGGATTACAGACTATTGTAAAATGCAGCATATTGATATGGTGGTGGTGGGCCCTGAAGTTCCTTTGACGCAGGGATTGACAGATATTTGTGAACAAGCGGGGATTGCTGTGTTCGGACCTAATAAGGATGCGGCCCAATTGGAAGGTTCTAAGGTATTTGCTAAAAATCTTATGAAAAAATACCATGTTCCGACAGCCTCGTATGCTTCTTTTGAACAGGGCGAAGATGCTAAGGAATATATTCGCGGGCAAGGTGCTCCGATTGTTGTTAAAGCCGATGGACTGGCTGCCGGCAAAGGAGTAGTAGTTGCATCAACCGTAAAAGAAGCAGTGGATGCTGTTAATGCGATTATGGAAGATAGAGTTTTTGGCGAAGCCGGCGGAAAAATTGTTATTGAAGAATGCATGGTAGGTGAGGAAGCCAGTCTTCTTGCCTTTGTTGACGGAAAAACGATCGTACCTATGATTGCCGCACAAGACCATAAACGTATTTTTGATAAGGACAAGGGGCCTAATACGGGTGGCATGGGAGCATATGCTCCGGCACCGGTATTGACACCGGAATTGCAAAAAGAAGTGGAGCAAAAAATCCTGAATCCCGTGGTACAGGGATTGGCGCAGGAAGGTATTACGTATAAGGGGTGCTTATATGCCGGCCTTATGATGACGGCAGAAGGGCCTAAGGTTGTTGAATTCAACTGTCGTTTTGGTGATCCGGAAACGCAGGCTGTATTGCCGCTGCTGGATAGTGATTTAGCAGATATTATGTATGCTTGCGCAAAGGGGAAACTCGAACCGTCCATGGTAAAATGGAAAAATGCATTTTCTTGCTGCGTTATCATGGCATCCAAAGGATATCCAGCCTCTTCTCATAGAGGGGATATCATTTCCGGTCTTGAAAATGTAGAAAAAGAAAATGTTGTTGTATTCCATTCCGGAACAGTAAAACGGGATGCTGCATTTCAAACAAATGGTGGTCGTGTTTTGGGGGTAACAGCAGTAGCTGAAACCTTGCCAATGGCTATTCGGAAAGCGTATGAAAATGTGGAACATATTTCTTTTCCCGGTATGCAATATAGAAAAGATATAGGGGCTAAAGGGCTGCGGCACTTAAAGTAAATACGATCATAAGCTATGAAAGCTGCCTTTTATTATATGAGGCAGCTTTTATTACAGGAGGGATATGCATGGAATATCGGATCGAAAAAGATTCAATGGGTGAAATTAAAGTACCGTCGGATAAATTGTGGGGAGCGCAGACACAGCGCAGTTTTGAAAACTTTCGTATTGGTACGGAAAAAATACCATTGGAAATGGTAGGTGTTTTCGGCTATTTAAAAAAAGCAGCAGCTATGGTTAATGAAGCATTAGGAGAGATTGATGCGGATCGGGCGAATGCCATTATTGCTGCTTGTGATGAAGTACTGCGGCATAAATTAGATGATAATTTTCCGCTTTCCGTATGGATGACAGGCAGTGGAACACAATTTAATATGAATGTAAATGAAGTAGTAGCACATCGTGCGATGCAGCTGCTGCAGTCGGAAGGAAAAGAAATTAAAATTCATCCCAATGACCATGTTAATCATTCCCAAAGTTCCAATGATATTTTTCCTACAGCGCTTCATGTAGCCGGTGTATTGCTGGTCAAACAACAACTGTTTCCTGCGATGGAAGAACTGTATGCAACATTGCAGGCTAAATCGGTAGAATACAAAGATATTGTAAAAATAGGCCGCACACATCTGCAAGATGCAACTCCGCTGACATTGGGACAAGAAATTTCCGGCTGGGCCCGCATGATTTCAAGAAATAAGGAAATGATTACATTGGGAATTGATTTCCTGCGTGATCTAGGTATGGGAGGAACGGCTGTCGGGACGGGCATTAATTGTCCGGAAGGGTTCGACTGCAAAGTAGCGGAACAAATCAGTTGTCTTACAGGAGAAGAGTTTCACACGGCACCTAATAAATTTCATTCTCTTACGAGCAAAGATGAACTTGTTGTGGTACATGGGATGCTTAAAGCGTTAGCAGCAGATCTAATGAAAATTGCCAATGATATCCGATGGCTGGCCAGTGGTCCGCGCTGCGGCATTGGGGAACTCACAATTCCTGAAAATGAACCGGGAAGTTCTATTATGCCGTCCAAAGTCAATCCGACACAGTGTGAAGCTGTGACGATGGCAGCGGTCCAGGTAATGGGAAATGATGCGGCTATGGGAATTGCTGCCAGTCAAGGGAATTTCCAGCTTAATGTATTTATGCCGGTTATAGCCTATAATATGATCCAATCGATTCGGCTTTTAAGTGACTGCATGCATTCTTTTAACGATCATTGTGTAAAGGGAATACAACCGAATTATAAAAAAATTGATTATAATCTGCATCAATCGTTGATATTAGTTACGGGACTCGTTCCGCTTGTCGGATATGATAAAGCCTGCTCTATTGCAAAAAAAGCAGCAAAAGAAGGATTGACACTGCGTGAATCGGCAGTTGCCACCGGCTGGGTTACACAAGCGGAATTTGATACACATATGAATCCCTCACAATTGGCAGGCATTAAAAAAGACAATCAATAAAGGAAAAAATATGTTCCTTTATTATTTTAATAGGAAGTGAACAATATGTTTTATAGTAAAAAAATGACAGTGGTTGCGGCGGCTTGTTTTATCATGAGTGTTTCCGGTACTGTTCTGGCAGCCCCGGCGGCATCTCCGGAATCGGTCAAAGGGAGTCAACGAACAGAAATACAGGCAACACAGCAGGAGCTTGCCAAAGAAGAAATGATGAGTCTTCTTTGGATGCGTTCGGCAGCGGAGTACAGAGCACTTTGCTATCAAGGCTATAATACAGCTATGGCACAGGTTGATACGGCATTGGCCGATCCCAGCCGCAAAGGAAAACCGTTAGCGATTGTCCTTGATTGTGATGAAACCGTGGTGGATAATATCGGCGGCATGAGTGAAAGTGCTTCGGCAGGAAATGGTTTGTATACCAGCGCCTGGTGGCGGGACTGGATTCATGAGGCGCGTTCCGGCGCTATGCCGGGAGCGGCAAACTTTCTTAATGAAGTACATCGGAAGGGCGTTTCTATTTTTTATGTATCGAATCGATTTGCCCATATCAATTATGCGGCAACTGTGAAAAATTTGAAAGAATTGAATTTTCCATCGGTAGATAAAGAGCATTTGCTGTTAATGACAAATACAACAGATAAGCAACCACGGTTTGATTCGGTAGCGGCTAAATATGATGTGATTGTCTATATGGGAGATAATGCCGGTGATTTGCCGTTGCATACCGATGGTACATCGATGGTGCAGCGCAATAGGATTATTGATGAACATCAGGCTGATTTTGGCATAAAATATATCGTATTTCCCAATCCGGCTTATGGTAGCTGGGTCGGTGCTATGGCTAAAGGGTATTTTTCTCTGACACCGCAGGAACGGGAACAGGTGAATCGTTCTATTCTGCTTAAAAAAACAACGATAAATTAATCTGCAGCATAAAAAAACAGGCCGTATTACAGGCCTGTTTTTTATGCTGTTATTTTCCTTCGTAGTAATACCGCGTCCACATAGTAACTTCTGAAAGAGAAGGGTGGGGCGTCATCGATTCTCCCATTGTTATAACCGAATGAGGGTCCAGATTTCTTGTCAATTTTTTATGACGCAGCATTTTCACGGCAGGGGAAGCGATTTCTTCATGTAGTACTTCCACAGTAAGCTGTCCACAGCTGAGAAGATTGATGAAAGGCTGGAGAAGTATAGAGGCTTGCGGCCCGATGATGTGAACTCCTAATATGTTTTTCGTTTTTTTGTCGATCACAAGCTTAACGAAGCCATCATTGGAGTCGCCTGGTTCGTAACCCATAGCGTACCCCTTGGCAGAAGCTGAAAAATGATTAATGGCAATGTCGATCTCATAATTTGCGTTACGTGCCTGTTTTTCCGTCAGTCCTACGTGAGCAGCTTCCGGGTAGGTATAGGTTACAGCTGGAACTGTTTCGTACTGAGCCCAGCGCCAGGTATCCGGTTCGTTTCCCGAAAAAATATTGTGCGCAATAATTTCTGCTTCGTAATTGGCTTTGTGACGGAAGGGGGCCAGACCGTTTACATCGCCAAGCGCCCAAATATCTTCGGCACTCGTTTCAAGGAATTCATTGGTGTTTATATATCCGCGCTTATCCAGTGATATATCCGTATGTTCCAGGTGAAGCAGATCGGTCATAGGCACAATGCCGGGAGCAATAAGAATTTCCTGAGCCGATACTTCTTGTTCTTCTCCGGTAGTACGATTGCGGAAGGAGAGAATTTTTTTATCTTTTTCCATATGTACAAACACCGTATCTTGATTGAGAAAGACTTGAATGCCATAACGATGAAAAGCATCCAGAACATATTGCGATATAGATTCATCTTCTTTTGGCAACAGGCGAACATTGTGCTGCACGATAGTTACTTTTGTTCCGGCAGCATCAAATACATGAGCAAATTCACAGCCGATAGGGCCGCCCCCTACGATGATAAGGCTTTTATAAGGTTGCGGTGGATAGTTGGTGCCGAATAAGGATTCGGATGTAATGTAACCTGTTTCCTCTAAGCCGGGAAGAGCCGGTACGTTGGTGCGGGCACCAATGCCGAGAATGATTTTGCTGCCGCTGATTTCAGCTGCTGAACCATCATTCATTTCAATATGGAGAGACTTTTTATCAATAAAAGAAGCCGTTCCTTCATAAATATCGATGGTAGGCATAGCTGCATAATACTCTTTGACGGCATGACTTTCGTCTACCTTTTTCCATAAACGTTTGGAAACAACCTGCCAGTCCATACGGACATGCTCAGAAAGAACGCCGATTTGCGAAGCTTCGCGAAATTCTCGTATATAATTAGCCGCTGTTACCATGATTTTTGTGGGAATGCAGCCGCGGTTGAGACAGGTACCGCCGAAGCGTCCTCTTTCAATGATTGCGATTTTTAAGCCTTGGCGGGCGGCAGCATCAGCGACGATGTTGGCAGCCCCTGTGCCGATGATGATGACATCATAATTTTTCATAGTGATTCTCCTTTCCATACGATTTTAGTATACCTTAATGGGTGGAGATTTTACAAGGCATCCATAGCGATTTATTATACTCTTTTAGCAAGGAACAGGAACGATGGACCCGCTTTTTTGACATATAAAGTGAATTATATATAAGGGACGCAGCTGCCGGACCGGAGTGCTTTACATCAACAGCGGGATAGTGTATAATACATATGTCGTACGGGTGCCAGGTGTGTCGAAGACTCCGACGCTCACTTAGCATTTTGCGAATACTATTTTATTGGAGGAAACAACTATGTTAAATGTAGAAGAAAAGAAAGAACTTATTGCCAAATACGGCGCAAATGAAAATGATACGGGATCCCCGGAAGTGCAGGTAGCTCTTTTGACCAGCCGCATTATCTATTTAACGGAACATCTTCGCAGCCACAAAAAGGATCATGCATCCCGCCGCGGTTTGCTGAAGCTTGTAGGTCAGCGCCGCAACTTGCTGGAATACTTGAAAAAGCATGATTTGAACCGGTATCGTGCAATTATCGAAAAACTGAACTTGCGTAAATAATCTTGCCCATTTAAGGCCGATGCGTATGCATCGGCCTTTTTCGCTGATAAAAAAAATTTTATTACCGGAGAAAAGATAAAAGGCCTATAATTTACTTTCATATAAACTTATTTAATGGTAAAATTATAATGTTAAGATTAAAATTTTGAATGGATTAGAGGAGGAATTGGAATGGAAAAAGTATTCCAAATGGATTTCGCCGGCCGCCCGCTGATTATTGAAACGGGTAAGTTGGCAAAGCAGGCCAGCGGTGCTGCATTGGTACGATATGGTGATACAGCAGTACTTGTTACGGCTACTGGCTCAAAGGATGCAAGACCGGATGCGGATTTTTTCCCGTTAACCGTTGATTATGAAGAAAAAATGTATTCCGTAGGGAAAATTCCCGGCGGTTTTATTAAACGAGAAGGGAAACCACCTGAATCGGCTACATTATTTGCTCGTCTTATTGATCGTCCGATTCGCCCGCTGTTCCCTAAAACGTATCGTCATGATGTCCATGTAGTTGCTTATGATATGTGTGTAGACCCGGACAATGCGCCGGAAGTAGCCGCCATGATCGGGGCTTCCGTATCATTGGCGATGTCCCAGTTGCCTTGGGCTGGTCCGATTGCCGGCGTCCGTGTAGGCCGTGTGGATGGTCAGTTTGTAGCCAATCCGACAGTGGCACAGAATGAAGTCAGTGATATGGATATTGTGGTAGCCGGTACAAAAGATGCTATCCTTATGGTAGAAGGGGGAGCCAAACAAGTTCCGGAAGCAGATATTCTGGATGCTATCATGTTTGCTCATGAAGAAATCAAAAAGGTTGTTGAATTCCAAAATAGTTTTCTTGATGAAATCAGCGTGCCTAAGCAGGAATTTGTGGAAGCAGAACCGGATGCAGATATTGTAGAAGCTGTCCATGCGTATGGTGAAGCGGCTATGAAGGAAGCTATCTGTGATGCTGATAAAATGGCTCGTGAAGAAAAAATGAATGCTGTAGAAACTGATATTTATGAACACTTTGCAGATATCTATCCGGATAATGAAAAGGAAGTTGCTGAAATTGCCCAGAAAATGATCAAGGAAATTGTTCGTCATATGATTGCTGTAGATAAGATTCGTCCGGATGGCCGACGTGTCGATGAAGTTCGTCCTGTCAGCTGCGAAGTGGGCCTTTTCAAACGGACTCATGGTACGGGATTGTTTACGCGCGGACAGACACAGGTATTGAGTATTGCTACGGTGGCACCGCTGTCCGAAGCACAGCACATCGATGGAGTGGGTACGGAAACAGAACGCCGTTATATGCATCATTATAATTTTCCGTCGTTCTGCGTGGGAGAAACCAAATCCTCCCGTGGACCGGGACGCCGGGAAATCGGTCATGGCAAATTAGCTGAACGGGCACTGACACAGGTTATGCCAACAGAAGAAGAATTTCCGTATGCTATCCGCGTTGTATCGGAAGTTCTTGAATCGAATGGTTCCAGTTCGATGGGCAGTGTGTGCGGCAGTACGCTGGCACTGATGGATGCAGGAGTACCTATTCAAGCTCCCGTTGCCGGTGTAGCTATGGGGCTTGTTACCAAGGGAAATGACTTTACTATCCTGACGGATATTCAAGGGATGGAAGATGCCCTGGGCGATATGGACTTTAAAGTAGCGGGGACCCTGCAAGGTGTTACCGCGATTCAGATGGATATCAAAATCAAAGGTCTCAGCCGTGAAATATTGCAGCAGGCATTAAAACAGGCTCATGAAGGCCGTATCTTTATTATGGGAAAAATGCTTGAAGCGATTCCGGAATCAAGAAAAGAAATGTCACCGTATGCACCGCGTATTATCACCATGCATATTAATCCGGATAAAATCCGCGATGTCATTGGACCTGGCGGCAAGATCATTAAAAAGATCACCGAAGAAACAGGTGCTAAGATTGACATTGATGATACGGGCGTTATATATATCGCATCAGTCGATGCAGAAGGCGGTTTAAAGGCACAGGATTGGGTGAAACGTCTGACTCAGGATGTCGAAGTAGGCAAAACATATGTAGGGAAAGTAACTCGAATCATGGCTTTTGGTGCTTTTGTTGAAGTATTGCCGGGAAAAGAAGGGTTAGTCCATATCTCCCAGCTTGCCAAAGAACGGGTAGAAAAAGTTGAAGATGTAGTAAATATCGGTGATGAAATCATGGTCAAATGTGTGGAAATTGACGGACAGGGCCGTATCAATTTGTCGCGCAAGGCATTGCTGCCGGGATGTGAAAATGAAGATACTTCTTCTTTTCACCGTGATCGCGACCGCGGTCCCCGCAGTAATCATAGTCCCCGCGGCAATCGGGAATACCGTGACAGAAAGTAAGGTGTGAGTTATGGAAGGAAGAGGTTTTGAAATTGTAACGACATATGCCGGGAAACATATTCATCTGCCTGTCCGCAAGACAGCGGCAAGTGCGGGCTACGATATAGAAGCAGCGGAGGATACGGTCCTTGCTCCGCAGGCTGTAACTATTGTGCCGACAGGATTGAAAGCCTACATGGAAGCCGATGAATATTTGGCAATTCATATCCGCTCGGGTATTTCTATTAAGAACGGACTGATGCTTGTCAACAGCGTGGGTGTCATCGACAGCGACTATTACAATAATCCCGATAATGAAGGTCATATTATGATCGCCTATTACAATACCCAGTCTGAACCCTTTTCTATTGCAAAGGGCGAACGTATTGGACAGGGAATATTTGTAAAATATTTGATTACGCGCGATGATCAGGCACAAGGCAGCCGTATTGGCGGTTTTGGCAGTACTGGATTGCGGTAAGGAGCAAATAGCATGAGTATCAGTGTTGAAAAAATGATTGACCGCAAAGAAATTATGACTGGCCGCGTCCTTCATGTAACCGTGGACACGGTCCGGATCAACGACAGTGATATTACCTCTACGCGGGAAGCGGTCTGGCATCATGGTGCCAGCGCTATCCTGCCGCTTACCGATGATGGCAGAATCATCCTTGTTCGACAGTATCGGTATGCGGCTTCGCAGCCGATGCTTGAAGTTCCGGCCGGGAAAATCGAGATGGATGGTGAAAATCCTGATATTTGTGCGTCCCGTGAATTGGAAGAAGAGGCCGGCGTCACATGCGATGAACTGATTTCTTTGGGGTTTGTATATACATCACCGGGGTTTTGTGATGAAAAGATTTATTTATATCTGGCAAGGCAATTAAAGCAAAGCAAACAGCATCTCGATGAGGATGAGTTTGTAAATCTGGAACGGTATACGCCAAAAGAAATGGAACAGCTTATTCTTGACGGCGGCATTATTGATGCTAAAACGATTGCTTGTTTTGCAAAAGCTCGGCCCTATCTGCGGGGAGTATGATTTCCAGGAGGCGGTTCTGATGAACTTCAAACGGATGATTGTTATTGTTATGGACAGTGTGGGAGCAGGCCATGCTCCGGATGCGGCAGCTTTCGGCGACGAAGGAGCGAATACGTTGGAACATATCGATGCAGCCGTAGAAGGAATGCATATACCGAATCTGCTTCGCCTGGGTCTAGGAAATATAGTGAAATTACAGCAGCATACGGATCATGTGGTCGGCTCTTACGGTGTAATGAGGGAAATCTCTGCCGGTAAGGATACGACCAGTGGTCATTGGGAAATGATGGGGAATCCGGTCGAAAGACCATTCCCCGTTTTTTATCATGCATTTCCTGCGGAGTTGCTGCAGACTTTTACGGAAAAGACCGGACATTCTTATATCGGGAATGAAATAGCGTCAGGAACAGAAATTATTGAACGACTGGGACCGGAACATTTCCGTACCAAGGCCCCCATCGTGTATACATCAGCGGATAGTGTATTCCAAATAGCGGCACACACAGATGTCATACCGCTGGAGGAACTCTACCGTATTTGTGAAATTACTCGCAGGCAGGTGTGTGTAGGTCCGTATGAGTGCGGACGAATTATTGCACGGCCTTTTATTGGCGTTCAGGGAAATTTTATTCGGACGGGAGACCGCCGCGATTACAGTCGTATGCCTGAACGAAAAATGGTGTTTTCTTATGCCTCCGAAGCGGGCCTTATGGCCGTTGGTATTGGGAAAATCGGTGATATTTATGCCCATATAGGACTTACGGAATCGTATCATACGGCTGACAACAAGGAAGGAATGCAGGTTTTGAGTCAACAGCTGCAAGGACACCATAGGGATGCAGGAATCATTATGGTAAACTTGGTTGATTTTGACAGTATGTACGGACATCGACGCAATCCGGCAGGCTACGGGCGGTGTATTGAGGAATTTGACCAAGCATTAGGTACTTTGCTGCCGCAGTTAAATGAGGACGATGTCGTATTGATTACAGCAGATCATGGAAATGATCCTACGTGGACGGGAACGGACCATACAAGAGAACAAGTTCCGCTGCTCGTATACAGCCCGGCATTACAGCAGACGGCAGACCTGGGAGTACGTACTACGTATGCGGATTTGGGACAAACGATCATGGAAAATTTCAAATTGCAAAAATTAACCTTCGGGACAAGTTTCCTGCAGCACCTGAAATAATTGTTTCATAGTGAGGTGAATACGGTGTGGCCTATTGATTGTATTGAACATAAACGAGATGGATTAGTACTGACAGCGTCAGAAATCGATCGCTTTATTCATGACTATACACAGGGGAAAATCACAGATTATCAAGCAGCAGCGTGGCTGATGGCGGTATATCTCAACGGAATGACCGCCGAAGAAACGACAGAGCTTACGAAGGCGATGTCTCATTCCGGGGATGTCGTGGATTTGTCCTCTGTTTCCGGAATCAAAGTAGATAAACATAGTACCGGAGGCATTGCGGATACGACAACCCTTATTGTGGCACCTTTGGTTGCGGCAGCAGGTGTACCCGTAGCTAAAATGAGCGGGCGCGGCTTGGGCTTTACGGGAGGTACGATCGATAAACTGGAATCGATTCCCGGATTTCGCACGGAACTGACACAAACAGAATTTCTGGAGCAAGTTCGGCGGATCGGTATTTCCGTTATCGGCCAATCTGCAAAAATAGCACCGGCTGATAAACTTTTGTATGCATTGCGTGACGCAACAGGAACCGTTGCGAGTATTCCCCTTATTGCCAGTTCCATAATGAGCAAAAAAATAGCATCCGGAGCAGATGCTATCGTTCTGGATGTCAAATATGGCGATGGCGCATTCATGAAGACCTGTGAAGAAGCACGGAAACTGGCTCATACGATGGTACAGATAGGAAAACTGGCACACCGGCCTACGACCGCGGTTATTACCTCGATGGAAGCTCCGCTGGGAACTGCTATCGGCAACAGTCTTGAAGTAGATGAAGCAGTAGAAGCCTTGTCAGGACATGGCGGCAAGCGGCTCATGACAGTCGTGGAAGCGATTGGGGCGCAGATGCTCGTCATGGGACAAAAAGCAAAAACAGAAGCAGAAGGACGTAAACGTATACAGCAGTTGGTAGCCTCCGGCGCCGGACTTGCAAAATTTAAGCAGTTTGTAGGAGCGCAGCACGGAAGCGTATCCTGGATCGGGAAGCGTCCACTGACAAAAGCGCCGAAGGTATTTACGGCAGTCTCCACGGAAAGCGGATATATTACGGCGATTCATGGCAGGGCACTGGGTGCTGTCGCGATGACCATGGGAGCCGGCCGTGCCCGCAAGGAGGACACCGTGGATCCCGTAGTAGGTATCCGGTTGTTCAAAGAAGTATATGATGAAATACACGCCGGAGAAGTCTTGTTTACCTTGTACGGCAATGCACGCGCCGATATGCAGACGCTGGCACAGCAATGTGCGGACCAGATTATTGTAGAAGCAACACCTTGCAGGGATCAGAAACCCGTTGTAAGTGAAATAATTACAGAGTAATGAGGATATATGTATGAAAATGAATCGTCAAGTTCCCGTAGAAAAAGGGAAAACCTATACAATAGAAATAAAAAGCCTTGGCTCTAATGGCGAAGGCATTGGAAGATATGAAGATTTTACAGTTTTTGTTCCGTTTGCTCTGCCGAAGGAAACGGTGGAAGTACGAATCGAATTTGTAAAAAAGCAATATGCCACAGGAACGCTGCTCAAAATTCTTGAACCAGCTAAGGACCGCGTCAAACCGTTATGTCCTGTCTATAATCGCTGCGGGGGCTGTCAGCTCCAGCATCTGAGCTATTCGGCAGAACTGATGGAAAAACAGCAGCAGGTCAAGGATGCATTGGAACGGATCGGGCACCTGAAGAATTTAACGGTGCTGCCGACGTTGGGGGCGGCAGACCCATGGGCCTATCGCAATAAAATGCAATTTCCCGTATCTTCCAAAGCAAAAGGAAAGTTAGATATAGGCTGTTTTGCTGCTTCGACACATCGTGTCATCAATGTGGAAAATTGTGCCATACAAAAAGAACAAAACAATCAAATTGTCGCAGTAGTGCGGGAATGGATGAAACAATATAAAATTCCTGCCTATAATGAAGATAAAGAAACGGGTATTGTCCGTCATATTATGGGCCGCGTTGGCGTACATACGGGAGAAGTCATGGTATGCCTCGTGACAGCAGGCGATATGGTACCGCATATGAAGGAATTGGTACGCATGCTGAAAACGGCCATCCCAGGACTTGCCAGTGTCATACAAAATATTAATAAACGTCATACGAATGTTATATTGGGCGAAAAAACAAAGAAAATTTATGGCAGTGAAACGATTCATGATTCCATTGGAACCCTGAAATTCAACATTTCTGCGCAGTCTTTCTTCCAGGTGAACAGTGAACAAGCACAAAAACTATATGAAACAGCCTTGGAATTTGCCAACCTCTCAGGAAATGAAACCGTAGCTGATGTCTACTGTGGTACTGGTACGATCACCCTGTTTTTAGCCCAACGGGCAAAACAAGTATATGGGATAGAAATCGTAGCCCCGGCGATTCACGACGCCATAAAAAATGCCAGGGAAAACAAAATACACAATGCCGAATTCATTCTGGGAGATGCCGCCTATAAACTGCCGGAACTCATTGGAAGCGGCATCCATCCCGATGTCATTATTCTTGACCCGCCGAGAGCAGGCTGTGAAGAAAAAGTATTAGCAGCCATTGCAAGAGTAAAACCTAAACGAGTCGTCTATGTATCCTGTAATCCGGCAACCCTCGCACGAGATCTGGAATACCTGACGCAACACGGCTACACCGCAGTAAAAGCTCAACCCGTAGACCTGTTTAGTAGAACGCACCACGTTGAGACGGTAGTATTGATGTCAAGGACTGGGAAGTAAAAACGCTGGGAAGTGTAGTAAATAAGCTATCCTCACGATTTTGAGATTAAAAATGAGAAACTTAAAATCGAATTTTCATCACCCCATGGGAACATATCAACGCAATCCATTTTTTGATAGTTTAGACGGTGGGTTGGATAAGGGGTTCATGAGTGTATAAGTTGGATGTTTTGCGGGAAAATGGCTTGATGAGTGAGTAGATTGGATGTAGTAGCATAAAAATTATTTTTAGTTACCAAACGCATAAAGTCAAATGTAAATATGCAAATATGCATATTTACATTTGACTTTATGCGTTTGGCGGTTTATAATGTGAATATAAATTTTAGAAGGAGGGTAGTCACTATGTTTAGCTTAAAAAATTTTCGTGAAAATAATTTAAAAATGACTCAAGATGATTTTGCAAAAATGGTTGGTACTAGACAGGATGTGGTATCAAGGTGGGAAAAAAATCCGGAACAAATTTCTCTTGATAACTTAAGAATTATAGCGGAGAAATGCGGTATCACGATTGACCAATTAGTAAAGTTCAAAAAAAATGTTCCAACACCTTTAAATGTAAAAAATACTTGGAGAATTCCTGCTTTTACTAAAAACGCCATTATTGATTACATTGATCATTATCTGCTTAAGACGAATAATTCTCTTGAAGATAATTCTATTATATCCGATTTACAAAAGAGAGTTAAAAATATTTCTAAGCCTAAAATAGCAATTATAGGTAGATCGGATGTTGGGAAAAGTGCTCTAATTAATGCACTTATTGGTACTGAGAAAATGCCAACCTCTTGGACTCCAACTACATCAATTGTTGTTTATATTACTAACATTTCAGATCGACCTAAATATATCGAAGAAGATGTTTGGATATTTAAGGATTCCGTAGGAAAAGAAAAAGGTTGGGACTATCAAAGACTTGAAGATGAAGAATATTGTCGTACGTGGAAATTGGCTAGTGGAAGTGCGGATATTTTATATAGCTATGGAACACGTCAGGGAGAATGTTTTGATAAAAATGAAGCCGGTTCAGCGGTCGTTTTTGTCGAATCATCATTATTGGATGTCTGTGAAATAATCGATTTGCCTGGTTTTGGAACAGGTGATCGAATAGATGATGACTTAATGACATTGAAGGTAAAGCGTATGGCGGATATTCTTGTTTATATGTCAATTTCTAACGGGTTTATGCGGAGCGAGGATATTGAATATATAAAAGAAAGCATTCAAAATTTAACCATACTTGAGAATGATCATGATAATATAAAACCACTATCTAATTTATTTATTGTTGCTTCTCAAGCACATATAGTGAATGCTGGAAATAAACAGACACTGAATAAAATCATGGATGAAGGATGTGAAAGACTTGTTCGAACAATGCCAAATGATTTTTGGAAAAGGCGCAGTTTAATTACTAAACATGAATATACAAAATCGGATATACGTAAGAGATTTTTTACGTATACTACGGATATTGACGATTTACGTCAAAATTTTAATCAAGATTTATGTAGTATAGTGGAATCCTTGCCTTTAATAATCAATGAGCAAATGAAAACAGATATTTCTTCATTTGCAGAATCGGCTAGTGATAATTTAAAGAATAAAATAAAAGGATTTGTTCAGTTAACTAATGAAAGAGAAAAGTATATTCAGTTATTAGCCAAAATTAAAGAAAATGAACCTAAACGTACGTATGATAACCAAAACCGGCGCAAAGACTTGCAGGATAATATATCTATTTTGAAAAGGGAATCCATTACAAAATTTCAAGATAAATATAAAGAAATAATTAATATAGAGCACATTGTTTCTGTAATTGAACAATGTGATTTTAAAAATAAGAAAGACGATAGACAGGCATTGGGCAGTTATTTGAATTCCCAGCTTCAAACAGTTTTACAAGATACAATAGAAAGTAATACAAAAATTTTTAATAATAAAATTAATGAATATATTGCTGCATACAAAAAAAGTGTTGCATACTCCGAAATTCCAGGGATATCAGTTAATATGCCACCATTTGATGTTACACGTGCATTTGCTTCTGGCCTTGCTGGGTTGGCTACGTTTGGTGCGTTGACTTTTTGGGCATCAACCTTTGGTAATTTAGGGGCATATATTCTAGTTACAAAAGGGGTGAGTGTTCTTTCGGCACTAGGCATTTCCATAGGTGGTGGTACGGCAACTGCCACAGCAGCGATTGCTTCTATAGGCGGTCCCATTGTGTTGGGAATTTCTTTAGCAGTTATAGTTGGAATTTCTGTATTTGCATTTTTCTCTGGAGGATGGAAAAAATCAATTGCAAAAAAGATTGTAGCAGAATATGTTAAAAATAATGTGTTGGACAAATATTGCACAGTTATTTCGAATTATTGGCAGGATACTGAAATTGCATTCAATGCTTCTGCAGATAAACTTGAAGTTGATTGGGGTAAATATATTTACAACCTTTCAGAGTTAATAAATAATTATGACATTGAAGATATAAAACATAAACTTGAAGTTGCAAGGAGTTTAAAAAGTTTTTTCGACCATATCCCGTTGTGAAACTTTGGCTCAAGTGTTTTTACAATAGGGAGCTATAATTCAAAAATATTTTATAAAGTGAGGGAATAAAAATTATGTATGATCAGGACATGGATGTTTTAGATAAAATGAGTAATGAGGAATTAAATGTTTTGGTTCAATTGTTAATAGACAAAGGAACAATTTCTGAAATGCTGTCTATAGATGAAAGGTATAAAAGATATGCTCCGGATCACAAGCAATATTTAGATAAAATTAAGGAAGAAATTAATTTGATGGGAGGGAATACATTTGCCAATCTATTAAGGGGTGGTGAAGGCATACCTTATCATGAAATACTCAGAGATGTATGTGATAAACTAAAGGTTCCATTCAATAAAAACGCAGATTTATCGAGAATTGAGCAGTGTCTGTTGGAAAAAGTATTAGAAAAAACATGGGAAGAGATGTCTGATGTTGAAAAAGAAGAATTGATGAAAAGTTTAGGTGGAAATTTTAATGCTCAAGGTGCATTGGCTTCAGGAGTGTTAATTAGCATTTTTAGGGCAGGTGGTTTTGCTTCTTATCAGTTAGCACTTATTATTACTAACGGAATTGCAAAACTTATTGTAAATCGTGGATTATCTTTAGCGGCCAATGCTACATTAGCCAGGGCTTTGTCTATTTTTAGTGGACCGATCGGAATTGCTTTAAGTGCTATTTGGATGATTAGTGATATAGCAGGGCCTGCTTATCGCGTGACTATTCCAGCGACAATTTATATCGCGGCTTTAAGATATTCAAAGAATCAAGAAGCGCTTCAAAATTTTAGGTTATGACTTACAAACTCATAGAAAAGAAAGGAGATGATTGTCATGGAAAATGCAAAGGATACTAATGTAGCAGTTCAAGCACGTGAAGCTTATGAAGGGAAGGTCGCTATTGAAGCATTGGAGCGTGCAGGTCGATGCCCTCAGTTAAAAGGGCATGTGCATGAGATCCTTTTTAAAGATGGATTTAATCTAAGTCATATTATTAATGGTGAGCATGCTGCATTGACTAAATCTAATATTGCTACGATGAAGGATATAGTGATTACCAAAGGTGGAAAAGTTGTTGGACATATGCAGCTAAAGGATACAGTTAGCAATAGTGGTGTTAGAAAAACTGTTCAACAAATTGCTGAGGGTAAATATGGTAAGACGGCAGTGTATGGTACAACGGAGACTACTGCTAAGGTTGGTGGAAAAGTAGCTCAAAAGGTTCATGACTCAGGAATTTCTTCTAATACAACTTCTCGTATTGCTAGCAAGGCATTGGGAAAGATGCCAACTACAAGTATGCTGGGAGTTGCTGCGAAAAGTGGCGGCGCTTGGGGGGCTGCCATTGGAGCTGGTTGTGAAGCCGTTAGTTCAGTTGTGGACGTAGTGAATGGAAAAAAGGAGGTAAGCGATGCTGTGGTAGATGTTGCAGCTGCAGGTGTAAAAGGTGGTGCGATAGGCGCAGCTAGTGCAGTTGCAGGTAGTGCTGCTGCGGGTGTTGCAGGTACTGCTACTAGTGTCTTGGTTGCAACTAGTATCGGTGGTGCAGTAGCAGCTACAGGCGCCGGAGCCTTAGCGGTGGCCTTTGCTCCGGTTGCAATAGGTTTTGGAGCTGCGTGTCTCATTGGTAGTGCTATCTCTAGTATTTTTGACGATTGATGAAATATAATTAAGAGTATATTATATATTACTTATTTACATCCACTGTCACACCTGATTTGAATTCTACGGTACAGCTATCCTCAAACACAGTTATGGTTTCAATTAACTGCCGGACGAGGTGCTCATCGAACTGGGTGATGGCAGTGGATGTTGTTTTTAGGAATGCAGCCATATCCTCTATGCGGCAGCGGATCTCATCCTGATTGGCACTTTTCGCCAGTGCTTGTTGCTTTTGTTCGCGCAGGTGGTAGATTTCTTCGGCAACATCGTCATAACCAGCCTTGGAACTTGCCAGCTTTACAAGCTGTGTTTGCAGTTCTTCCAGTCGGGTATCGATAGCTGCCAGCGTTTCATCATTGTTATGGTTGAGAACGGTTTCAATATTATGCTGCAGCATGGTAAGAAAATCTTTCTTCTCGCATAGTACCTGGTTGATGGCCGTTAGGCAGACCTGCGCAAGTGCTGGCTCAGATATGGTACGGGCATCGCATTTGCACGTATGGTCTACTCGATTGACACAGCGCCAGACGATGGATTTCTTTCCTCGATTGTTCCAGTGTATCCGGCGGAATATCTCGCCACATTTACCACAGCGTATCCGTTGGGAAAAACAATGGTTGCTGCTGTAGGTCAACTTCCTCCCGTTTTTCAAGTGAATAGAACTTCGCCGTACCATTTCTTCCTGCACCTGCAGAAATATGTCGCGGGGGATAATGGCTTCATGGTTATCTTTTACATAATACTGTGGCATGATGCCAGTATTCTTGACGCGCTTTTTGGTAAGGAAATCCACCGTATAGGTTTTTTGCAAGAGGGCATCACCCATATATTTTTCATTTTGCAAAATCTGTCTGATATTACTGTCTCGCCATTTGGTGTGACCAGCACCGTTTTTTAACCCGTCCGCTGTTAAATTGCGGGCGATTTTTAGCATACTGGCACCTTCAAGGTATTCCCGGTAAATGCGTTTTACGATTTCTGCTTCCTCCGGAACTATGACCATGTGTTTATTTTCATCCTTGGCATAACCGAGAAAATGATTGCAGTTGATTTGTACTTCACCCCGTTGGTAGCGGTACTGCAGGCCCAGCTTCACATTCTGGCTTAGGGATTGGCTTTCTTGCTGGGCTAGGGATGCCATAATAGTAAGCAGCACCTCGCCTTTAGAGTCCATCGTATTAATATTTTCCTTCTCAAAAAAGACGGGAATGTGCTTGTCCTTTAACTGCCGGATGTATTTTAGGCAGTCCAGCGTGTTCCGGGCAAACCGGCTGATGGATTTGGTAATAATCATATCAATCGTACCTGCCATGCAATCTTCGATCATGCGATTAAATTCATCCCGCTTTTTGGTATTGGTACCGGATATCCCATCATCAGCGTAGATCCCGGCTAATTTCCAGTCTGGATGATTGTGGATGTAGGTGGTGTAGTGCTCAATTTGTGTTTCATAACTGGTGGCCTGCTCGTCGCTGTCGGTAGAAACCCGGCAATATGCAGCCACACGGCATTTTGGCTTTTCTTCAGTATGGCTTCGGTGTAGATAAGTTCGTGCTGGAATGATCGTGACATTCCGCGTCTGTAATTCCATGTATGGATTCCTCACTTTCTATTAAACTGTAGGCATATTCAGCTTGCTGAAACGGATCAGTATAGGTTTGTGTTTTTTCTGCAAGGGAGAAGGTGGTGGGGTATAGAACCGGTGACGCTTTTTTAGGTTCCCGGATGCGCCCCAGTTTTTTGGCTCGGCTGGTGATTTCCTTTTGTGCAGCAGTAAACGTATCGGCATCAATAATAGCCGGATAATAATCATCCCCGATATAGTGTGTCGTTTGCAGAATATGGCGGATGCCACTGTGGGAAACGTGGATTGTTGCTTCTTTCGCAGCCGTAGTCAGTGCAGCCCCGGCAAGATAGGCTTGGAACAGCACTCGTATTTTTTCGGCTTCCTCCTTGTTTACTATTGCTTTGCCATTTTTAATCCGATAACCAAAAGGTGTATGGCTCATAACTCATACCAACCTTTCCCATAGCGTAATGCCGCATTTTAGCTTAAAACCAATTTCTGCTCGAGAGTAGACCAAAATTTGTTCTACAAATTGCTGGAATATTGCCCCGTCAAAGACCGTTAGCATTTTCGCCTTACAAGTATACTGCAGTAATTTTGTACTGCCCCCCATAAGTTAGACCTAGAAATCTAGCTTATGGGGGTCAGCTTTTTATGGCAAAATATAGTTATGAATTTAAGATGAAAGTTGTTAACGAGTATTTGCAAGGGAAGTTAGGGTATAGGCTATTATCAAAGAAGTATCATATTCCTAGCGACAACGTTCTCAAAGAATGGGTTGCCGTGTATCGTGAGAACGGTTCACAAGCTCTTCAACGGTCACGCCAGAAGAAAACATACTCTTTTCAATTTAAGCAATATGCGGTAGAGTTATATCTAAGTACAGAGTCATCTTACAACGAGTTAGCTCTTTCGCTAGGTATACATACACCAAGTATTCTAACCTCTTGGGTTCAGCGTTATCGTGCGGTCGGTGTAGATGGTCTCAAACCGCAACGGAAAGGCAGGAGATCTAAGGTGTCCGATAAATCAACTATCCACCCATCATTACCAGAAGCACAGACGGAGAGACTGAAACAACTCGAGGAAGAAAATCTCAAATTACGAATTGAGGTAGCATATTTAAAAGAAGTGAGGAGACTGCGTTTAGCGGAAGAGGCGCAGAACAACAAGCAAGGATCATCCACAGTCTCCGAGGATCATTCAAACTAAAAGATATCCTTGCCGTTGTCAAGCTTCCCAAGGCAACGTATATGTACTGGCAGAAGCGCTTCGCTCTGCCTTCTCCAGATGCAGATATAGAAGCAAAGATTGTAGCCATCCGTAAAAGTGATAAGGACTTTGGTTATCGCCGTATCTGGGGAAAACTGCATGAAGAGGGCCTTCTCATCAATCGAAAACGTGTGCAACGACTGATTCAGAAACTGGGACTGCAGGTTACGTCATTTATACACAAAAGCCGTAAGTATAATTCCTATAAAGGAACCGTGGGCCGCGTCGCGCCTAACCGTCTGCGCCGGCGATTCGACACCGGTATCCCACATCAGAAAATCACCACGGATACCACAGAATTTAAATACTATGAGATGGATACAAAAGGAACCCTCATTACACGTAAGGCGTACCTTGATCCATTCCTGGATCTGTTCAATCGTGAGATTATCAGCTTCAGTTTTACGAAACGCCCGTCATCACAGGGAATCATGTCTGCCTTGGAACGGGCCATTAAGGTAACCGACGACTGTCCTTATCGACGGACCTTTCACTCCGACCAGGGTTGGGCCTATCAAATGGGAGAATATGTTAGCCGCTTAAAAGAAGAACGGATTTATCAGAGCATGTCCCGAAAGGGAACCTGCCTTGACAATAGCGTGATGGAAAATTTCTTTGGACTATTAAAGCAGAAACTATATTATGGCCGTACATATCACAGCTTCGAAGAGTTACAAAAAGCAATTCAGACATACATTATCTATTATAACAACCGTAGAATCAAGGCAAAGCTTGGCTGGCTAAGTCCGGTAAACTATCGGTTGCGTCATGTCGCAGCATAATCAAAACTACCTGTATAACAGGTAGTTTGCTCTGCGGCTAGAAGCCTTATTACCTGCCTAGGCCGCAAGGGCCTATGGAAAATCCACCAACCGCACTACACTTACCTGCTGCCCCTCTCCGCGGGGCGCTTCTTATTTATAGGGGTTCCCCGTGAATGGATCTACCAGTTCTTTCAGTGTCATTTGGTCACACACCATATCTTCCTGTAACTGTTCTCGGATATATTGTGCTATTACCTTCTGATTTCTTCCCACTGTATCAACGTAGTATGCTTTACACCAAAATTTTCTGTTTCCGTATCGATATTTTAATTGCCCATGTCTTTCGAAAATGATCAGAGAGCTTTTTCCTTTCAACTATCCCACAAACGCAGATACGGACAACTTAGGTGGAATACTCACTAACATATGTATATGATCCCTACACGCATTAGCTTCCAGTATTTCTACATCTTTCCGGCTACATAATTCCCGTAAAATTTTTCCAATATCTTTTTTTAATTTCCCGTAAATCAATTGTCTACGGTACTTGGGTGCAAACACAAGATGATATTTACATCTCCATTTTGTATGTGCTAAACTTAAAGTGTCCATGGATAGCATTTTCCTCCTTTGCTCTAAGTACGGTTGGCGAACCTGTGCTTAGTATAGCAAAGGAGGTTTTGCTTTTTCTACCTATAGCTATAAGCTTTTAGAACCATACGCACAGCGTATGGTTTTCAATACGACAAAAAAACAACGAAGTAGTTGCTGACTACTTCGCTATAAAATCTATCTCATTTAAAGTCATACTAATTCTTTTAATATTGTTCTTTTTATTTATTTTGCAACATATCTAAGAAAAGCTGCATCGGTGATGTCACAAATTTATTTTTATGGTAAATAACCGTCGGTATCCACGGTATTGCTGGTCCTAAAAGCCCGACCGTCTTAACACGATTACTGCAGAATTTTTCAATAATAGGACGCGGTAATATAGTAATCCCCTGTCCATTTACAACTCCCTCGACCAAAAGATCCCATTGTGCCGATTCTCCCACTATTCGAGGAACAAATCCTGCCTTTTTACAAGAATTAATGATGACATCGTGAATCATATATTCATTTGTCAATATAAGAAATTTTTCATATTGTAGCCTTGAAATTCGAATCGTATCATATTTGATAAATCTATGATTAGGAGGCAAAATAAGCACTGCATCCGAATGCATAACAGGAACCTGTATAAAATCCATATCCACAAAAGGCTGAATCACGACGCCCATATCAATGGCCCCTTGCTTAACTAATGAATATAATCGATTTGCACCAATTTCCAATATTCGAAGCGTTATATCTGGATACAGAAAACGATACTGGCACAAAATAGGATATATCGCCGTAATGGTCACTGGTGGTATACCTAAATACAATACACCTCTTTTACTTTTCAACATAGAATGCAGCAATTCCGTTTCAGCCTTATAATTAGATATAATTTTCAAGGAACTATTATAAAAAATTTCCCCTTCTGAAGTAAGTCGAAATTTAGTAGCAGTTCTATCAATCAATGCTACATCATATTCTTTTTCCAATGTGCGAATCGCCTTACTAATTGTTGATTGGCTGATAAATAATTTCTCCGCAGCCTTGGTAAAGCTATTCTGTTGAACTAATTCGACAAAATATACAAAATGGTCCAAGTTCATAATAAACACCATCCTTTACTGCTATTTACATACAATAAAGTGTTTTCGTCTACATAGAAAAGAGGCTGCAGAAAATCCACTTTCTGCAGCAGTTTTAATAAAATTGTTGCAATACCTACGAAACATGACTATTATCTTTTTAATTAATTATACCACATAAAAGTGTCTTCAGACAAACGCAAATAGAGCATTCTTTAGCAGTCATTTTCTAAAACAATCAATATTTGCTGCCCTTGTTGTTTTTACAACATACTTATGTGCTTAAATGTGTTTATATAAATAAATAAGAATAACTGTCTAAAATATAATTATATGAAACGGAGGTATTTCTATGGGAAAAAAAATTACAGATAAAGTTACTTGGGTAGGTAAAATTGACTGGGAACTACAGCATTTTCATGGAAATGAATATTCAATTCATCATGGTTCATCCTACAATTCTTATCTTATTCAAGATCAAAAAAACGCTTTGATCGATACCGTATGGCAAGCGTTTGACAAAGAATTTGTAACTCGGTTACGTGAAGAAATAGATTTACATAAAATCGACTGTATCATCATGAATCATAACGAAATCGATCATAGTGGAGCTTTACCTGAATTGATGCGTATTATTCCCGATATACCTATTTATTGTACGGCAAAAGGAGAAGCTATTATCCGCGGGCATTATCATCAGAACTGGAATTTTATCCAAGTGAAAACAGGGGATACCTTGAGTTTAGGAGATAGTAAACTTACCTTCATAGAAGCCCCCATGCTGCACTGGCCAGACACTATGTTCACCTATATGTCCTCGGACAATATTCTCTTCTCAAATGATGGTTTTGGCCAACATTATGCAACAGAATCCTTGTTTAATGATTGTATCGATCAAAGCGAATTATATGCAGAAGCTGTAAAATATTACGCTAATATTTTAAATTTGTACTCTCCTATGGTGACTCGGAAAATCAAAGAAATTTTGGCATTACACGTACCTGTATCTATGATTTGTCCCAGTCATGGCGTTATCTGGAAAAATAATCCAATGCAAATTGTCGAGCAATACTTAAAATGGGCTGATGCCTATCAGGAAAATCAGATTACTATTATTTACGATACCATGTGGAATTCCACTCGCAAAATGGCCGAAGCCATAGCGCAGGGAATAGAGCTTCAAGATTCGTCAATAAGAATAAAATTAATGAATTGCAGCAAAGAAGACAAAAATGATATTATCACAGAAATCTTTCGCTCTAAAGGAATTTTAGTCGGATCCCCTACTATAAATTATGGTTTTACCTATGCAATTGGCGGTATATTAGAAATGATCAAGGGACTTAAATTCAAGCAGAAAAAAGCTGCCGCTTTTGGAAGCTATGGCTGGAGCGGAGAGGCTGTCGGAAAAATAAAAGAAGAACTGGAAAAGTGCGGCTTTGGAATCGTTCATGAAGGCCATAAAACGCTTTGGGTTCCAGATAGAACAGAAATACAATCTTGTCAAGAATTTGGCAAACAATTCGTTGACGCTTTAAAAATTTAAAAACATGTAATATAATAACATCCTGTATTGGTACAACGAAAAACACATCGGCATATATTGCCGATGTGTTTTTCGTTGTGCGCTGTGTCAGCTTTAACTAATAGAATAATGGTATCATAGCATACATTTATTTTGTTTCCGTATCGTTTTAGGCATAATTTTATATTGCTTACACATACGATAAAATGTAGCTCTGCTGACCCCCAATGAATTAGCTGCCGCTTCAATAGAACCGCTGCCAGTTTGTAAGACATATATAATTTTTTCTCGTTCTTGAGTTAAGCTGAATTCCTGTTCTTCTATAGTACTATGTGTTTCATCCATTATATAAGAAAAATCTTTTTGAGATATACAGTTGGAACTGCATATATAAAATACTCGCTCTATAATGTTTTGCAATTCACGTATATTTCCTGGCCACGAATATTTTTTTAATATTTCAAAAAAACTAGCAGCTACATTTTTTCTTTTATAAGGGTATCGCCGATTAAGCCGTTCAAAAAATTGTTTTGCACAAAAAGAAATATCTGACGGTCTTTCTCGTAAGGGCGGAACACATAAAGGTAATACATTCAAGCGAAAATATAAATCATCCCGGAAATGTCCCAATCCAACCTCCCGATATAAATTACGATTTGTTGCAGCAATAATTCTCACATCTAACCGTTTTTCTTCCTTACCTCCAATTCTCCGAATACACAACGTTTCTACAGCTCTTAATAATTTTGCCTGAAATTCCAACGGCATTTCCCCGATTTCATCTAAAAATAAAGTACCATGATTGGCTAATTCAAATTTTCCCGGGTTTCCTTCTTTTAATGCACCTGTAAATGCGCCTTTCTCATAACCGAATAATTCACTTTCAATTAAATCTCTTGGCAAAGAAGCACAGTTGATTGCTACGAAAGGCCCCCTACTGCGTTGACTGTTATTATGAATAGATTGGGCAAATAATTCTTTTCCGGTACCACTTTCTCCTTCAATTAAAATATTTCCATCACATTGTGCATATTTTTGTGCAAGGGTTATCACATGCTGCATCACAGGATCTTGTGTATAAATATCGTCAAAAGTATATTTAGCCTGATTGCCTGACATTTTATTAACAGATTGAATGAGTTTTTCTTGTTTTTGCAACGCAATCGTATACGTACGTCCACTGGAACTCATGGCCGATGAAATAGAAACACTGCAATGAATGGCACTTTGTTTTGTAAGGAAACGTACATCAGTCATAAAAAGAGGTTCTTTATGATTCCAGTCTGCCACCATTTTCCAGTCTAAGTCAGGCAAAAGCTTTCTAAAATCAACAGCAGCTATTTGCGGCAAGAATAGTGATAATGTTTGTTTTGCCGTTAGATTTAACCAAATAGGAAAAAAGTTATCGTTCAGCAAAATAATACTTTCATGACTGCTGTTTAATGCAGTACGCATAAGGAGCGAATTATGCACACTGGACATCATATTTTCAATGCTGAATGCTCCCGCCACGGCTAACGCTAAAGTATGTGGATGTGCTTCTTCCGCATTTCCTGAAATATCCAAAACACCGATACTGCGGCCATCGAGGCCATGAATAGGCGCGGCAGAACATGTCCAATTGTGATGGGGAACGCAATAATGTTCTGCTCCGCTGATTTGAATAGGCATATTATTATCCAAGGCTATCCCAATAGCATTGCTGCCTACTTCCAGGGTATTCCAAGACGTCCCTTCTGAAAAAACCAGTTCCTGTGATCTTTTTTGTATAGAATCATCGCCTATCGTTTTTAAAATAGTTCCTTGTTCATCTGTTAGTACTAATAAAAAATGAGATTTTTTAACAATTTCATATACACTTTGCATGATGGGAATGGCAATTTCCAATAAGGATTGATGTTGTATAAGAATGCGCTTAAAATCGTTCCCTTCAATGTGCTTTCCTCTTCCGCTCCACGGGTCTACACCATATTGTCTGCATCGCTTCCAAGATTTAGCTACTGCAGGTTGTACACGCTCATCTAACTCTCCCTTAACAATAAATTGTTCCCACATTTTTTTTAATCCATCAAGATTCATATAACACACTCCCTCCAAATAAAATACAATCAAGGGCTCTTTGTCTTATAATACACATAATTTGCTGGATTGCTTATTTGTTAAAATTTATTTTATATTTTACTTTATATCCGCTTTAATTATATCATATACGCATATTAATTATATTAAATATGTATATATTGTATTGTTTATTCAATTATAATACAATCTGCGTAGATAGAGTACAATTAAGTTCGCAAAAGTAAAAAAAGGAAAAAGCCATCAAAACTCCGAAAAGGTAAGTAGCGAGCAAACCAATAAGGAGTGAACAAATGATGGCTTACCTAAATTCTACCGTATCT